>LNFM01006471.1_pt1 | contig 19250 bp, 15 predicted proteins | sample 596031 | NCBI WGS metagenome assembly LNFM01 (sample SAMN04254537, study PRJNA301005) | activated carbon metagenome | isolation source: dual media filters at the Ann Arbor, Michigan drinking water treatment plant | place: USA: Ann Arbor | reverse complement strand
GCTCTTCGGCCGACATCGCGGCCTTCACGCCGGTGAGGGTGTACTCGGTGCCGTCGACAGAGATCGCCAGTGCGCCCGAAGCAATTTCCGTCAGCGTCGTGACGGTGCCGGTGCTGATGTCGCCCAGATCGTCCGAACCGTAGGTCACGTTCGACAGCTTTTCCGCGGTGGCGTTCGTGAGCGAGGCGACGGTGATGTTGTCACCAGCACCCGAACCAATCTGGAAGGTGGCGCCGCTGAGCGATCCGTCGAGCAGCTTGGTGCCGTTGAAGGTGGTGGTCTTGGCAACGCGATCGATTTCGTCGCGCAGCTGAGAGACTTCGTTCTGCAGCGCCTTGCGGTCGTCTGCACTGTTGGTCGCATTGGAAGACTGGACAGCCAGTTCACGAATGCGCTGCAGCGATTCGGTCACCTTGCCCAGCGCGCCTTCAGCGGTTTGCGCGAGCGAGATGCCATCGTTGGCGTTGCGTGCGGCGACGTTGAGTCCGCGAACTTGCGAGTTCAGACGCTCGGCGATCGCCAGACCGGCTGCGTCGTCCTTGGCGCTGTTGACACGCAAGCCGGATGACAAGCGCTGCAGCGACGTGGACAAAGAAGATTGCGATGTGCTCAGGTTGCGCTGAGCCGTCAGCGAATTCACATTGGTGTTGATGGTCAGTGCCATGAAAAAGCTCCTTATGTTGATGAACTCCCGGCGTGGACGCCGGCTTTGCCTCGACAGAGGCGGGTCGCCCCACCTCGATCGAGCCAGTCTTCGGGCGGTCAGTGCCTGAGCACTTTCCGGTTGTCCCTGGACCGGCTGCGCCCGGCGGCAGTCATCCTGCAAATCCCCGTGAATAGGTTGTGGGCACTTGCGGTAGGCTGTTCCGGACCACGAGGCTTGGGACAGACGCCTCGTTGGAAATGTTTTCGTCTGCTCGTCTGGCGACTTGAGCAAATTTTGCGAACCCACACATCTGTCTCGGCGATAAGCGCAGACCACAACGCGCTTTTCAACGCATCCAATGCGTCGCGTTCCTTCTAGATTCGATCGAACCGCGCCGCATGGCGCCACACGCCGCTTCGCTCGAGGATTCTTCGATGGCCCACGCCCACACGCACGCTGATGCCGCCTACCTGAGTGCCAAGCGCAGCGCCTATCAGTTCGTGACCACGCAGAACTGGGCCGATGCCGCGCGTGGCCTCAGCCGACTATCGAACGATCACCGCTTCGCCGCGAGCGATTGGTTGTCGCTGGCGATTGCCAACGTGCATGCGGGTGCGCTGTCCGCCGCGACGGATGCAGCGCGGCGCGCCCTGGCTCACGACCCGCTCCATCTGCGCGCACTCCAAGTGCTGACCATCTCGCTGCTGGAACAGCACCGTTGGCATGAAGCGGCCGAAATCTTCGATCAGCAACGAGACAACGCCGAGGCACAGGCCTCGTTCGACTTCCTGGTCAACCAGGGCACCACGATGTGGCATCTGAAGCGCCATCACGATGCACTCGACGCATTCCTGCGGGCCATGGCGATCGACGTCTCCGCTGCCAGCCTGCACCTGCGACTTGGGCTGGTGCTGAAGGACATGAAGGATTACGACGCAGCGGCCGAGAGCTTCCTGACCACACTGGCGCTGCAGCCGACCCGGTTGTCGGCACGCCTGATGGCGATCCACATGCGTCAGTACGCCTGCGACTGGCGCGACTTTGATGCCTCCTGCGTCGAAGCGATCCACGCCATGCAAGAGCTCAAGCATCGAGATGCCGATGCCGCAGAAGGCGCCACCTTTGCATTGCTGGGTATGCCGCATCCACCGGCGCTCTTCAAGCTGGTGGCGGAGCAGGCCGCCCGCTTCCACATCGGCCAGATCCAGCCACTGCCTCCGCAGACGCGCGAGCGCGACGGGACCGGACGCATTCGCGTCGGTTACTTGTCATGCGACTTCCACAATCACGCGACAGCGCAGCTCTTCGTCGAGGCGCTGGAGCGCCGCAACACCCGCGATTTCGACGTCACCTTGTATTCATACGGCAAGGAAGACAACACGCCGATGCAGCACCGCGTGCGCAGTGCCTGCGAGCAGTTCGTCGACATGCGCGCGATGGACACGCGCGCGATGGCCCAGCGCATCCGCGCCGACGGCATCGACGTACTGGTTGAGTTGAAGGGCCACACACAGGACAGCCGACTGCAGGTTCTGGCCTACCGAGCCGCGCCGGTTCAAGTCAGCTTCCTCGGCTTTCCGGCTACCACCGGCATGCCCTGCATCGATTACTTCATCGGCGATGCGGTCACCACACCCTTGGCACACGCCGCGCACTACACCGAATGCATCGCGCAGATGCCGCATTGCTACCAGCCCAATGACAGTCGGCGCGCACGCCCGACGCCATCGGATCGGATGCAATGGGGGCTGCCGAAGCAGGCGCTGGTGCTGGGCTGCTTCAACCAGAGCTTCAAGCTCACCCCCGAGACCTTCGGCGCCTGGCTGCACATCCTGCAGGCCGTGCCGAGCGCAGTGCTCTGGCTGCTGCACGACAACCCGCAAGCGACCGCCAACCTGCGACTCGAAGCAAAGCGCAACGGTATCGACCCGGAACGCCTGATCTTCGCGCCCAAGGCGAGCGTCAGCGATCACCTGGCGCGTCTGCCACTGGCCGATCTGATTCTGGACAACTGGCCTTGCAATGCGCACACCACCGCCAGCGACGCGTTGTGGATGGGTGTGCCGCTGGCCACGGTGATCGGCGAAACGTTTGCGTCGCGGGTCGCGGCCAGCCTGCTGACTGCGGTGGGCCTCGATCAATTGGTGTTTGCCGACGCGGCTGCGTACGAAGCGGGCGTGATCGATCTGTTGCAGCAGCCACATCGCCTGCAAGGGATGCGCGACCACCTTGAGCAAGGCCGCTCGATGTTCCCGCTGTTCGACGGCGCCCGATTCGCGTGCGATCTGGAGGCGCTTTATCGACGGATGGTGGAGAGGTCGCGGGCGGGGTTGGGGCCGCAAGCGCTGGCGGCAGCTGGTTGACTTGGCGAGACCGCGCCGGGTCTCGGTCCGGCTGCCGAGTAGCTTTCATTTGCGGGCCCAAATGAAAGTCACCAAAGCAAAAGGCCCAGAACACCAGCCATCTGGCCTGCTCGCTTCGGCTACACGCCTACTTCAGAAGCTCTGCCGTTCGCCTCTCGCCGAGAGCGTGGTCACCAAATGGCTGGTGTTCAAGGGCCTCTTTTTGGTTACTTTTTCTGGCCCCGCAGAAAAAGTGACCCGCCCGCCGGGGCGGGACCCGGCGCGGTCTCACCAAAGGCAATCACGGCCTGAATAGCCACAGTTTCATCCGCTTGATCCAAGCACCATTGGCAGGCTGGCTGCCTACGATCGATCTGACCCGGCATCACGCCGACTGTGAGACAGCCACATGACCACTCCCCTGCCACCCGTCCACATCGCCTTGATGCAGCCCGCAGGCTATGTGCACTCACTCGGACTGCTCGACCAGGCACGCTATGTGCGCTATCAACTGCGCCGACTCGGCGCCACCGTCACGCTGGCGAAGAACCGGCTGCGGGAGGATTCGCTGAACATCGTGTTCGGCGCCCACCTCGGCTTTCCCGAAGACTGGCGCCGGCGCCATGCCTGCATCTTCTTCAACCTCGAACAACTCGGAGACGGCGGCGCCGCGGTCAGCGAGGCTTACATGAAGCTGCTGCGAAGTTCTGCCGTCGCCGACTACGACGCCTCCAATGTCGCGGCCTACGCCAGCGACCCTTCAGACGTGCCGCTGGTGCCCTTCCTGCACGCACCCTACCTCGAGTCGGCCGACACCCTGCCGCTGGCAGATCGCCCCATCGACCTGTTGTTCTTCGGCAGCATGAATGAGCGCCGGCGCGCCTTCATCGACCGCATCGAAGCGGCCGGTGTGTCGGTGGCGATGTTCGACCACCCGCTCTACGGTGCCGAACGCGATGCCTACATCCGGCAATCGAAGGCGGTGATGAATTGCAGCTTCTACGACAGCGCGCGCTTCGAGCAGGCGCGCGTGTTCCAGTGCCTGTCGATGGGCACGCCGGTGATTTCGGAGCGTCGTCCGGGCGCACACGCACCGGCCGCCTTTGAAGACGCGGTGTTCTGGATCGACCCGTCGGGCAATGAACTGGAATCATTCTTCAGCCAGCATTTCGCCACGCCGGCGTACATCGAAGAAGCGCATCAGCGACTTGCTGCTTTCAGAACGCATGACCCGGTCGATCACTATGCCGATCTGCTGCTGTTTGGTGTCGGCTTCATGCAGGGCCACGGCATCAACCGTCTGGGCAGCGGCGACGCCGGTGCCTGGCGGCCCGATTGCATCAACCTGGGCTCGGGCAAGGACTACCGCCCCGGTTGGCTGAACCTCGATGTGCAGGACCGTGCCGAGCCCGACGTGGTGCTCGATCTGGGCGCCCCACTGTCGCTGCCACTGACCCTGGAAAGCCGCTACGGCGGGCAGATCGAGCTGACCGCAGGCTCCATCGACGTGCTCTACGCGAACAACGTGCTGGAACACGTGCCGAACCTGACACTGATGATGACAAACGTCCTTGCCCTGCTGAAGGACGGTGGCCGGTTCGAGATCGAGGTGCCGTATGAGCATGCCATGACCGCATGGCAGGACCCGACGCATGTGCGCGCGCTCAATGAGAACTCATGGATCTACTACAGCGACTGGTTCTGGTACCTCGGCTGGTTCGAGCATCGCTTCGAGATGATCGGCTCCAGCTACCTCGATCTGAAGCTGCAGCCTTGTGGCAAGGAAAGCGCATCGTTCATGCGCGTGGTGCTGCGCAAGGTGGAGACCACGGCACGCGAGCGCACGATCGCACGAACGATGCAGGCCGACCTGCGGTTGCCCGAGGACGCGATCCCGCATGACGAGCACATCTCCACTTCTGGGCCGGATGACCTCGCGTTGCAACACGCCGCGCAACCATCTGCGGCACGGCCGCCAGCGCCCAGCCATCACGGCCACGCCCTGGCGGCCCTGGCCGACTGAGCACATGCTGTTCTCGCCCCTTCCGGTACGCCCCCAATGATCACGACCGCGACCCGCCCTCAGGCCTCTCGACCAGCGGTCGAAGTCATGATCCACGGCAGCCAGCCAGCGCCACGAATGCAGCGGGCGCAGCGAGGTTTCGACCCCTTGCTGCTCAACGCCTTGCCAGGCGCGCGACGGGTGCTGGCCTTTGCTTGCAGTGATGATCTGGCTCACGCCTATCGACAGCTGCATCCCACGGCGCAGTGGCACCATGCAGACGACGGCGCCTCGCTGTTTCGCATCGGCTCGCATTGCGATCTGATCGTTCTGGGTCAGGGGCTTGGCAGACATGACGAGGCGCGTGCCTTCCTGCAGAGCCTGGACAGGCTGGCCAGCGCCGATGCCAGCCTGGTGCTTCAGCTGGAAAACGGCGCCACGTTGTCGACGATCGAGCGGGTCATCGAGGCCGACCTGAGCGAGCCGCTGATTGCGGGGGCTGATGACGTCCGCACGCATTCACCGGCGTCCGTCTACAAACTGCTGATGGATGCCGGGTGGATGCCAACGCTTGCCGGCCGGCGCGATGTCGAACCCACCAGCGCCGGCATCGCAGCCGCTGCCTTGTCGATCGCCGACCTGCTCGACATCCCCCGAGGTACCGCACGGCGCACGCTGAGCATCGACCAGTTCGTGCTGAGCGCGAAGCGGCCCTTCGCTGCAGCACCGACGACCCAGGCAGCGGCGAACTTCACCGTGGTGGTCCCGACCAACCGCGAAAGACAGCTGAGGCTGAACATCGAGCAGTCACCAGGACTGCGCGAGGTCGACGCACGCATCGTCTCCTGCCGCCATGCCCACGATGCGGCCGAAGCGCTGCAAAAGGCACTGCCGAGCTGCGAGGCCGACTGGGTTCTGTTGTGCCATCAGGACGTGTACTTTCCCAGCGGCTTCGGCCAGCGCCTCCACACACTCCTGGCCAGCATCCCGGCTGGCGATCGTCAGCGTGCGTTGATCGGCTTCGTTGGCATGGGCGTCAATGCGGGCACCCACTCATACGAACCGGCCGGCTTCGTGATCGACCGAATGCACGCGGCCGATCACCCGGCGTCTGACAAGGCCGTGTCCATCGACGAGCTGGCCATCGTGATGTCGCGCGACTCGATCCACCGCATCGACCCGGCGCTCGGCTGGCACCTGTGGGGCACCGACTTGTGCCTGACAGCGATCTGCCAGCACCAGGTGTTCCCCCGAATCGTTCGGCTGCCGCTGTTCCACAACTCGGTCACCGACTACCAGTTGCCGCCGGCCTTCATCGCGTCTGCCGCACTGCTCGCCAAGAAGCACGCCGACTTCGGGCCGATCCCGACGCTGTGCGGGATGATCGATGCCGCTTTCCTGAGTCAGGCAACCAACGCACCCGCTGATGCGCCCTCAGCGTCGAAGGCACCGCTGTCAGAACCTTCAGCGGCCCCGCTGCGACGGTGCACCTCAAAGCGTGAACTGCTGGTCGACGACATCGACGAGGAAATTGCGACTCACATTGCGCAAAGCGACTTCCCGAACGCAATGCGCTCGCTCGCTGCTGGCGTACACCAAACCTACCGGCGTCCCGAATTCGAGCGCGCCGCGCTCTACTACCCGCAGCTGGACCGGCACATCGAACAGTTGGCCCGCCTGTTGCCCGTCGCAAAGCCGGCCTCTGGGAAGGCGCGTCGTGGCGCTGCGACCCGACGCGGCGCACTGATCATCGCGACTGAGCTCTATGAGCTGGGTGGACATTCACGCGTGCTGGAAGACATCTCTCACGAGGTCGATCACGCCGTCGTGGTGTTGACGGATCTGTTCGACACCTACCACCGTCAGCCAGAGATGATTGACACGCTCACGCAGCGCTTCAAGCACTGCACGCTGGTGGTGGTGCCTGCGGGATCCGGCTGGGCGAAGGCGCAGAACCTGCGCCGATTTGCCGATGCCATGCAACCGCGTCACGTTCTCTACTTCGGACACCACCAGGACCCGATTCCCTACGTGGCCACGCTGTCGATGCCGCAGACACGCAAGGTGCTGTTCCACCATGGCGACCACAATCCCAGCGTGGGCTGCACCATCGCGGGCTTGGTTCATGTCGACCTGAGCAAAGGCGCTCAGGATGAGTGCGCCAATCACCCGTCCCTGGCGCCACGCCTGCTACCGCTGCATGCGCCGGACCGTGGTTTGAAGGTCTTTCCTGAGTTGTGCAACAACAACTTCTCGGTCGTCAGCTCGGGCCACCCTGCCAAGTTCATGCGCAACGGCCCGATGGCCCTGCAGCTGATCGTGCTGGCCGCCTTGACCGCCGTGCGCGGCGCTTACCACCACATCGGCCCGCTGGACGACGGCTGGGTGAAGGAGATCCGGCAACACCTGGGTGCACACGCCATCGATCCCAGCCGCTTTGTGCACCACGGGCTGGTGCCATCGTTGTGGGACCATCTCAAGGCGCTTGATGCCGCCGTCTACATCGGCTCTGCACCGATCGGAGGTGGCCGGGCCGCCATCGAGGCGCAAGGTTGCGGCTATCCGCTGGCTTACTTTGAGAGCGCGCAGGCGTACGGTCTGGCCGACAACGAGGGCCTGTACGCCGCCCGCAGTCTGAAATGGGCAACGCCTGACGAACTCGCTTCGGTGCTGGCGTCGGTCGGATCGAGCCACAAAGAATTGAGCCGGCAGGCGCGCCAGTTGTATCTCGACACCCACTCGCACCGTCAGTTCAAGCAGGCGTTGAAACAGCTTCTTCAGGGGTGAGGGCGTGGCGCGCGTAGGCCATCTGCGACCGACTCGCAGGGTCGATGCGGACGCCCTTCAGACCGACCGGCGCGCGCGAACAGCCAAGTTCGCGGTCATCGTCACCGGCAGCTGATCCCCAAGTTGATTGAGTGCCTGGACCAGTGCGGGTGAGTGGTCCAGCATCATGCCGTTGGGCAGGGTCTTCAAGAAGAAGCCGCGGCGATCGAACGGTTCAAAGCCAGCTTCTCGGAGGTCGGACTCCAGCGACGGCAGGTCATAGACGCGCTGGTGGCCGACCACATGGTCACGGGCGCTGAGCGTGTCGAGCGCGGGTTGCAAGCCCATCAACACCGCCAACTGACGGTGCAGAGAATCCCGGTTGGGCACCACCACCACCAGTTCACCATCTGGCCTCAACCAGCTGCGCAGTCGGCGCAGCAAGGTCACCGGTTCGTCCACATGCTCCAGCACATGCAATGCGAGCAGCTTGTTGCAAGCCTCTTGAGGCTGGTACTCCTCGAACAGCGCGTGGACTGCCTTGATCTCCGGATGCTTCTCACGCATCAAGTCGATCAGGCTGTGTGCGCCCTCGACAACCGTGTAGTGCCCCGCCCGTGGCGCCAGTCGCGTCAGCGTGATGCCTTCCCCGTAGCCCAGTTCGATCACGCGATCGGTGGGGGCGATCAGCGTTTGGAGCCAGTCGCAACAATGCTGCTGGCAGATGTCCTCGATGAACTTGTCAGGGACCTGGTCATTGAGGTGGTATTGCCGGGCAATCCGTTCCAGCTCTTCTGCGCGCGCATTCATTCGAACTCCTCGGCAATCTTCAATCCCTGAATGATCTGGTCGTTCATCGACGTCGCTCCGTAGCCGAGCAGGCAGCCCGTCAACTGGGCATCCGGCACGACCGAGGCCAGCTCTTCATGACCTGCGACGGAGCGCTCTATCTCGTCGGCCGTCGGCAGCGCCAGCGCGTTGCGGGCCGTCACTGTCTTGAGCACTTGCACGGCATCGTCACCCACCACGCTGAGAAGCTGACGAAGCTCGCACAGCAGGATGGCCTCTTGTGTCTGTCCGTTCGCAAGCTGCAACAGGCCGTCGGGGCTGGCCTCGATCACCACGCGGTGCCATGGTGGATTGCGGTCGGCCAGCGCATCCTGGTCGGTCACCCGGTAGGTGGCGAACGACTCGTCAACGACCATCAGGCAGGAGGTGTACCGGCGGATGGCCTCCGAACGCACCAAACAGAACATCACCACGACCGACGCTGACAACGGTGCAGGTCGCGGCGCCAGACCGAACAGCGCCCTCGCGCGCTCAATGGTCAGGCCCAGTGCGATCCGATCCGAAGCGGCGCTGCCGGAGGGAGTGGTCACACACCAGCGACCCTCTGCAGCAAGCAGCGACGTTGTCGGCTCGGCGACGATGCGCACTCGATCACTGTTCGAGACCTGATCGCACAGCCGGGCCACGAGGTCGCCAACGCAACCGGTGCGGTTGGTCCAGAACGGATACTCGTCGATGCCGACAGGCTCGCCGCGCATCGCGGCAGAAAGCGTTTCCGGGTAGTACAGCGGCGCCCAGGCCGCACGGTGGTAGCGCGCCAGCAGCACCTCCGATCCGTGCCCTGTCAGCTTGCGGACAAAAGGCTCGATGAACCGGGAATGCAGCGCATCACCATGATTGGCTCGGGCCGCGTCGGCGTAGCTGAGATGTTCGTATGCGGCACCCGTGGTCTTGTGGACTGCATGGCGTGGATCGTTTCGATCAAGCGGCTGCGGTGACTCCACGTGCGCGTTCTGAAACACCTCCAGCCGATTGGCGATCAGGTGGTCTGGCGCATAACGGCCTTCGACCAGACTTTGCGGTGTCGGCGCACGCACCAGAGGTTCGCAGGAATCGAGCCAATCAGCGGCACGATCGGCAAAGCGGGTCCAGTCGTTGCGCAGATTCGGGTCGTACGTGCCAAGCCGCGCATTCGCGACAGTGGGGGCGAGCTTTTCCAGCAACACCATCCCAATGTCGAAGCGAGTCCCTCCGATCTGCGCACCAGCGAAATGACCGCCCAGCGGCTTGCCGTCGGTGATCAAGATCGGCCGACGTCCGCGCCGGTCGAGTTCGGCGGCAGCCACCAGCAGCGCCATGTTGTTTCCGATGAGCAGCGGTTCATCCATCAGCCAACCTCGCATTGACCCAGAGCTCAGATCCCAGGTTCGGCTCGGCCACGGCAAGCCGGTCCAGTCCGTCGAGCATTGCGGGCGTCATGAAGCCTTGATCGACCAGCTGCTGCATCTGGGCATGGGTGAAGGGCTTGACGAACAGGCTGCCACTGTCGGTGACCTGGAAGCCCGCGCCGTTCAACTCTGCATTCAGTGCCTGACTGTCGTACGTGCCGCGCTGCTGCATCGTCACCTGGGTTGACGACAACGCTTTCGGGCAATCGATCAGGCCCATGGCCACGGCCAGCAGTCGGTGCAGGGAGTTGGCATTGGGGACGCTCAAGTGCAGCAGCGTCTGCGGGCCGCAATGGCGGCGGACTGCAGCCAGCAGGGACTGCGGGTCATCGACCTCGTGCAGCAAGCAGCCCACCACGATCATGTCGAATCGTTCAGACGCCAGGTGCGCGTCCTCGAGGAAAGCCTCGATCACGCGGACATTGGGCCTGGATGCTGCGCCGAGGCGCGCCTGCTTGGCGAACGCCGGTGCGGGCTCGACCACGGTGATGGCGATGCCTTCGAGATCGCTGAACAGCGGCGCCTGCCCGCACCCAACCTCAAGCAGGGTGGCCGGCCGGCGCCGTGCAATCTCCGACAGCACGCGACGCCTGCGGTAGGCGGCCTGGATCGGCTCGAACGGCAAGCGCTGGTAGGAGGCCGTGTATTCGGCGATGTTTCGGCTCATGGCGGGTTCCTGGTCTGTCGCGGCATCAGATCGTCTTGAGCAGACGCAGCTTCAAGGACTCGGTGAAGCCCAGACCTCGCTTGAACTGGATCAATCCATGGTGAGGTTCGCGATCGACGGTCGATGTGCCGACATCGAGTAGCCGCAGCCCCTCCTGCTGGCAATGGCGATATACCGCATCGGCAATGCCGACCACAGGACTGAGCGTGGCGTAACCGGGCTGGTCCCCCCAGTAGAAGACATACAGGATGCCGTTACCCAGGCGCAGGCAAAGCGCCGCGGCTGCGAGGCGTGGTCCATCTCGACTGCCGAACAGCACGATGGCATCGGGAAACCGCTCGGCCATCGTTTGCAGCTGGGACAGCGACATCGACATGGCGTGCCCCTTGGCCAGTCGGTTCGCTTCGATGACCTCGTACACCGCGCCCAGGTCCGACAGCTGGAGTTGTTCGGCACACAAACCTTCGCGCTCGCACTTGCGCAAGCGCTTCAGGTTACCGTAGGTCATCCGATCGGCCAGGCTCTTATCGGTGATCTCCATACTGTGGTTGAGATCGCACTGGGAAATGCCGTAATCCCGGGAGCGCAGCATGTAGACCTGGTTGGTGAACGCCACAGGGTCGTGCGCCATCGGCGCTGGCAGGACTTCGATCTGGCGGGCACCGCGCTCCACCAGGCTCTGCAGGACGGCATCATGGAAGGCAATGAGATCTTCTGGCGAGACGCTCGGCTCAAAGGCAAAGCCAGCGTAGGTGCCTCGCGCGGGGCTACGCCACAGGCCATCGGCCAACGGCGTGAAATGAACGCTGGCCACCACGCGCTCGCCATGCGCCCATTCGAAGAAGACCCCACGTCCTCCGGCGTGTAACTCGTAGAACGCGCGGCTTTGGAACAGGCTGCGGCCCAACTCGCCGCTGTCGCACATCGGGTCGGCGCTGATGAGTAGACGTTGATCAGCCATGGGCAGTTTCGGTTTTGCTCGTTGATTGGACTGCTGAACCTCACTTGCCAAAGCGAAGAAACAGGTTGGGTTTGGCCGACTTATCTGACCCAGCCCCAGGCGGCGACACGCCTAGACTGAATCTCAAGCGCCACCCCAGCTGCCTGACGATCGCAATCCCGAACACCTGCGCACCCCCGTCTGCACTCACTGACACCGAAGGGAGGCCACCATGGCCATCGCCGACTGCCGCATCATCGACATGCCCCGCATCCAGGACCCACGAGGCAACCTGACCTTCGTCGAGGGCGGTCAACAGATCCCGTTCGACATCAAGCGCGTCTACTACCTCTACGACGTGCCCGGCGGATCGGAACGTGGCGGACACGCACATCTGGGTCTGCACCAGTTCGTCATCGCGATGTCGGGCAGCTTCGACATCGTCCTCGACGATGGTTTCGAGAAGAAGCGGATTCATCTCAACCGCTCTTACCTGGGCCTTTACCTGCCACCAATGACCTGGCGGGAGCTGGACAACTTCTCCTCAGGCAGCGTCTGCATGGTGCTCGCCTCCGAGCGCTACGACGAAGCCGACTACCTGCGCGACTACAGTGACTTCATGGTTCAGGTCCACGGCAACCGCCGCAAGTCCATCCGCGAAGCGGCTTGCACAGAGCGCACAGTCGCCGAAAGTCTGATCTGATGGCCGACGCGCCGATTCCGTTCCTCGACCTGCGACGCATCAACGACCGCCACCGTACGGCCTACGAAGCAGCGCTGTCTCGCGTGCTGGACAGCGGAAGATTGCTGCTCGGCGAAGAGACTGCCGCCTTCGAGCGCGAGTTCGCCGCTTGGTGCGGGGCCTCGGATTGTGTGGGCGTGGGCAACGGCTTCGATGCCTTGCACCTGGCCCTGCGCGCCTGGGACATCGGCGCCGAAGACGAGGTGATCGTGCCCTCGCACACCTTCATTGCGACGTGGCTGGCTGTCAGCGAAGTCGGCGCACGTCCTGTGCCGGTCGAACCTGCGCCGGGCTGCTGCAACATCGATCCCGCCCGCGTCGAGGCAGCGATCACACCTCGGACCAGGGCGATCATTGCGGTGCACCTGTATGGCAGGCCTGCCCCGATGCGCGAACTCAGCGAGATCGCCAGACGTCGCGGCCTGAAGCTGCTGGAAGACGCTGCACAGGCCCATGGCGCCCGGCTCGGCGACCAGCCCTGTGGCAGTCTCGGCGATGCTGCAGCGTTCAGCTTCTATCCGGGCAAGAACCTGGGCGCGCTGGGCGATGGAGGAGCCGTCACCACCAATGACCCGGCCCTCGCCGACCGACTCCGAAAGCTCGCGAACTATGGCTCGAGCGTCAAGTACCACCATGAGCTTGCCGGCGTCAATTCGCGCCTCGATGAGTTGCAGGCCGCCTTTCTGCGTGAGCGCCTGCGCGCCCTCGATGGCGACAATGCTCATCGCCGCCGTGTGGCGCGCGCCTACCTGACTGGCTTGGCCGCACTGCCAGGCCTGGCCCTGCCAGCTGCCGACGATGCCGACCGGCTGTCGGCATGGCACTTGTTTGTCGTGCGCCATCGTCAGCGCGATGCGCTGGCCGAACGGCTGGCAGCGCGCGGCATTGGCACGCTCGTGCACTATCCGTTGCCTATCCACCGGCAAGGCGCCTATGCCAGTACGGCGCTCGCGCAGCAGCCCCTGCCCCTCGCCGATTCCTGGGCGCAAGAGACGCTGAGCCTGCCGATTGGCCCCACGATCAGGGACGATGAGGTCGAATTCGTGATCGAGACCATGCGCGAGGCGTGCGTCTCGCTCAACCTCGCCTGAGCGACGCCCAAAAAGCCTGCGTTGTCCGGTCTGGCGAGAGGTTGCTCCGCCTTAATCCGGGGCAAAGCGTGCTCCGATTAAACTCCGGCACGGCGTTCGACTGTTGGTCAGTGCTGTTCGCAACAACTGACATCGTCGAATTAATGCAACAAGCCACGTCACGCTCTATACCGAATGTCTCCCTGAAGAAGGGTACGCACGAGTCCGTTCGCGACGAGGGTGTCAACGTTCAGCTCGTGCCGGCGTTGTCTGTATCAATGAAGAATATTCCAGGGTCTGAGCCGGTTCTGCCGATCGTCTTGATACATGGCCTGCTCAGCACACCGCGTGAGTTTGGTCTGATTTCCCTACCGCTCCAGTCCCGTGGAGCGCCGCTGATCATCCTGAACATCCCGGGCTACACCGAGGCAGATCGCAGTCAGTTCAGGCGCTGGTCGTCGTGGGTCGATGCAGCCTGCGATGCCATTCGGGAACAGTTTGGCGCAGGCCAGCCTTTCGTATTGGGCGGCCTCTGCTCCGGGGGCATGGTGGCGGCGGCTGTGGCAGCGCGCGGCGAGTTCAATGTCCGTTCCTTGGTGATGATGTCGCCCAGCTTCGGCTACGACGGTTGGGCGCGAACCAAATGGTGGGGCTGGCGCAAGGTGGCTCATGCGCTCGGCGTCGACCGCTGGATTTCAGTGCGTGAGAGCGAGCCGTACGGCATCAAGAACGAAAAGATCCGCAAGTGGGTCGAACGCGACATGCACGTGCGTGCCACCAGTGCTGCCGGCCCGTCGACGCTGCCGCTGTGGGCCATCAACCAGTCCGAAAGGCTGATGCGTCATGTCACCCGCCAGTTCCCACGGTTGCGCATGCCCACAGTCGTGATGCATTCGCGTCTCGACGAAATCTGCAGCCTGGGTCTTGTGCAGCGGGTTTTCGACACCCTGCCAGTCGGCTCCAATCGCCTCGTGGTGTTCGACAACTCCTATCACATGATCACCATCGATAATGATCGGCAAAAGGTCACCACTGAATTGCTGAGATGCTCGGGCCGGAGCGATAGAAGCGCGGCAACGCAGATGGACGCCGCCGCGAACGGGCCCGCAGTGAATCCAGCCAATTCGCAGACCGCAGCCGACGCCTACACAGGAGTGCTCCTATGTCCAACACCATGACCGAATTGCTGGGGTTGATCCAAAAGGCCTACGACATCGACCCGTCGACGATCGACCCACACAAGCCGCTGTCTGAGTTCGGACTGGATTCCTTGGCGCTGGCAGAGTTGATGTTCAACATCGAAGACCACTTCCACATCGATTACCCCGAGTCCCGCACCGGCGTGCAAACCCTCGCTGAATTGGCGCAGGTGGTCGACGAGGTGCGTGCCGCAGTCGCCGAGAAATGACCAGCCGCTCGCCGAGCATGCGCGAGGTGGTGGTCTCTGGCCTGGGGCTGGTGTCTCCCCATGGCGACGACCTCGGGCTTGCATTCGACGCGATGCTCAAAGGTCAATCGGCCATAGGGCTGTGGGGCCACGAGGGCATGCCACCTGCTGCCGTGGCCAGCGTCGCCTTCTCTTCGGAACGCTGGTTCACGAAGTTGCAACTGGTCGGTGTCGACAGGGTCAGCCAAATGGCCGTGGCCGCAGCCGAGTTGGCCCGCACCGACGCTTGCTGGCCTGAGGACATCGATCCCGAGCGGATCGGCGTGTTCATCGGCAGCGGCATGGGCGGCGCTTCCGCGCTCGAAGACGGTTACGAAGCATCCCGCACCGGGCGACGTGTCTCGCCGCTGACTGTCGTCGCCGCCATGACCAACGCGCCGGCGGCGCACATTGCGATCCGCGCCGGAGCACAAGGTCCGGTCTACACCTACTCGGTGGCCTGCGCCTCATCAGCGGTCGCGATCGCCGAGGCTGCCAAGGCCATTGCAGCGGGTGAAATCGACATCGCCATCGCGGGTGGCGCCGAGGCCTTGCTGGTACCCGGCGTGGTACGTGCGTGGCAGGCACTGCAGACCCTGGCCACCCCCGATCCCACCGATCCGGGCCAGTCTTGCCGGCCCTTCGACATCAATCGCTCAGGCTTTGCGCTGGGCGAAGGCGCTGCGATGCTGGTGCTCGAATCGCGCGAACACGCGATGGCGCGGAAGGCGCCGGTGCGCGTGCGCTTCGCCGGGAGCGGGGTCAGTTGCGACGCGCAGCACATGACCAAGCCCAATGCACCGGGCCAGGTGCGTGCGCTGCGCAATATGCTGCGTGCCAGTGGCCTGGATCCGCGTGACATTGGTTATTGCAATGCGCACGGCACTGCGACACGGGTCGGCGACGGCGTCGAGTGCGATGCCTTGCGCAGCGTCTGGGGCAAGGACATCGATCGCCTGCGAGTCAGCTCAACCAAGGCCATGCATGGCCACCTGCTCGGTGCCGCGGGTGCGCTGGAAGCGGTGGTGACGGTGCTCGCGCTGCAACGGCGACACGCGCCACCCACACCGAGTTGCCTGCATCCGGATCCGGCCTGCGACATCCCTCTGATACGCGAATCTGCGGCGTCGCTGCCGGCGCTTCAGGCCGCCGTCAGCAATTCTTTCGCCTTCGGCGGCACGAACGTCGTGCTGGCTTTCGCCCGCCACGACTGATCGGGGTCGGCTACTTCGCCTCGCCGGCAGTTTCGGCGGGCAGGAAACGCACCAGCACACGCTGACCGACCCGCAGTGCCGTGTCGTCCAGCTGCAAAAGGCACTCGACGACACGCGTATCGGCAATTTGTTCGCTGCCAGCGGTGTCTGGTGCGCGAGGCGGGCCGAATACCTCGCCAACGTTCAGCACGCGCGCGCCATGCACCACGCTGTCCTCGGCGATCGAGACCACCTCTGCGCGCATGCCGGCTCGCACCCGGGCGATCAGTGCTTCATTGAGGTCCGCACGGACGATGCGGGGGCCATCGGGCAGCAGGTGCAGCACCAGCCCATGCGGCTCGACGTACTCGCCAACCTGCGCGATGCGTTGCACCACCTGACCGTTTGCCGGCGCCCGCACCGTGGCTGCAGTCAGCACTCGCGTCGTCTGAGCAACACGCTGCTTCTCGATCAGAACCGCGGTTTCTTGCGCCGCCAGTTGCTGTCCGGCATAAACCACGGCGAAACGGGCGTCCTCCAGAGCCTGCGTGCCCGCCGTTCCCGGCAAAGGGGCGGCGATGGCCCGTTCGCGGCGAGCGCGTGCCACCAGCAATTCCGTGCGCAGCACCTCGAGCTGGGCAACCGCGCGCGCGTGCTCGGCCTTGGCCAGTTCAAGCGCCGTGCGTGGCTCACGCGTATCGAGCTGCACCAGCACCTCGCCTTGCTTGACCGCAGTGCCTGGCTCGACGCCCCAGCGCTCGATCAGGCCGCCATAGGGCGTTGCCACGCGAAGCAGGCCGCCGGGCACATCGACCCGGCCACGCGCAATGGCCACGAAACGCGCATCGGCACCCGGTGCCGATGCGGCGCCGACCGGCGTGCTGGCCGATGCGGAACTGGCTGTCTTGCGCGCATCGTCGTGCGGCGTGCAGGCCGCGAGCGCAATGCTCAGCACGGCGAGCATTCGCACCGAAGAGGACGCTGTCAGGAAGTGAAGAAACATCGTTTTCATCAGGCAGATCCTTGCGCCGCATGGCGGCGTATGTCGTCGAGCAGGCGCCCGTCTTCCATGTGCAGCACGCGATCGGCATGCTCGACCACCCGGGGGTCATGACTGACGCACAGCACTGCCGCGCGGTGCTTGCGCGCCAGTCGGTGCAGCAAGTCAATCACGATCTGTCCGTTGCTCGCATCGAGCGCGCTGGTCGGCTCGTCGGCAAACAGCAACTGTGGCTGCTTGGCCAGCGCCCGCGCAATCGACACCCGTTGCTTTTCGCCACCTGACATCTCGCCGGGGCGCAGCCCCGAGCGGGCCGCCAGGCCGACCTCATCGAGCGCCACCAACGCCCGTTCGCGGGCTTCGGCCTTCGACAGACCCAGCGCGCCCAGCGGCAGCATCACCTGCTCGACCGCATCGAGCGCGCCGAACAGGTTGAATCCCTGGAACACAAAGCCGGTGTGATGCAGGCGGAAGCGCTCCAGCTCGCGCGCGTCGAGCGCCCACAGGGATTCGTCCAGCGCCAGCACCTCGCCCGAATCAGGTCGCGACAGGCCGCTGAGCAAGGCAAGTAATGTGCTCTTGCCGCAACCCGAAGGACCGGAGATCAGCGTCAGCTCACCGACCGACACGTCCAGGCTGAGGCCGCGCAGGATCGGCGTGTCCAGCTTGCCGCTGCGGAACGACTTCACCAGTTCGCGACCACGCAGCGCCACGGTGGTGGCAGCGACCGGCATGTGAGGCGGCGTGGCGGCGCTCATCGTAGCAACGAGGCCGGGTCGGCGCTGCGCAGCGCGCGCACTGCCGCCCAACCTGAAATCATCGAAATGCCAAGCACCAGCACCACACAGGCCAGCGCTGCCCAGCCGTCCAGGGCAACGGGTACGTGGTACTGCTTGGCCAGCCGCAGCGCCGCGAAGGCGCCGAAGGCCCCGACCATCAACCCGACACCGCCGATCCATGTCGCCTGCTCCAACACCACACGGCGCAGTGCAGGCACGCCGATGCCGAGCGCCTGCAGGGCCGCGTACTCAGCGGCCGAACCGGCCACTGCGCCCATCAGCGTCTGGCTGGTGATGACCGCGCCGACCAGACTGACGATGATCGCCATGAACAGAACGCCGAGGCCGGCGCCGGTGTCAAAGAGCCAGTAATCGGACGCCTTCTTGGAAAACACCTTGCTGGGCCACACCGCAAAGCCGTGCTCCAGCCCTGTGGCTTCAAGGCGCGAGCGCGCCGCGGACAATTGCGACGATTCGTGCAATCGCACCACGTAGTACGGAACGCGCTCGTCACTCGGCCCGGCGGGTTGCAACTGAGCCGCGGTCTCCAGTGATGTCAACAGGTGAACGCCACCCAGCGTACGCAGACCGGATACGGTGCCGACGACCTGCACCGTGCGGCCATTGATGCGCGGCCGATCGCCGACCACCACGCCCAGCTTGACCAGATCGGCCTCGTCAACGATCACCGAATCGGGCTGATTGAGCCGTGCCCGCAGCGCCGCGGGCAGCACACGCGCGAACAGCAGTGCATCAGCCGAGGTATTGATGCCCGACACAAACAGGGTGATCGCCGCCAGATCAGCCCGCGAACGCCAATCTCCCTCCAGCCAGTTGTAGGCCTCGACGCGATCGACCGCTGGGTCGAGACGCAGCCAGACCTCGGTGTCCAGCGGCAGGATGCGGCCCTGCTCGACGGTCGGCGTTTTCGGATTGCCGACCCACAGATCGCCGCGCGAGGAGTCGATGTAAACCGCCGCGCTGCCAAAGATGCCGAGCACCAGAGCCGACTGCACCAGAAGCAGCAGCCCGGAAAACGCCACGGCCACCACCGCCGGTAGGAATCGGCGCCAGTCGTGCAGGAGGGATTTGCGGGCCAGTGGAACGATCATGAAGCCGGCGACGGAAAGATCAAGCCGCCGAGACATCGAGACCGCGCAGCGCAATTCGGGGAGTGGGAAACCGTGGTCACCATGTCCCAGATGATAGTTGGCCAGTCTGAAGGAGCCCTTTGCGCTGGCGGCTCACCATCGCCAGCGTCACAGCTCGAAAGCCTGGGGAGGACCCCTCGCATTCACCTCGGTGCGCAGGCCGCGTGTAGGAATTTGCCTGACACGCTGGATGGCAAAAGAGGGACTCAAGCCACAGAGATGGCCTGATGTCAGCCCTCATCTCTGATCTTCACAATCTGTTTCACGTTGCGGCGATTTTGAAACCGGC
>LNFM01005510.1_pt1 | contig 19250 bp, 20 predicted proteins | sample 596031 | NCBI WGS metagenome assembly LNFM01 (sample SAMN04254537, study PRJNA301005) | activated carbon metagenome | isolation source: dual media filters at the Ann Arbor, Michigan drinking water treatment plant | place: USA: Ann Arbor | reverse complement strand
GGCATATTGCGACGAACTTTGGCACGCGCAGCGAGCCTAGGAAAATCAACACGTTAGCGCACGGGCCCCCGACGAACTTTATTCCCTCCAGTCATGGTGCGGGCTGGGCCAGCCCCGGGGTGCGGGCGGCGTTGCCATGAATCTGCCACACAGGCTGCCTAGCATGGCGTGAGCGCATCCACATGGGTGCGCTCACCTTCCTCCATCCACCCAAGGGGTACCCATGCGACGTTTCATAGTCGGTTGCGCATTGCTGAGCCTGTCCAGCGCCATCCTTGCCGGTTCACCGCGGCACCACAAACCCATCCACGATGTCGAGCGCTCCAACCATGTGCAGTTGGGCCAGCGCCCCTTCTTTCTCGTGGACGACATGGCCCCGAGCCCACTCAAGCAACAGCTGCAGCAGTGCGCCCGCAAAGGCTATTTCACAGCACGGGATTTCTCCATCGGGCACCGCGGTGCGGCCCTGCAGTTTCCCGAGCACACCATGGAGTCGTACGTCGCGGCCGCCCGCATGGGCGCCGGCATTGTTGAATGCGACGTGACCTTCACCAAGGACAAGGAACTGGTCTGCCGCCACGCGCAAAACGACCTGCACACCACCACCAACATCCTGGCCACACCATTGGCCGGCAATTGCACGCAGCCGTTTGTGCCCGCGACGCTGGATGCCAACGGCAACCTGCTCAAACCGGCCACCGCCGAATGCCGCACCAGCGACATCACCCTGGCCGAATTCAAGACCCTGCGCGGCAAGATGGACGCGTTCAACCCGCGCGCACGCACGGTGGACGAGTACCTGGGCGGCACCGCCAACTGGCGCACCGACTTGTACTCAGGCCCGACCAGCGGCACCCTGATGACGCACCAGGAGAGCATCGAGCTGTTCAAGCAGCTGGGTGTGAAGATGACGCCCGAACTCAAGAGCCCCAGCGTGACCATGCCGTTCGAGGGCTTCACGCAAGAGGCCTACGCGCAAAAAATGATCGACGAGTACAAGCGCGCGGGTGTGAACCCCAGGCACGTGTGGGCGCAGTCGTTTGACGTGCGCGACGTGCTGTACTGGGTGCGCAACGAGCGCGCATTCGGGCGCCAGGCGGTGTACCTGGACGATGCCAACACCGTGGCCGATCTGCCCAGCCAGGCCGATCTGGTGAACTACAAGAGCCAGGGCATCAACATCGTGGCATCCCCCATCTTCGCGCTGCTGAGCGCCGACGCATCGGGCCGCATCGTGCCATCGCAGTACGCGCGCCAAGCCCGCTCGGCCGGCCTGGACATCATCGCCTGGACGCTGGAGCGCTCCGGCTTGCTGGCCGATGGCAACAACGGTTTTTATTACCAGACCTTCGACTCGGCCATCAAGACCGAGGGCGACACGCTGCGTGTGCTCGACGTGCTCGCCCGCGACGTGGGTGTGATCGGCGTCTTCTCCGACTGGCCAGCCACCACCACTTTCTACGCCAATTGCGCCAACCAGCGCTGACCGGGTGGCGTCGCCCGCCGTGGCCCGGCGCAGGGTCACGGCGCATGACGCGTGACGCGTGACACAGTGTGTTGAGGAACGGGTGTTTACAAACAAATACACCCACACCGCAAAGCAGACGGAATAGCGCGCAGGCCGACTCGTTGTAATCGCAACGAAGCTCGGCCGCGTTCGCGGGTTCTGGGCACATCCGTCCTGTGTCCACATTCCAATCCCGCCGCTGCGCCCGCATGATCCGCTTTCCGACCCCGTGCCCGGCATTCGCCGGGGTGTCCGCATGAACGCATCGCTGTGGCTGACCAGCCCGTCCGGCGCGGTGCTGGGCGTCGTGCTGGCCGCCGCCCTGGCGTGGGGTCCGCTGCGCTGGCCCGAACTGCCCGTGGCCGCTGCCGCCGTGCTGGCGTTGTTGTGGCTGGATGTGTTGCAGCCCGCACGGTTGATCGCCTTGCCCGGCAGCGAGCTGTTGTGGCTCATGGCGGGCGCTGGTGTGCTCGGCGCGGTGTTGCAGGCCCAGGGCGTGGTGCAGCGCGTGGCCGCACTCGCGCTGCGCGGTCGGCCTGGCTTTTCGGCGCTGTGCTGGCGCCTCACGGTGCTGGTGGGGGCCACCGCGTGGCTGTTGCCGTCCACGTCGGCCCGAGCGGCCTTGTGCCTGCCGCTGTTCGACGGCCTCGCGACCCACCTGCCTCAGGGCGGCCAGCGGCGTGCGCTCGCGTTGCTGCTGCCGACCACGATCTTGCTGTCGGCCGGCGGATCCCTGCTGGGCGCCGGCGCCCACCTGATCGCCATCGACAGCTTGCGCGCCCAGGGGCTGCCCGCGCCCAGCTACCTGGGCTGGCTGTTGTGGGCCGCGCCGTTTGCCGTGATCTCGTGCGCGCTGGCCACGGCGGTGCTGCTGCGCCTCTTCACCGAACCGGCACAGCGCCATGCCAGGCTGCAGGTCGGCACGTGGGATGCCGGGCCTTGGAGCCCGGTGCAGCGCCGCCTGCTGGGCGTGGTGGGCATCACCGTGCTGCTGTGGGCCGTGGGTCCGGTGTGGGGCCTGGGGCCGGCGCCGGTGGCCGTGGGTGCGGCACTGCTGGTGGCGTGGCCCCGGGTGGGCGCAACGGATGTGCGCGTGGCGCTGCGCGGGCTCGATCTGCGCCTGCTGGCTTTTCTGGCGACCGGCCTTCTGCTGGCCGATGCGGTGGTGGACAGCGGTGCCGCCAGCGCATGGGCACAGGCCATGGCAGGCCCTGCCCGCAGGCTGGGCGGGGTGGGTTTGCTGGCGATGGTGATCACGGTGTCGCTGCTGTTGCATGTGTTGATCGGCTCCCGCAGTGCCCGCGTGGCGGTGTTGCTGCCGGTGCTGGTGTTGCCACTGGCCCTGGCCTTGCCGGGTGGCGGCGCTGTCTCGGCGCCGGTGCTCGTGATGGCGGCGGTGCTGGGCACCGGCTTCTGCCAGACCCTGGCCGTCAGCTCCAAACCCATGCTGCTGTTCGCGCGACACCCGGCCAGCGGCCTGGCGCCGTCCGACCTGCTGCGCTTGAGCGCTTGTCTGTTGCCGCTGCTCTGGCTGCTGCTCATGGGCTTTGGCCTGTGGGTGTGGCCTGCCCTGCCACTTCCGTCGATCCCCCCTTTCCCACCATGACACTCACCTTGCTCATCGCACCCTCCGGCTTCAAGGAGAGCCTGTTGCCCTGGCAAGCCGCCGAGCACATGGCAGACGGCGCCCGCCGCGCCTTGCCACACGCCCGCATCATCCAGGCGCCGGTGGTGGACGGCGGCGAGGGCTTCACCGAAGGCCTGGTGCACGCCACCGGCGGCAGCCTGCGCACCGTGGACGTGAGTGGCCCCGTGGGCCAGCGGCTGCAGGCGCGGCTCGGGTTTCTGGGCGAGGCGCCCGGCACCCCAACCACCGCGGTGGTCGAGGTGGCCGCCGCCGCCGGTCTGCGCTGGGTGCCGGCCGATCGGCGCAACCCCTTGCACACCTGCAGCCGTGGTGTCGGCGAGCTGATCCGCGCCGCGCTCGACGCCGGCGCGCGCCGCATCCTGCTGGGTTGTGGCGATTCGGGCATCAACGATGGTGGCGCCGGCATGGCGCAGGCGCTGGGAGCCCGCTTGCTCGATGCGCGGGGGAATGCCATCGCACCCGGCGCCGCCGGTCTGCTGCAACTGGCGCACATCGATCTCAGCGGGCTTGACGCGCGTCTGCACCGCACCCAGCTCGACGCTGCCGTCAACTGGCAAAACCAGCTGCTGGGTCCGCGCGGCGTGGCCCGCGTGCACAGGCCTCAGAAAGGGGCCACCACCACCCAGGTGGCCGAGATGGAGGTGGCACTCCACAACTTCGCGCGTCACCTGCACCGGGCCACCGGCATGGACGTGAGTCGGCAACCAGGCAGCGGTGCATCGGGCGGTCTGGGCGCCGGCTTTTGTGCGTTGCTGGGCGGGCGGCTGCACCCACGTTACGAGGTGGTCATGCAGTACCTGGACCTCGACCGGCTCATGGACCGCTGCCATCTCGTGCTCACCGCCGAGGGCCAGCTCGACGACCAGACGCCGCGGGGCAAGGTGCCGGCCGAGGTGGCCCGGCGCGCCAAGCAGCGGGGCCTGCCCGTGATCGCCGTGGCCGGGGCCCTCGGTCCGGGTGCCGACAGCAACCACGCGGCCGGCATTGACGCTTACACCAGCACCCTGCGCGAACCCTGCAGCCTGGACGACGCGTTTCGCCAGGCCGGTCCCTGGCTGGCCGATGCCACCGAGCAGGCGCTGCGCATGGTGGCGATCGGCATGGGTTTGTGCACCGCGCCCGCGGCGCCAGCGATGGTGCGCTCGCCGGACGCCACGGCGGTGGTTTGACCCGCCGCGGCCTGCGCCGGCGGGCTCAGGCGCCGGACGCGCACCAGTCGCGGATGAGATCGACGTAGAGCGCCTTGGCCTGTGGGATCTTGCCGACCAGGCAGTACTCGTCCGTCTGGTGCGCCTGGCCCGGCTCGCCCGGGCCGAGGATGACCGTGGGCGGCATGCCCATCAGCGGTCTGAGCGCGGCGGCGTCGGTGAAGTAGCTGACGATGCCGGGAGACGCCGGCGTGTTGCCGGCCGCGTCCACCAGGGCCTGCACGCGCTGCATCCACGGATCGCTGCCCGGGGTGTAAACCGCTTCAATGTCCAGCAGCGTGGAGAACGCGATGCGTTCGCCCAGGCGATCACACAGGCACTTGAGCACGCCCGCGTGTCCCAGCCCCGCCACGCTCCGGATGTCCAGCGTCATCTCGGCGGCGTCGGGCACCGAGTTGATGTTGATCCCGCCCTTCACGGTGCTGACCACCAGGGTGGGCATGCCCATCTCCGGATGGGGCTGCACGCCGAAGTCGTGCGATTCGAGCGCCAGCGCGGCACGGGCCAGCGTGTAGATCGCGTTTTCACCCAGGTGCGGCATGGCGCCGTGGGCGGTTTTGCCACGAGCGCTGGCCTTCAGCCACAACGCCCCCTTGTGGCCCAGCACCGGTGCGTTGCTGGTGGGTTCGGCCACCACCATGGCGCCTGCCGAGCCCACCCATTCGCGGGCGCCGGGTGAGCGCGCGAGGTGGAACGCCCCGTCACAGCCGGTCTCTTCACCGGCCGTGATGATCAGGGTGAGGCCCGCGTCGTCACGGGCAAGATCGGCCATGTCCAATGCGGCCGAGGTGAACGCAGCCACGCCCGATTTCATGTCGCTGGCGCCGCGTCCGTACAGACGGCCGTCCACCACCTGCGCGCCGAAAGGGTCGTGCGCCCACGCCGCAGAACCCAGTGGCACCACGTCGACATGTCCGGTGAAGCACAGCGGCGCCTTGTCCTGGCGGCCACCGATGCGGGCCACCAGGGTCGTGCGGCCCGGCGCGAACTCGACGTGGCGGCAGTTGAAACCGGCGGCGCTGAGCAGGTCGCTCAGCGGGTCGATGCACTGAGACTCCACCCCCGCCGGCGGGATGGTGTCCATGCGCACCAGCATCTGCGTGAGCGCCACCGGGTCGTGTGCCGATGGGCGCGGGGTGGGTTTGGTCATGTGGGGCGGACGTTGGAGCGCGCGGCTTCAGGGCTTGATGTACGCCGCGCCCTGTTTCTGCAACTGGGCGATCCGCACCACGCCCGAGGGGGTGTAGTCGGCTTCCTGGATGAACTGCTCTTTCTTCAGATCGCGGTTTTTCAAGGTGATTTCGCAGATTTCAAACGCCACGCCCCGGCTCTTGAGTGCCGACACCAGCGGTGCGAACTCGCTGCCGTTGGGGGCCTTGGCACCCTCCATCAGCATGTCCACGCCTTCGGCGTGCGTCACGATGGTGATCTTCGCTTTGGGGTCGGTGTCGAGGTGGTTGCGCACATTGCGCAGGCCCTTGAGGCCTTGCGCCACGGTGTTGTCGAAGTGGTAGACCACAGCGTCTTGAGCGCAGGCGGCGGTGGCGGCGACGGCCAGCGTGAGGCCGGCGAGCAGGGATTTGAGGTGCATGGGGTTCTCCAGGAAAAGTCAGAGGTGCGGGAGCACCGGAATTCGTCGTTTGGCGTCAGCCGTGTCAAAACCGTCACGCTCGGGGTCCGCCGCAGGGGTGCGATGACGCTTCGGACTGGGCCGCGCACCGGTTCGGAACTATGCTCGACACTGTACCGGGTATCAAGGGCCAGTCTGGCCCGGCGCCCTTTTGCGTGAACGTCGGCCTGGAGGGGTTTATGGCGAGTGATCTGGACACCGTGCGGGTGCTGCGGGCTTTGTTCAACGACATGCCGCGAGCACCACAAGGCCTGTCGGGCCTGGAATTGATGGCATGGATCCAGTCGTCGATGACCGACTACGAGGGCGGCGAGATGGCCTACATGATCGAGCACATCACGCGCAATTCCATGCTGGACATCGTGCTGCACATGCGCGAATCGGGGCATCTGCAGGACGACGCGGCGTTCGATGAAACCGTGGCCCTGATCTCCACCGAAGAGGGGCGGCGCACCTTCCGTGACCGTTGCATCAACGCCCAGAAAACCGTGGACGCGACCGAGCGCCTGCTCAAGCGCGCGCGCGGATTTCCGCGCATCGAGCAGACCCTGTTTGTGGCCGACGCGCAGGAGATTGCGCGTTTCGTCGATGGCCAGGCCAGTGGCGCCGGCCCGCTGTTTGCCGAGTACGCAGCGCGCGAGGAAGTGCGGGAGATCGGCGTCTTTGACCAGGCTCCCGAGCGGGTGTTCGAGTTCGCCTGGGGTTTTGTGGTGGAGCACCAGCACACCTGGAACGTGTACCTGGCCGAAGCCTGGCGGCGCGGCACGGTGGGTTACTTCGACCGCTTTTTCAATGCGTGGAAGCTCGAAGCCGCCACCCCGCTGAACGACGCCGACGCTGCACCGGAGCTGCCCGCCGGTCTGCTGGTGGACGACGGCATCGGCAGCTTCAGCAGCCTGAGTTTCGAGATGGAGGCGCACGCTTCGGCACCTCTGGTGCGCCGCTGGCTGGGCGAAACCTTCATCGGTCGCATGCTGCCCCGAATGGCCGCCAGGGCGCTGGACGACACCTACGATTTCCCGGCGACCGGACCGCTCAACTGAGCAGCCCGCCGCACGCCTCACAGGCCATGCTGGCGGCCACACGATGTAGTTCAGCATGCGCGGCATCACCAGGATGAGGATGCCGGCGATGAGGGCCACCAGGGGGCCGATGCTCAGGTTCAGGTTCATGGCGATCTTGTTGTGAAGGGTCGTGCTGGCGCCACAGAGGTTGCGGCGCACCAGCCCGAGCCTCGCATGATTCCGTGCCGACGCGTCAGTGTCTGTGCGACGTCATACAGACCTGCCCATGCGTCAGGGCGCTGCGCCCAATGCTTGCCAGTCGGCCACCGCGAGGCGGGCCACCACGGTCCAGCCGGTGGTGTCGGGGCGGATCACGGCGGCTTCGCCCTCGGCCAGGTGGGGGGCGCCCGCCACCGCACGAAACGGGATGCCGTGGCCCACGATCCAGCGGTTGGTGCCGGCCTGGACCGGTGAGGCCAGCAGCTGCTTGAGCCCGGCGTAGTTGTTGCCCTGCGCCTCTCGGATTTCATTGCGCGGCGTCACCGTGGTCAGCATGAGCCGGGCGTGGTCCATGGTGCGGCAGTAGGGGCTGGCGAGCGCCTCGCCCACCGGCAGCTTCAGCGCACGGATGCGTTGCCCGATGGCGGTGGCGTCACTGCGGCCCTGGGCCGACAGCAGGCGCTGGTTGTCGCAGTCGGTGTAGGAGGTCATGGCCGAGTCGCCGCGGGAGAAGTCCGTGGCGGTGTGCCGGAAATACACCACGTAGCCACCGCCGCGCAGGGCGTTGAGCAGGGCCGGGCCTTGCAGGGCCGAACCGGCTGCGGGCGCAGACGACGCGGTGTCCGCGATGGGGGTCTGGCCGTGTGCGGCGAACGCGGCGCCGGCGAGCATCAGCGCGGTGAGGAGGGATCGGCAGGGGATGAGCATGGAGGCTCCAGGCGCCCATGGCGGGGCGGGAAGTCGTGCGGGATGGCGGTGGGAGGACATCGCCCCCAGCGGCGAAGTTCCGGCGATGTTGCAGCGGCGGACTCGGGTTTGCGGCAACGCCCGCAGGGAGTCCCTGGGCTGTGCTCAACTTCCGGGCTTGTCTGGCCACCAAGGCGCGCCCATGAAGACCCCCTGGATTCCCGTACCCACCGTTCCGCGCCTGCTGGACACCGGTCGCCTGCGGCTGCGCCCGCTCACCATCCACGATGCCGTCAAGGACTTCGACGCGGTCATGACCAGCCGCGCCGAGATCTGGGAGCTGTTCGGCCCGGGCAGCGGCTGGCCGGCCGAGACGCTGTCGCTGGAGCAGGACCTGATCGATCTCGCCTGGCATCAGAAGGAGTTCGAGATCGGTGGTTCGTACACCTACACGGTGGAGGCGCTGGACGCCTCGCAGGTGCTGGGCTGTGTCTACATTTTTCCGCCCACGCAGGCGGGTGCGGATGCCGATGTCTTTTATTGGGTGCGCAGTTCCGAGCTGGCGGGTGGTTTGCCGGAACACCTGTGGGAGCACCTGCGCCGCTGGCTGGGCAACGACTGGGGCTTCAAGCGCCTGGCGCTCAACGGCGGTGGCATCGTGGCGCTGGGCTGAACCAGCGCCACACTTCACAGGTGCAGCGTGATGCTGCGGCTCGTGACGCGGGACACGCACAGCGTGAGGCAGCGTTGCTTCTCGTCGTCGTCCAGGATGAAGTCGTTGTGCTCGACCTCACCGTCGGCATAACCGGTCTTGCAGGTACCGCAGAGTCCGCTCATGCACGAGGTGGGCACGTGAATGCCGTGCTGGTCGAGCAACTCCAGCAGGTTGCCGCCGTCGGGCAGCACGAACTCACGCGCCGATGCCGACAGCCGCACGCTGGCGCCGGTGGTCGGGGCCAGCGGCTCCGCCCGGGTGGGCGCCTGGAAGTGTTCCGAATGCACGGTGCCCGGCTGCCAGTGTTCTGCGGCCTGCGCACAGGCCTTCATGAAACCCGGCGGTCCGCAGAAATACAGGTGCGTGCCCGCGGGTTGCACCGCCAGCAGGGTGGCCAGGTCGAGCCCTGCGCCCACGACGCCCTGGTCGAAATGCCAGCGCGCCGAGCCGGGCGCGCGTCGGTTGAGGTCGACCAGTTCTTCCGTGAACGCCGCCACCTCGCTGGAGCGCGCACAGTAATGCAACTCGAACGGCGTGCCGGCCTGCAGCAGGCTGTGCGCCATCGACTTCAGCGGCGTGATGCCGATGCCACCCGCGATCAGCAGGGCCGACGTTTGCGCTGGCTGCAGCTCGAACTGGTTGCGCGGTCGGCTCACCTTCACCAGATCGCCGACCTTCAACGTTTCGTGCACCTGGCGCGAGCCACCGCGCCCGTTCACGTCTCTGAGCACCCCGATCACATACCGGTGGGTCTCGACCGGGTCGTTGCACAACGAGTACTGGCGCACCAGGCCACCGGGCAGGTGCAGGTCGATGTGCGCCCCGGCGGTGAAGGCGGGCAGGCGCTCGTGGTCGGGCGCGCAGAGTTCAAACGAATGGATGCCGGTGGCTTCCAGGCGGATCTGGCGGATCTGCAGGTCCAGCAGCGTATCGGGTTCGGTCATCGGTCAGGCCGCCGAGGCGCTGGCTTTCATCTCGGCTTCGAGCGCCAGCATCTTCGTCTTGACGAACTGCTCGCGCTCGGCGCCCTGGAGGTGTTCGCTCTCGGCCAGCATGGTCACCACCGCCTTGGTCACGTGGCGGCGGCGCACGATCTCGTCTTCCACGCGCGCACCCACCGGGATCTCCAGCACGTTGCCCGAACAGAAACTGCGCGGCGCGCCGGCGGCGTTGCGCAGCCACTCGGCAAAGCCCTCGGCGCTGGCGGCCTTGTTGGTGCCGCGCACCGCGTCGCGCAGCAGCTTGCGGAACATGTAGACGCCGGCGTCGAGCTTGGTCGGGTTCTCCAGCGCATGCACCGCGATCGGTCGCTGGCTGATGATGGCCTCGTAGTCGCCCGGGGCGTACTGCGCCTGCTTGTAGTTGGCGCGCGCGCGGTGGTCGCTCGGGATCTGTGGGCGGTCGTTGATGGTGTGCTCACCGAAACGCTCGGGCCGGCGCAGCGCCACCTGGCCTTCCAGAAAGTCGATCGACTCGTAGCCCACCAGGTCCTTGACGCCCACGCCGCGCGTGTCGATGCCCGGGCCCATGACGCGCCAGCCGATCATCTTGCTGTTGGTGTCGTCCACCGGCACCGTCCATCGCACGATGTGGAAGCGGCTGAAGTGCTTTTGCGCCGAACCGTCTTCGGAGGTGTAGGCGTGCAGGCTGAGGTTGGGCAGCACCTGGTGCTGCACGCGGATGAACAGGCGGTCGTCGCTGACGCGGCGCGCGCCTGCGCAGGCCAGCGAGCGGCCGCCCTGCACCGGCACGAACTGCATGTCGGGTGCCACTTCCATCGAGGGTGCGCCGACCTCGTCAAAGGTGGTGCCCTGAAACTGGCCGTTCACCACGTTCTTGGCCGAGTGCAGCGTGGCGGTGTGGAAGTTGTCGGCCGCGTTGTCCTGCACCTGCAGCCAGTTGCAGTGCTGGAAGTTGCTGTAGGGCACGAGTTCCTTCCCACTCGGGGAAGGGCGGCTCTTTCTCGGGCGGGCCCATGTAGGCGAACACCAGGCCGTTGCGCTCGAAGGCCTTGTAGGCGCCCTGGCGAATCGAGCAGGCGTAGCGCTCGGCGTCCGCCTCTTCGCCCTTGGGGAAGGGCACCTTGAGGCAGGTGCCGTCGATGTCGAACACCATGCCGTGGTAGCAGCACATGATCCCGCGCTCCTGGATCGAGCCGTATTCGAGCGACGCACCGCGGTGCACGCAGTGCGCGTGCAGCAAGCCGACGCGCCCGCTCTTGTCGCGAAAGGCCACCAGTTCCTCGCCCAGGATCATCAAAAAGTGCGGCGTGTCGGTGAGCTCCATCGACATGCAGACCGGCTGCCAGAAGCTGCGCATGTACTCGCCCGTGGGCGTGCCCGGCCCCACCTCGGTCAGCTCGGGGTCGTGACCGGGGATCTTGTTGGTGTGGTACCCGCCGTAGGGGATCAGCTTCTTCTCCACCGGTGCGGCGGTGCCGGTCGAGCGTTGGCTGTCGTGCTTGTCCATGGGCTGGGTCATGCGGTGTCTCCGTCGGGTGGGGGTGTTTGTGTGGGTTCTGAACTCTGTATACAGAGTTCAAAGATAGGTGGGATCGGCGCATCTGTCAACCCGGATGACCCCGACCTCGTGCTCCGCCCTTGGTTTACCCTTCGGGCTCTCGCTGCACGCTGAATCCAGAAACCAGAAGGTCCCCATGTCGTTCACGGCCAAGCTTCCCTCCCGCACCAACTACGTGGACGAGGTCTACAAGGTGCTGCTGGACGCCATCAGCGACGGCTCGCTGGCCCCGGGCACGCGCATCACGCAGGAGGAGCTGGCCGAGCAGCTCGACGTGTCGCGCTCACCGGTGATCCAGGCCCTGCGCCAGCTCAAGACCGACGGTCTGGTGCAGGACGCGCCCGGGCGCGGTGTGCTCATCGCACCGCTGGAGCCGCAGACCATCGGGCATGTTTACAAGATCCGCGGTGTGCTGGACGAACTGGCCGCGGGCCTGGCGGCCGAACGCCGGGCAACGATCGACCCGGATGTGATCCGCAAAGGCCGGGAGATCGCCACCGGCGACGACGTGCGCGCCATGATCGACGCCGACATGGCCTTCCACCGCGCCGTGTACCAGGCCAGTGGCAACCCGCTCATCGAAGACAGCTCGCGCATGCACTGGGTGCATTTGCGCCGTGTGATGGGTGGCGTGATCCAGCTGCACGGTCTGCGCCGCCCCATCTGGGACGAGCACCAGGCCATTGCCGACGCCATCAAAGCGGGTGAGGTGGCCCGTGCGCGCGAACTCGCCTTGCAGCACGCCGAGCGCGCCAGCGAGAACCTGCTGGCGCGGCTGGCCGCCTGACGGCGCCGCGCCTCACACGGTGCGGCGCAAGGCCTCGAAGAACAACTCGGATTGCAGGCGCTCGCCCTGCATCTGGCTGGCCACCCGCGCGGCGGTGGCCGCGTGGGCGGGCGCCAGCGGACGGGTGGTGGACTGCGCCAGCACCTGCGCCATGCAGGCCCGTTCCAGGTAGTAGAGATCGTCAAACGCGTGGTCGATGCGTGCGCCGCACACCAACACACCGTGGTTGGCCAGAAAGGCGATCTCGGCCGAGCCCATGGCGCGCGCGATGCGCTCGCCTTCGCGCTGATCAAGCGCCAGGCCGTTGTAGACCGGGTCGATCGCCACCCGGCCATGAAAGCGCATCGCGTTCTGCGACAGGGCGGTGTCCAGTGCGCGGTCTTGCGTGAGCGTGAGCGCCGTGGCGTACGGCATGTGCGTGTGCAACACCACCGCGTGGCGCGCCAGCCGGTGGATGCCGCTGTGGATGTGCATCGCGGTGGATTCCACCGGGTGCCGGCCCGCGAGGGCAGCCCCTTCGGTGTCGACCATCACGATGTCGTCGGCCTGCACCTCGCTCCACAGCAGGCCGCGCGGGTTGAGCAAAAAGCGGCCGGAGCCGTCGGGCAGCTCCACGCTGAAGTGGTTGCAGACGCCTTCGGACAGGCCGAAGCGGGCGGCGGCCCGCAGGGCCAGTGCCAGGTCGGCCCGGGCTTGCAGGCAAGGTGCGCTGTGAAAGTCGGCTTCGTGGTTCATGGGGTGTTGCAAAGCGGCAGAGCGTTGCATTCTGCCGGGACCACCCATTGGCGTGCGCTAGCGGCTGCGAAACGCCGGGGTCTGCGCGAAGGCCAGCCCCGCGCTCTGCGTTCGCTGGTAATTGACTTCACTGACCTGCGGGCTGCTGCGCCACTTGCGCACCACGTGGATGCTGCCCAGCCGGTCCACGAGGCTCAGACTCGGGTACACCGCAGACAGCACGACGAGGGCGGCTTCCTTGGGCGTGAGCTGGTCGCGCGTCGCCAGGGCCAGCACCTCGCCGCGGAAACCGGGGTTCAGGTTGGCGGGCTCGATACCCAGTTCGAGCAGGGCTGCGTTGAAGGAGCGGAGGTACCAGAATTTCTTGAACATGGGCGGGATAGATGCCCGCCCTGGCGTTGAGTTCCACGCCTTCCCGGTAACGGAGTGGGACAGCTGTACCAGGACACCACCCACCGCCAGCGCTCACAGGCGCGTTCGCAGCTCCGTCTTGAGCACCTTGCCGTAGTTGTTCTTGGGCAGTTCGCCGACCATCACGTAGCGCTTGGGTCGCTTGAAGCGCGCCATCTGCGCCAGGCAGTGCGCATCGAGCTGCTCGGTGCTCACGCTGCCTTGTGCGACCACAAAGGCGACCACCACCTCACCCCACTCGGTGTCGGGCGCGCCCACCACCGCCACTTCGGCCACGCCGGGCGCGGTAAGCAGCACCTCCTCGACCTCGCGTGGGTAGATGTTGGAGCCGCCGCTGATGATCAGATCCTTGCTGCGGTCCTTGAGGGTGAGGAAGCCGTCGTCGTCCAGGCAGCCCACGTCGCCGGTGAACAGCCAGCCCTCGCGCACCGCAGCGGCAGAAGCCTCCGGGTTCATCCAGTAGCCCGCCATCACGCTGTCGCCCCGGATGAGCACCTCGCCCACCTCACCCGTGGGCAGGCTGCGGCCTTGTTCGTCGGCCACGCGCACCTGCACCGGCGTCTGCGCCACCCCCACCGAGGCCATGCGCTCGGCCCAGCGCGGGTGCGTGGTGTCGGCCAGGTGCTGGCGAGAGAGTGCGGTGCCCACCATGGGCGTTTCGCCCTGGCCGTAAATCTGCACGAAGCGCGGACCCATCACGCGCAAGGCGCGCGCCATGTCGGCCGCGTACATGGGCGCGCCGCCGTACACGATGGTCTTGAAGGCGCGCGCACAGGTTTCGGCGCCCATGCCGTGCTGCTCGGCGTGGTCCACCAGGCGCTTGACGATGGTGGGTGCAGCGAACGTGGACAGGGGCCCGAGCGACTCACCGAGTGCGAACAACTCCGCCGCGTCCACGCCGCCCGAGGCCGGCACCACGTGGCGCGCTCCGGCCATGAGGTGGGGAATGGCGTAGAGCCCCGCACCGTGCGACATGGGCGCGGCGTAGACGATGGTGTCTCCCGCGGCCACCGCGTCCACGTCGATGAAATAGGTCAAGCCCATGGTCATGAGGTTGCGGTGGGTGAGCATCACGCCCTTGGGGCGGCCGGTGGTGCCGCTGGTGTAGAACAGCCAGGCCACGTCCTGTGCATCGCGCTCGACCACCGGCACGGCAAACGCATCGTCCACCGGCGCGAGCAGCGCGTCGCATTCGGCAGACGCCACGCCGACCTGGCGCTCCAGACCCGCCAGCGGCTCGGGCGCCACATCGTGCGAGACGAACGCCCAGCGCGCGCCCGCGTTGGACACGATCCACTCGGCCTCGCGCGGGTGCAGCTTGGCATTCACCGGCACCACCACCAGCCCCGCCCACCAGGCGGCCCACAGGATCTCCAGATAGCGCGGGTGGTTGTGCATGAACAGCACCACCCGGTCGCCCGGCCGCAGCCCGGCGGTCACCATGCGATGCGCCAGGCCCGCACTGCGCTGCGCCCAGGCGCCGTGCGTGGCCCAGGCGGCGGTGCCGTTGAAGATGGCGGGGCGGTCGGGGTTCTGGTGCGCGTGGCGCAGCAACAGGTGAACAAGGCTCATCAGGGTCTCCGGATCTGGGGTGCGCTGGAGCACAGACCTTACACGCAGGGGCGGGTAGGGTGACCCTCCAGGTGCTGTGCGAGACACACGTGCCCCACACAAGGAAATCCCCATGAAAAATCTCACCCTCTCCCTGGCGCGCACCACCTTGGTCGCCGCCTGCGCTTTCTCTGCGGCGGGCGCCTGGGCACAGACCACCTACGAGCAAGACCGCGCCGCCTGCCTGCGCAGCGATTCGCAGCACGAACGCACGAGCTGCCTGCGCGAGGCCGCCGCGGTCCGCGCCCAGAGCAAGACCCGCACGCCGATGATGAACAGCACACCCGAGTCGCGCATGCACAACGCCATGAAACGTTGCACCGAACTGCCGCCCGAGAGCAAGGCGACCTGCGAGCGCATGGTGCACGGCGAGGGCACCGTGAGCGGATCGGTGGAAGGCGGTGGCGTGATCCGCGAGCTGGTCACCACCGTACCGGCCGTGCCCCCGATGACACCGATGCCACCCATGCCACCGGCACAGCCGATGCCACCGATGCAGCCGATGCCCGGCGCACCCAACGTCCGCTAGGTGATCGGCGCGTCCGTGTCGCGCGGCGCGGTGAGCGTGAGCAGGATGTCGGCGTACCAGGCACAGTTCAGGCCCAGCGATTCGTCAAGCACCAGATCGCGGTCGCCCATGTCCATGCGGGCGGAGTGAACGCCCAGCAGGATCCAGGGCAGGGCGGCGGTTTCGTCGCTCGGGTGGGGATCGCGCATCACCACGGCCGCACCGCTGGTGCCGCGGTGGGTGCGGGCGTCGGTCAGAAAGTAGCCTTGCCCCTGGAAGCGGATGCCGTAGGGTGAGGCGATGACCGCGTGGCGCAGCACCGGCAGGTGGTGCAGCGCGTCGTGGAAACCCAGCGGGAAGCCCACCACCAGCAGCGATTCGCCCGGGTGCACGTCGGCGAAGCTGTTGGACAGGTGGGCCGGGCTGAAGGCGCGGATCACGGACTCGTCGGGCAACGCGGCCCGGTCGAGTTCGATCACGGCCACATCGATTTCGCCGCCGCTGTCGCGGCCCTGGCGCCAGACCGCCTCGCCCTCGTTGTAGAGCAGCATGGAAAAGCCGGTCGAGCGCGTGAGGTTGGTGGCGTCCAGGTGCAGTTCGATTTCCAGCCGGTCGGGGAAATGCTGGGTGTCTTCGTCGATCACCACGTGCCGGCTGGTCACCAGAAACAGGCGGTCATCGCGTTCAAAGAAAAAGCCGCTGGCATTGGTGAGTGGCTGTTTGCCGTGGAAGGTGGAGACGCGCGGTGCCGCGAGGAACAGCGGGTCCACCGGCGCGGTGATGGGCGGGGCGGTTTCGCCAACCGCGTTGCCGGTGGTGGGTGCGTGCATCGGCGCGGGGGCGGGGTAGATCGGGGGACGGTTCATGGTTTGAGTGTCGCACCCTTCAACGTGCTGAGCGCGAAGGGGTTGAACAGCAGTGGGATGTTGAAAGCGGTCTGCGCAGCCGGGCGCGGACGCACCCGGGGTGCGGCAGGGGCTTGGTGCGTGGACGGAAAGTGTCGCGAGACAAACGCCCACACCATACGCGAGGCATCGGGTCCTTGCGCATCGCTGAACGGCTGCTGGGTCGCGCCGCCGCTCCAGGCGTGGCCGAGGTGGTCCACGTTGATCAGCGTGGCGGCCGTGCGGCCCCGGAGTTTGAAATCGGTGACCTGCATCGGGTGGCGCTGACCGCGCTGCTGGTTGCGCGGCTCGCCGGCCACCGCCCCGCCCGCGAGCGCCCACACCCCGGCGGCGGCGGCACCGTTGCTGGCGGCCACCACGGCGTCGCGCGTGCCCTGGATCACCAACAGCGGTGGCAGGGGCAGCAGCTGTCCCGGCAAGGGCGACCACGGCGCGCTCAGCCGGTGCCCGCGCATGGCGGCCAGCGCGGTGGCGGTCGAGTCGGCCGCACCCGGAGCAACACCCGAGTGCATCACCACGGCCTTGAAGCGCGCCGGGTGGCGCGAAGCGATGAGCGCGGCCATGCTGGCACCGGCCGACAAACCTGCGATGGCCACGCAGCTGCGATCCACCGGCTGCAGCAAGCACACCTGGTCGATGGCGGCCAGGATCAGCCCCACCTCCCCGTGCGCGCGGCCGCTGCGGGTGTCGTACCAGTTCCAGCAGCGCTGGGCGCTGGCCAGGCGGTCTTGCTCGGGGTAGAGCACCAGAAAACGCTCGCGCTTTGCAAGTGCGTTCATGCGGGTGCTGAGCGCGAAGCTGGCGGCGTCCTGACCGCAGCCGTGCAGCATCACCAGCAAGGGCAGGCGCTCGCCGGCTTGCAGCTCGGGGGGCCGGTAGAGGCGATAGCGGCGCGCGCCGCCGGGGCCCAGCGCCATGCCGCTGAGCCAGTCGCCCGGCGTGGCGGGTGGTTTTTTCGCGGTGCTGGCGCGCTGGACCACGGCGCGCGTGGCTTGCGTTTGGGCGCGCTGCGTCTGGCGTGTGAACGCCTTGAGGTTGCGGTTGAATAGCTGGACCCAGCTGGAGACGGCCGTGCGCTGGGCCATGGCGAGCCTTGCCTCAGGCCTTCAGGAAGGCCAGCAAGTCTTTGGCCAGGCGCTGCTTGTGGCTGACAAACAGGCCGTGGGGTGCGCCTTCGTACTCGATCAGCTGGCTGCCCGCGATGGCGGGGGCGGCCAGGCGACTCGATGCTGCGATCGGCACGGTCTTGTCGTCCGTGCCGTGGATCAGCAGCGTGGGCACGTTGAAAGCGGGGAGGTCGGGGCGGAAGTCGGTGCTGGAGAAGGCGCGCATGCAGGCCACGGTGGGGCGCAGCCCGGCCTGCATGGCCATGTTGTGCGCCCAGCGCAGCGTTTCATCGCTGACGCGGCTGTCGGGCGAGCCGAGGCTGAAGAAATCGCGGAAAAAGCCGGTGAAAAACTTGGCGCGGTCGTCGGTCAGGGCCTTGGCGGTCTTGTCGAAGGCCGACGCCTCGGCCCCGGCGGGGTTGTCGGGGGTCTTCAGCCGAAAGGGCAGCACCGAGGAAATCAGCGCGGTTCGGGCCACGTTTTTGCCCTGGTGGCGTGACATGTAGCGCGCCACTTCGCCGCCGCCCATGGAGAAGCCGACCAGCGTGGCGTCCTGCACGTCGAGCTGCTCCATCACCTCCCACAGATCGTCCGCCAGGGTGTCGTAGTCGTAGCCGTTCCAGGGTTGCGACGAACGGCCAAAGCCGCGCCTGTCGTAGGCAATGACGCGGTGACCAGCTTCCACCAGCGACATGGCCAGGTCGTCCCAGCTGTCGGCACTCAAAGGCCAGCCGTGCACGAGCACCACCGGGCTCCCCTCGCCCCAATCCTTGAGGTAGAGCGAGGTCTGGTCGGAGGTGGTGATGCGGTGCATGGGTTCTTTGGGGCTGAAAAACGAAAGATTCAGTGTCCGGAACACCCCCGGGCTTGTCTGTTCGACAGCGCACCGACGCCGCGCGTCCGACCTTGCCGTTTCAAAGGCCTACGCGAGCAAAGCGGTCGCCGTCGTGCTGCAATCTGTTGCCTATCGGGCGATTTCATGAACTTCAACGACGATTTTTCCCAGCGCGCGACCAACTTTGCCGACACGGCCATCTGGCAACCCTCACCCCTGCCCGGTGTGGAGCGCCGCCTGCTCGACCGCGTGGGCGATGAGGTGGCGCGCGCCACCAGCGTGGTGCGATACGCGCCGGGCTCGCGCTTTGACGCCCACACCCACGGCGGCGGTGAAGAAATCCTGGTGCTCGAAGGCGTGTTCTCCGACGAGACTGGCGACCACCCGGCCGGCACCTACCTGCGCAACCCGCCCGGCACGCGCCACGCGCCGTTCTCGGAACCCGGCTGTGTGTTGCTGGTGAAGCTGTGGCAGTTCGCCGCCGACGACCTCACGCCCCTGCGCATCAACACCCTCGCCGAACCTTGGCGCCAGGGTCTGGTGCCGGGTCTCACCGTGATGCCGCTGCACGAACACGACGGCGTGAGCACGGCGCTGGTGCGCTGGGCGCCGGACACGCAGTTCAACCCGCACCGCCACCCCGGTGGGGAGGAAATTTTTGTGCTGGACGGCGTGTTCCGCGACGAACACGGCACCTACCCGCGCCACAGCTGGCTGCGCAACCCGCGCTGGAGCCAGCACACCCCCTTCACCGGGCCCGAGGGCGCGCTGATCTGGGTGAAGGTAGGCCACCTGGGCGCCACCTTTCTGGAGCCCGCGGCCGCCGCCTGATCAGGTGCCGCTGCGCAGCAGCATGGCCGGGTTCAGTCGCATCTGCGCGAGCAGGTAGCGCGCCCCCAGCCCCAGGCTCACCCCGCTCACGCCCAGGGCGGTGAGCGCACCGGTCCAGTACAGGCCCATGGGGTCGAGGTCGAGCCGCCAGCGCAACAAGCCGGTGGCCAGCCCGCTGCCGGCCAGCATGGCAAAGCCGGCGGTGACCACCGCCAGCAGCAGGTATTCCCAATACAGCACCCGCCGCAGGCTGGACAGGCGCGCGCCCACGGCGTGCATCACCGTCGCTTCGAACACCTGGCGCGCGCGGCTGCTGGCCACCACGCTGGCGAGCACCAGCAGGCTGGCCGCCAGGCACACCCCGGCGATCACCGCCAGGCCGG
>LNFM01002251.1_pt1 | contig 19250 bp, 19 predicted proteins | sample 596031 | NCBI WGS metagenome assembly LNFM01 (sample SAMN04254537, study PRJNA301005) | activated carbon metagenome | isolation source: dual media filters at the Ann Arbor, Michigan drinking water treatment plant | place: USA: Ann Arbor | reverse complement strand
ATATCACGGGCTTCGGGTTCGGCTTCAGCCCGGAGTGCCGTGTGGAAGTAGATCTCAGGGCCCCAGGTGCGGGCCGAGCCCTTGATGGGCAGGGCGCGCCAAATCTCGTCGGCGGTGGGCGTGTCGAGGAGGCGGGCGCGAATGGCGACGTCGCCCGCATGGATCAGGATCTCGCGCACGTTTCCCCTCCGGAGCCCTGCTTGTTTTTCGGGCCGTTGCGGACAGTGTCTCACCGCGAGGGCTGCTCTTCAAGTGCCCTTGCGCGAGGTGGCCGGGGTCAGGCCGGCGGGGGACCGAAGACGAGCACGGCATTGAGGCCGCCGAAGGCGAAGGAGTTCGACATGGCGTAGGTGACCTTGAGGTCGCGGCCAACGTTGGGCACGTAGTCGAGATCGCAGCCGTCTCCGGGCTCATCGAGGCCAATGGTCGGAGGCACCCAGTTTTCCTGCATGGCTTTGATGCACGCGACGGCTTCAATGCCGCCGCCGGCGCCGAGCGGGTGGCCGTGCATGGACTTGGTCGAGGAGACAGCAAGCTTGTAGGCGTGCTCGCCGAACACGTTCTTGATCGCCTTGGTCTCGTTGATGTCGTTGTCCATGGTCGCAGTACCATGGGCATTCAGGTACTGGATCGCGTCGGGCTTGAGGCCGGCGTCGTTCAGAGCGTTCTGCATGGCGACCGAGGGGCCTTCGACGGTCGGCTTGACCATGTCCTGGCTGTCAGACGCCATGCCGTAGCCGACGAGTTCGGCGAGGATGGTGGCGCCGCGGGCCTGGGCGTGTTCGAGGCTTTCCAGGACGAGAATGCCAGCGCCTTCGCCGAGCACGGTGCCGTTGCGCTTCTTGGAGAAGGGGAAGCAGCCCTCGGGCGAGAGCACATGGAGCGCCTGCCAGGCTTTCATGGTGCCGTAGTTGATAACGCTTTCGGACGCGCCCGCGATGGCGACATCGACCATGCCGTTCTGGATGTAGTCACGCGCGATACCGATGGCGTGGGTGGCGGTCGAGCAGGCCGAGCAGGTTGCGAACGTCGGGCCCTTGACGCCGAATTCAATGCCAACATGGGCGGCGGCCGATGAGCCGATGATACGGAGCAGCGTCAGCGGGTGGGTGGCGCGCTTGTTGAGGATGAAGAGGTCGCGGTAGGCCGTCTCGAAGGTGACGAGGCCGCCGGCGCCGGAGCCGATGATGCAGGCCGAGCGGTAAGGATCAGCAATTGGCATCTCGAGGCCGGCCATGCGAACCGCTTCATCGGCGGCGATGGCGGCGAACCAGGAGTAGCGGTCGGCCAGCGAGATGATGCGGTCGCGCTTGAAGTGCTTGAGGCGGGCTTTGTGGTCCAGGTCTTTGATTTGTGCGGCGATGAGGATCTTCAGATCTTCGAGCGGAAAGCCGCCCAGTTCGCTGACGCCCGACTTGCCGGCGCGCAGGCTCGCCCAGAATTCGTCGACCGTGGTGCCGATGGGCGTGACGGTGCCCATGCCGGTGATGACGACGCGGCGCTTCTGTTCAGCCATGACAAGACTCACACTCTGGCCGGCGGATGCCGGACCGCAAACGATTTATTCTCAAGAGAACGCTGCGCGGCCGGACAGCACAAGCATTCGGCGCGAGCGATGGGGCGGCTGATGCCGCCCCGGCCACAATCAGGCCTTGGCGGCTGCGGCAGGACCGCCGGCCATCAGCGATTTGACGCGATCGACAACGGAGCCGACGGTTTTGAAATCTTCAACGTCTTCGTTGGCGTTGTAGGGGATCTCGATGCCAAAGCGATCTTCAATGTCGAATACGATCATCGCGAGGTCGAGCGATTCGATCTTGAGGTCCGTCAACTGCGTCGAAAGCGAAATGTCGTCCCGAGGCTCCTTCATGTGCTTTTTGAGGATCTCGATGATGTTGGTCGCCACTTCGTCCATATCGCTCTCCACACCAATCCCCGCCTATTGAAGGCCGGAAGTGGATACAGGTTCCCTATAGTGTTCCTAGGTCACGACAGATTTCGTAACAAGCTAGGCCGTCACATAACCTTAAAGGCATTCCAAGTCCAGCCGACCGAGGCCGGGCCGAACGTCGCGAATGTCCTTTTTCGCCGCACAGCACTGGTTTGACCTGTCCGTGTCCGGCGGTCTGGCGCCGGTGTCAGGACAGGTGTCAAAACCATCCCCAGGTTCGACGCCCCTGGGTGGCGTTGGGTCTAGTTCGAAACCATGAAAAAGTGTTCAATGATCCCGGACACCGTGTGATTGACGCTGCTTTCGAGCATTGTTCAACAGCGGAGAGAAGTGGTCTTGGCGCCGCATCGGGCCAAGTTGTATGAAAGACCACATCAGCGGCGGCGCCATCGGCCGCTCAGCTCATGAAAAAGTATTCTGCGTCAACCCTTTGGCAGGCAGGTGATGACCGAGATGGCCCCAACCTCCCCGATCGACGGCGCAGAAGCACATGCATGGCTGCACCGCTATCCCTCGAATGTCGACTGGTTTGGCGATATCCCGGACGGCCCGGTCTTCAGTCTTCTGGATGATGCGGTCCGCTCCTATCCACAGCGGCCGTGCACGAACTTTTTCGGCCGGATCACGTCGTATGCCGAGATGGGCTCGCATGTCGATGCGGTCGCGGCGGGGTTGCAGAAGCTCGGCGTGGGCAAAGGAACCAAAGTCGGCCTGTTCCTGCCGAATTCGCCCACCTTCATCGTTTACTATTATGCGGCACTCAAGACGGGCGCGACGGTCGTCAATTACAATCCGCTGTATACGGTCGAGGAGTTGGCCTTCCAGGTGAAGGACAGCGAGACCGAGATCATGGTCACGCTCGACCTGCAGATGCTGTTTGAAAAGGTGGACGCGCTCTTGGCGACCGGTGTGCTGCCGCGTGCGGTCGTGTGCTCCTTCGCAAATCTGCTGCCGTCGCCCAAGAGCACCCTGTTCAAGATTTTCAAACGAAAGCAAATCGCGAAACCGAATGCGTCGGCCAACGCTCAGAAGATTGTGCTGGAAGGCACGTTGGTGTTAAAGGGCGCGAAACCGTCACCGGTGCCGATAAATCCCGATACCGACATCGCCGTGCTGCAATACACGGGCGGCACAACCGGCACCCCCAAAGGGGCCATGCTGACGCACGCAAACCTGACCCGCAACACGCGCCAAGTGATGATGTGGGCGCCGGATCTCGGCCAGGGTCAAGAGCGCGTCATGGGCGTGCTGCCGTTCTTTCACGTGTTTGCGATGACGGTCGTGATGAACTTCGGCATCGCGAAAGCCGCTGAAATTGTCATGATGCCGCGCTTCACGCTGGATGAAGGCTTGGTGCTGATTGCGAAGGTGAAGCCGACCATCATGCCGGGCGTACCAACACTGTTTAATGCGATCCAGAACCATGCCAAGATAAAAACCTTCGATCTGACGTCCCTCAAATTCTGCCTGTCCGGGGGGGCGCCACTGCCGCTGGAGGTGAAGCAGAAGTTCGAAGCGACGACCGGGTGCAAACTCGTGGAAGGCTATGGGTTGTCGGAAGCATCCCCTGTCGTCACGTGCAATCCCATCGAGGGGCCAGCCCCGCCGCCTGGATCCATCGGTCTACCGCTGCCGGGAACCATCGTATCGCTGCGCAATCTTGGCGATCCCAGCTTGCCCGTGGCACCGGGAGAACGCGGGGAATTGTGCATCAAGGGACCGCAGGTCATGCGTGGGTATTGGAAGAAGCCGGAGGAGACGGCCAATCAGTTCGTGGGCGACTATTTGCGCACGGGGGACGTCGCCATCATGGACGAGAATGGGTTCTTCCAAATCGTTGACCGGATCAAAGATCTGATCATCTGCTCGGGCTACAACGTCTATCCGCGCCGGGTCGAAGAGGCCATCTACGAACATCCGGCGGTGGAAGAAGTCACCGTCATCGGCATTCCCGATAAACATCGCGGTGAGGCTCCCAAGGCGTTCATTAAGCTCAAGGCGGGCCACGCTGCCACAGACGACGATATCCGGCGCCATCTCGCGCCTAAGCTGTCCAAGATCGAGATGCCGGCTGCGATCGAGTTCCGGGACAGCTTGCCGAAGACCATGATCGGCAAACTGTCCAAAAAGGAGCTCAAAGCCGAGGAGCAGCAGAACCGCACAAGCTGACCGGGGTTTTCGAGGCCGGGTGCTTGTCCTCGCTCTCGGATGCGGGCGGGAGTTACCTAAACATTTAGGAAATCTGCATACGGCCTGGAAACCACTTCTCGCTATAAGGGAAGGCGAAATTCAGTGCATCGAGGTTGGTGATGCTTCCCAAGAACCCGACATTTGGCCAGCGGTCCGCGCTGCGCCCGCCCGCCCCTGCGCCCCGCATTGCGGACGCCGCGGCACCCGTTGAGGTGGCTCGTCAGCCCGAAATCTCGACGCCAGCGGCAGACGCAGCTGCCGGACCAGTTATAGCGGTGGCACCTCAGGATGGACAACCCGGTGACGAAGCGCGTTGGGCGCGGCGGACCCCGACACGGCTTGGCGCCCAGATCGTGCACGCAAGCCTCGCGTCCGCGATCCTTTGCACCATTCGGGACACGTCATCGACCGGTGCCCGGCTGGAAGTGGTCGCTCAGCGCGGTGGCAACATTTCGCGCGATCGTGTGCCGGATCAGTTTGCGCTGTTCATGCCAGCCGACCGGCTTGAGGTCGACTGCGAGGTGATGTGGCGGCAAGGTCTCATGGTTGGCGTGCGCTACACATCGCCAACGCGGCGCACGGCTAAGCAACAGCCGATCAAGCGGCCGGACCCACCCAAGAAGCCGCATACCAGCCTCGTCAAGCTTCTGATCAATCCCATCTGAGCCGGGCCCATTCGAGCTAGGGCGTGTCGTGACGCGCCGATTTCGCGTTCAACTGCCGGCCCGCTGGGTCTGGAGGGCTGCGCGGGCAATGAGACCGAGAATTGTCTTGCCCGCGTTGAACGATCCGCGAAGGGTGCCGCTGATTTTCGATTGGCCGATGCGCGGACGATAGCTGACTGGAACCTCGACAATCCGCAGTCCTTCACGGGCGGCCTTGATCTGCATTTCAACCGTCCATCCAAAAGTGCGCTCGCTCATGGCGAGGCGGGCAAGCGCGTGCCGGTCGATGGCGCGAAATGGCCCGAGATCTGTGTACCTCACGCCCCAGATGGACATGATGAGCCGGCAAGCGAGCCAGTTGCCAAACCGCTGATGGGGCGCCAACGCTCCTGGCAGATACGCGCCTTGCGTGCGCGAACCGATGACCAGGTCGGCATCGCCGTTTGCGATTGGGTCGACGAGCATCGCCATTTCAGCGGGATCGTCGCTGTAGTCGCCATCAAGGAAGACGACGATGTCGGCGTCATTCAGCGCAGCGATGCCGGCTAAACACGCTGCGCCATAGCCGCGATCGCGTTCGGTAACGACGCGGGCACCGGCCGCGCGGGCGACGGTGGCCGTTTCGTCGACTGAACCGTTATCGGCAACGACAATGTCGTCCACGAAATCGGGAATGTCGGCGATGACGTGCCCGATCGCCTTTTCTTCGTCGAGTGCTGGCACGACGACGGCGACATTTTTCGTGTTGCGCATCTGGCTGTGTGTCCTAGGCGAACGGCGCCATTCGCCGGCGCCAGAGGTCGCGCGCAAGCAAGGCCCAAACCGGCAGCCAGACGAGCCAGACGACAAACCCGTTGTAGATGTCGATCTGCTGCCGGGGCGCGAGGTGGAATGCCGTGTAGTATAGCGGCAACATCGCTGTGAGCAATAAAAGGCCCGACAGAGGAAGGAATGCTAGAAACGGAACCAGCCAGACAAGATACCATGGGTACTGGGCAGGTGCCGTCAGGAGGAGCGTGGTGACGACGAGTGCGGCGCGGATCATGAGGCCGTTGGTTGTCGTGTAAGGTCGCCAAGCCACTGCGACGGCCACAGCTGCGCAGATCAGGGCCAAGCCAACGCGGCTCACTGGGCCGGCCAACTCACCTCCGACAATGGCTGACATAATCGTCTCGACGAGGGGGAACAGCGCGCTGTTGCGCTGCCAAGATTGTGCGTAGGCCACGAAGCCGGATGTCTCGTCCATTCCCGCTGCGAGGATCGGCCAAGCTTGCAGCGCCAGCAGGCCGAGCAGCACGGCTGCGGCAGCAAACAGGCGCGCGGGCGCTGTGAGGGCTGGCCGCAAAATCAACGGCAGGAGAAGAATGGGCCAGATCTTGGCCCCTATCGCGACGGCGAGAGAGGCCGACGCGAGCACCGACCGTCCCCGGGACGCGAGGAGCAATGCCAACAACAGCGGCGGCAGGACGATGACGTCCATGTGAGCGCCGTTGAACAGCGAAAAAATGAGAAGCGGATTCCACCAATAGAGTGCCGCCCACAGCGGGGATCGGCCAGCCTCTTTGAGGAGCAGAAGGAGGATCCCTAGGGTCGTTACGTCCAGAACGAGCACGACGCTGCGCCACGCGGTCAGGCTCCACGGATCAATCCGGTGAGCCGTCGCAAAGGCCAATTGGGCGACGGGGGGATAGATCGTGCGCAAGTCGGCGTAGCCGACCCGGTCGAGGATTTTGGCGGCATCGGGAGGTAGGGTTGCGGCATCGGCTACGGCGGCCGGGGCGGTCGCGAAAGGATTCTGTCCGCTGGAGGTGGCAGCTCCATCCCACAGATAGCGGTAGAAGTCGTCTTCGAGGATGGGCTCACTCGTAAACAGGACCAGACGGGCCAATAGTCCGGCGCCGAAGAGAATGCCAACGGTGATGGCGAGGGATGGGCCCGGCCGATCTAACGAACGGGAGATAAGTCGCGGCAGGCAGACGGCGTAGACAAGGCCCGCTGCGAAGAGACCGGCGGCCAGCCAGAGAGCCGGTTTCTCGATCAACTCGATGCTGTATTCAAACCGGAGCGATTGCCATGCCAACAGGGCGGCGGCGAGGATGAGTGCCCCGCCGCCTGCCAGCCATTGTGCGTAGTGCGATGTGACGGCGCTGGCGAGGTGGCGACCTTCTGGCTCAGCCGAGGGCCCAGCCCTGTCCATCGCCGCGCGTCAGAACGAGCCCGACGGCCAGACACACTTGTTGGTCGACGGCTTGTAGACCATGCCCTCGGGGCACTTCGGCTTCTTCTTGTCGGCCAAGACGGGCGTTGCAACGAGCGTGACGGCTGTAAAAAGTGCGAAGACAGCTTTGAACATATCTCAAACCTCATCCGATCGGATTGCGGAACCGGCGCCCCCGGTTGTCTCAGGGACACCTGAAAGGCCATACGAGCAGCAACGGCTGTCAGTTTCAACCGGCGTTCGGGTATTGTCCCGATTACACCAAGCGCGACTGGTCGATGGCGGCGTTGATGAAGGATCGAAAGAGCGGGTGGGGTTCGAAGGGCCGCGATTTCAGTTCGGGATGGAACTGGACGCCGATGAACCAGGGGTGATCGGGATACTCCACCGTTTCGGGCAGGAAGCCATCCGGTGACAGACCGGCGAACTTGAGGCCCGCCTGTTCGAGGCGCGCGCGGTAGCCGGTGTTGACTTCGTAGCGATGGCGGTGGCGCTCGGCGATCTCGGTGCCGCCGTAGACGGAGGCAATGCGCGAGGCGGGGTCGAGGGCGGCTTGGAAGGCGCCGAGGCGCATCGTGCCGCCCAGGTCGCCGCCTTGACGGCGCGACTCTAATTCATTGCCGCGCATCCATTCCGTCATCAGGCCGACAACGGGTTCGGTGGCGGGACCAAACTCCGTGGAGCTGGCCTCCGTGATGCCGCACAGATTGCGCGCGGCTTCGATGCACGCCATCTGCATGCCGAAGCAGATGCCGAAGTAGGGCACCTTGCGTTCGCGGGCGAATTTGGCAGCGAGGATTTTGCCTTCCGAACCGCGCTCGCCGAAGCCGCCGGGTACGAGAATGCCGTGGACGCCTTCGAGGTAGGGGGCGGGGTCTTCGCGTTCAAAGATCTCGCTTTCGATCCACTCGAGGTTGACTTTGACCCGGTTGGCGATGCCGCCGTGGACGAGGGCTTCGATGAGCGATTTATAGGCGTCTTTGAGGCCAGTGTATTTGCCCACGATGGCGATGTTCACTTCGCCTTCGGGGTTGGCGATATTGCGCGAGATCGTCTCCCAGCGCGTCAGGTCGGGCTTGGGCGCACCCGTGATGCCGAAGGCGGCTAACACTTCGCGGTCAAGGCCTTCGCGGTGGTAGGCGAGCGGCACATCGTAGATGGAGGCGACGTCGAGGGCCTGGATGACCGCTTCGGGGCGGACGTTGCAGAACAGCGCGATTTTCTTGCGCTCGCCGACGGGGATCTCGCGATCGGACCGGCAGAGGAGGATGTCCGGCTGAATGCCGATGGAGCGCAGTTCCTTGACGGAGTGCTGCGTCGGCTTGGTTTTCAATTCGCCGGCTGACGGGATGTAGGGCATCAGCGTGAGATGCGTGTAGATGCAGGCGCCGCGCGGAAGGTCGTTGCCCAGTTGGCGGATGGCCTCGAAGAACGGAAGTCCCTCGATATCGCCGACGGTGCCGCCGATTTCGACCAGCACAAAATCGACATCCTCGTTGCCGGAGACGACGAACTGCTTGATGGCGTCGGTGACGTGCGGGATGACCTGCACGGTGCCGCCCAGGTAATCGCCGCGGCGCTCCTTGGCCAGGATGTCCTGATAGATGCGGCCGGTGGTGATGTTGTCGGATTTCTTGGCCGGGACGCCCGTGAATCGTTCGTAGTGGCCAAGGTCGAGGTCGGTTTCGGCACCGTCGTCGGTGACGAAGACTTCGCCGTGTTGATACGGGCTCATCGTGCCCGGATCCACATTGAGATAAGGATCGAGCTTGCGCAGGCGGACGGAGTATCCACGCGCCTGGAGGAGCGCGCCGAGGGCGGCGGACGCGAGGCCTTTTCCAAGGGAGGAGACCACGCCACCGGTGATGAAGATGTACCGTTGCATGGGTTTTGACGCTTACACGACAGCCCGTACGATTCGAAGCGGCTTTATGGCCACATCCACGGGAGGTTAAGCGGGTTCGTTCGAGTTGTGTGCCAAACAAGCGGCGATCTTGCAGCTATTGCGGGGAGCGGCCGCAGGCCTGTGCCAATTGGGCAGCGAGTGCAGCCTGGGTTTCCTGCGGCACTTGCTCGGCCTGGATTTCGGCCAAAAGATCGGCGGCGGTCTGCTTGGTCGGGCGGTCGGCGGGGTCGGTTGATGCTGATTTGTTGAATGTGACGTCGACGGCGACGACGCGGTAGTCCGTCGGGGGCAGGTTCCTCGTCGTCCCGCGTTCCACGACACTCGTCTTGCCGCAGCGCACGGAATAGGCCGGTTCGGTGGTGCGGAATGACTTGCTGTGCTGCTCGGCGCCGTAGGCCGCTGCACGGGCGAGCGCGATCTTTAGCAGTCGTTCGTTGGGGGTGGTTGCGGACCCCGTGGCCGTCACGCGAAGCGCGTTCTCAGTGCTGCCGGAGATCTGATAGCCCTGCGGCATTACCGCGTTGCCCTCTGCATAGCCGGTGACGGAGGGCAGGCTGCCTGTGGTCATCGATAGCGGCGTTCCGCCTGAGGCACAGCCGTGGAGTGCGGTGAGAGCGCTCACGATCACGACGGCGCGTGCGAACTCGGATCTGCGCGGTGCATCGAACGGCATTGGCATGTCCCCATCTCGCCCGGCCCAACTGTGGCCGGGTGCGCGATGCTTGTCCATGCTCGCCGTGGTGGTCTTGAACCGGTTATCTCAGCTTGTCGAGAATGCCGCCGCGCGGGGCGTCGCCTGCGGGGGCCGCGGGCGCTGCGGGCGCATCACCGGGGGCGGCTGGCACAGCCGGAGCCGTGACGGCGGGCTTGTCGAGGACGGAGGCCGGCGTGGTTGTGCGCTGCGAGAGAACCGTAAGGGACAGGCTTGTTGCGAAGAACGCCGCACCGAGCGCAGCGGTGGCTCGGGTCATCAGGTTGGCTTTGCCGCGACCTGCGAACATGCCGCCGCCCCCGCCGCCGATTCCCAGCGCGCCACCTTCTGACTTCTGCACGAGCACGATGCCGACGAGGGCGGCGGCAATCATGAGGTGAATGACAAGGAGAACGGTGGACATCGTTTAGGACCTTTCGCCGGATCGGCGGATTTGAGAAAGCGGGGTTAGTAGCGGAAATCGCGGGCGGCGGCTAGGGGCACGGCAGCGCGTTACGGCGCTAAGCTGGCGCCGCCAGAGGCCGGGGTCGGCGCACCAGGTACGGCATGTTGCAGGTCCTCGCCGGAGTGGGGTGCGGGTGACCTGTAGGCATCTTCGATCTTGGGTTTCTTAACGGCTTGCGGCTTGGGCTTGACGGGCTTGATTGTGGCCTCCCCAGCGTCGCCTGTGTCTGAAAGGGCAGCTGCCGGAAGAGGCTTAGCCTTCTGTATTGGTTTGGTTTTTTCTGGTTTTTGTCCCGTGGCCGGGGCGGCTGCGGTCTCGGGCTCCGGAATTGGCGCAGGGCGGGGGCAGCGGAATAGGATCTGCTCTTGCAGTTCAATCCAGCGTGCGACCCGTTGCAGGCGATCGACCGGCAGGTTGCCCCGCGCCCATTCTGGACCTTGCGCCATGTCGCGGGCGACACCCGCCGATTCCAAAGTCGATTGCTCGGTTTTAGCCAGTTCGCAGGCCTCGGGTGCCATGGGCAAAGCCATGACCGTCGGTGCCATGCTGCTGATCGCGCCAGCGGCGAGGAAAAAAGTGCAGACGGCGCGGATCATTACGGACTGTCCGTTGCTCAACTCTAGGGTGTTATGGCGCGTGCCCGTTCCAGGAGCAATGCCCGGATTCATTCGTAGGCCGCAATGATGCCGAGAAAGTCGGCGGCCTTAAGGCTGGCACCGCCGACGAGCGCCCCATCAACATTCGCGACGGCCAGAAGTTCCATCGCATTCTGCGGCTTTGCGGACCCGCCGTAGAGAATTCGGATGGCCCGCCCAGCGTCGCCGAAGCGGACTATCAGGCGATCACGGATCGCGGCATGGACCTCGCCCACGTCGTCGGTTGTCGGGGTGAGACCCGTCCCAATTGCCCACACCGGTTCATAGGCAACGACCGTGTTGTGAGCGGACGAAGCATCAGACAGCGATCGCTCGAGTTGCCGGACCACCACGTCAAGGGTCTGGCCGGCCTGCCGCTGGCCATTGGTTTCGCCAATGCAGACGATGGCGTTAAGGCCGGCGCGGTGGACTGCCTCCTGTTTCATGCGGACCAGTGCATCGGTTTCGGCATGATCGGCGCGGCGCTCGGAATGGCCAACGATGATGGCTGACGCGCCGGCATCGGCCAGCATTTCGGCGGAAACGTCGCCCGTGTGCGCGCCGGATCCGGCCGAATGGCAGTCCTGGGCACCGATTTTCAGAGGCGCGTCCTTAAGGATTTCAGCCATCACCATGATCAGCGTCGTGGGAGGACAGATCAGAATATCAGCCGCAATCTGAGTGTTACGCGCCGCCAGGGCATCGGCGACGGCCTTGGCCTCGGCCAGTGCGCCCCGGCGTCCATTCATCTTCCAATTTCCGGCCACTAGTGGCCGTGGCCGGGCACCCTCCCCCGTCATGACTTAACCCTCCCTCGCCTCTTGCTTTCGCGAACCGGGTGGGCTTCATATCACGCCGAGCGCCCGCGTCACGCGCGGGTTTTCGAAGTTTCAACTGCCGGCTGATCATCGGATCGTTGCGCCCCTAGAGCGGCGCCGCCGTGGTTGTCGCGCGATTCCAGGACAGCGAACCTATGTTAGACGCACTGAGACGTGGCTCGACGGGACTCGTCGCAAAACTATTGTTGAGCCTTCTCATCCTGAGCTTTGCCGTTTGGGGCATCGCCGACGTCTTTACGGGATATTCGCGGGGTGCTGTCGCCACGGTCGGCGATGCAAAGATTTCGGTGGCGGATTACGATCGCGTGCTGAGGGCCGAAATCGATGGCATTGCAGCTGAATCGGACCGGCGTCTGACGATGGAAGATGCGCGCAAACAGGGCATCGATCGGCTTGTTCTGTCGAAAATGATCGGTCAGACAGCGCTCAAAGAATACGCCCGAGAGGTCAACCTTGGGCTCTCGTCCGATCGCGTCGTGCAAAATCTATTGTCTGACCCCGGCTTCGCGGGCCCAGACGGCAAGTTTTCGCGAACGGGTTTCAACGATCTTCTGTCGCGGCTGGGTATGACCGAAAGCATGTTCCTGTCGCTGCGTCTCGACGACGATTTGCGGCAACATTTTTCGAGCGCTGTTCTTGGCGCGACCGTCGTTCCGCAGGCTATGCTTGATATTGAAAACTCCTTCAAAAACGAGACGCGCGACATCGAGTTTTTCAAGATCGACGCGGCTGCCAAAGCGACGGTCCCGGAGCCTGACGACACTAAACTCCAGTCCTATTACAATGATAACAAGGCGTCGTTCATGACGCCTGAGTACCGCAAGTACAATGTGCTCGTTGCGATGGCCTCCGACCTTAAGAAGGACGTGGTGGTGACCGACGACGAGCTGAAAGCATCGTACGAGGCGGAAAAAGAGACTTACGACACGCCCGAAACGCGCCGCGTGCAGCAGATCGCGTTCAAAGACAAGGCTGCGGCGGATGCGGCGCGCGATGCGCTCGTCAAAGGTTCCAAAAACTTTATGGACGTAGCTAAGGACAGCGGCGCTCAAGAGAGCGACGTGAACCTCGGCATGGTCGCGAAATCGCAGATGATCGATCCCAAGATCGCCGACGCGGCGTTCAAAATCGCGCGCGACGACATCTCGGAGGTCATCGAGGGGCGGTTTGCAACGGTGCTCATTCGCGTTATCGAAATTTCGCCAGGCCGCGAGAGCACGTTTGAGGAGACCAAGGACAAGGTGCGCGACAAGCTCGCGACCGCCAAGGCGACGACCCTGCTGCAGGAGAAGATCGATCTCGTCGAGGAAGGCCGCAATGCCGGAAAAACGAAGAAGCAGATCGCCGATGAATTGAAGTTGCGCCTTATTGAAGTTCCCGCCGGCGACAGCACTGGAAAGTCGCCCGAGGGGACGCCGGTGCTCGACATTCAGACGCCTGAATTCGTGACGCGTGTGGTGGCCCGGACGGAGCCTGGCACCTTGACGGACCCGATTGAAATTGGATCGGACGGTTACGCCTGGATCGAGGTTCTTGGCATCGACCCGCCCAAGGAAAAGCCTTTTGATACCGTGAAAGCCGACGTCAAAACGGCGGTGATCGACAGCGAACGGCGGGTACAGGTGCGGGAATTTGCCGACAAGTTGGTCGAGCGGATCAAGGCTGGGGAAGATTTTGCCAAGGTGGCCGCCGATGGTGGTGGCACACCCGATAAGGTCGATACAGTGAAGCGCAACATGGTGCCGCCGGGTCTGACAGAAGAGGCCATAGACGTTGCATTTTCGCTGCCGCTGAATGGCGCGAATTCAGCGCTAACGGTCGATCGTGGATCGCGCGTCGTTTTGAAGGTCAGCAAGGTCACGCCAGCAGGTGACCTGCCGCCGGCCGACAAGGACAAGCTCGTCACCGACCTTCGCCGCGGGCTGCAAAACGATTTGCTGATTGCCTACGTTGCCAGTCTGCAAGACAGGCTTGGCATCTCCATCAACGACAAGGAAGTCGCCCGGGTCACCGGCGCCGACGTGACGGCGAACTGAAGTTTCGACAGCCCGTTTCCAACCCGGGTTCTGCGCATATCGAGAAGGACGATCGCCGCGTGAGCACGCATTCCGCCAGGGCAGCTGCGGGAGAAGCCTACCCCGCCTTCGACGCCTTCGCACAAACATACGCGACGGGCCGGCCTCAGGTGGTGTGGACGCGCCTCGTCGCGGATCTTGAGACGCCCGTCTCTGCTTATCTGAAGCTGTGTTCGGGCCGGCCTTTGAGCCTGCTGCTCGAGAGCGTGGAGGGCGGGGCCACGCGCGGGCGTTATTCCATCATCGCATTCGAGCCCGATATCGTCTGGCGTGCGGCCGGCGACGAAGCGGAGGTGTCGTTCAATCCGCTGGCCAAGAAGCCCGCGTTCACGAAGGAGGCGCAGGGAACACTTGCTTCGCTGCGCGCTCTGCTCGCGACGTCGCGTCTCGATTTGCCAGCCGATTTACCGCCGATGGCGGCCGGCGTGTTCGGCTATATGGGCTATGACACCATCCGGCTCGTTGAACATTTGCCCAACGTCAACCCGGATGCCCTTGGCGTGCCGGACGCGGTGCTTATCCGGCCGACCATCGTTGTGATTTTCGACAGTGTCCGGGACGAGATGACGCTTGTGACGCCTGTGCGTCCCGAGGCGGGCGTTAAGGCGGAGAAGGCCTACAAGGCTGCAACGAAGCGGCTGCAGAAAGTGATCAAGGCCCTCGATCAGCCGGTCGAACATGCCGCGCTGCCGCCCGCGCGCAAGCTCGTTGCGCCGGAGCCGACGTCGAACACGACGGAGGCCGAATACCTCACGATGGTGGACAAGGCGAAGGCGTACATCCGCGCCGGTGACATCTTCCAGGTCGTCCTTTCGCAGCGGTTTTCGGCACCGTTTGCGCTGTCTTCGCTGGCGCTCTACCGGTCGTTGCGACGCATGAACCCGTCGCCTTTCCTGTTCCATCTCGACCTCGGCGGGTTTTCGCTGGTGGGATCGAGCCCGGAAATTTTGGTGCGGGTTCGCGACGGGAAGGTCACCATCCGGCCGATCGCTGGGACGGCGCGGCGGGGAGCGGACGACGCCGAAGACAGGGCGCTGGCTGCGGCGCTGATCTCCGATCCCAAAGAGCGGGCGGAGCATCTCATGCTGCTCGATCTCGGGCGCAATGATGTCGGCCGCGTGGCCGAGGTCGGCACCGTGGAGGTGACCGATCAGTTTGTGATCGAGCGCTACAGCCACGTAATGCACATCGTTTCCAACGTCGTGGGACGGCTCGACACGGGCCGCGACAGCGTAGATGCGTTGATGGCCGGATTTCCGGCGGGTACGGTGTCGGGCGCGCCGAAGGTTCGCGCGATGGAGGTCATCGACGAACTGGAGACGTCCAAGCGCGGTCCTTACGCCGGTTGCGTCGGCTATTTTACGGCCGATGGTGAGATGGACACGTGCATTGTGTTGCGAACCGCGATCGTGAAGGATGGTATGCTGCACGTGCAATCGGGGGCGGGCATCGTGTACGACAGCGTGCCGGAGAGCGAGCAGCAGGAGTGCATCAACAAAGCCAAGGCGATTGTGCGCGCGGCGGAGGATGCGATCCAGTTTGCTTCACTGGCGAAGAAGGGCGGTTCGCGCGGCAACGGCGGGCCGTTTGGTTGAGGGACCAATCACGATGCTGACGCTCGGCCTTTTGCGGCACGCAAAGTCGAATTGGGAGGCCGAGGGTGTTCTCGACTTCGACCGCGATCTGGCCGCGCGGGGTCTGGAGGCTGCGCCACGAATGGGCGCGGAGATCGCGCGCGCTGGCTTTTCGCCGGATCTCGTTTTGTGTTCCAGCGCGATGCGGGCGCGGATGACCTATGATCTTGTGGCGCCGTTCATTGAGCCGCCGCCGCGAACCGTTCAATACGAGGACCGTCTTTACATGGCGGGAGCGCGGCAGCTTCTCGATCGCATTCACGACATCTCCGATACTGTTCGTTCCGTGCTGTTCGTTGGGCACAATCCCGGCTTCCATGAACTCAACATCGCGCTGATCGGTGACTGTGCGCCAGAGGCGGAGCGGGCAACCAAAAGCAAATTTCCGACGTGTGCCTTCGCGCTCTACACGTTCGATGCCGAGCACTGGGCCGATGTTGCCCCCCGCAAAGGCCGCGCCGTTCACTTCGCCACACCGCGGCGGTTGAGCGAGGCGCCGTGAGGCGCTAGGGTCGATGGCGTCAGGGTGGCACGGCTGCCCTTTGAGGATGATCCATGCTGCTGCTGATCGATAACTACGATAGCTTTACGTACAATCTCGTTCACTTTCTGGGCGAGCTTGGAGCGCAATGCGAGGTGCACCGGAATGACAAGATCTCGACGGAGGAGGTCTTGGAGATGAAGCCGAAGGCGATCGTGCTGTCGCCGGGTCCGTGCACACCGAACGAGGCGGGGATTTGCCTCGATCTCATCGCCAAGGCGGGGCCGAAAATACCACTTCTGGGCGTGTGCCTCGGACATCAATCGATCGGGCAGGTGTACGGCGGCAAGGTGATCCGCGCACCGGAACCGTTGCACGGCAAGCTTTCGACGATCCGGCACTTCAACAAAAGTGTGTTCAAGGGGCTGCCGGAGCGGTTTCAGGTGACGCGGTATCATTCGCTGATCGTGGAGCGGAAGACGCTGCCGGACTGCCTCGACATCACGGCGGAGACGGACGACGGCATCATTATGGGGCTGATGCACAAGACGCATCCCGTGCATGGAGTGCAGTTCCACCCTGAGAGCATTGCCTCGGAACAAGGGCATGCGCTGCTCGCCAACTTCCTGACGCTGGCTGGACTGACGCCAAAGAAGATCACCGCGTCGCAACGGCCGGCGGCTTGAGGCGCGTGTCATGACCGCAGCGCCAGCGTTCGATGCCAAAGTGCTGCTCGGCTCCATTGCTGGCGGGCGGTCGCTGTCGCAGGAGGAGGTATTCGAAGGGCTCGACCGCATGACGGCGGGCGAGGCGACGCCAGCGCAGATGGGCGCGTTTCTGATGGGACTGCGCGTGCGCGGGGAGACGGTCGATGAGTTGACGGGGGCGGCGCGGCTGCTGCGAGCGCGGATGCTGCCTGTCGTGGCGCCCGACGATGCGGTCGATATCGTGGGCACGGGTGGCGACGGTCTGAAGACGTACAACGTGTCGACGTGTGCGGCCTTCGTTGCGGCCGGTGCTGGACTCACCGTTGCTAAACATGGCAATCGATCGGTGTCGTCGCTATCGGGCGCTTCCGACGTTCTGACGGCACTTGGGGTGAAAATCGAACTCAATCCGGCGCAGATCGAAGCCGTGATCGGCAGGTCGGGGTTGGCGTTTCTGTGGGCGCCGATGCACCATCCCGCGATGAAGGTGTGGGCGCCGATCCGGGCGGAGCTGGGTTTGCGCACGCTTTTCAACCTGATGGGGCCAATTTGCAATCCAGCGAATGTTGAACGCCAGGTGGTTGGTGTGTTCGCAGCCGAGTGGGTGGAGCCGATCGCGCAGGTTTTGGGCAAGCTCGGGTCGCGGCATGCGTGGGTGGTCCACGGGCGCGACGGGCTCGATGAAGTGTCGACGACGGGGGCGACGCTGGTTGCGGAACTGAAGAGTGGTCACGTGACGACGTTTGAGGTGACGCCGGAGGACGTTGGTTTGCCGCGTGCTTCGATCGCGGATCTCAAGGGTGGCGATGCTGCTTCCAACGCGGCCGCGTTGCGTGCGGTGCTTGACGGAGCGGCGGGACCGTACCGGGATATTGTGCTGATGAATGCAGGCGCGGCACTCGTCGTTGGCGGAAAGGCCGCGACGCTCCGCGAGGGTGTGGGCTTAGCGGCAGTGGCGATTGATAGCGGTCAGGCGCGGGCGGCGCTGGAGCGTTTGATTTCGGCGAGCACGACGGCGGTTTAGGGACATTTCATGCGCACGCTGACAACCCCCCTGATTGTGGCCTTGATGTTGGGGCTCGCGGCGTATGTCTCGGGACTTTTCGGGCCGGCGGTGGACCGCGTGGCTGCGACGACGCCGGAGGCATGTTATGCGGCCACGGTGGCGGCGGCGGACAAGACCAATCCGACGAACGTGCCGTGCGACTGGAAGGCGGTCGACGACGCCAGTCCGGGTGGGGCGCTCAATGGGCGGTTTGCGGCTGCGACGGAAGGGATTGAAGGGCGGCTCGTGATTATGGAGTTGGCTGAAAAGCCGGCGCGGATCGCGCTCTCCACGTCCGGCAAAAACCCGCGGTACATCTGCACGGCGGCGCTTGAGGCGACCCGGGAGGCCGACATGCTGGTGGCGCGGGTGGCGAGCGTGGTGGGGTGCGACGTGACGGTGAAGAGCGGGACTTCGCCGGAGGTGGTGACCGTGACGGCCACAGAGCCGTGCAACACGTTTTGCAACATGCGCGGCAGCATGAGCGGCGATTTTAAGTTGATGCCACACTAGGGCGCGGCGGCGAGCCGGGTTATCGACACTGGGCCCGTTCCCGTTGCTAGGTGCCCCGTGATTGACCGTTTCAGCCGAGGCGGCTAGCAACCATCGTCCCCCGGCGCTAAGGTCCCGCACATGTCCGATATTCTTGAAAAGATCACCCGCTACAAACTCGCCGAAGTGGCCGCCGCAAAGGCCAAGCAACCCTTGCAGGTGATGGCCGAATACGCGCGCTCAGCACCTCCCGTGCGGTCCTTCATCGGGGCCATCCGGGCAGCGCATGATGCGAGGCGTCCGGCGTTGATTGCCGAAATCAAAAAGGCGTCGCCGTCGAAGGGGCTGATCCGGGCGGATTTTGATCCCCCTACACTCGCGCGCGCCTATGAGGCGGGCGGGGCCGTTTGCTTGTCGATCCTGACGGACGGCCCGTCGTTTCAGGGGGCGCCGGAGTTTTTAACGAACGCACGCGCGGCGGTGTCGCTTCCTGTTCTGCGCAAGGACTTCATGGTCGACACGTATCAGGTGGTGGAAGCGCGCGCGTGGGGGGCGGACTGTATTCTGATTATTTTGGCGGAAGTCGACGACGGGTTGGCAGCCGATCTTGCATCGGCTGCGCGCGAATGGGGGATGGATGCCATTGTCGAGGTGCATGACGACGACGAACTCGAGCGCGCGTTGAAACTCCCCTGCCCGCTCATCGGTATCAACAATCGCAATTTGAAAACCTTCGAGACAACACTGGCGACGACGGAGCGGCTGGCGCCGCGCGTGCCCGACGGCCGGATCGTTATTGGCGAAAGCGGGATCTTCACGCCCGGCGATATTTCGCGGTTGCAAGCCGTGGGCGTGAACACCTTCCTCGTCGGGGAAAGCCTGATGCGCCAGGAGGACGTTACACGAGCGACGAAGGCACTCCTGGCCAAGGACGCAGCATGAGCAAACTTTCGCACCTTAATGCCAAGGGCGAGGCGCATATGGTCGACGTCTCGGATAAGGACGTGACCAGCCGGACGGCGGTGGCGGAAGGATTTGTTGCGCTCCTGCCTGAGACGTTGGCGCTGGTCACGAAGGGCGAGGCGAAGAAGGGCGACGTGCTGGCGACGGCGCGGATCGCTGGGATCATGGCGGCGAAGAAGACGCACGAGTTGATTCCGCTGTGTCACCCATTGGCGATTACAAAGGTGACGGTGGAGTTCGTACCGTCGCTGGAGCCCGCCGGGATCCATGTGACCGCGACGGTGAAGGTGAC
>LNFM01006470.1_pt1 | contig 19252 bp, 21 predicted proteins | sample 596031 | NCBI WGS metagenome assembly LNFM01 (sample SAMN04254537, study PRJNA301005) | activated carbon metagenome | isolation source: dual media filters at the Ann Arbor, Michigan drinking water treatment plant | place: USA: Ann Arbor | reverse complement strand
AAGCCAACATCCGTGCCCATGCTGCCACCTGTAAACATTATTGAAGCTGAGAAAGAATTTGTGGTTGAAATGGCTGCTCCCGGAATGGACAAAAAAGATTTTGTGATTGCTGTAGAAAACGGGGTGCTGAATATTTCGGCAGAACACAAAGTTGAACATGAAGAAAAAGAAAAAGATTTCACTCGCAGAGAGTTCAACTACCAGACTTTCACAAGATCGTTTACACTTCCTGAAAATGTAAGTGATGAGAAAATTGTTGCTAACTATGAAAATGGACTTCTGAAGTTACAACTTGGTAAGAAAGTGATTACCAAGGTGCCACCCAGAAAGGAAATTGCAGTTCATTAGTAGAGTGGCAACCAAAAAAGCAACCAACGAAGCACTCGAACTTTGAGACTCTTAAAGAACCTGCCTGTTTACAGCGTGACGGGTGTACTAATCGAAGGTTGTTGAAACAGAAAGAGGCTTCTCAAAAGTCATTCAGTCTTCGTCAAGCCTCAGGCCTGACGATCCCTGATTTGAGATATAGAATGAGATTCCGGCTCAAGGCCTGCCTATGCCGAAGCGGCTCCGCGCAGGCAGGGCCGGAATGACATTCCAATTTTAATTGACTTTTGAGAAAGCCTCTTTCCTTTTTAAAAGCTTGCTATTAATTCAAACGCACTTTTCAGTTTACGAATCAACTGTGCGGATTCATCAAAGTCTAATGTTTGCTGGCCGTCACTGAACGCCTCTTCCGGTCGTTGATGGGTTTCATAAATAATACCATCGGCTCCCGCCATCAAAGCTGCGAGGGCGATCGGTTCCACATAGTCGCGGATGCCTATGCCATGAGAAGGATCGGCCACTACCGGTAAATGCGATTTCTCCTTCAGGATGGGGATCGCGTTGATATCCATCGTGTTTCTACTGGCCTTCTCATAGGTGCGAATTCCGCGCTCACAAAGGATTAGTTTTTCGTTACCTCCCGAGAACACATACTCTGCGGAGGAAAGCAACTCTTCGATGGTCCCCGAAATGCCGCGTTTGATCATCACCGGTTTATCTACCTTACCCAACTCATCCAGCAAATTAAAATTCTGGGTGTTTCGTGCGCCTACCTGAAATACATCTACATAAGGATACATCGCTTCAATCTGACTCACCTGCATCACTTCGCTGATAATTTTTATACCCGCAGCTCTTGCCCGTGCATGCCACATTTTCAAACCTTCAATGCCCAACCCCCGAAAGGCATAAGGCGAACTGCGTGGCTTAAACACACCCCCGCGCATGATGCGCACACCATTGGCCTGCAAGTGATTAATGGTAAGATCTACTTGTTGCTCGTTTTCTATAGAACACGGGCCGGCCATGATGGATAAATTACCGTTGCCGATGAACACTCCCTCGCCCAGATCAATGGCCGTAGGTTCTACTTTCCATTTGCGCGATACCAATTTGTAATCATCCGAAACCCGGTGGATGTCTGCGATTCCTTTCATGTATCCAACCTGACGGAGATCGAAATCTTTCTTGCCAATTCCCACCAGGTAGGAACCGCGCTGCGTAGTAACCTCCGTGGTTTTATAGCCCAGCGAATTCACTTTGGTTATGATGGCTTGTTTTTCTTCTGCTTGTATCGAGGGCTGTAATTGAATGATCATAAGGATTTATTGGGGACTAACCCTTTAGCGATTTCACAAATTGATGAATGTCTGTTTTCAAATCTTTGCTGTTTTTCAGGCAGGTAATAAATGAACTCCCAACAATGGCACCCGCCCCATGCTCACAGGCCTGCGCATAGGTTGTGTGATTGGAGATTCCGAAGCCAATCAGAAAAGGATGTTGGAGATTCATACCCTGCAACTTTTTAAAATAAAGTTGTTGCTCCGCACTGAATTCATTTTTAGCTCCCGTTGTACTGGAAGAAGAAACGGCATAGATGAAGCCGGTACTCAAAGAATCTATCTGCCGGATACGAGCTTCGGAAGTTGTTGGTGAAATCAGAAATGAAATACTCAGGTTTAATGAATCGGTAAGTTCCTTATAATGCTTGACATATTCATCCAACGGCAGGTCCGGAAGAATGAGCCCATCTACACCTGCCTGTGAAGCTTCCTTACAAAACCTTTCAATACCATATTGCATGACAGGGTTCAGGTAGCCCATCAGCACAATTGGCATTTTAATCTGTGGACGTAGTTCCCGGATTTGATTCAACAAGAGTCCCACGTTCATACCCTGATCCAGCGCGATTTTATTACTCTCCTGAATCGTGGGGCCATCGGCAATAGGATCTGAGAAGGGAATACCAATTTCAATCATATCCACACCGGCTGCTTCCAGTTGCACGGCAATAGCGATTGTGTCATTCTGCCTGGGGAAACCGGCTGTATAAAATACAGATAGTATCTCCTTCTTTTTTGAAGCGAATAATGCAGTAATTCTATTTTCCATATTAATGTGAATAACCTTTAAAATTTTTCTCGCCTGCTTTAATGGCGAGAGGTAGTACATTTTGAGCAGGTGGTAACGGACACGTAGCAAACGGAGTGAAGGCACACGGTGGATTATAGGATTTATTGAAATCAAGATACGTGCGCCCATCTTTGTCTGGAATTTTTACATAGAGGTACCGGCCGGATGGATAAGTTTCATCTTCGTTTGTCTGATCTCCGAAAATTATAAACAACTCATCCTTGCTGCCCTCCAGCGCATCCAACCGATACTCTTCACCCCTGAGCTCAAACACCAGTGTGGCCGGAGAAAGTTGTGCGGTTGTCTGACTCAACACATTGGTAATATCAATGTACTTAGGTACAGGCGACACTTCCAGGTTAGCTTTTACCCTCCAGGATGCGTCTACTTCATAACGTTCAATGCCCGTGAACTCTGAGATACTTTTACTTTTCAAGTCCCGAAGCCGCAGCCCAACCTGATCATCGCGTTTAATTACGAACCATTGTAAATCACCGTGGGTAATAGTTGCATTCTTTGCTGAGTCAGGATGAAAAATAATTCCGTTTTGAATCTCATTTCCGTTGCTTAGAACTTTTACATCAGCCGTTACATTCATTTGAACAACACTACTCTTTACCTGGAAGAATCCAGCGTTGGCAGCAATCTTATCTTTAGGAAAAACAAGGTCATTGGATTCGGCACTCCCAAAAGTATTAAGCCCTTCCTTTAACCAAAACAAGCCCGCAAGGTTCAACCAGCCGTTATCACCTTTCAATTCTTCAATTCTATGCTGATGCCATTGATCGATTTCTTGCTGGTAGGCAACCACATCAATTTCCTGCTCCTTGTGGACTGCATTGCAGCTTGCAAGAAGTAGTAAGAGAGATGCTATTTCAGAATTGATTTTCATTATACTATAATTTGAAACTTTCAAAACGCGTGAGACTCGGTGTATTTTAAACCGCAGAGGCGCAAAGGCGCAGAGAGTTTAACTTACTCATAAAATCGAAGATTAGTATTTACCCCAACGGATATAGGTTTCCAAATCTTTATCACCTCGTCCCGACAGATTAATCACTACTACATCCTCTGCGCTCAATTCAATTTTATCCAATGCGGCAATGGCATGTGCGGTCTCTATGGCAGGAATGATTCCTTCGAGACGACTTAGCTCAATGCCTGCATTCATGGCTTCGTCATCCGTAGCACTTACAAATTGAACCCGGCCTACATCAAACAAATGTGCATGCAGTGGCCCAATGCCCGGATAATCCAACCCCGCGGAAATAGAATACGGTTCTACTACCTGTCCATCTTCCGTTTGCATTAACAATGTTTTGCTGCCATGAAGCACGCCTGGTTTCCCCAACGCTGTAGTCGCTGCGGACTCTCCGCTATCCACGCCTTTGCCGGCTGCCTCCACTCCTATAAGTTGCACATGCTCATCGTTCAGGAAATGATAGAATGCACCAGCCGCATTGCTACCCCCACCCACACATGCAAACACATAATCAGGATATGGATTTCCAATTTCTTCCTGCAATTGTTTTTTGATTTCTTCACTTATTACTGATTGAAACCGCGCCACCATATCGGGATAGGGATGCGGGCCCACCACCGACCCAATAATATAATGCGTATCGGTAGGATGATTTATCCAATGGCGCATCGCTTCATTGGTAGCATCTTTTAAAGTCATGTTACCCGACAAAGCCGGAACTACTTTTGTACCGAGAATTCGCATGCGTTCCACGTTGGGACGCTGCCGATCCATATCGAGTTTACCCATGTATACGATACATTCCATGCCCATCAAGGCACATACAGTAGCCGTGGCTACACCATGCTGACCGGCACCGGTTTCGGCAATAATTTTTTTCTTACCTAATCGCTTGGCCACTAATATCTGGCCAATAGTATTATTGATTTTATGAGCCCCGGTATGACATAAGTCTTCTCGCTTTAAATATATGGTTGCGTGATATTTTTCAGACAACCGTTTTGCGAGGTACAAAGGCGTGGGCCGGCCCACGTAGTTTTTAAGCAGGTCATTAAATTCAGCTTGAAACTCAGGCTCGTAAATTATTTTTAGATAATTATCCCTGAGTTGCTCAATGTTCGGATATAACATTTCCGGAATGTAGGCCCCTCCAAACTGTCCGTAATAACCTCTTTCGTCCACCTCAAATTTCATAGTCGTAGTTTGTTTATAATTGCCGATACTTTTTCCACATCTTTCATGGCTGGAGCCTGCTCCACGCCACTATTTACATCCACTGCATAAATGTTTAAATTTTTTATCTGTAGCACCTCGTCTATAGAAGATAGATCAATTCCGCCACTTAAGAAAAATGGAATAGATTGATCATAGTGTGTCAATAAATTCCAATCAAATCGCTGCGCATTACCGCCAAAGTTTTTTCCTTTGGTGTCAAACAGGAAATACTCAGCCACTTCATCATATTGCTTGGTGCTCGAAAAATCAAATTCATCATCTACCCGGAATACTTTAATTACAGAAATACCTTCGTGATTTAATTCTTTACAAAATTCAACTGACTCATCACCATGAAGCTGCACTAGATCCAACGCATGTTGTCTGACTTTATCAATGACAACGGTTAGGGATTCATTGACGAATACTCCCACCCTGCTTACCGTTGCCGGGAAATCGGTTGGGATAGTAAAATCCACACCTACATACCGGGGTGAGTTTTTATAAAAGATAAAACCCATATAATCCGGCAGCAAGGCACCCACGTCTTGCATATTCAGACTATCCCGCATTCCACACACCTTTATCTTGATATCCCTCACGGTATTATTTTAATGTTTCTGCTTTTCTTAATTCCGTAACAAACTCCCGACACGCTTTTTCTGGGCGGCTGTGTTGCATAAAATTCTGGCCCATTAAAAATCCTTCAAAGCCGTACTTCTTTAATTCAATAATCGTTGCCACGTTTTCAATACCACTCTCAGAAACCTTTACAACTTCATTGGGAATTTTATCGGCCAGCTTTTTAGATAATTCAAGATCTGTGACAAAAGTTTTTAAGTCGCGGTTATTTACACCGATCAAATCAACGGCTGTCCCGAGGTTATCCTGAAGTTCTTTTTCATTATGTACTTCCAATAAGATTTCCAGGTTCAGGGATTTGGCTACACCTGCCATTGTTTTAATCTCGGTTGGTTTCAATGCGGCTGCAATCAGCAGGATGGCATCGGCTCCTATCGATTTGGCTTCGATGATCTGATATTCGTCTACCACAAAATCCTTTCGCAGGATCGGGCAAAAGTTAAACTTACGGGCAATCATTAAATCTTCGTTGCTGCCGCCAAAGAATTTAGTGTCCGTGAGAATTGATAAGGCAGAAGCACCCGCCTGCATATACCCAATCGAGGTACGCTCTACCGAGACATGCGGATTGATTAAACCCTTCGAGGGTGACTTCCTTTTTATCTCCGCAATGATCCCGGATTTATCGGGGCGTTGCACATATTTTTTTAATGACACCACCGGAGATTGAAAAAAAATACTTTGCTCCAAAAGTTTTGTTGGATACAACGCCTTGCGCTCCGCTACTTCTTTGTATTTATACTCAATAATTTCGTCCAGGATATTCATTTCATTTTTCCATTAATTTTTTGAATGCCAACAAGGCCTTTCCTGATTGGAGTGCGTCCGTAGCTTTATTAACAGCTGCTGCAAGTCCGGCTGCCCTATCCACACAATACAATGCCATCGCAGCATTCGCAATCACAGCGGAGTTTTGGGCATCGGTCCCCTTCCCTTCCAGAATATTGACAAAAAGCGCTGCCGATTGTTCTACGGTCGCACCTCCTTTTATCTGATCATACTTCACCAACGGCAAACCGAGGTCGGCAGGTTCTGCCAACCGTTCGCCTTCGTTAGAGAAAAATTTAAAGGGACTGGTCAGTGACACTTCATCATACCCATCCAAAGAATGAAGAATCAAAAAGTCTTTGTCCGTATTCTGATAGAGGTAGGCATACTGACGCGCCAACTCCAAACTAAAAACGCCCACTAACTGCCGGGTAGGAAAAGCCGGATTTACCATCGGCCCCAGCATATTGAAAAAAGTTTTTACCCCTAACTCTTTACGAATGGGCGCTACATTTTTCATGGCCGGATGAAACAAGGGTGCATGCATAAAACAAATGTTGGCCCGATCGAGGCTCCGTTTTAATTCATCCATGTTATTCGTGAATGTATAGCCAAAATATTCCAGCAGGTTTGATGAACCACACGCAGATGAAACTCCATAATTACCATGCTTGGCCACGGGTTGTCCGGCAGCCGCTACCACAAAAGAAGATAACGTTGAAAGATTGATTGTGTTTTTTCCATCTCCACCCGTGCCACATACATCCATGACGGGTTGATCGAAGCGGGCCGGTACACATAACTCCAGCATGGCATCGCGAAAGCCCTGCAATTCATCGACTGTAATACTACGCATCATATACACCGTCATGAATGCAGCAGTCTGGCTCAGGTTGAATTTAGCCGAAGCTAAATCGACCAACACCTGACGTGCCGTCTCTTTGGTGAGCGAGCGATGTTCAATTAATTCTGTGAGTATCTGTTTCATGTGAGGTTCGAGATTGGAGGCTAGAAGTTGGAAGTCATAGGTTAATCCTATTAATTTTTTAACCAGTTCTTAATCATTTTTGGGCCTTCGGGTGTCATGATTGATTCGGGATGAAACTGCAGGCCCCGCACATCATAACGAACGTGCCGCAATCCCATGATCAATCCCTCTTCATTTAAAGCCGTGACTTTCAAATCAGAAGTTATGGTATCCGGTTTAACAGCCCATGAATGATAATGCGTAGCCTGAAATTTTGGAGATACGCCTTGAAACAAATATTCCTGCTGATCTACTACCTCCCCTGTAGAAGTAACCCCATGCAGCACATTTGGAATATTAAACAATTGCGCGCCATAGACTTCAGCAATTCCCTGATGGCCGAGGCAAATTCCGAGGATACTTTTTGTGGGTCCATATTCCCGAACCAAGGCCTTCATAATGCCGGCTTCATCCGGAATGCCCGGACCTGGTGAAATCAGGATTTTGTCGTATTGTTTTACTTGCTCCAGTTCAATCTTATCATTGCGATAAATATCCAATGCGAATCCATTCTCGCGAATGATATGGACAAGATTGTAGGTAAAGGAATCGTAATTATCTAAAACTAATATTTTTATCATATTTTTTCAGCTAACACCACTGCTTTGCGCAATGCTTCCAGTTTATTATTTACTTCCTGCAATTCACTTTCTGATTTTGATTTTGAAACAACTCCTGCACCCGCCTGGTAGGTGAGTTTGTTGTCTTTGCTTAAAAACGTACGGATCATGATGGCATGGTTGAACGAGTTGTCAAATCCCAGAAAACCAATGGCGCCCCCATAAAATCCACGGTTCACATTTTCATATTGATTAATCAGTTTCATCGCCATGTGTTTGGGTGCACCGGACAACGTGCCGGCCGGAAATGTATCCGCAGCCATTTGAATCACGGAAGCTTTGGACTTTAATGTGCCCGTTACCTTCGATACGAGATGGATAACATGCGAATAGTATTGAATTTCCTTAAATACTTCCACCACCACATGATCAGCATTACGACTCATATCATTGCGGGCCAGGTCGACCAACATGATGTGCTCCGCATTTTCTTTTTCATCAGCAGAAAGTTTTTCTGCCAGCAAAGCATCTTCCTGATCGTTGCCCGACCTGCGAAACGTTCCTGCTATTGGGAAAATATGCGCTTTGCCATTTTTGATTTGAATCTGTGCTTCCGGAGAAGAGCCAAACAGTTTAAAGTTTCCGTAATCAAAAAAGAACAGATACGGAGACGGGTTAATGGATCGTAAGGTTCTATACACATTGAACTCATCGCCCCGAAAGCCCGTTGTAAATCTTCGTGAAAGAACAATCTGAAACACATCGCCTCTATAACAATGTTTTTTACCCTTATCAATTATTTCCAAAAACTCGGCATCGGTATAGTTCGACTGCTCGGCCCCGGTTTGGGTAAATTGAAATGTAGTAATCCGGTTATTAAAAATAAGTTGTTCTATTCTTGCCAACGAATTCTCTGCCCCACTATCAGCCAGTTGATGTTCGAACAGGGTCATCTCATTAAAGAAATGATCCACCACGATGACATAGCGATACAAGGAATAAATCATATCGGGCAGATCATCTGCTTTTTGAATCTCTACGTCTTCGAAATAGCGGACCGCATCGTAGGCCATGTAGCCAAATAATCCATCATGTGGATATTTTGAGGGTACTGATGAATCTGGTATAAAAGAATTTTTGAATTGATCCAAAAGCTTTGCGACCTGCCCCGATTCCGTAAGGGCGATTTTTTCGACCGGACGCTGCGGGTAGCGGATCTCGGCTTGACCGTCCATAACACGAAAGGTTGCCACCGGGTCGCAACAGATAAAGGACAAACTGTTTTCATTGCCATGATAGTCCGAGCTTTCGAGCAGAATGCTGCCGGCAAAAACATCACGCAACTTCAGGTAAATGTTAACCGGGGTTATGGTGTCGGCCAGCAGGCGCTTTGAGTATGTTTTTAATTTTAGGTTCATTTAATTCTTACTCCTTTTAGTTCTTCGATGCATCTGACCGCTCTAACGCCTTTATTCAAAACAGCCTATAAATAAGAAGGCCCACTGTGAACAGCGGGCCTTCGGCTTATAAATTTTACATAGCTGGGCTGCTCACCAATCGAGATTCGATTTGTGCCACCACCAAGCCATATGTATTGAACTCATCATATTATGCTTCTGCCTTCTTGCGGGCAGCTACTTTTTTAGGTTTTGCCTCAGCCGTTGTTGCTGCGGCTGGTTTTTTGGATGCCCCACGCTTCAGGCGGGCTTTGATTTTAGTTCTGTTTCTTGAAACCCCAAAAGAGCCTATTGTGCGCTTACCTTTTTTCGTTTTTTTATCACCTCTTCCCATGGAATAATTAAAATTATGGGGCAAGTATACCAAAGGGATTACTTTTCACCAAATGTTGCCCACTCTTTTATGAAATCAGGGTATTTTAAGTCGCCAGGCTTTTAATAGATCCTATTATTTGGCTTAGCTTGACAAACAAAAATTCAGGTAGATCTGTTAGAAAAAGAACCGCAAAGCCGCTGAGGCGCAAAGGTTCAATGAATACTATCATATTTATTATTTAGCAATTATCTAAAGATAAGGTGTTATGGCTGCAGAAATGATTGAAGTACTCCGGAAAACTGCCCGCAAAATAGAAAACAGTTCATCCTATCAATGGGGTCATATGGGACTTTGCAATTGCGGCTTTCTGGCACAAGAGATTACTTCGCTCAGCAAAGAAGAAATTCATCGCAGAGCCATGCAGCGATACGGTGATTGGTCGGAACAGCTCAACGACTACTGCCCTACCAGCGGCTTTCCTATGGATGACCTCATCTCAGAATTAATAGCATTTGGTTTTACCCGTGCCGAGTTAGCGCATCTGGAAAAACTTTCTGACCCGGCTGTATTGCGCCATTTGCCAATCGCGAAACGCAACCTGCATCACAATATAAAAGCTGATGTTGTGCTCTACATGAACACGTGGGCGCAGGCACTGGAGGATAGTTATCTTCCTATGATCTCGATTCATGACCTGGCCGTGCCAGAGTTTCAGGGAAGTTTATAAAGGATACAGTCTTTCGGCTCGTTGTTTTGGTTGGGAAAACGAAACCACTTTTTCAAGTACGCTTCCTCCACAAAACCTACTTTCTTTAGTACACTGGCTGAGGCATGGTTATCGGCATCGATGAAGGAACCAATTCGAAAAATATCAGGATGAGTTTTAAGTACCGTCACGAGTTTACTTGCAGCCTCCGTGGCGTAACCCTGCTGCCAATGCAAGGGGCCGAGAATGTATCCGATCTGGATTTTACCTTCGTCATTTAAAAATCCACACCCACCGATTAATCGACCATTTATCTTTAAACGGACTGCATAGGAAAAGTCAAGGCCGCGTTTCCACCCCGCTATAGTTCTTGATAAATATTCGCGCGTATCGCGAATGGATTGATGTGTTGACCAGGTCACATATCGGGTACTTTCCGGCTTACTCGCATAGGTATAAAAGATTTCTTCTGCATCTTCGTAGCGAAATCGGGTTAAGAAAAGTCGGTCAGTTTCTAATTTTTCGGGAAATACCATCTATGGGAAAAGAAAACAATATCGTTCATCAATATTTCAAAAAAGAACTGGAAGGATCAAAAATTTTAGTGAAGGTAAATCCTATTCACCTGAAGGGAACAGAACTAGTTGTGGATGCGGATGGTGTTCATGCGCGCGATCTTGATTTTGATTCAGAAATATTTGAAGATTTGGAAGCGGATGGTTTTGTCGAGGTGAATGCTTTGGAATTCAATCTTTATTTGTCGGGACTAGCTTAGTAAGATTGCCACAAAGGCATCATCGCCACAAAGGCGCCATAGCTATAGCTTAAAGCTTAAAGTATAAAGCTTCAATCCGAAAGTTAAAAGCCTGCCACAGCGTAAACCCTTTTATTGCCACAAAGTCACCAAGGAACTATGCATCTTTATCGCAGTATAAAACCCTTAGGGTGGAGATTAAAGGATCAACAATTTTCTTACCTTTGCCCCGGCAAATCGGCACGACCAGCTCCTGCTGAACTCCCCCAGGATCGGAAGGTAGCAAGGGTAGGCAGTTGTAGCGGTGCGATGTTCGGTTTGCCACTTTTTTATTCAACCTTCTCGGGCTAATTGCGGGAAGGTTTTTTCGTTTTTTGGGTTAATTTTGCATTTCTTAACAACTACGCTATGAAGTTCTTTGTCGATACCGCCAATCTCAATGAAATAAAAGAAGCCTACGACTTAGGTGTTTTGGATGGAGTTACCACCAACCCATCGTTAATGGCAAAAGAAGGAATTGCCGGCAAGGACAAAATACTGGCGCATTACAAGGCCATCTGCCAGATCGTTGACAACAATGTGAGTGCTGAAGTAATTTCCACCGACTATGAGGGCATTATCCGCGAGGGTAAAGAACTGGCAAAAATCGATGATAAGATTGTGGTTAAGGTGCCCATGATTAAAGACGGCATCAAAGCCATCAAAAAATTTACCAGCGAAGGGATTCGTACCAATTGCACGCTGGTGTTTTCGGCAGGGCAAGGAATTTTAGCCGCCAAGGCTGGAGCCAGTTACTTGTCACCTTTCATTGGCCGGCTTGATGACATTTCACAAGATGGTCTCGAGTTGATTGCACAGATCCGACTTATCTATGATAATTATGGCTTCGGAACTGAAATTCTAGCTGCAAGTGTTAGACACTCTATGCACCTGATTAAATGCGCTGAGATCGGAGCCGATGTTGTTACTTGTCCGCTCAATGTAATAACGGGTTTATTGAAACATCCTCTTACCGATAGCGGGCTGGAAAAGTTTCTGGCGGACCATAAGAAGGCGAATGGATAAAAAGTAGAAAGTGGAAAGCTAAAAGTTAAAAGTCCGCCTACGCTGAAGCTTTGGCGGATAAACTTAAAGTTGAAAGTGGAAGTTGAAAGTTGAAAGTCTGCCTACGTTCCTGCCTTCGTTAAGACTACGGCAGGTAAAAAAACTTCGGCAGATAAATTGATAGTAAGATAACTCAATAAATGTTTTCATCCGATCCAGTTGTACGTGTAAAAGAGGCCAGCATATTTCAGGACCACAATACCGTGCTGAATGAAATCAGTTTTGATATCGAAAAAGGTGAATTCGTATTTTTGGTTGGCCGCACCGGTTCAGGCAAATCTTCTCTATTAAAGACACTCTATGCTGATTTGCCACTTCGGTTAGGCGATATCAGTGTGGCAGGATTTACTATCCGCGAAATCAAGAGTCACGAAGTTCCCCTGCTTAGAAGAAAAATTGGAATCATCTTTCAGGACTTTCAACTTTTCCCCGATCGTACGGTGGGTGAAAATCTGAATTTTGTCATGAAGGCAACCGGCTGGAAAGATGGTGCCAAAATGAAAAACCGGTTGGCAGAAGTTTTAATGCAAGTTGGGTTAGGTTCGGTAGAAAAAAAGATGCCCCACCAACTTTCGGGTGGTGAGCAGCAACGTGTGGTAATTGCCCGAGCTTTGATCAATGAACCATTGATTCTAATTGCCGATGAACCTACCGGTAATCTTGACCCGGAAGTCTCCAGCGGGATTCTAAAAATATTTCAACAGATCAATAAGAGTGGTACAGCCGTACTCATGGCAACTCACAGTTATGGGCTTATCAAACGTTTTCCCGCACGGGTATTAAAATGTGAGCATGGCAAGATGCTGGATAGCGCGAAAGAATCTTTTGAACTACAACGCGAAGAAGATTTTTAAAGGTTAGATGGTTTCGTCTTCCTGCTGTTCTTTTTCCTTTTCGAAATCTTCGAGATCTTTTATCTGCTGATTGAGCAAATCAATACGCACCAATAAATTTAAGATCAGTGCATCTTTCACTTTTTCGGAAGGTTGGGTTTTCATTTGTTCGCGCAAAACCTGATACATGGCCTCCAGCTTTTCAAGATCTTGTGTAAACTTTTCATCATTACTAAAATCCTGAATGTCACTGATCAATTCTACTTTCTCTGCAATCTGTTCAATATAAAAATTCTCCAGATCAGAAAACTCACCTTGCAAGCGAGCCGATTCACGGGTTGATACATTGATGGTGCGGGTTGAAAACAAATAAACTGAGAGGCCCAGGAATAACATGGCCGCCATACGCCACACCATTACATTATTCCACATAGATACTTTTTTGCCGGTCAGGCCAGCATTGACCCGGTTCCAAACCTGGTCGGAGGGCTCACGATTATCGAGCTCCGTTCGGTTCTTATTAATGAATTCTTTAAGCGAGTCTTTCATTTTTCTCCTTCCAGAAGTTCTTTTAATTTTTTCTTGGCCCTGTTAAACTGCGACTTTGACGTTGATTCTGTTATGCCCAAAATCTCTGCAATTTCGCCATGATCATATCCTTCTACAAGATACAAGGAAATTACAGATCGGTAACCATCGGGCAACGCTTCGATGGCCGCCCTTACTTTTTCTACCGTAAATGGAAAACCTTCCAATTCATCCACAACTTCCTCTTCCCGAACATCCCACCTATCATCTTCCGGCATTCGTTCTGGTTTCTTTTTGTTGAGATAGTTGATTGCCTTATTAATGACAATCCGCTTCAGCCAGGCTCCAAAGGTTGAGTCACCCCGATACCGCTCGAGATTGTTAAATGCACTTATAAAAGCATCCTGTAACACATCTTCCGCTTCCTCCGAATTGTTAACAATCCGAAACCCAACATTATACATACTCCGGCTGTAGAGTTTATATAACCTATAGTACGCATCCCTATCACCTTGCCGGCAACGGTCAATAAGATCTTGGTGGATATGTACTGCCGGGGCCTCCAAGCCAAATTAGCTACGTTCAAAGACCCCGTTACCCACGAAAGGTTGCATGCCTATTTTATTTTAGCCAGGTTTTCCTTGGCCATCACGAAATCCGGGGCAATAGTCAGGGCCTCACCAAATAGTTTTTTGGCGGCTTCTTTATCGCCCAGATGCTCCTGCACAGCAAGGCCTTTCAGGTTAAGCACTGATACCCGCATAGCATATTCCTTTTGCTTGTTAGCCGCATCGTTAAATACAACCTTGGTGGTATCCACGTCTTTGTTTGCCAGCAGGATTTCTATTGATGTAAGGCATTCGGCATAACGCTTTAAATCAAATTGCAGGAATGCCATTTTATACAACGTATTGATATTGTTGGTGAGTAAATACAAGCTCTCAAAATTCTGCAACGCGCGATCCTGCACCCCCATCGTCTCGTAGCCTAATGCCGACATTTCCAATGCTCCAATATTCTTTGGATTGCGGGCCAACAATTGCTGCGACACCAACACCGAAGATGCCGGCTTCTGATTTTCATAATAGAAATAAGCCAGGTTGAAGATCAGCGAATCATTCTGTGGATTTTCAATAATCAGATCATATAACGCATCCTTCGCCACATCGTAATCATTCCATTGAAGAGCTGCGATATATTTTTTATAGAAGTGTTCAGTCAACGGGCTCACGGTAGCCTTTTCTGTTTGTTGGGGTTGTGGCTTTGTTTGAGTTTGTGTTTTGGCCGGGTCTGTTTTAACCGGTTGCTTCTGGGTTTGTGCAAACAATGCCGTTACACTCAGGCTAAATGCTAAAATGATTACAATCTTTTTCATCATGACGGGTTTACTTCGTGGTTTACTAATCCTTTTCTATTTGCAATTTGTAATAATAATTCATAAGCCTCCTGACGGTCATTGCGAATAATACCATCCAGAATAGCTTCTTTAATTTCTTCTTTTAATTCTCCAATTATCGGGCCAGGGGGAAGATTATAAAGACGGATAATCTCATCGCCCGTTATAGGTGGCTGAAAATTCCGAACCTGGTCACGGGCTTCGAGGTCAATCATTTTCTTTTCTACCTCTTCAAAGTTACGTAAGTACCTGGCTACCTTTTCATTATTTTTCGAGGTGATATCGGCCCGGCAAAGTTTCATCAATGCCTCCACCTCATCCCCGGCTTCAAACAACAATCTTCGAATGGCAGAATCTGAAACTTCTTTCACGAGTGCAATGGGTCGCAAGTGCAGCCGCACCAATTTTTGTACGGCCAACATTTTTTCATTCATCGGCAACTTAAGCCTGCGAAAGATACCCGGCACCATGCGTGCGCCTTTGTCTTCATGGCCATGAAAGGTCCACCCTACTTCTTTATCAAATCGTTTGGTAGCGGGCTTGGCAATGTCGTGTAAAATGGCAGCCCAGCGCAACCAAAGATCGTCTGATACTTTTGAAACATTATCAAGAACCTGCAGCGTATGGTAGAAATTATCTTTGTGTGCTTTGTTATCCTGATACTCTACACCCTGCAAGGCGACCAGTTCAGGAAAAAATTGTTTTAACAAACCACTTTGAAAAAGTAACTTGAATCCATAGGAGGGCACGGGTGATAAAATGATTTTATTCAACTCTACGATTACCCGTTCCATCGAAACAATAGAAAGCCGGTCAACATTTTTGCTGATTGCTTCATACGTATCAGCATCGATATCAAAATTGAGTTGTGCTGCGAATCGAATCGCACGCATCATACGTAAAGGATCATCCGAAAATGTGATAGCCGGATCGAGTGGAGTCTTTAGTAACTTCTCTTTCAGATGTTGAACTCCACCAAAAGGATCTATCAGTTCACCCAACGATTCGGCTTGCAAGCTGATGGCCATCGCATTGATGGTAAAGTCCCTGCGTTGCTGATCTTCTTCCAGCGTTCCATCTTCCACTACCGGCTTTCGCGAATCTTCGCGATAAGATTCTTTGCGGGCACCCACAAATTCCAACTCGCGATCACCTACTTTGATCATCGCAGTCCCAAATGTTTTAAATACCGTTACCGGAACTCCGCCCAGTTGCTTCGCCACCTGTTCAGCCAACCGGATGCCACTGCCCAGGCACACAAAATCGAGGTCTTTGTTGGGGCGGTCGAGAATCAAATCGCGTACGTAACCACCTACAATAAAGGCGGGCAGATTCAGGCGGGCAGCTGCTTCGGCTACCGTCTTAAATATGTCGTCTTTCGCTAAATGCTCCTTAAAATTCATCTTAAAGCCTCGAAATGAGGATCAAAGGTAAGAAGGAAAATCAGGAATAACAGGTTGAAGAAATTGTAAGTAATAGGCGTTTGACCGCATTTAGAGAAACGTGAAGCGGTCGGACGCCTGGAATGAAGTCTATTTTATGGTGAGTTTCGAGGCTGACCAAAAAGTCAAATATCAATGGAATTTTCATTCCGAGCTTTGACCCGGAATCCCGAATTGTGCGCACTCCGCGGGATCGCGGCTTTCAGCCTAAGGCTGGACGATGACAGATTGACTTTTTGGTCAGACAAAAACTGACAGGCAAGTAGGTGAATTCGACAAAGGCTGGCGGTTTGATGTCAGGAAATGAAGCCTACTTTTTAATGAAGGTCGGGCAGGGAATGAACTTCTCCTTTTTCTTCGTTTTGGATTGCATCTGGATACCTAGTTTGTATTTAAGTGCCACTTCATGCGTGCCTCCAGAAATGGGACCTAGTTCAGAAACCGTAAGATCATAGCTATAGGCAACTTCCATCTTTTCGAACTGGAATCCGAGCACAACCACAACCGCATCCTGACTGATGTTGTCTTTTACATTCTGCTGAATGGGTATCCCCCGATACCAAAGGCCGATCATAACAGGATCGTAGAGAAAATGCACACCCAGATCAAGCTGATCGAACTGACCTTGTCGTTTATACACAAATGAAGGCGACAATACAGCAATGTTTTCCTTTTTAAAGGGACCGGCATATAACGGAATGCGAACACCACCATGGAAACTTGTTTTGATTGGAATGATTGATTCCTGATCCAGCAAAGAACGATTCGGGGTATTTAAATGACTGGCAGCAAAACCAAACCAGAAATTTTTGTTGTAGGCCAACACTCCGGAGTTAAAATCAAAGTAACTGGTGGTTCCTAAATTAAAAATTGCAGGATCGTCACTTGGCACATTACCATCCGAGTCGAACTGTAGCTGATCGCCAAAGATTAATTTATTCAGGTCAATAGAACGAAAGGCATAACCAAAATTTAATCCGGCTGATACCACCCATTTACTGGAGATATTCCATTTATAGGAATACAAAAAATTAAACTGTGATGATTTCATGCCAGCCGTACCTGCCTGGTCTACCGTAGCTAAAAAACCAATGCCACTATTGTAGTTATACAAATTATAATCGTACGAAAAAGCATAGGTAACAAATCCACGTGCTGCGTTCGGCCATTGATTGCGATAGTTGGCGATAAACCGATGGTCCTGTGTAGTTCCGGTGAAAGCAGGATTAAGGTATAACGGTGCTGCATAATACTGCGAGAACTGTGGATCCTGTGCGTGAAGACTAACAGAGACTGTTATGAACAAAAAAATAAGTAGTCTTTTCATCGAATCAGATTTACATCGCCCACCCGAACCACGCGTTCCCCATCCGCATAGGAGGCGGCCAACTTATAGATGTATACATCTTGCTGACATAATTTACCGTTGTAGGTTCCATCCCAACCAAATTCGGGATCACGACTTTCAAACAAGAGTTCTCCCCATCGATCAAAAATCAGTAACTCAAACTCAACCACTCCGCGAGTAATCGGAAGAAAAATATCATTCTTACCATCACTGATACCTCCACTCCCACCCGCTGCCGAAAGGTTCGGTGAGAAAGCATTAGGTATTAACACCTGTCCACCCTTTTGAACTTTCACCGTATTTTCCTGTATAGTTGTATCCGCACAATCAAACTGATTAAAAGCTATCAGTTTTATGGTGAAGAAACCTTCCTCTGTGTATTTATGCTCTGGTTCAAAACCGGATGTTATGGTGCCATCCCCAAAGTCCCACTCAAAACGAGTTGCATCAAAACTCCGGTTGTCGGTATACAATATTCCACCCGGTATGTAAACGAGTTTAGGTTTTATTTCAAAAGCAGCATTGGGACGTGGAAATACTTCAATAATGGCTTGTTTTGTTTCCGTAACTGTTTGCCCGGTGATATTGGATGCGGAAAGTGATACTGAATATTTTCCTGGCTGATAGTACGTGTGAACAGGATTCATCATTTGTGATGTGGATTGATCACCGAAGTCCCATTGGTAAGTGCCAGGGTCGGCAAACTGAGACAGGTTTGTAAAATTAACCGTTAGTGGAACACAGCCCGAGGCCGGATCGTAATCAAAGTCCACCGTTGGTGGGATGGCAAGAATTTCTACCTGCTGGGCCTGCGTTTCAATACATACATTGTTGCTAACTGTGAGTCGAATGGTAAATACGCCATAGGTTCCATACGTGTGCGTATTCACAGCAGGGTCGGATGATGTAGTTCCATCGCCAAAATCCCAGAGATACGTCCAGGGTCCAGGTGTTGTTGTGTTGTTAATTGAAACCGTGGACGAAGGCAACGATTGGGAGACAGGTGTGGCCGTGAATGCCGCGGTGATATCATCGCGTTTGGGAACCATTATAGCTGAGTTCGTAATTACGCTTGGGCAATTGGCAAAATTTCGAGTATCCAATGCGAACTGTACTGAAATATTGGTCGTGGCAGAAGATGGCCTGTTGAACACATGCTCTAACTGATCTACAGCCGAGGAGACGTCCACGGTGGGAATGCCATTTTCTGTAATCACCCAATGATAGGTTGATAATCCTTTTTGATTTGCCTCCAGCTTTATTCGCATCACATTGCAATCGAACTGAAGCGTGTCGATCGTGAACAAGGAAACGGGCACGGGGCTTATCCGGATGGTGCGGATCGAATCACCAAAACATCCGGAAGCCAACGTTGTAATCAACATTACATTAAAATCCTTTAGCGCCTGCGTGCTATTGACGAACGGATAACTAAAAGCCGGTGTAGTGCCCGAACTGATTTCGTCAATCACTCCGGCTGTATCGCTTATCCGCCAACGATACTCCAGTGGATTTAAGGATTGAGTTTCGCTATCCACGGTAAAGTTTACCGTTTGCGGTGAGCAGTTATCATTGAATGGTGAATAGTTGGTGGAGATAAAACCGGATCGCGTGCCGGGAAAAACTGTGATGGTGACCGGGGCCGAAATAGTTTCACATAAGTTTACGGTGACTACACGCAGCCGCACATCAAATAATTTATTGACCGTACCAA
>LNFM01006659.1_pt1 | contig 19256 bp, 22 predicted proteins | sample 596031 | NCBI WGS metagenome assembly LNFM01 (sample SAMN04254537, study PRJNA301005) | activated carbon metagenome | isolation source: dual media filters at the Ann Arbor, Michigan drinking water treatment plant | place: USA: Ann Arbor | reverse complement strand
CCATCCTGCGGAAATAAACCGTATAACTCTTCTACATTTTTTGCAGGAGCTTTTGCTTTCACCCTGTCAAAACCTGCTTTGGGTTTCTCACCCAGCATGGAAAACATTTTTTTAATGTGATCCATACATTGCTGTTCGGTCTTAAATTTATAATCAGCAATGCCGCTTATTTCTGTATGTGTAACAGCACCACCTAATGTTTCATTGTCGATATCTTCACCAATAGCTGCTTTTACTAAATAAGGTCCGGCTAAATAAATAGATCCATTGCCTTCCACCATCAGCGTTTCATCACTCATGATAGGTAAGTAAGCACCACCTGCTACGCAGGGTCCCATCACTGCTGCAATTTGTGTAATGCCCATACCACTCATGCGGGCATTGTTGCGAAAGATGCGGCCAAAATGTTCTTTGTCTGGAAATATTTCATCTTGCATTGGAAATTACCGGCAAATGATTTTCCATTGCTATCTCCTGCAACCGTAAATTCTTTTTTCCTGTAATGGGAAACCAGGCGCCAGCTTTTACTGTTTGATCGTTGGCCAGTATCACACATTGCCGGCCACTAACATAACCAACACCGGCAACGGTACCACCTGCGGGGCAACCACCTTGCTCAGCATACATTTCATAACCGGCAAATGCACCTATTTCTATAAACGGTTTATCACTGTCAGTTAAATAGGCGATCCGTTCACGGGGAGTGAGTTTGTTTTTTTCTTTTTGTTTTTCGCTGGCTTTTCTTCCACCGCCTTCATATATCTTATCCAGCCTGCGGCGCATTTCGCTGAGGCTTTGTTTGGCAATGTCTTCGTTTTTGTTGAAGTCAAGATTCATGTCTTATGTTTCGTTATAAGACAAAGATAGGACTTGCCCGTGTTAGCTTTAGCAAGCAGGGGAAGCACTTTTTTTATTTAATCTCCGGTATTAGCTATTGGTTTTATTATCACTAACATCAATAGCTTCTATTTTTTTCTTAATGGTATTGAGCAGCTCTTTCTTTTCGCCGGGTTCAATATTTTTTTCAGAGAATATTCTGCCAATAAACTCCATCATGTCGGCACGGGGACCCCGTTCTTTTCCTCCTTCAAAAGGCTTTTTGGCATCTTCCTGCAATTCTTTAAAAGTAGCAAGTATAAAGACCAGGAATAGAATTACAACAATTGTTGTTAGTATGATGAGATCTAAATTTTCCATGGTAATGCTTATTTTCTTTTTAAGTTGAAAAAGATGAGTAAGCCCAGGATGGTGGGTGGCCATAACCCAATAAATATTGCTCTCATTGGATCTTTAAGAATTACATAGTAATATTCGGACACAAATATTAATACAATCACCAGTACGAGTATTAATAACTCTGACACTTTAAATCTGGAGAGCATAGCTTATTTTTTATTTATCGATTAATTTATTGCAGCACAAAAAAGTTCAGGGAATGGCTTTAAGGTCATTCACATAAAACTGTTCAGGTTAGTAGAACATTTCTTTATTGGTTTTGTTTAGTTTTTATAATAATATCTTCTCATGCAATTTTACAATCAGCCAGCAATTGAATCCTGGGAACGATTTTACCGGGCAAATTTTATTAATAGCCTTACAGGCTTTAAATCTGTTAGCCTTATTGGAACTGTTAACGAGGATAAACAAACCAACCTCGGAGTTTTCAGTAGTATTGTTCATATAGGTTCTGATCCGGCTTTGGTTGGATATATTAACCGGCCCCGGGCGGCAGCTCCGCATACGTTGGCTAATATTGAGTCAACGGGAGTTTATACCATTAACCATATTCTTCCTTCTTTTGTAGAAAAAGCACACCAGGCCAGTGCTAAATATCCTGATGGAATTTCAGAATTTGAAGAAGTACAACTCACCTCACAATATATCGGCGATTTTCCTGCTCCATTTGTAGAGGAGAGCCTTGTGAAGTATGGCTTAACATTGCAGGAAATAATTCCCTTAACGATCAACAATACCTTTTTAGTGATTGGAAAAATTCAATGTGTAATAATGGAGAATGATCTGTTGCAGCCGGATGGATTTATTGAATTGCATAAAGCCGGCACTGTTTGCAGTAATGGAATCGATAGCTATTATAGCACTCATCCGATAGGCCGGTTGAATTATGCAAAGCCCGGACAAAAACCAGTATTAAAATCTCACGATGAGTAATAAAATATTTTTATCGGCCCGTTGGGAATACCTGGCCATGTTCAACTACGAGGTAGACCCACAAATTTTACAGGAGCATATACCTCCGGGAACAGCGATCGATTATTTTGATGGTAAAGCAATGGTAAGTATTGTTGGGTTTCTGTTTAATAATACAAAGGTGTTAGGTATCCGTTGGCCTTTTCATGCAAATTTTGAAGAAGCGAATTTGCGTTATTATATAAAACGTTTTGATGGCAGGGAATGGAAAAGGGGAGTAGGCTTTGTTTCGGAGATTGTTCCCAAACCCCTTGTGTCTACCATGGCTAATTTGTTCTATAACGAACATTACAGTACGGCAAAAATGGACCACCGGGTAGTGGAGAAACCGGGTAACTTGTTGGTAGAGTATAGCTGGCAAAAAAGAAATCAGCACCGCAATGTGATCCGTGTTAATGCCACACCGGAACTGCAGGAAATAAAAAATGGTTCAGCAGCAGAATTTATCTTCGAACATTATTTTGGATACAATCAATACAATTCCACCAGCACTATTGAATATGCGGTGCAACATCCACGTTGGCAAATTTATCCCGTAACCAGTTTCACCATTGATTGTGATGTTGAGCAATTGTATGGGAAAGAGTTTGTGCCTTTTATTTCCAACCAACAGCCTCATTCAGTTTTCCTTGCAAGAGGATCTGCTGTAACAGTAAAGATGCCGGTAAAAATAAAAGGATTAAAAAAGGTGTAGCTGAAATTTTAAGAATTTAAGTAAATAGTAATAAAGGCTCCTTCATCAGGAGCCTTTATTATTATAAATATGTTATTTATTATTTTGGAAGAACAACTGTATCAATAACATGTATGATGCCGTTGCTGCCTTTTAGATCGGTGGCAGTAACAAATGCCACGCCGCCTTTTTCATCTGTTAATTTCACTTTGCCATTATCTATTGTAGCAGTAAGTGTATTACCACTAACCGTTGTTAAAACAGCCTTTCCTTTTCCGGATTTAATAGCTGCAATAACTGCGTTAGCATCCAAATTGCCAGCTACTACATGATACGTAAGAACTTTTACCAGTGCAGCTTTGTTTTCTGGTTTCAGTAAGAAATCAACAGTACCTGCCGGTAGTTTTGCAAAGGCATCATTTACGGGAGCAAATACCGTGAAGGGGCCTGCACTTTTTAATGTTTCAACAAGACCTGCTGCTTTTACAGCGGCTACCAGTGTTGAATGTGCTTCAGAACCAATTGCGATGTCAACTACATCTTTCTCTTGTGCAGTAGCAACATTTGATAACAGAACAACTACAGCTACTAAGGCTGATTGCAATAATTTTTTCATTGATTAATTTTTAATTTTTTAGTTGAGTATTTTATTTGAATGCATGAATAACCATTTTGCAGGAAGTTGGTTCATAATGTGTATAAAAGTTGAAGAATATTTTTATTTGTTTATTGTATTTTGAGACACAGTTCAAATCATTAAACAATCGGAAAATAACTCAGCCGGTTATCAAAAAGAGGCCGGGTTCTTAAAAATCAAAAACTTCAATAACTTTAGGGTCAATATGAAAAAACTTCCGCTCAGTATTTTTGCTTTGTTAGTAGCAACGGTTCTTACGGCACAACAGTTGGAACAAGTAAGTTTTGCAAATGCATCCACCCTTACATCTTTTGGTTTTATTGCAGACCGCAATGTGCTGATCCGCATTAGCCCCGAAGGAAAAATAATGGAGTGGGGGATCGAAGTAAAAGCCGACCGTGCCGAATATTATGCGCCACAATTACAACCCTATATGGGCCGGGTAGAATATTTTACAGACGATATTGATCCTGCTATTAAAGGCAAAGTAAAAAGTATCGGCACCTGTAATTTTACTTATTACGGTTCTTCGGAGATTGCCAGCAAGGCCGGGAAAATAAGAACCATTGGCTACCAGGCGGTAGATTATTTTACCAATTTTGATAATGCGGCACAAGATGGTAAAATGAAATCAGTTGGCACCACCACTTTCGATTACTATTCTTCGTTTGAAAACGAAATGTTCAAAGGCAAATTAAAATCCGTGGCTAATAATGCTGTCACTTATCATTCTTCATTTGATGATAAATTGATACGGGGCAGATTAAAATCTATCGGCTCTACCAATTTTCAATGGTACACTTCCCTGGATATTGGAAGGTCTGGATTAAAATCCGGTAGCTACCGGCAACGCATTGGCAACATCACTTATATTTTGTTATAAATACTTTGTAACTAAGAAATCTCTTTTTCAATAGTAAGCCTCGCATTTGTTGGGTATTTTTTGCCTGGATTTTTTATATCCGTCGAAGAAAGTATACTTTCAAAACGCTGTTACCTGTCTATTCAGCAAGCACCCTGGTTATTTTTACCAATCGCTTCTTATAATGTTCGTTCAATGAACTGATGGTTACCCCATTCGCTTTTCCGGAAGAAGAATGAATAAACTTTAATGTATCTGTATTTTGGGTTAAAATGCCCATATGCCCAACAATGCGGATGGTGTCCACCGTTCCGGTAAATAAAATAAGATCGCCTTCTTTGGCTGTTTGCAGGTTTACCTCTTTGCCAACATTTGTAAAATCTACAGAAGATCTTGGCACCGCAATACCGAAGTGGTTAAAAACATAAGTGATGAAACCTGAGCAATCAAAGCCTGCCAACGGATCGGTTGATGCATACAAGTAGGGAACGCCTAATAAGGTTTGAGCATATTCTACCAGCTCGTAGCCGGTGAGGCCCTTTATTTCATCTTGTAATGTATGTTCTAATTTTTTTTGTTGGGGGTTTTCCGGTGGTGATGGCTGAATAGAATCTATCCTTACTAATTCTGTGGTTGGCTCATCCGTATTGTTGCCAGTTGTGTTATTACATGCCAGGCTGATGAATAGTATAAACAAAAAAGGGGTACACTTTATCATTGCAATTGAAAGTAAACAATTTTTAGCCTAAGCAGGTGTTTGGTACAACTAACCTACCCCAGATAACACAAAAAATTATTTGCTGATGATTTTTCCATCTTCCATTTCGATAGTTCGCTGTGTTCTTTCTGCAAAGCTCTGGTCATGTGTTACTATCAGCATGGTCTGGTTGTATTCTTCTACCAGCCGTTTGAATATATCAAACACCAGGTCACTATTTTTTTTGTCGAGGTTGCCGGTTGGTTCATCTCCCATAATAATATGTGGATCGTTAATGAGGGCACGGGCAATAGCTACCCGTTGCTTTTCTCCACCGGATATCAGGTTCGCTTTTTTTAATGCCAGTTTTTCAATGTCAAGCATTTTCAATTTTTCCATAGCTCTATGTTCCAGCTCTGCTGCAGTTAATTTATTTAATTTAAGTCCCGGCAGCATTACATTTTTTAATACGTTGAATTCATTGAGCAGGTAATGAAATTGAAATACAAAGCCGATCTTTTCATTACGTATTGAGGCCAGCCCTGCTTCTTTTTTACCCGTCATCATTTCGTTGTCAATCAATAGTTCTCCTTCATAATCAGTATCCATCGTAGAAAGTATGTATAGCAATGTGGATTTGCCACAACCGGATTTGCCCGTTACCGATACAAACTCTCCTTTATTGATAGTAAAGTTGATATCTGTTAAAACCTTTACTGTTACCGGATCATGAAAGCTTTTATTAATGTGCTTTGCCTGTAGTATAAGTTCACTCATATTTATTTCCCCCTGATAATAACAACCGGATCGATCTTACTGGCTTTGCGTGCCGGAAACCAACCGGCAAACCAGGTAGTGATCAGTGAAAAAATAATACCGATAGCATAAAATACCGGGTTATAATTTACCGGGTAGGTTTTAATAGTTGGAAGTGATGCCGTGTTAAAAGGTACCTGGTCAATAATAGCCGATAAGCCAAAGCCAAGAAGTAAACCAACGGCGCCCCCAAATAAACCAATGCTCAATGCAATGAAAAGAAATATCCTTTTTACATCTTTGCCCGAAAAGCCAGTGGCTTTCAAAATAGCAATGGAGTCCATCTTTTCATAGATCATCATATTAAGAATGTTGTAGATGCCAAAGCCTGCTACTATCAATAATGTTATGCCCACTGCATAGGATATAAGTGTGCGGATAGAACTGCCGGTTTCAAATTGTGAGTTGGCCGTTTGTATATCTTCTGCATCGGCACCAAACAAGGCCGTGTATTCTTTCGCCAATGCAGGTGCTATTTCCATATCCTTTAGCCGTACCTGTATATCTGTAATGTAGTTGCCCGGCTTGCCCATTATTTTTTGCACCGTGTTTATGGAAGCATAGCTCTGCACTTTGTCAAAATCCTGTATGCCGGATTGAAAGTAGCCCACCACTTTTAGTGAGAATCGTTCTCCTTTCACAGTAGTTACCTGTACTATATCTCCCATATCAGCCAGCAATTTTTCTGCTAACCCTTTTCCAAGAATGATGCTGTTAGGTATCTTACTGATATCAATGGCGACACCTTCGGTAACATAATCACTAAAATGAAAGAGCTTGCTTTCTGCGATTACTTCAATGCCATTCACCACACCGGTAATATCAACAGCTCCATCATTAAAAAATACTTGTGCAGTAAGTTTGGGTGAGTAGCCGAGTACACGGCTATCCTGCTTCAATGCCTGCATAATAGGGCCACTATTATAAATCTCCTGACGGCTGGCACCCGATTTAATGGAACTGATAAAATTGTAAGTGTTTTTATATTCCGGCGATTCATTTACCGGTTGCCGGCTATTTGGTTTTACCTCATTGAACAACCGGATATGTGGGGTTCGATTAAGGATTAATCCATCAAGCAGATCATTGAGTCCTGCCATGAAACTCAATAAAGTAATGAACATCGTAATACTAAAAGTGACACCAATTGCAGCAATAAGTGTTTGACGCCATCTTGCCAATAAAAGAGATTTGGCGATACTGATGATTAACCTTGCATTCATTGTTCAGGTTTGTAGATGATATCGTTTACAGTAATGCCAGTCAATATTTCAACTTTTTGATAATCTTTCAGGCCAATGGTTACTTTTCTTTTTTCATCGTTCGCCAGCAATACATACCCGTCTTCCAGTAAATAGCTCCGGGGTATGGTGAGTGCTTTTTCTTTTACTGCAATAACGATATTCGCTTCTGTAGTTAGGTTGGGGTATAGGGCAGGAGGAGGTTTTGTAAAGACAGCCTCTACCGTAAAGGATTTTGATTGTGCATTCATCAGCGGGTTGATCTTTTTTACAACGGCTTCAAAGAGCTGGCCTTTATAGCTATCCATACTCAATAAAATTTTTTGCCCCGGTTGTATTCTTGCAATGTCATATTCATCCACCTGCAATTCCAGCATAAAGCCGCTGGCATCACCCACTATGGCTACCGGACTTTGTGTATTCACCATTTCGCCTTTCTCTTTTAGAATGGTATATACTTTGCCGTTGGTTTCACTTTTAATAATATAATCGGCAGTAGAGTTATTTGCTATCTGCAAATTTTTCTGTGATTGCTTTGCCTGGAAATTCAATTGCTTTTGTAAATCAGTATAACGGAGTTTTGCCGCTTCGTAAGCATTTATTGAATTTTTATACGTCAGTTCCCGTTGATCCATTTCATTGCGGGTGCCAATGCCCTGTGTCCACAGGTTACGCTGCCGCTGGGCCAGTGAGGCATCGTTATCCATCTTTGCTTTTGCAGTAGAAATTTCAATTTTTAAGGCATTGAGTTTATCGGCATTGGCTGCTACGGATGAATAGTCGGCAGCAATTTGTGCATTTTCATTATTAAGGCGGGCTGTTATATCTGACACACGGATGATCGGGTCTCCTTTTTTTACAACGTCTCCTTCGGCTACTAACACTTCTTTTACTAATCCATTTACTAAAGAGAATACCTGATATTGGTTATCACTTTTAATAATGCCGGAAGCATATACCGATTCCGTAATTTTTTCTTCCACGGGATTTATTTTCTCTGTCTTCTTTTTGCAGGAGAATAGAAGAAATGCAAATAAGAGAAATTTGATTTTGACCATAATTAGAAGGATAGTATTATTAGTGAAGCTACTCTTTTTTGAGGTAGGAGCGGTTGATCAAACTCACTTCGTAAAATGATCATAGTTTTTTTCTTAGATTAAAATGCAGATATAGAGAGTTTGTTTAGTTTGGGTTCCCAAAAGAGGATTCTCAGCACTTGCTCCCCGGCTATTGGTATAGAATTTTCGAATTACTGACGGCCCTATTTTTTGATAGTCATGAAGTTTATCACCCCATATACTGAGTTCTGTCATTATTTTTTGTTCTTCTTTTTCAGAATTTTAGTATGATGATTTAATCAGTTACACTTAAAACCTTAAATGATGACGTATACAACAGTAGCGCATTGCGGCACCGACCATTCACATTGGATCAAGGATCTTGGATTCTATGACGAGGAACTGGATACTCTTGAAAAAAGGTTGCTGGAGATTGTAAAAAAGAATAATGGGCATGAGGTGATGGCTAGTGTAGAGCATTTCCAAAATCAATTTGTAGTGCAGCGAAATAATATTGACGAGTTGCTGCATGCTGTTCATGAACATGATAAGGCAGTAGCAAAAGATGCACAGGAACATGCCGGCAAAATGAAAACGACTGAGTTGGGTCAACACAGTCAATTAAAGGAACAGGTGGAGTCTTTCGAGAAAATTTTTAATGATTTACGGCATGAGTTCAATGGATTCTTGTCGAAGTGGATGTAAGTGTATGCTTCACCTGCCACTGGATAAGCTATAAGATCAATAGGCCAACTTACATCTGTCCTGTTTCCACCATCTCCCGTATTTTATACACGGCAAAAATTACAAACAAGAATATGAGAATGGAGAAAATAAGCATTCCTGCATTACCACCTTTAGAATCAATAGCATATTTGGCAGGTTGCTTTGGCAAATATGCTAAGTCTATAGTGTCGCTGTATTTATATTTTCGATGTGTTACGGTGGCTTTTGCATAGTAAGGTTTGCCAGTTGCCCTGTCTGTATATTCAATGGTAAGCCGGTCAATCCAGGCACCCTTAGGTATGCGAACCGTATTAATATGCTTAATAATGCCATTCGTATGAGTACCTTCTTTTTGAATTTTAGTAGCTACCCACATTTTCCGGCCAACAATAGCAAGGGGTAAAGCACCCAGCAATATCATAAAAATATAAATGAACAGCATGGTATAAGGTTTTGGTGGAGTAAATGGCCGGTTCTTAAAAGTACAAAAAAATTGAAATTGATTGTTGCATGCGGTATTAACTTCTTTGGCATGGCCGGGAAACTGGTAGGGTATTTGTAATATTGCTTTCTTTCACATTTAATTATTTACAATGAAAAATTATAGAAACATTTTCCCCCGTTATGTGCATACTGTTAGCTAGCGGTATTATTTTTTCCTGCAACACTGCAGATGATAAAACAACAGGCTCCGGATCGTCTGATAGCATTACTAAATTAATTGATACCGCTATGCATGATAATAATATGATGCATGATACAATGTCAACGCCTATTGTAACTGCCGCTGTAGCAACGATCACCAGTACATATGCTGATACCGTTGTAAATGGAACAGCTACATTTGAAACCACTGCAGATGACAAAGTAAAAATGACCTTGGTTATTACCGTACCTGAAAAAGCAAATAAATCTGTGGCAGTGCATTTACATGAACATGGCGACTGTGGAGATAATGGTAAAGCATCACATGGTCACTGGAATCCCACTAATGCCCAACATGGTAAATGGGGAACCGCCAGTTTTCATACGGGTGATATTGGCAATGTAAAGCTGGATGCAAAAGGAAAAGGGACTTTTACAATTACAACTGACCTTTGGACATTGGGAGGAAGTTTCAATAAAAATATTGTTGGTAAAGCAATCATCGTACACAGTGGAGTAGATGATTTTACTACACAGCCTACCGGCAATGCAGGTAACAGAATTGGTTGTGGATTGATAGTGGCGAAATGATTTTTATACTTAGGGTGCCAGCTTTCTAAAAGGCTGGCACCTTTTTTTTATGTTTAGCCTACTCATTACTGCCAGAGATTAGCAGGCACACTCAATTCATACTAAGTAATATACAATTGGTACAGTTCTACACCACCGTGTATTATTTTCAATGGCTACCTTTCGCAGCTAAAACCTATCAGTATGAACCCCAACAAAGCACTCTGGGAAAAAGGCGATTTTACCCGCCTTGCGCAAACGATGCGTGAAAGTGGTACTGAATTAGTTGCTAAACTAAGTATCACAAAAGGTCTGGATGTACTCGATCTTGGTTGCGGTGATGGCACGACGGCAATTCCTGAAGCAAGACTTGGTGCCAATGTACTCGGAGTAGATATTGCCAGTAATTTAGTAGCAGCAGGAAATAAAAGAATTAAAGAAGAAGGTCTATCCAATTGCAGCATCCAGGAAGGAGATGCAACCGACTTGAAAGATCTGAAAGATCAAAGTTTTGATGTAGTAGTAACCATCTTCGGCGCCATGTTCGCCCCAAAACCAATGGATGTAGCAAAAGAAATGGTTAGGGTTACCCGTCCCGGTGGAAGGATCATAATGGGTAATTGGATACCCGGTGACCCTACTCTGGTAGCACAGATTTTAAAAATTAGTTCTGCTTATACGCCGCCGCCACCTGAAGGATTTATTAGCCCGATGTTATGGGGAGTAGAAGAACATGTTATTGAACGTTTCAGTAATGCAGGCATCGCAAAGGAAAATATCTCTTTCACCAGGGATACATTCAATTTCAATGCACCATATTCTCCCGCAGAATTTGTTAGCAACTTCAAAAATTATTATGGTCCTACCATGAATGCATTTGAAGCGGCTGAAAAAAATGGTAAGGCTGCGGAGTTGCAACAAGAATTAGAAACCTTGTTTAATGCGCAAAATAAAAGTACAGACGAGAATAAAACTTCTATACCGGCTACTTTCTTACGGGTGACGGTGAAGTGTTAAGTGTTTTTTAGAAGTAACTGTATTGCTTCTCCGGTAGATATATTGGAGGAGCAATACTTCATAACATATGTCCTGTCAAACTTATTATGATGGTTATGACATCAAAGCTATCTTTTCTCTAGATATTGGAATTAAAGAATAAATTATTTTCTAAAATAAGTCTTCGAAAATAATTTTACCAAAAGGCTGATATTGTAAGTTCTCCAGTGGATAATAGGCTTATATGTGCTTTCATCTTCATTGTCGTCTGTATATTTACCGTTTATAAATACAGGGTTATACGAAAAGCGTATACCTGTCTGCAGACCAAAATTATTTACTTTCCGATATACAGTATTTGCATCGAATTGAAAACCTACACTTCCGTGAAGTATATTTTTATGGACTTTACCGGTGAATTTATCAGGTAACAAGTCAAACAATGGGTCCGCTGCTGCATTATTGTTTTTTTTTGTTTGTTTAATGGTATGATATTGCCAGCCAAAACCTGCAAATCCATGAAGAATAAATTTATCGGTAGATATAAAAGCATAGCCTTTATCAAAACTAGCACCTCCTCCCCGAAGACTAATAATATACCCTTCGTTTTCTATTGTATTTCCTGGCGTCACCGTAAAGAGAAGATTTCCTGTAACTCTTTTATTCATACGACTGTAACCAAACACAATGGCCCCAAATCGATCTCTCATCGAAGTGAAATCAATCGTTTCAAGATCTGCATTTAATCCTTTTATATCAGCCTTACTTATCTCATAACCGATAGTAAAAGCACTAAAACTTTTTGATTTGGAAATGATATCAAGATATTCATTCCTGATTTTTGTCAATTCAGCCCGATTGTATGCAGAATCGTAAATTTTACGGGTTCTATTTTGTAATTCTTTGAGTTGTTTTATTTCTTCTTCTGTCTGCCCATAGCTTTTTAAGTTAATGGCAGCTATAAAAAGAAAAAATAAAACAAGCCTATTGCAAAAGGGATGTAACAGTATTGTCATTTTGCAGTGGTTGGTTAAATTCAAATTTAACCAAATAGATACTTGACATAGTATTTTTTCTTCCTTTAGGAGTGTTATATAAATTATAATATTTTCTTATTGCCCGTAATATGCCCTACATAAATGGCGCTGTAGTATAAAGAAGAAGATTAGGCAATGTAAGTAAATAGGACTTCTTAAAGAATAAGAATTGATTACATCAGCTTACTTAACCACATCAGCAAATAAGCGGAGGCAAGCATCAGCGATAAAATGATAAACGCACCAATGGTGCAGGTAACAGCTATCCGGGTTTTATTTTTTTGCGGGTTGATAAATTTATACAACGCAAAACTCGCATAGGAAACCATTAAAACTAAATTTACCATTTCCATACTGCGGATAAAAACACCGTTGCGAACCCAACCTGTCATAAGATACAGAACACTTTGTATCAATACTCCTTGTGCAAGAATGAACATGATGATAATTGCATTCTCTGCAAAATTGAACCTGAGTTTCAAAAAGCGAAAAAAATAATAACAGAAGATGGCACAAACAGGTATCGCCAATAACATGTATAAATAGGTATGTTCTAAAAACCACCACTGCGAAGCATCATATTCCTTAATGAACTCTATTTCTTTCAGCGACATGGTCAGCAATTCCTGTTCATCGTAATAATGCAGGTTAGTGATCTTCACTGCAAACAGATTAAGCACCAGCATAATGGCCAGGTAAGTAATAGGATTAAAATAGCGTTTGCGGCGGCCCTCTAAATATTCCCGGATGGCAGCACAGGGCCGCCTGAATAGTTGATGCACATTGTAAAAAAAACCACTATCTATATGGAAAATGGCATGCGGGATATCATGCAATAATGATTTCAGGTGGATACGGTGTTCGTCATGCTTTTGCCCGCAGTGGGAGCAATATTTTTTCTGAATATACTCCCCACAATTGTTGCAGGTAGCAATAGAACTTGTGTTGTTAGTAAATTGGCTGGACATATATTCTCTACTACGAGTTGTTTTGCTGAAATCGTAATAATGCCTAAAGCTACGAGTGGGTTGTTTCCGCTTATAGTGCCAGATGTATGAATTGAGAATTCGTTGGAATGAATTGTAGTACTTACCTATATAAGTATCGAATGCCAGATCTACCGGTACAAGTACGGGTGATCTGGCATTTTGATAGTATAAAAAATATGAGAAAAATTGATCTAAACAGGCTTATACATTAATTCCTTTTATAGAATCCAGTAAGCCAAAGGCTTTTAATAGCCAAAGCACAATTGCAATAACTACTACAATGTTTAAAATGTTTTTGATTTTTGCGTCCATTGGTATGTATGAATTGATAAGCCAAAGCAATACACCAGTGACGATAAGTACAAGAATAATTGTTAAGAGGGGCATAATAATTAATTTGGTAGCTAAGATTCAAAGTTGGTGCCATATAATTATATTGTTCCAGTACCTGTTAAGTACAATTGCAATGGCTGTTAATTTAGGGAAATATTTACCGATTATGGGGAATGGGCAATTGGTATAACATTTTTTAAAATGATCTTCCCGGTTAATTTAAGCAAGCAGAACAAGAAAAAAGAAGTTATATCTATCGACGAATAACTTTTCTCCATTCTTCCTGGCCTTCTTTATTATAAAAGATAATGGAAAGAAGACTCCCTGCTTCGTCATAAAGCTTCCATTCTCTGATTGGGAGTCCATTTTTGTAAGCTCCAATATAATAATTACCAGCAGGGCTATTCCGATGCAGCCATACTGATTCTTTTAATCCATTTTTATAATAGCCGGAATCTTTAGTGATACCTCCGGAAAAGAAATTCATATACATACCATGGTGGAGGCATTCGGTGAATACGGGAATGTAGGTGTTCGTACTCCTACTATTGCCAGCTACCAATTGCTGAAGCGATTGGGCTGTGTACTTTTTTTCGGGAAATGAAAATGAGTAGGCGGCTGAAATAGCATAAAGTGCCTGCAATCTATCGGTCTTGTATAACGAGGTGAGAACATAAAAAGTTCTTTTTGGATTTGCCAATCGCATTTCTTCTTTTACCTGTTGCAATTTTCCTGCATCATATTGTCGGATAGCCATTAACTGCCCTGCTGAGTCCCAACGTTTCCACTCACCATCAGGAACACCGTTGTGCAAATATCCCGAATCAAGTTTATGGCTATTCCTGTAAAAGCTGATCCATTCTCCTTGTAGTTTTTGTTTTTTTACCAGCCCCTTAAATAAAACTTGTCCATCAAGATGTTCTGTTACGAGGCCATCTGCCGGAAGATGAATAGGATTGCCAATAGCAGGCGAAGAACGGAAATGTATTTTCTTGGAATCAGTTTGATGAATGTTTACTGCGCCAACCCGTTGATGTGGTTGCGCAAAAGTTTGTAGTGCTATTAATAGTATAATAGCCGGTATGAAAAATCGTTTTTTCATTTAGCAAGCACTGTAAATTAAAACAGATTTTGCTTATGGCCAAGATAATAGCTGCAGATTTACTTTTAAGTTATGCTCTTAATATCAAATAAAAAGCTGGTAGCAATTTTAGAGATTCTCTTTTTTATTGCACCAGCTTAATATCCCATATTGGTTTTAATCCTAATAAATGCTCTACAAAGTAATTCCATAGTTTTTTATTGAAATATTCATTGAACTTGCCAGTATAACCATGTCGCTGGCTTGGAAAGATGAGCATATCAAATTCTTTATCCGCTTTTACCAACGCTTCTGCTAATTTGAATGTAGCGGATGGATTTACATTTTCGTCAATACCGCCATGTACGATCAGCAATTTTCCTTTCAGGTTTTTTGCCATCGTAATATTGGATGCATAGTGATAAGAAGAATCAACAGGCCAGCCCATATACATTTCCGGCCACCAATCTTTCTCCATTCTGAAATCATGATCGGCAGAACTGGCTACCGCAACTTTATAAAAATTGGGAAACTCCAGCATCGCATGTCCGGCATCATATCCTCCTGCAGAATGTCCAAATATGCCAACCTTTGTTGTATCTATCCAGGTATATCTTTTACCTAATTCTCTTATAGCAAGAACATGGTCGGTTAAATTCTTTCCCATGTTTTTGTAGGACACATTATGAAATGCTTTTGATCTTCCGGCAGTACCCATTCCATCAATGGTAACCACAATAAAACCTAATTCTGCTAATGCCTGGTTATTTCTTCCCAATGCATCAGAAAAACTTGCGGGAAACATATTGGTATGAGGCCCGGTATAACTCTGATCAATTACAGGATATTTTTTAGTGTGATCAAAATTGGAGGGCTTCCATATGGCACCATATATAGTGGTGGTATCATCTCTTCCAATAGCTGTAAAGGGTTGCGGAAATTTATAGTTCTGTTTCAAAAGATCATCAATGATGGCTTTACTGAGTTCGTATACAATTTTACCAGAAGCTGTTTCTCTTAGTACTGTTTTTGTTGGTTGATCCAGCGTAGAAATATTATCAACAAAATATTTTCCATCTGGCGATACTGAAATATCATGGTTGGCATTTTCGGGAGTAAGTAAAGTTGTGGCGCTGCCATCTGTATTGATACGATAAAAATGCTGATAGTAGGGATTGCGGCCATCTTCTTTTCCTTGTGCAGTAAAAAGAATATTTTTTTTATTGTTATCCACAAAAGAAATTCCATTTACATAATAGGTGCCATTTGTAATGGGCTTTACAGACTTATCTTTTGTATCTAACAGGTACAATTGTTTCCAACCATCTTTTTCTGAAGTAAGAATCATTTTTTCCCATGTCTCCATAGCCCACCAATTGAAATTATCAATATTAGTAGTACTTTTTTCGGTATATAATAACGTTTGCATTTTAGTAGTTACATCATATTGATACATGTCGATTTGCTGGTAACCTCTTTTGCCGTTTTGAATTAAAAGTATACCCGGTTCCTTTCCCCAAACGCAACGGGCTGTATTTACATTTCTAAATTCATCTTTTCGTAACTCTTCGCCAGTTTCTATATTAAATAAAACAGGAGTCATATACACCATATCTGTATCACCTGGAGAACCCCGATAGTAAGAAAGTAGTTTAGGTTTGTATAAGGTATCAATACTCCAGTCGAGCAAATACATTTTTTGTCCTTTGGTAAGATCGCAGATATAGGTTTGTATCCATTTGGAATCGGGTGACCATTGTACTCCGAAATGCGGCGGTCTTTCTCCATTTTCTCCTTCAATTATTTCACCCCATCCATAATAAGTCGCATATTCATAATTCTTTTTTCCGGCAGTGCTCAATTGTTTTGTTTCGCCAGTTTTCACCGATTTGATATACAGATTGTATTTGTCTGAGTAAGCGATCCAGTTACCATCCGGCGATTTTCTTTCCATCAGGTTGGAACGTTGCACTTCTTTCGGAGTTAGTGTATAATCATTTAAGTTAAGTGTATAGGTTTTTCCATCAGCACTAATACTGATTTGAGACCTATTGATATAGCGTACATCAGTAATTGGTAAATCGGCGGCAGAAGTTGGCTTCTTTAATATATCAGTAAGGGCTTTTGCCAATCTATCCTGATCAAATAATGGAGCTGCTTTCATAGTCGCAAACTCAAACTTTGTAAATCGCTTTTCTTTTTTATCCTGGGTGATATATGAAAAACCAGTACTATCAGCATACCAGTTCACTGCAACATTCAGGTTGAATATTTTTTTACTCAAATTTCTCATATGAAGCGCAGCAGCCCTGTCATAATCCTGTTTGGTGATTTTTTGTGCAAGTAGTGGTAATTGGAACAAAACAATAGTGAGAAGGAGAAGACTTTTTTTCATGCAACAGTTTTTTGGTAAACAAATATATTTCTTACCGGCTGAGAGCTGGCCATAAATTTATCAAACATCGGCCTGGGTACTCTGTCTTTTCTTTTGCCATTCTACCATGCAATAAATTACCAGCCCAACTCCCAAAGCAATAGAAACATCCGTTAATTCTTTTAGTTTAGAGCTGCTTAGTAACCAGCAGGCTATCAGTACACCGGCTACTGCAAAAAATTTTCCATACGGGATCTTAAAGAAGCCTGTTTGTGCCGTGTTTCTATTGCGCAGCCTTATTAAAGCAATGCAGACAATAGCATAGATCATTACTCTTGTAATAGCACTAATGGTAGCTGCATATATAAAGGAGTTGCTGATTGAAATAAGGATGGTGACTACCGTAAATAAAATCAACGACCAGGTAGGTGTTTTAAATTTGGGATGCACAAAGGAAAACACTTTGGGGAATTGTTTTTCTTCACTAAAAGCAAATGGTAGTCTTGAGCCAACCAGCATAATGGCATTTAGTGTTCCTGTTACAGAAAATAATGCGCCAAGAGCAATTAAAGTTGCTCCGGTTTTTCCCATAAATATGCCTGCTGCTTCTGCCAACGGCTTATCGGATGTTGCCAGTGAAGGCAAGGTGCCGATACTTACAATTTGTATCAGCATATAAATTACTGCAATAAGCAGGGCGGATGATAATAATGCAAACGGAATATTTTTTCCGGGATTCTTTACTTCTCCCGAGTTTACCAATACTGATTCAAAACCACCAAATGCAAACACCAATAACAACACGGTGGGGGAGAAGGAAGAAAAGCCCGGCATTTGCTTTAGTTCAAAATTGGCCGGCTCAATATGCAGAAATCCTACAATGATAAATAGCAAGAGCGGTAGTAGCTTGGCAATAGTAAGAAAATTATTTACCCTTGTTGAATTCTTTATGCCGATATGATTTATAAAAGCTAGTAGCAAAGTGATTAATAGAATGCTGATGATGCGGGAAGAGGGTAATGCAAACCAATCGGAAAAAACAGAAAGATAGGTAACCAGCAAATTGATCAACGCTGCATACGTTATAAAACGGGTAAGCAATAACAACCAACCAGTTAGAAAGGCGGGTAATTTTCCAAAAGATGATAATGCATAGAGATAAGGGCCGCCGGTTTTATCGAAACGGCTGCTAACTTCTGCAAAGCATAAAATGATAACAAATACAGCCAATGCACAAACCAGTAGAGCGGCAATACTGTAAACTCCGGTAGCTTTAAAAACTTTGGAGGGCAGACCAAAAATTCCGGCCCCTATAACGCCGTTTATGAACAACAGTACAAGAGCCCATTTTCCGATGCTGCGATTTAGCATTGGGAAAGATAGGAAAAAAAGAATTTGCTACAGTATAACAAACAGCTGATTAGAGAGTTTAGGGGATTGTTACAAAGTTGACCAAAACGGTTGTCTTGTTTGTTATATGTATCTGCTGAAAGTTTACATTATTCACACAAATACCAGAAGCCCCTCAAATTGGCGTAACTTATGTTATAATCGATGCCTGTTGAATGAAATAGGAGAGATTTAAAATCATTCAACAGAACCAACTTTGAAATTGTACATAAAAAATATGGTCTGCATCCGCTGCAAAATCGTAGTCAAGGATGAACTCGATAAGCTGGGGTTGAAATACCGGACCGTAGAACTGGGTGAAGCAGAATTGGTAGAAAATATAACACCAGAGATGCGGGAAAAAATCAGGGAGGCATTGTTGAAGTCGGGTCTTGAGCTTATGGATGATAAGAAAAGTGTGCTGATACAAAAGATAAAAAATGTGATCATTGAGTTAGTGCATTATTCTGAAGAGCCGCTTACCATCAACTTCTCCGTTTACCTGAGTGAAAAATTAAACCACGACTATACCTATCTTGCCAATCTTTTTTCTGAAGTACAGGGAACCACTATTGAACAATTCATTATTGCTCATAAAATAGAACGGGTAAAAGAATTGCTGGTATATAATGAACTCAATCTTACTGAAATAGCTTACTTAATGCATTATAGTGGCGTAGCACATCTTTCTACGCAGTTCAAAAAAGTAACAGGACTTACACCTACCCATTTTAAAAAGCTAAAGGAACTACGCCGTAACATGCTGGATGAAGTGTGAATTATATAAGTTTATTCAGGTTTTATGTAACAAACTACAGAATAGAATAGCTGAACTTCATTAGGTGTTAAAGCAGGAATTACAAGCTTATTATTTCGAAATTTTGCTGTGCTTAATTCTTTTTGTGCTGCTGGGTCTTTTCATTC
>LNFM01006469.1_pt1 | contig 19258 bp, 22 predicted proteins | sample 596031 | NCBI WGS metagenome assembly LNFM01 (sample SAMN04254537, study PRJNA301005) | activated carbon metagenome | isolation source: dual media filters at the Ann Arbor, Michigan drinking water treatment plant | place: USA: Ann Arbor | reverse complement strand
TACGCCCGGGCTTGCGCCCAGACTCCGACAAAACCCCCGGCCCCTGCGGCTATCCGGGGGTTGCCAGCCTGCGCTCGCTTACGCGTCGCTTTCCATGGCTGGCGTCTGGGAGCGCACTTACAGAGTTTGAAGAAGTTAGGGACACAGAGCGATAGCGGATTCGCCTTTGGAAACTACGACGCTGGCGTAGGACCTCAGCAAATCCCCGAGCCCAGCACACACCTGCTGTTAGGCCTGGGCTTTCTTGGACTGCTATTCGCACGCAGAGCCGTCCGCCGCATTTCTTGACCAATCTCAGCGGAAGTGGTGTGCCGTCTTATCGCCTCTGAACAACCACCGGCTAAAGCCGGCAATAAACACCACAGGGTAACCTTAAAAGCGGCAAGAAATTGAAATCGCCGCTTTTAAGGAAGCTCCATCCTGGAATTCTCAGAGCACGAAAAGCATAGTGTGATTTTTTTCTTTTCTGGATTTTTCAATCACGGCAAGTGATTAAAAAATGCCGGCACGTCCATGCGCCGAGGAACCTCTGATTAAATCGGAGGTTCCTTAAGAGCCTGCATCAGGCTTTCAACCATCCCGCCGCACGCTTGGCGAAATAGGTGAGGATGCCGTCGGCCCCCGCACGCTTGATGGACAGCAGGGACTCCAGCACAACAGCACGTTCGCTCAGCCAGCCGTTCTGGCTTGCCGCCATGATCATGGCGTATTCACCGCTTACCTGATAGACGAAGGTGGGGGCGCCGAACTCTTGCTTGATACGATAGACGATATCCAGATAAGGCATACCGGGCTTAACCATCACCATATCGGCACCCTCATCCAGATCGAGCGCAACTTCGTGCAGCGCTTCGTCCGTGTTGGCCGGGTCCATCTGATAAGTATACTTATTGCCACCACCGAGATTGGCTGCCGAGCCCACGGCGTCGCGGAACGGGCCGTAAAAGCTAGAGGCGTACTTCGCAGAATACGCAAGAATGCGGGTGTGGATATGACCGGCGGCCTCCAGCGCATCGCGGATTGCCCCGATACGCCCATCCATCATATCCGATGGCGCCACGACATCGGCGCCCGCTTCAGCATGGGAGAGCGCCTGCTTGACCAGCACCGCCACCGTTTCATCATTCATAACATAGCCGGCCCCATCAATCAGACCATCCTGGCCATGAGTAGTAAAGGGGTCCAGCGCCACATCGGTAATGACGCCCAACTGTGGAAACTCTCGCTTGAGGGCACGCACCGCACACTGCGCCAAGCCATCGGGGTTATAAGCCTCGCGCGCATCTTCGGTTTTTTTGTCTTGGGATGTCACAGGAAAAAGCGCCACTGCGGGCACACCCAGAGCCACCAATTCCGCGGCTTCCTTCAGCAGCTCGTCGATACTTATCCGCTCAACACCGGGCATGGAGGCTACCGCCTCCCGCTTACCGCTACCTTCCAGCACGAATACGGGGTAAATCAGATCATCCGCCGTGAGTACCGTCTCACGCATCAAGCGGCGAGAAAAATCATCCCGCCGCATGCGCCGCATACGCCGCCGCGGGAAAGCGCCCTCTCGGGTGCTCGTGTTACTCATTCGAAATCACCTCAAACTGCTCGCCTCCCTTGGCAGACCGCCGAGGGGGCGGCCTGCCAGGAAGATTAGTTAATCCGCCTATTTTTTCTTGGCGGCTTTCTTGGCTACAACCTTTTTCTTGGGAGCGGCTTTTGCCGGTGCGGCCTTTTTGGGCACGGCTTTCTTTGGAGCCGCCTTCTTTACCATGCTCTTCTTGGGCGCCACCTTTTTAGGAGCTGCCTTTTTTACTATGGCCTTTTTCTTTGGGGCCGCCTTCTTGGCCGGAGCTTTCTTCGCGGGAGCCTTCTTGACGGGGGCTTTCTTTACTGGGGCCTTCTTGACCGGGGCTTTTTTGACTGGAGCCTTCTTTGCCGGGACTTTCTTGGCAGGAGCCTTTTTGGCCGGGGCTTTTTTCACGGCGGCCTTCTTTGCCACGGCCTTCTTGACGCCGGCAACAGCTTTTTTCGCGGCCTTTACTACCTTCTTCTCGGCGGCCTTCACCGTCTTCGCGACCACCTTCGCCTCTTTCTTGGCACCAGCAACAGCCTTTTTCGTGACGGCAACCACTTTCTTCTCGGCCTTTATCACAGCCTTCTTGGCAATCGCGACATCTTTCTTTGCAGTGGCAACGGCCTTGGTGGCGGCCTTGGCGACTTTCTTTTCAACTTCTTCGACAGTTTTCACGATGGCTTTTACCTCTTTCTTGATGGTGGCAACGGTTTTTTTCGCGGCGGGCGCCACTTTTTCCTCAGCTTTTTTCTCAACCGCCTTGACGGCTTTCTCAACCGCCTTGGCAACAGGCTCCTCCTTTACCACAGCAACCGGCTTTTTCACGGCGGCGTGCTTGGCGGCTGGAGCAGGCTTTACCACAGGAGCTGGCGCGGGTTCACTCATGGCCTTTTGGATTGCAGCGAAAATGTCGGAAATCTCGCCCACGCCCTGCACGGTGCGCAGCTTGCCCTGATTGCGGTAATACGCTGCCACGGGCGCGGTCTGCGCCTCATAAACCCGCAGCCGGTTGCCAATTGTTTCTTCGTTGTCATCGGCACGATGACGCAGGTTGCCGCCGCATTTGTCGCAACGGTCATCGAGCTTGGAGGGCGAGGTATAGATGTTATATGTCTGGCCGCATGACTCGCAGGTGCGCCGGCCCGTCAGACGCTGCAAGAGAATCTCGAAGTCGAGATCGATCAGCAGGGCAATTTCCAATGATTGCTTGAGCTTATCCAGCATTGCATCCAATGCCTCTGCCTGGGGGATGTTGCGCGGAAAACCATCCAGGATAAATCCCTCGCGCGCATCCGGCTTGGATAGCCGTTCGGCGATCATGCCTAAAACAATGTCATCGGACACCAGCTGCCCGGCTTCCATCACTGCCTTGGCTTGAAGACCCAGCGGCGTTCCCGCAGCCACCGCGGCGCGCAACAGATCGCCCGTGGAGATTTGTGGAATATGAAATTTCTCGACAAGCAGTTTGGCTTGCGTGCCTTTCCCCGAGCCAGGCGCACCTAACAGTACAATTCTCATAGCGGCGTTTACACTCCCTTCACTGGGTTTGTTGGTTGTTGATAACTCGATTTATCATCAGCATTCGGCCCTCATCATGTTGCCGGCGGTGTCATCCCTATGCTTCACCCGCGCTTTTCGAACGGAGGCTGGCAGGGTTCACCCTCTCTGCTTTAACACACCCGAAGCATCATGCTTTGAGCATACATCGTGACGTTGCCTAAACTACCCCGAGTCATATGTCTAAGTCAATGAACCTCATGATAATAAATCATCATTACATGATTTTTTTACGCAACGGGCTCAAAGAATACCGCAGTCCATGAATTTACGGGCGCCGCAACGCGCTAAAAAATGGAATGCAAGCGTTGGTATTCCTCATCATCATATCGTTATAATGCGTTTCCGGCTTCAACAAATCATTTCAATACGAAGGATATTTCCATGAGCTTCCACAACGTTACCCCCGGACGCGACGTCCCCAACGACATCAATGTCATCATCGAAATCCCCGCGCAAAGTGACCCGGTGAAATACGAGGTCGACAAGGAAAGCGGCGCGCTGTTTGTTGACAGGTTCATGGCCACCGCCATGTTTTACCCCTGCAACTATGGTTACGTCCCCAGCACCTTGTCGGAAGATGGCGACCCGGTGGATGTGCTGGTTGTCACGCCGGTACCCTTGATCAGCGGTGCAGTGATCCGCTGCCGTCCGATCGGCATGCTTAAGATGACCGATGAATCGGGCGTTGACGCAAAAGTTCTCGCCGTCCCGGTTGACAAGCTCTCCCCTCTCTACAGCAAAGCCCAATCGCCGGAAGACATGCCTGCCCTGCTGCTTTCGCAAATCTCCCACTTCTTCGAGCACTACAAGGATCTTGAGCCCGGCAAATGGGTCAAGGTTGACGGCTGGGTAGGCACTGCCGAGGCCAAGGCCGAGATACTGGCCAGTGTCGAGCGTTATAACAGCGCCTCCGCTTAACACCCCCATGTAAAAAGGGGTGGGCTTGAAGCCCGCCCCTATCCTCATGAGCACGCATCACCACGCAGACCATCATCACGCTCACCACGCCGGCAATCACCTGCTGGGCGCGCTTGTCTTTACCTTGGCGTTCGCCGTCGTTGAGGCGCTGGCAGGGTGGTGGTCAGGCTCACTGGCCTTGCTCGGCGATGCGGGACACATGGTATCGGACTCCACCTCGCTGGGGCTGGCGGCCTTTGCGGCATGGATAGCCAAACACCCGCCTTCGGCACGTCACTCGTATGGCCTGGGGCGCGCCGAGGTGATCGCCGCACTGGCCAATTCGATATTCATGCTGGCGGTGGTGGCCGCCATCGTGGTCGCCGCCATTCAGCGTCTGCAAGCACCACACCCCGTTGCTGGCGGCGTGGTGATGGGGGTCGCCGCGCTGGGTCTGGTTGTGAACATCATCGTCGCCTGGATGCTGAGTCATGGCGAGAAGACGCTCAACACCCGCGCGGCACTATTGCACGTACTGGGAGATCTGCTGGGTTCAGTGGCGGCACTGCTCGCCGGTGTGGTGATCTATTTCACCGGCTGGACAGCCATCGACCCGATCCTGTCCCTGGTGATCTGCGCATTGATCCTGTTTTCCGGCTTCGGCCTGCTGCGTGAGGCCTTGCATGTGCTAATGGAAGGAGTACCCGCCTCGCTGGACCTGCCCGAGATCGGGCTGTCCATGGCAGGAGCACCAGGGGTAGCATCGGTGCATGACCTGCATATCTGGACCTTGTCCTCCGGCACGGTCATGCTCTCCGCCCACATTGTCATCAAGGATATGGCGCGCTGGCAGGAGATCCTCGCCGCCCTGAAGGAGTTGCTTCATGACCGCTATGGCATCGAGCACATCACTCTGCAACCCGAACCTCCGGTAACACAAGTTATCAGCCCGATGCTGCTGAAACCAGCAAAATGACCCCTGCCGCTTCCGCAATCTTCCATGATAGACTGCTCTGTTATTGTTAAACTTGGATCACGCCATGTTAATCAGCTTCACGAAAATGCACGGGTTAGGCAATGACTTCGTCGTCATCGACGCCACGTCCCAGCACATTGTGCTGACGCCGGCGCAGATCCGCAAAATCGCCGACCGGCATTTTGGCGTGGGCTGTGATCAGGTGCTGTTGGTTGAAACGGCACACGACCCAAGCATTGATTTCCGCTACCGGATCTATAACGCCGATGGCGGAGAAGTGGAGCAGTGCGGTAATGGCGCGCGTTGTTTTGCCCGTTTTGTGCTGGATCATCGCCTGACCTCGAAACGCGAGATTACAGTGGAAACAGCAGGCGGCATCATCCGCCCGCGTATCGAAACTGACGGCCAGGTAACCGTCAACATGGGCGTGCCGCGCTTTGCTCCCGCAGACATTCCCTTCGTGGCCGATACAATGTCCAATACGTATATGCTAGAAGTGGCCGGACACCGGCTGGCGATAGGCGCGGTGTCGATGGGCAATCCGCACGCGGTGTTACTGGTCGACAATGTCGACACCGCACCGGTCGCCGAACTGGGGCCGTTGATCGAGAAACATGAGCGCTTTCCCAATCGCGTCAACGCGGGATTCATGCAGATCATTGCCAGAAACCACATCCGGCTGCGCGTCCACGAACGCGGCGCCGGGGAAACGCTGGCATGCGGCACGGGCGCCTGCGCAGCGGTGGCGGTGGGCCAGAAGCTCGACAAACTGGATCAAGAAGTAAAAGTGGATTTGCCGGGCGGGACACTTCTGATACGCTGGGAGGGAGAAGGAACCCCGTTGTGGATGACAGGGCCGGCAACGTATGTGTTTGAAGGAAAAATGGAATTATAACTATGTCATCTAACAAGCAAGAATTGCTGGGTACAGCGATGCCGGATGCGGCCGTCGCCGAATTCCTGCGCAACCATCCCGATTTTTTCGTCAAGCATCCCGATGTATTGATGGAAGTGGCGCTACAACATTCCAGTGGACCGGCCGTATCGTTGATTGAACGTCAGGTTGCTCTATTGCGTGAGCACAACCGGAAACTCAAGCGCCAATTGCAGGATCTGGTGCAAATCGCGCGCGATAATGACCGGCTCAGTGAGCGCATGCACCGATTGACGCTGGCCTTGATAGATTGCACGAGCCTGGAAGAGGTCTTCATCGCCCTGCATGACAATCTGCGCAATGAATTCCAGGCAGACGCGGTTACGCTCCGGCTCCTCGCACGCCCCCTGCAATCCACTGCCGGCGAGCAAGATGAGTTATCCTCCATGGACATTTTGTTTGCGGACAAGGACGATGCCGCATGGGGCACCCTCAAAGGTATAATGAACAATGGCAAACCCGTCTGCGGCATACTGAACACAACACAGTTGAACTACCTGTTTGGCGACCAGGCCACGGATATCGCTTCAGCAGCGCTTATACCTATGGCAAACCCCTCCTCTGCCGACAGGGCAGCGCTCCCGCTAGGAATTGTGGCCATCGGCAGCTATGACGCCGAGCGCTTTCATCCGGGCATGGGTACACACTTCCTGTCTCAGATGGGCGAACTTATCAGCCGCGCCATCCGCCCCTATCTGTCATAGGGACGGATGCCAAACCCGCTACCACACTCCGCAAACATGCCTGACGCCAAAACCGAATGGCTCAACAGGTTCCTCGCTCACTTGCGCGATGAACGGCGTCTCTCGCCGCTCACGGTAGAGAATTACCAACGCGATCTTGGCAAGGTCATAACGTTCTGCAATCTACAACAAATCGATCATTGGCCGGCACTCACCGGCCATCACGTACGTGCGCTGGTGGCCGCCCAGCATCGCCTCGGCCTGGGAGGACGCAGCCTGCAACGCCTGCTGTCCGCATTACGTTCGCTCTGCGACTATCTGATCCGCCAAAATATTATCACCCATAACCCGGCGAACGGAGTCCGCGCGCCCAAGTCACCGCGCAAACTGCCGACGACACTGGACACGGATCAAATGGGGCGCCTATTGACGATGGATGGCGTAAAGAATGATGCAGGAGAAGTTGGTGCACTATTAACCTTGCGCGACCGCGCCATCATGGAGCTGATGTATTCCTCCGGTCTGCGCCTGAGTGAACTAACAAACCTCGATTGCGCCGGGATAAACCTGGCTGATGCTACCGTGCGCATTACCGGAAAAGGCGGTAAAACCCGCATCGTGCCGGTAGGCCGCTATGCGCGGGAAGCAGTACAAACATGGCTTGAGGCGCGTGCCACGCTGGCCGCGCCTGACGAGTCCGCCCTGTTCGTGGGGCAACGCGGCAAACGCCTTACGCCGCGCGCCGTGCAATTGCGCGTACGTGAATGGGCAATCAAGCAGGGTACCGCCACGCACATCCATCCGCACATGCTGCGCCACTCCTTCGCCAGCCACATACTGGAATCCAGCGGCGACCTGCGCGCAGTGCAGGAATTGCTCGGCCATGCCGACCTTTCCACGACCCAGATCTACACCCACCTCGACTTCCAGCATCTGGCGAAGGTTTATGACAGCGCCCATCCACGGGCGAAAAAACGTTCCTGACTATTTCCCATAACCGCTGGTGATGTGATTGATGGTCATTTGCAGCAATTCACGCCACTCTTTTTCGATTTCCGGATTGAACTGTGGGTCGGTCTCCGCGACCGCCTTTATAAAGCTATCAAGCCAATAAGAATACTGGCCAGGCTCAATATTCATCTTTGCTGCGCTGTGGGTATCACGAATCCTCGAAATTCCGCTTGCCCCGATGGGGTTGCCCTCGGCATACATGATCGCCAGATTTATTCCATTTTTAAGCAGCGCTTTTTGGGCGATCATATCCGTACTGGCAAACCTTGGTGCAATTGAAGGATGGCTCACCAAGAAAATGTCATAAAATTTTCCGAACAAATCATTCCCGCTATTGATACACCGCCCCAGACTGGTTTTTGCCTGCGTGAAATTTCTTGCCATAGTTAAAAACCCCATTCCTGAAAATGCCCCGGTTTTTGATCACCTTCATAGGGCGACATGAAACACCCCCATACAGTGATACCGCTATTATCGACATACCAGATTAAAGTATGAGGTTTTTCCAAACCACCCCACTCCCCCCTTCATATCCATTTCACAAAAAACAGTCAAATATTCGGTAATTTTATTTTTTTAAAATCAATAAATTACGAAATCATTAAATATCCCTGGAGCGATTCCGGCAGGGGATATAAAAAGTCGAACATAAAACCGCTAAAGCTTGATTACGATGCGCCGATAACCTTGACAAGGGTATTAATACCCGCAGGCGAGCCCATGGATGGGCGAGGTACGACTCCAGGAAAGGAGGAGGCAGGGCCACGCAGGGAGCAGCGGCCGAAAGCAAGCATGGAGCGGCGCCTAATTTGTGCCCGTTTTTGTGGAGAGAAGCGGCAGGAGCCCATCTCTATATTTTTTGTTAAATCTCACATGTGAGGAGAGATGATTATGCGTAACGTACTAAAAGCATTAAGTTCCGCCGGTTCCCTGGCGCTTGTCCTTTCGGGAACGGCAATGGCGGCCCCCCCCGCTGGCGGTTTCGACAACTGGACTGTCAACGCCACGGGTACAGTCGCAGCAACCTGCCCTGTGGGATTCACATGCGCCGACGTGGTTACGGGCGCCGGCTTTCTTCAGCAGGAAGTGACCAGCAACGCCGTCGGTGGCCCGAGATACATCAGGACCGTGATTGGCGAAGGGTATTCCGCGACAAATACGACACCCGCCAGCCTGACCTTTGCATCGGAAGATTTCGTGCAGATGGGTGGCGCCCAGGGCCTGGCCTCAAAGATGAACATCAAGGAAGGCGTGTTGTCCCCGACCGGCACCGCCGCCGCTACCATTGATACCGGCTTTGGCTCAGGCGCGACGATATTGACCGGCTGGGCCGTCAATAACGTCCTCAACAGCGCCGAAGCCGTGCTGACGTTGGGTCTGTCCGACAGGGGTGCTGGCGCTGTTGGTGTAGCCGGGGGCGATGAGTTCCTTACCAGTTTCAGCGTAACAACCAACACGCTGGTAGCTGGTGGCGCAAACGTCACCTCGGCGTTGGCTGTCGATCAAACGGTCTTTGTGGGCGGCACCACCAATATCACTGACAAGCAACGTTTCGTCACCATGATTGATACTGCCACCGCTGCCCAGACCGCCTTCAAGTTTGCCACCAATACAACCGATCCGGCCACTCTCGCCTATGCCGCGGGAGACAAAATCCAGGTAGTATGGGCAGGCCAGGACATCACCGGCGCCGGGGCATTCAGCACGCAGAGCCTGATCAAGGTCTCCGGCACTGGCGGTAGCGCCATCGGTTCCTCCGTACGGGCGTCCGTTCTGACCTCTCCGAATACGTTTGAATGGACTGCAGCACCGGCCACCGTTCTTAACTCGGAGTTCGGGGCCACACCGGCATTCTGAGTCTTGCTCCACCCCAGGAGCATAGGATAGGAAATCAGGAAAAGAGAAGGGCGATCCCCCCGTGAAGGGGGCAATGCCCTTCTCTTTTCTTTTTCGGACTACCCAATCCACACCGTTTTGGCATTAAGAAATTCGCGCATTCCGTGATGCGATAACTCACGCCCATAACCAGAGGCCTTGATGCCGCCGAACGGCAGGCGCGGGTCGCTCTTTACCATGCCATTGACGAAACAGGCACCCACCTCGACTCGCCGCGCCAAGGCCTCGCCGCGCTGGCTATTGCGTGTCCAGACACTGCCACCCAGCCCAAAACGCGAACCGTTTGCCAGGCGCAGGGCGTGTTCTTCGTCACGGGCGCGGATCACTATCGCCACGGGGCCAAACAGCTCTTCGCCGAAGGCGCGCTGTCCGGCTGTCACATGATCGAGAATCGATGCCTGGTAATACGCGCCCGGCCCGGCATGATGTGCGCAGCCGGTAACGGACACAGCGCCTTGACGGATACTGTCCGTGACCTGCTGGTGCAATTCATCACGCAGATCAGGGCGCGCCATGGGAGCAAGTGTGGCGGCCTCATCCAGCGGATCACCCGGCACAAGCCGCTCCACTGCCGCCTTGAATTGCGCGACGAATACGTCGGCAACCGCGTCCACCACGATAAAGCGCTTGGCAGCGATGCAGCTTTGTCCGGCATTGAGAAAACGCGAGGCCACGGCGCTTTTCACGGCAAGCTCCAGGTCGGCATCTTCCAGCACGATAAAGGCATCCGATCCACCCAATTCCAGCACCGTTTTTTTCAGATGGTTTCCGGCACAGGCCGCCACTGCACGCCCTGCCGTCTCGCTGCCGGTAAGCGTCACGGCATGGATGCGCGGATCGGCGATGACCTGCTCCACTTGGCTGCTTGAGATCATCAGAGCGCGAAACACGCCCTGCGGAAATCCGCACGCATGGAATACCTGTTCGATAGCCAGTGCGCACTGTGGCACGTTGGAGGCGTGTTTCAGGACGCCGGTGTTGCCCGCCACCAGTGCGGGGGCTGCAAAACGGAATACCTGCCAGAGAGGAAAATTCCATGGCATTACCGCAAGCACGGTGCCCAGCGGTTGGTAGGCGACATAGCTTTTAGCCGCATCGGAGCCGATAAACTCATCCTCCAGGAATTTCGGCCCGTGCTCCGCATAGAAATCACATGCCACAGCGCATTTTTCCACCTCAGCGCGGGCCTCTTTGATCAGCTTGCCCATTTCGAGGGTGATGATGCGCGCCAAGCGGTCGCAGTGATCGCGCAGATATTGCGCGGCCTTACGCATCAACCGGCAGCGTTCTTCCAGCGGGGTTGTGGCCCACGCTGGCGTGGCACGGGCGACTTCTTGTAGCGCAGCATCCAGTTGCGCATCATTCCACACCGCAAATTCCTGGAGTGTCACTCCATTGGCCGGGTTAACGGATTTGAACGACATAATGGATCCCTCTTCTAATATACTATTGCGGTAGTATAGTCCGTTTGCCGGTATTCTTGTTTCGAGTCCATAAATGAAAAAACATATGATCTGTATCTTGGGCGGCAGCGGTTTTGTCGGCCGTCACCTGGTCAACCAACTGGCCAAGTCTGGCCAACCTATGCGATTGATTACGCGCCGCATTGAACGCCAGCGGGATCTTTTGATTTGGCCGACAGTCGATGTGGTGGAAGCCAACATTCACGACACACAAGCACTGCACACACACTTTGCGGGCTGCGACACAGTCATTAATCTAGCCGCCATTCTCAATGAGAGCAAAAAAACCTCATTTCAAACCGTGCATGTCGATCTGTCTCGCAACGTTGCACAGGCCTGTCTTGCCCAAGGTGTCAAGCGCCTGCTGCACATGAGCGCGCTCAACGCCGACGCCAGGCAAGGCGCCAGCGCTTACTTGCGCAGCAAGGGTGAAGGTGAGGACATCGCGCACAGCGCGGCGCAACACGGCCTGAGCGTAACCAGCTTCCGTCCTTCCGTGATTTTCGGCCCCAATGATCACTTCTTCAACCGCTTCGCCGGGTTGCTCAGGTACGCACCCGCCATTCCGCTGGCCTGCCCTGACGCACGCTTCGCACCGGTGTATGTCGGCGATGTTGTGCATGCTTTCATGGTGGCGCTCGATGAGCGTGCCACCATCGGTCAGCGTTATGATCTGTGCGGCCCGCGCACCTACACGCTGAAGCAGCTGATGGAGTACACCGCCTCCGTCATCGGCGTAAAACGCCTGATCATTGGCCTTGGCGACGCTCTGTCACGCATTATGGCAGGGATTCTGGAGCATGCGCCCGGCAAACCACTGACCCGCGACAATTACCTGTCGATGCAGGTAGACAGCGTGTGCCGTGGCGAATTTCCTGCAGTGTTCGGCGCGCAGCAAACCAGCGTTGAGACTGCGGTGCCTTTATACTTGAACCGGCGTGACCAGCGTATGCGTTATTACGATTTCCGGCGCGGCGCGAGGCGTAATTAATTACGGCGCATTCTTCGGTGGCGTGAGGGGTAGCTGAAGCAGGAAGCGGCGAGGGGAGGGATATCAGGGACCGGAGCCAGTCATCTCCGATCCCTGACGGGTAATGCTTTGTTACTTAGTGGCCAGCCGGGAAATGCGCCAGCACATTCATACCCAGAAAACTCAGGAAGGTGACCATCCCGAACAAATAGGCCGGAATCAACACATCGCCTTTGGTTGCATCTTTCATAAATAATGTCCTCTCTCTCAGGAATTTTTACACGTCACTGCCGGTACCAAGGTTAGTTTCCATAGTAACTTTGGTGGAAAAACCATAGCAAAATAGTTAGGTATTTTGCAAGCCCTTTTGTAAAATAATTTTTCGCTAAATATCATTGTTTTTAATATGGTTTTTATGTGTTTATCCCTCACAAATTATAATGATAATTGCTGGATCTACCTTTAATCAAAAGCATCATTTTCAGCAGAGTGATTGCCATAATGGATGGGGTGATACAAAATCAATACCTTAATAAATCGCAGCTTGATCGTTCATTTTTGATGCCAACCAATACTATTCAAAAAAAAACCTTGGCCGACGGGCATGACGAATCACAGTTCGTCGCCTGGTTCCGTGGCTCATCCCCCTACATCAACGCCTTCCGTGGCCGCACGTTTGTCATCATGTTCGGCGGCGAGGCGGTGGCGGATGAGCGCTTTGCCAACCTGATTCATGATGTCGCCCTGCTCAACAGCCTGGGGGTGCGCCTGGTGCTGGTGCATGGTGCCCGCCCGCAAATCGAGCAGCGGCTGCGCGCCTCCGGCACTGCCATCGAATATGCCGGCGGCCTGCGGGTTACCGGCGACGCGGCGCTGACCGGCGTCAAAGAAGCCGTCGGCATGTTGCGCGTAGAGATCGAGGCGCTGCTGTCGATGGGGCTGGCCAATTCGCCCATGGCGGGCGCACGGATTCGCGTAGCGTCGGGCAATTTCGTGGCCGCAAAACCGCTGGGAGTCCGTGATGGGGTCGATTATTGCCATACCGGGGAGGTACGCCGCATAGATGCCGAGGCGATACGGCAGCGTCTGGACGACGGCGCCATCGTGTTGCTCTCGCCGCTTGGCTACTCACCCACCGGCGAGGTGTTCAATCTCACCGCCATCGAAGTGGCCACGGCCACGGCGGCGGCGCTCAATGCCGACAAGCTGTTGTGCCTGGTGGAAACCAGCGGCCTGATGGATGCTCACAAAAAACTGGTGCGGTTTGTGACACTGGCCGAGGCGGAACAGTGGCTGTCAACACAGCCTGTCGACGAGGAAATGGCGGCTTATTTTAACGGCGCGGTGCGGGCATGCCGGCAAGGCGTGCGCCGCGCTCATCTGGTCGACAGACATGTCGACGGCGCGCTGCTGCTGGAACTCTTCACCCGCGACGGCATCGGCACGCTGATCACGGCAGACATCTACGAGGGCACACGCAAGGCCACCATTGATGACGTGGGCGGCATACTGGAGCTGATTGCCCCATTGGAGACAGAAGGCGTGCTGGTACGCCGCTCTCGCGAACGGCTTGAAACGGAAATCGACCACTTCACTGTGGTGGAGCGCGACGGCATGATCATCGCCACCGCCGCGCTATACCCCTTCAGGGCGCAAGGCATGGGTGAACTGGCGTGCCTTGCCGTCCACCCTGCGTACCGCAGCACAGGCAGGGGCGAGGCGCTGCTCGGCTATATCGAACGTATTGCCGCGCAGCAGGGGATACGTCATCTGTTTGCACTCACTACGCGCACCCCTCACTGGTTTCAGGAGCGTGGCTTCCAGCCGGGGGAAATCAATGATCTACCCATCGCGCGCCAGCGCATGTACAACTATCAGCGCAAATCAAAGGTATTTATCAAGAGTATATAAGCAAGATGAAAGAGATACTGGTTTACCTGTTTGTCGCCATTAGCTCGCTGCTGTTGTGGACTTATGTTGTGCATATGCTCATTGGGGGGCTGGTAAGCCCGGAAACCGAGCTATGGGTGATGATTATAGCCGTGGCGGTTGGCATCATTATCATGAGCGCCATGGCATGGGATGTTGTCCGGCGGCGGCGGAGAAGATAAATGCCTATACGTGAACAAATAACCAGCACACGCACTTATGAAAAATTGTGGCCTCACAAGGAGATGGCCGCATATGAGGTTAGTTCACGAACTCGACTTTCCCCATCCAATCGAGCACAAACAGCATGCGCTCGATTGTTGATGCTGACTGAAAGCTGGCATCTTGCTTGACCGATTCAAAATTAATCACTACGATTATAGAAACATCAAACTGCATCAAAAAGGATCGTGCCAGATGGACATCTGGGTAGTGGCGTCGTGAACCCTGCTCGATCTGCGGCAGGTAGACCTGCACCTCGAAATCGAAGGTGCGAGCGACATCACCGCCTATGGGCAAGCCGCACGCTTGGAGATCGAAATTGCCGAGGCCGGCAAAATCAAGTTCCGACAGAGGAGATACAACATGGCACAAACTACTGGAACCAAAGTACTGACCGCGCATGTACCGCTTCCGCTGGCTGAGAAGGTTGATATGATGGCCGAACGGCTGGAGCGCTCGCGCGGTTGGATTATGAAGCAGGCGCTGTCGGCCTGGATCGCCCAGGAAGAAGAGCGCGACCGCCTGACCCAAGAGGCGCTTGCTGACGTGGACGCTGGCTGCGTCATCGACCATCAAGCCGTGCAGACATGGGCTGACAGCCTGAGCACCGACGAACCGCTGCCGGTGCCCGTGCCTCGCTGATGGAACTGAAGTGGACCAGCAAGGCGCTTTCCGACTTGGCGCGCTTGTATGAATTCCTGGCTCCGGTGAACAAGCCCGCTGCCGCGAAAGCGGTTCAGGCGCTGACGAAGGCCTCGGCCATTCTGCCGACGAACCCGCGCGTCGGCGAACAACTGTTCCAGTTCGAGCCGCGCGAGGTGCGACGGATTCTGGTCGGGCAGTACGAGATTCGCTACGAGATTCAGAGCACGATCATCTACGTGCTGCGGCTGTGGCACACCCGAGAGGACCGGTGAAAATGGCATTGCCGCCTATCTACTGCGACTTCATGCCCATGCTGCAACCCTTCGATGCCGAACTCGCCGAGCAGGACGCCCATGAGCTGCTCGCTCAGCCACCGGCAACCATCCACAGCGTCGATGACTACGACAGCCGCATTGTGAAGTGAAGGTGGGCGAGAAGCTTGGCATACGATTTTTCCGTTTCGTGAGTTGACCCCTATATGGATAATGATCCTGACGCTCACAGCGCGGACTCCGCGCTTGAAAATTCAAGCGGTGACAAGCGCTCCGGCACCCGCCGCAGCTCGCGTAGCCGCCACTCTACACATAGCCGCCGGGCCACTCAGCGCCTGGTGGTAATCGCCGCCTGGCTCGGCATCTTACTGGCCGTAATGCTCGTGCTCACGGTTTATTTGGGGCTGGAGCTTGCGCAGACCACAAAACACGCCAACAGGCTGGCCGCGGAATTGACTGATGCAAAGCTGGAGCTATCCGCTCTGAAGCCGCGGCGGGGCGAAGCCTGGCAAGGCCCGCTGCAGGTCGCCAAGGAACAGCCCCCCGCGCTCATTGACATGCAGCTCGACAAGGTGATCCCGATAAACAAAGGGTATTTGAAGAATATTATGTTCTCGGCCGTCAACCGCAACGGCCAAAAGAGATACGAATATCGATTGGTATTCGAAAATACTACGCCTCGCCCTGTCTACCCTCACGCCCGGGTAATGCTCTTCAACAAAAGCCAAACGCAGATCGGCATGGATGAGATTAGTGATTACACCGAGCTTGCATCTGGCGAAAGCCGCTCTCACTCAGCACTGATGACACATCTGGCCACTCAGGAACCACACCGTTTTTTAGTCGACACCAAAGGCGGGGTGGATCTGCCTGGCCCATAACAGGAGACGGATTTCCTCCTACTTGACGACCTTCAACGCGGGCCGGCGTGGCTTTTCGGGAGCGGGTTCGGTAGGTTGTCCACCATCATCGCCTTCACCAAACACCATGCCCTTGCCGTTTTCCTTGGCGTATATGGCGAGCACCGAACTGGGCGGCACAGCGACGTTCATTGGCGTTCCGCCGAAACGGGCACTGAATCGGATGATGTCATTGCCCATCACTAAAGCCTGCACGGCATGCGGGGCAACATTGAGAATAATTTTACCGTTTTCGATGAACTGCACGGGGACACTCACCGCAGAGGATTGCGTACTCACCAGAATATGGGGTGTCATGCCATTCTCGACTATCCATTCATAAATGGCGCGGATCAGATAAGGGCGGCTGGAGGTCATGTTCATCATCTTAGAGCCTGTCTATTAATAAATCATCCCTGCGACGGAGGCCGCCCCAAAACACGCCCTGCGGCGTTGCTCGTCGTTCATTGCGCCTTGCCTCGCATGTTTTTGGGGCGCAACGCAGGGATGACTTATTCACAGACAGGCTCTAATTTCACGTTCGGCGGAGGAGAGACTGGCGCGAAAAGCATCACGCGCAAAAATGCGCTCGGCATATTGCATGAGTGGCTTGGCTTGCACCGGCAGCTCAATGCCGTAGGACGGAAGCCGCCACAGCAAAGGGGCAAGACTGCAATCCACCAGGGAAATCTCGTCACTCATGAAAAACGGCTTCTGTTTGAAGGTGGGGGCAACCACCATTAGCCCATCCCGCAGGGCGTTGCGCGCCTTGCCCGCCGCCCTCTCGTCGCCGCCAGTAATGTCATTCAGCATGCTGTACCAGTCATGATCGATGCGGTACAAAAAGAGCCGGGTGCGCGCCTTCGACACGGGGTCCACCGGCATAAGGGGCGGATGCGGGTAACGGTCTTCCAGATATTCCATGATGATCTGCGAGTTATAAAGCGCCAGATCACGGTCTGTCAGCGTCGGAAGCGTGTTGTACGGGTTAAGGTCGAGCAAATCCTCCGGCAAGCTGGCGCCGTCAACATTGATGATATCGACGCCGACACGTTTTTCCGCGAGCACCATGCGCACCCGATGGCAATAGGGGCACATCGCCCGCGAATACAACGTCATCACCGATCGTCTGCTGGCAGCTAGCGCCATTGTGTGATTCTCCAGCTCGAACCTTCGAGACTCGGCACATTATAGCGTATTGCGGAAATCAGCGTCAGCGCATTCCAGGCCGGGAAATAACATCGAGTCCGCGCTGTAAATCCGCCTGAAGATCCACGACATCCTCCAAACCCACGGCAATACGCACCAATCCATCGGTTATGCCCGCCGCCGCGCGCGCTTCGGGACTAATGCGGCCGTGGGTGGTGGTCGCCGGGTGAGTGATGGTGCTCTTGCTGTCGCCCAAATTGGCTGTGATGGAGATCAATCGCACGGAATCAATAAGCTTCCATGCCGCTTCGCGCCCTCCCTCCAATTCAAAAGACAGCACGCCGCCGAACGCTGTCTGCTGGCGCGCCGCCAGCGCGTGCTGGGGATGCGACGCAAGGCCAGGATAATTGACGCGCGTGATACCCGGCTGCCCTTCCAGCCATTGCGCCAACTGCAAGGCGCTGGCGCAATGCGCCTGCATGCGTAAACGCAAGGTCTCAAGCCCCTTGAGGAATACCCAGGCGTTGAATGGACTCATGCTTGGCCCCGCGGTGCGCAGAAAACCATAGACACCTCCGCCCACCAGCGCTTCGCTGCCCACCACCGCACCGCCGATACAGCGGCCCTGTCCGTCGATATACTTGGTGGCGGAATGGATGACGATATCGGCACCCAGAGACAGAGGCCGCTGCAGAACGGGCGTGCAAAAACAGTTGTCCACCGCCAGCCAGCAACCATGCCGGTGTGCCACATCCGCCAACGCTGCAATGTCCGCAACTTCAATCAAGGGATTGGAGGGTGTCTCCAGAAACAGCAAGCGGGTATTCGGACGTATCGCCTTCTCCCAGGCATCAACATCGGTCTGCGGCACGAAGGTGGTCTCCACGCCGAAACGCGCCAGTATCGTATTGAACAGCAGCACCGTGGGGCCAAAAATGCTGCGCGAGGCAACAATATGATCGCCCGCCTTCAGCAACCCCATGCACGTGGTCAATATCGCCGCCATACCCGATGCGGTAGCCACGCAGCGCTCCCCTCCTTCCAGGGAGGCAAGACGTTGTTCAAAGACACGCACGGTAGGATTAGTGAACCGTGAGTAGATGTTGCCGGCCGTAGCCCCGGAAAAACGCGCGGCGGCTTCAGCGGCACTGCCGAAGGTATAACTGGATGTGGCAAAAATCGGCTCGGACTGCTCGCCTTCATGGGTACGCACGTGTCCTGCGCGCACGGCGCGGGTATCGAAACCATATTCATCGAAATCAAAGTGTGGCATGCCGCTTTTCTCCCTGGGGTTGGATATGTTATGCACGAGGCAGAGGGATTGTCAGGCATAAAAAAACCCGCTTACAGCATTCGCCAAAGCAGGTTACCCTCTTTAGCTGCATTTATTACGCGCCCGCAAGCTGAATCAAATCGGCGCAGAGGGAAGAATAGGAAACTAGGGGGGAGAAGTCAATACTTACTCTAGCAGCCTTGATTTTCATCAGCAAGATTTTCATCCACAGTAGCGGAAACAACTCCGCCCAGCCGCTGCGCCTTGCGCCGCGCCGTAAAGAAGCTGCTTAACATTGCGCCGCATGGTTCGGCGAGCAGCCCGCCTTCGCAAACAACCCGATGGTTGAGGCGATCCGAACACAGAATATCAAATACGCTGCCCGCCGCGCCGCCTTTGGGATCGGCCGCACCGTAGACCACCCGGCTTACGCGGGCATGAATGATTGCTCCAGCACACATGGCGCAAGGCTCCAGGGTCACATAGAGCGTGGTATCAAGCAGCCGGTAGTTCTCAAGCTGCCTACCGGCGGCGCGCAATGCCATGACCTCGGCGTGGGCAGTGGGATCATGCCCGGTAATGGGCTGGTTCCAGCCTTCGCCGATGACCTGCCCATCCTTCACCAGCACCGCGCCCACCGGCACCTCGCCTTCCCTCGCCGCACGTCCGGCGAGGGATAGGGCGTAGCGCATCCATTTAACATCGACCTCGTGTGTCACTCGCCCTCCCCTCGCTACTGCGTCACTCCCACTCGATAACAACACAGGTGTGTTGTTGTTTCTTAACAAGCATTTACGCCTCATAAATTTGACAGTGCCGCAGTCGATCGGTTGGCCTTGCGTCATTGTCCCCTTCACGGGGATTTGTCTACGCCCGGGCTTGCGCCCAGACTCCGACAAAACCCCCGGCCCCTGC
>LNFM01003523.1_pt1 | contig 19264 bp, 19 predicted proteins | sample 596031 | NCBI WGS metagenome assembly LNFM01 (sample SAMN04254537, study PRJNA301005) | activated carbon metagenome | isolation source: dual media filters at the Ann Arbor, Michigan drinking water treatment plant | place: USA: Ann Arbor | reverse complement strand
CTCGCTTCGCTCGGCACCCTCTCCCACAAGGGGAGAGGGTAATAAGAAGCGCGGACGCGATTCATCGCCCGTATTGTTTGAGGCCCCGGGCAGGCCAACTTCCTTCCCCGCCTTCGCGGGGACAAACTTCTCCCCCTCGAAACATCGAGGGTGTGGCGCGCCAAAAGGCGCTCCAGTTTCCGTGTGTGACACCCTGGTTTCCCAGAGTGCCGCGCCCTTCGGCGCGCCACGGCGGCGTCTTCCGGCAGCCGGGCCGCTTCTGGCGGCTGTTGGCTTCCGGGACGGCCGAGCCCCGGCCCTTTTGGGCACTATAGAATCCCGAACCGGCGTCCCGGCGCGGGCAGGGAGGTTTCGGCCGGGCTTCGTCATTCCGGGTCGGTCCGTCTGGACCGGACCCGGAATCCAGAAATGGATGAGAGCGTGTCTGGATTCCGGGTTCGCGCGTTCCGCGCGCCCCGGAATGACAATCACGCCTTCGGCACCATGTTGAACATCGCCTCGCCGTAAAGCGAGCGCGCCTCGGCGAGCAAAGGCTGCACCGCGGCGGCAAAGGCGCCGTGCTCCTGCGCGGTCAATTCGACGATCTCGCAGCCGGCGGCCTCGATGGCCTGACGCGACTGCACGTTTTCCTCCTCGGCCAGCTTGCGCTGGAACGTGACGGCCTCAGCCACCGCCTTCTGCATCGCCGCTTGCAAATCCTTCGGCCAGGCATCGAACGAGGCGCGGTGCAGGAAGATCGGCCGCGATATATAAAAGTGCGAACTCAGCGTGTGATACTTGTGAAATTTGTGCACGCCATAGGTGGCCGTATTGGCCAGCGGATTTTCCTGCGCATCCAAAGTGCCGGCCACCACCATCTTGATGGCTTCGGTCAGGTCCATGCGCATCGCCTGCGCGCCCAGCAGCTCGAACGTGCGGCGCTGGATTTCGCTCGGCAGCACACGGATTTTCATGCCCGTCATGTCGGCGGGTAGATGAATCGGCCGCAGCCGGTTGGAGATGTGGCGGAAGCCGTTCTCGAACCAGCCGAGAATGCGATAGCCGACACGGTCTTCGATCTTTTGCGCGAGGAAATGGCCGAGTTCGCCATCCATCGCGGCACGCGCCTGCGCATTGTTGGCGAACAGAAACGGCAGATCGACGAAACCAAGCTCCGGCACGCGGTCGGTGAGATAGCTCGACGACTGATAGCCAAGCGTGATCTCGCCGCTCTCGACCAAAGTAAGAATGTCCTCCGACTTGTAGCCGTGGTCCATGATGTTGAACGTGTAGGACACCGCGATGCGGCTGCCGAACTCGGCTTCAAGCCTGTCGCCGATGAACTTCAGCGATTTGGAAAAGCCGGTCGTCGCCGGGCCGTAGCCGCCCATGACGATCTTGATCGGATGGGTCATGACCGCTCACTTTCAATCGACAGCGTTCTCTATATCGGCGCGCAACAGTCTGGCCAAGCAGCGGCATTGTGCTAGGCTCTAAAAAATTGGAGGACGCTCATGAACACGCACACCACGATAACCAGCGCGCCGCCCGCCGGAATTTCACAGGGTGAATGGAAGGCGCGCGTCGATCTCGCCGCGGTCTATCGCCTGCTCGCCCACTACCGGCTCGACGACGTGATCTACAATCACTCGGCAATGCGCGTGCCCGGCGAACCCCGCATGTTCCTGATGAAGCGGCATGAGCTTTTGTACACCGAAGTCACCGCCTCCAATCTCGCCAAGGTCTCGATGGACGAAGACCTCGACGAGAAATCCGGCGTCAACCGGCCCGGCTTCACGCTGCACGGCGGCGTGCTGAGCGGGCGCGACGACGTCAACTGCTCGGTGCATATTCACACCAATAACGGCATGGCGATCGGCGCCATGAAGGGCGGCCTGCGCATGCTGTCGCAGCACGCGACGCGCTTCTACAAGCGCATCGGTTATCACCCTTACGAGGGCATTACCGAGGACTTCGAGGAGCGCGCGCGCATCAACCGCGACCTCGGCAAGAACCGCGCGATGATTCTCAACCACCACGGCCTGCTGACGGTCGGCCAAACCGCGCGCGAGGCCTTCGTGCTGATGATGGTGCTGCTCGACGCCATCGACATCCAGCTCAAGCTCGAAGCGACCAAAGGCGAGCTGGTGGAAATCCCCGACGCGATCTGCGCCAAGACGGCGGAGCAGTTCGAACACCACGATGCCGGGCGCGGCGCTGCCGACTGGTCGGCCTATCTGCGGATTCTGGACAAGATCGATACCAGTTATCGGAATTAGCTTTCGCGTCTCTCTTTCGACCTCATGCTGAGGAGCGTTGCGAAGCAACGCGTCTCGAAGCATGGGGCCGCCCATCCTTCGAGACGGGCGCGTTCTGCGCCCTCCTCAGGATGAGGCGGATTCAGCGTTCGTTCCTGCGCCCCTCGCCCGGGCCCCATTGCCAGAAGTCGCGGCCTTCGTTGCGCATGAATTTCGCCAGCACCATCATGTGCACTTCCGACGCGCCGTCGACCAGCTTGGCCGAACGGGCGTAGCGGTAAATCCATTCGACGACGGTGTCCTTGGAATAGCCGCGCGCGCCCTGCAACTGAATCGCCATGTCCGCGGCGCGGTGCAAGGTCTCGGCGACGTGCACCTTGGCCATCGACACTTCCTTGCGCGCGCGGCCCCCCTGATCGAGCATCCAGGCGGCGTGCATGGTCAGCAACCGGCCGATCTGGATCTGCTGGCCGATCTCGCCGAGCTTCATCTGTACGCTTTCGCGGTCGGCGAGCTTGATGCCGAAGCCCTCACGCTCGGCGACATAGGCCTGCGCGATCTCGACGCAACGCTTGGCGAATCCGGTCCAGCGCATGCAATGCGTCAGCCGCGCCGGCCCAAGGCGAACCTGCATCAGGCGCAGGCCCTCGCCCTCGCCCATCAATATATTCTCTTCCGGTATTTCGAGGCCGTCGAATTCCAGCTCGCAATGGCCGCCATGTTCTTCCGGTCCCATGATCGGAATGCGCCGCACGATGCGCCAGCCCGGCTGATCCTTGTGAAAGAGAAACGCGGTGAGGCCCTTGCGCGCGTCGTCCGACGTGCGCGCCATCAGGATGAAATGCGCCGCGCCGTCGGCGCCGGTGATGAACCATTTGCGGCCGGTGACGACGTATTTGTCGCCGCGCTTTTCGGCGCGGGTGCGGATCATGGTCGGGTCGGAGCCGCCGCCCGGCGACGGCTCGGTCATCGCGAAGGCCGAGCGCACTTTGCCGGCGACCAGCGGCGCCAGCCATTTGTCCTTTTGCGCCTGGGTGCCGACGAGGCGCAGCATGTTCATGTTGCCGTCGTCCGGCGCCATGCAGTGAATGGCGAGCGGGCCGAAGATCGAACGCGCCGCTTCCTCGTAGACCGCAGCCCAGGCGACCATCGGCAATTCCATGCCGCCATATTCCTTGGGCGCCTGCGGCGCCCAGAGACCTGCGGCGCGCGCCTTTACGCGCACCGGCTCGAGTAGGTGATGCGGGATGTTCTCGTTGTCGGCGAAATTGGCCGGGTCTTTTTCCAGCGGCAGGACGTGTTCATCGACGAAGGCGCGCACCTTGAGGCGCAGCGCTTCGATTTCCGGAGAGAGCGAGAAGTCCATGACGTGTTCCTCTTAAGCGATCTTCACCACCTGCCCGCCATCGACGACGATGGTCGCGCCGGCCATGTAGCTGCCTGCATCCGATACCAGCAACAGCAGCGCGCCGTCGAGATCGCCGGCATTGCCGAAGCGGCCCATCGGAATGTCGCGCTGCATGGCCTGACCTGCCTCGCTTTCGAGATAGGTGTCATTGATCTCGGTCACGAACCAGCCTGGCGCAATGGCGTTGACGCGGATGCCCTTGAAGGCCAGTTCGACCGACAGCGCCTTGGTGGTCTGCACCACCGCCGCCTTGGCGACGGCATAAGACGCCGTGCCCTTGGAAACGCCGAAGCCAAGCACCGAGGCAATGTTGACGATCGCGCCCGGCTTTTTGGCGGCGATCATGCGGCGCGCGGCTTCCTGCGCCCAGTAGAACACCGCGTCGAGATCGACCGACAGCACGCGCCGCCATTCCTCCGGCGTAACGTCGGTGGCGCGCAGCGACTGCTGCGCCACGCCGGCATTGTTGACGAGGATGGTGACGGTGCCGAAGGCTTTCTCCGCGGCGTCGAACGCCGCGGCCATTGCGGCGCGGTCAGTGACGTCGGCCTCAATGGCCAGCGCCCTGCCGCCCTGGGCTTCGATTTCCTGTTGCAGGTCGAGCAGCCGGTCGGTGCGCCGCGCCACCAAAGTCACCGCCGCGCCATTGTCGGCGAGCGCGCGGGCGAATTGCTTACCGAGCCCGCTCGACGCGCCGGTGACCAGCGCAACGCGGCCGGCGAGGTTGAACATGTCTGCGGCTTTGGTCATGGCGTCTCCCTTTACCGCCCATAAAACGCATGCGGCAGGGCCGTGGCAAGCCCCGGCACGAACCACAGCACGACCAGTGCAAACAATTGTATCGCCACGAACGGAATAATGCCGACATAAATGTGCCGGGTGGTGATGTCCGGCGGCGCAACGCCGCGCAGGAAAAACAGAGTCGGCCCGAGCGGCGGATGCATGTACGAGGTCTGCAAATTCACCGCCATCATGATGCCGAGCCAGACCGGATCGACGCCGGGCATTTTCAACAGCGCAGGAGCGACGATCGGCACCACGACGAAGATGATCTCGAAGGCGTCCATGACGAAGCCGAGCAGGAACATCGCCAGCATCACCGCCAGCACCGCGCCGTTTACACCGCCCGGTAGCTCGGAGAGCAGGCGCTCAACCATGGCGTCGCCACCAAGCGCACGGAACACCAGGCTGAACAAGGTCGCCCCGATCAAAATGAGAAAGATCATGGCGGTGATTTGCGTGGTTTTTTCCACCACCGGCCGCAACAGCGGGGCGAGCGGCGTCTTGCGCCACGCCAGCAGTATCGCGCCGACAGCGCCGACCGAGGCGGCTTCGGTCGGCGTCGCCAGGCCGAACAGGATCGAGCCGAGCACGGCGGCGACCAGCAGCACCGGCGCCAGCAGGGCCTCAAACAATCCGATCGCCGGCGGCACGTCGGTTGCCGGCAGCGCCGGGCAGCTCGCCGGGCGCAGCACGGCCATCCCGATCAGAAAAACAAGATACAGACCGACCAGCAGCAGGCCGGGCAGAATCGCGCCGGCGAACAGATCGCTCACCGAAATGACATTCGGCGCGAACGTCCCCGTGGCCAGTTGCGCCGCCTGATAGGAATTGTTGAGCTGGTCGCCGAGCAGCACGAGGACCGTTGATGGCGGCACGATCTGCGCCAGTGTCGATGACGCCGCCACCGTGCCGGCGGCGAGCCGCGGGTCGTAGCCGTAGCGCAGCATCGCCGGCAGCATGATAAGGCCGATGGTCACTGTCGTCGCGCCGACCATGCCGGTCGAGGCTGCCAGCAGCGCGCCGACCAGCACCACGGAATAACCAAGCCCGCCGCGTAGCGTGCCGAACAGGCGGCCCATGCGCTCGAGCAGATCCTCGGCAATGCGGGAGCGCTCCAGCATCACGCCCATGAAGATGAACATCGGGATCGCCAGCAGCACGTCGTTGGTCATGACGCCGAAGATGCGCTGCGGCAGCGCGCCTAGAATGGCGAAGTGCATCGCGCCAAGCGCGTGGCCGAGGACGGCGAAGCCGAGCGACACGCCGGCGAGCGTCAGCGCCACCGGGTAACCGGCCATCAGCGCCAGCACCACGGCGGCGACCATGAGGATGGCGAGGAGTTCGGGGAAGCTCATCGCGGCGCATCCTTGAGCGCCTGCGCCGCGCGGATCGCTTGCGACACGCCTTGCAGCGCCATCAACACGGCAAAGACCGGGATAAGCGTCTTGAGTGCGAAGACCAGAGGCAGGCCGCTGGATTCCTGCGAGCGCTCGAGAATTGCCCAGGAGCGCGCGGCATAGGGCAGCGCCAGCCAAAGCAGCACTCCGGCGAAAGGCAGCAGCAACAAAAGCGCGCCGGCGAGATCGACAATGGCGCGCGTGCGCGGCGTGGCGCCGGCGTAGAAAATATCGACGCGGACATGGCCGCCATCGCGCAAGGTCCAGGCCGCCGCCAGCAGGAATAAGGCGGCGTGGCCATAGACCACCGCCTCGGTCAGCCAGATCGAGCCGAAGCCGAAAACGTAACGAGCAACCACCAGGGCAAATTGCACAAGCACGGCCGCGAGCGCGAGCCACGCCACCATGCGCCCGATGGCTGCACTCAGCCGGTCAATGGAATCGGCAAACCTTTTCATCCCCCGGATGATGGCACAGCGGGCCATGTTCCGCTAAATTTGCCTTCCGCGAGTCGGCAGAAGCGTCCTGTATGAAACCAAGCGATGAAGACCAGTTGCGCCGCGCCTTCGACGTCGCCGAAAGCGCGCTGGAACATGGCAACCACCCGTTCGGCGCGATTCTCGTCGGACCCGATGGCGAAGTGCTACTGGAGGCGGAAAACGGCTATCTGCCGGACGGCGACATGACGGCGCATGCCGAACGCCTGCTGGCGACCGCGGCCTGCAAGGCTTTCGAGCCGGACGAACTGGCCGAGTGCACGCTGTATTCCTCGGCCGAGCCCTGCGCCATGTGCGCCGGCGCGATCTACTGGGCCGGCATCGGCCGCGTCGTCTATGGCCTGTCCGAAGCGCGGCTGAAAACGATCACCGGCGACCACGCGGAAAATCCGACGCTGGATCTGCCCTGCCGCACCGTCTTCGCCGCCGGCCAGCGCAAGGTCGAAGTGGTAGGCCCGCTGCTGGAGGACGAGGCGGCGGAACAGCATGTCGGGGTGTGGGATTAGACGCGCGGGTCGGCTATATTCACGGCCATGGCACACGATCACGATCATTCCCACGACCACCATCACGACCACGAGCATTCCGAGCTGTCGGAGACGCAGTTGCGCGTGCGCGCGCTGGAAACCGTGCTGACCGAAAAAGGCTATGTCGATCCGGCCGCGCTCGACGCCATTGTCGAAGCCTATGAAACCAAGATCGGCCCGCGCAACGGCGCCCGCGTCGTCGCCAAGGCGTGGACCGACCCGGCCTTCAAGCAGGCCCTGCTCGACGACGCCTCGGCCGCCATCGGCACGCTTGGCCATGTGGCCCGCGTCGGCGATCATTTGATCGCGGTCGAGAATACGCCGCAGCGGCACAACATGGTCGTATGCACTCTGTGCTCCTGTTATCCGTGGGAAATGCTCGGCCTGCCGCCGGTCTGGTACAAGGCCTCGCCCTATCGCTCGCGCGCGGTGAAAGACCCGCGCGGCGTGCTGAACGACTTCGGCGTGACGCTGCCGAAGGACACTGAAATCCGGGTCTGGGATTCGACCGCCGAAACGCGCTTTCTGGTTCTGCCGATGCGCCCTGCCGGCACCGAAGGCTGGAGCGAGGAACGCCTCGCAGAGATCGTCACGCGGGACAGCATGATCGGCACGGGTTTGCCGAAGGCAGTGCCATGAACGGCGTGCACGATATGGGGGGCATGGACGGTTTCGGCAAAGTCGAGCCGGAGCCGAATGAGCCGACTTTCCACGAACAATGGGAAGCCCGCGTCATGGCGATGGTGCGCGTGATGGGCGCCAATGGCGGGATCAATATCGACTCGCAGCGCTTCGCCCGCGAGTCGTTGCCGCCGGAGGTCTATCTCGCCAGTTCCTATTACAAGAAATGGTTTCTGGCGATCGAAGACCAGATGGTCGCGCGCGGCATGGTCGGCCGCGATGAGGTCGATGCCGGCCATTCGCTGCGGCAAAGCCCACCGCTCAAGCGCGGCAAGTTCGCCGTGGCCGATGTCGAGCGCGTCATGGTGCGTGGCAGTTTCGGCCGCGAAGCCAAAGCGCCGGCGATCTTCAAACCCGGCGACAAAGTGCGCGCGAAGAACATCAATCCGCTGACGCATACCAGACTGCCGCGTTACGTGCGCGGCCATGCCGGCATTGTCGAGCGCATCAATGGCTGCCATGTCTTTCCCGACACCGCCGCGCATGACAAAGGCGAAAACCCGCAGTGGCTTTATACGGTCGTGTTCGACGCCCGCGAATTGTGGGGCGACGACGCCGATCCGACGCTGAAGGTTTCCATCGAAGCGTTCGAGCCGTATCTGGAGAAGGCGTGATGACCAACGCCACTGCGATGCAGGCGGCCAGCGCCGTGCCCGGCATTCCGCAGGACGACGACGGCCCGGTGTTCCGCGAACCGTGGGAGGCGCAGGCCTTTGCGATGACGCTGGCGCTGTACGATCGCGGACTGTTCACCTGGAGCGAATGGGCGGCGGCGCTCGCCGATGAGATCAAGCGCGCGCAAGCCGCCGGCGATCCCGACACCGGCGAAACCTATTATTCGCACTGGCTCGCAGCGCTGGAGCGCATGGTCGCGGAAAAAGGCGTGGCGACGGCGCAAACCTTGCATCGCACGCGCGACGCCTGGGACCATGCCTGCGACCGCACCCCGCACGGCCAGCCGATCGAATTACGCGCCAGCGATTTCCACGATTAAAGTTTTCATCAGGTCCGCCGCCGGCATCACCCGCGCGCGCGTGACGCCGCGGCCGGCCCACAGCGAAATGTATTCCGGCGTGCCCTTCTTGCCCGACTCGGTGCGCATCGGCCGCGTCAAATCGTTCTGCTGGCGGAACGGCAGGATCGGCGTATCGGCGGTCATGTCGATGAAGGCATTGCGCAGGCCGCGCGCCTCGCGACCGGAGTAAGCGCGGGTGATGACGGTGGTGTCCTCGCGCGCATCGCGCAGCGCCTTTTTGTAAGGCTCGGCGGCGCCGCTTTCCGGGCAAACCAGAAACGCGGTGCCGAGCTGCGCCGCCTGCGCGCCGGCCGCAAGCGCGCGCTTGATATCGCGGCCGTCCATCAGACCGCCGGAGGCGAACACCGGCAGCGGCACGGCGGCGGCGATCGCGCGCGTCAATTCAAGCAACGGCACCATCGAGTCTTCCATGGCGCCGAGGAAGGTGCCGCGGTGCGCGCCGGCTTCCTCGCCTTGCGCGACGAGGGATTCAACGCCGGCATCGTGCAGCGCGCGGGCCTCTTGCACCGTCGTCGCCGTGCCGCAAGTGCGAATGCCGGCTTTGCGCAGGCGCGCCAAGGCATCGGCGTTTGGAATGCCGAACGTAAAACTGAACAAAGCCGGTCTGGCTTCAATCACCGCCGCAAGTTGCTCATCGAAGGGATTTTCAGGCACGGGCGGCAGCACCGGCGGCGGCAGGCCGAGCGCTTCATGCGCTTTGGCGACCAGCGCCAGCATTGGCGCCGGATCGACCGGCGGCCGGATGTTATAGCCGCCGGCAAACAGATTGAGCGCGAAGGGCTTCGCGGTCAGCGCGCGGATTTGTTTGGCGGCATCGATGATCTGCTGCGGCGTCGCATAGCCACCGCCCCAGGAGCCGAGCCCACCGGCATTTGAAACGGCGGCGACAAGCTCCGGCGTGCCCGATCCACCTGCCATCGGGGCCAGGATGATCGGATGCTCGACGCTGAGTTCTTTCAGGAAAATTCCCGGCATGACGCGCTCCCTTGCCAACAAGGCTAGCGGCAGCCGGGCGAAGGGCAATACTTATCCAGCGATGGCAGACTTAAAATTGCGCGATGGCAATCAGACGCCGATCATGCGCTCGCTGACCATATAGCCCATCAGCAGCAGCGCGCCGAACACGACGATGAAGCCGGCGGCGGCGGTTTCAAGCCCGCGCAACAGCACCATGCCGGCGCCCGGTTTCGCCTTGGCGAATTTGCCGGCGAGGCCGCGCGCACCGACTGCGATGGTGGCGATGACCGAGACGGTGATCGCGGTGCCGAGGCCCATAACGAAGGTCGAGGCGACGCCAGTCCAGAACATGCTCTGCGCCAGAGCGAAAACCAGAACGATGATCGCGCCGGAACAGGGCCGTAAGCCAACGGCGACGATGGCTGTCAGGCCGCGCTTCCACCAGTCGCGGCCGGCAAGCTCGCGCGGCTCCGGCGCATGCGCGTGGCCCCAGGCGTGGGCTTCATCGGCGTGGTCGTGATGATCGTGAGCGTGATCGTGGCCGTGGTGATGATCGTGTGTGTGCGCATGATCGTGATGATGATGATCGTGCGCATGCGCATGATCATGATGCGCGTGAGCGTGCGCGGGCTTTCGCGGCCACAGCAGCGCCAGGAAGGCGCGGCCCTTGACCCACAACAGCCGCAGGCCGATCAGCACGATCAGACCGTAGCTGACGACCTCGATGACGCGCACGGTGTCGCCCATCGCCTTCGATGTCGCCCCTAACAGCATGGCGACAATGGCGACCACCGCGACCGCGGTGATGGCTTGCAGCAAAGCGGAGGCAAAGGACAGCGCGATGCCACGCTTCCAGGTTTCGTCATTGGCAACCAGATAAGCTGAAATCACCGCCTTGCCGTGGCCGGGACCGGCGGCATGAAAAACGCCATAGGCAAAGGATATGCCGAGCAGCGCCCAGGTGGCGCTGCCATCGGCCTTGGCGGCGCGAATGCCTCCCGACAGCATGCGATAGAATTCGGCCTGCTTGTGCAGGATCCAGCCAGTCAGGCCGCCGCTGTCAGGTTGCGCCGGCGGGCGCGTCACCCCGAACGGCTGCGCCATGGCCGCGTCGATAAGGCCGAGAACGCACAACACGAAAGCGATGAGGATAAAGCACTGCGTCAGTGCGGATCGCCGGGCGAGCCATATCATCATCGATTGTTCCCGCGATTGACGGCCGTCCGGCTACGGACAGTTCACCAGTATCTTGTTGGCGAACTGGGCGCCGAAAGCCATCGTCGTGTTGGGCTGGTCGGCGGGAATTTCCGAGAGCTTCTTGCCCTCGGCATAGGTCATTTCGCGCGGCAGCACGGTGTCGAGCTTGCAGCCGGCCGGCGCGCCGGACAACGACACGGCGTCCTTCTTGGCGAATTCGAAATTGACGAAGATCGTCGGGTCGTAGATGTCGACATTGAGCCGCTTCGCCTTCGCCGGCTTCTCGAAGGGAATGGTGAAGTGCAAGGTCAGCACCTGATTCTCGAAGCTCAAATAATAATCCGGCAGCGGTTCGGTCATCCGCACCTTGTCGCCGTCGACGGTGGCGTAGGTGAAGTAGTCGTATTCCTTCAGCGACTCGACATTGACCTTGGCGAGCGGCGCCAGTTCCTCGCGGGTGAATTCGCCCTTGACCTTGCCTTCGTAACCCTGCGTGGCGAAGGCCGAGAACATGTCGTCGAACGACCAGGCGTGGCGCACGCCGGTGATGGTGCCGTCCGGCGCATAGAGCACCTCGGAGCGCATCGTCACCCAGACATGGGGATGGGCCAAAGCCGGCGCGGCGGTGGCCAGGGCCAAAAAGGCGGCGATGAGAATTCGGAGTTTCATGAGCGGCACATTATCACGGAGTGCGGCATAAACGAGGCGGCAACATTGTAACAGTTAAACCCCCGCCGCGCCGCCGTCGGCGCGCGGGTCGTGGCCGCCTTCCAGCGTGCCGTCGGGGTGAAAAATGACAGCACCGGCGTGGCCCATCGTGTCGGAATAGCCCTCGTCCAGCACCTGCACATCGTGGCCGGCCGACATCAGCCGGTCGATGAGATGGCCGTCGAAACGGGACTCCACCCTTAAGTTTGTCTGGCTCGAACCCCAGGTGCGGCCCAAGAGCCAGCGCGGCGCGTCGAGCGCCTTGTCGAGCGGCTGCTTGTAGGTGACGTGGCGGGTGAACACGGCCGCCTGCGATTGCGGCTGGCCGTCGCCACCCATGGTGCCGTAAGCCATGACGCGGCCATCCCTGAGCGCGGCGAGCGCCGGATTGAGCGTGTGAAACGGGCGGCGGCCCGGCTCCAGCGCATTCACCGCCTTTGGATCGAGCGAGAAGCTGGAGCCGCGGTTCTGCATCAGCACGCCGGTCGCCGGCAGCACGCAGCCGGAGCCGAACTCCCAATAGATCGACTGGATGTAGGAGACGACGAGGCCGGATGAATCCGCTGCGCCCATCCAGATGGTATCGCCGCGCGCTTCGGGAGACGGCCAGCGCGCCGCGCGCTTCATGTCGATCTTGGTCGCCTCGTTGTCGAGGAACGGCGCGTCGAGAAAGCGCGTGAGATTGCCGTCAATGTGATCGGGGTCGGTGACTTCGCGGTCGCGGACGATGAAGGCGCGTTTGGTGGATTCGATCAGGCCGTGGATATGCGCGAAGCTTTCCGCGTCGGAGACGCGCAGGCGGTCGTACAGAGCCAGGATGATCAGCGAGGCTAACCCTTGCGTCGGCGGCGGCGTGTTGTAGAGCGTCGCGCCATTGATGGCGACGCTGAGCGGCTCGGCGATTTTCGCCTCGTATTTTTCAAGGTCGGCGCGCGTCACCGGCGCACCGATGCGCTCGAGATCGGCGGCGATCTCTCGGCCGACATCGCCGCGATAGAAATCGCCAAGGCCGGCCTTGGCGAGATGATCGAGCGTCGCGGCCAATTTCGTTTGCTTCAAAGTGGCACCCGCCTCCGGCGGCTTGCCGTCAACCAGAAAGGCATCGGCGAAGCCCGGCGCGTTTTGCAACTCGGCCAGTTTATCGCGCGTGAGCTGCGCCTGGCTGCGCGTCACTTTGTAACCCTCACGGGCGCGGCGGATGGCGGCGTCGAACAGCACATGCAGCGGCAGGCGCGAGCCGCCCTTGTTGATGCCCTTGCCGGTTTGCGCTTTCGCCGCTTCCACCGCCAGCATCCAGCCGGCAATCGCGCCGGGCACGGTGAGCGCCGCCAGCGGCCCGCGGGTCGGAATGTCGTAATGGCCGGCGTCCTTGTAAAAACGCGGCGTCGCCTTGGCGCCCGCCCTGCCCGCACCCATGATGGCGCGGACGCGGCCGTTCGGCTCGCGGATCAGCCAGAAACCGTCGCCGCCGATATGGTTCATGTGCGGATAGACGGCGGCAATCGAGGCCGCCATGGCCAGCATCGCCTCGATGGCGTTGCCGCCTTCGGCGAGAATGGCGCGGCCGTCTTCGACCGCTAAAGCATGCGGCGCGCAGACGACGCCCTTGCGATGACCGGCGGTGTGGAGGTCCATGGCTGGACTTAAAGCTTCTGCATAAAGTAACCTAGGGTTGAAACTGGGCCAAGGAGGGGGACATGCCGACTGATGATACCAATAACGATCGCCATACAGTATCGGAAACAAAGAAGGTCAAAGATGTCGAAATTTTTGTGAAGCTTGGCACCCGCGATAGACTCAGTTTCGCATTTCGATCTAGCTTCACGCATACGGCAATTGCTGCCATAGTTGGCCTTCTTTCGTCACTTATTACCACAGCTATTACAGCATCAGACTTGCTTGAGAAACTCACGGCGTTTTTTAGATCAAATAAAACAGGAAGTTTGGACCTATTTATTTCTACAGCTTTCGCCGCAAGTGGCCCAACTCAATCCCCAGCATTCTCAGGCTTGCTAAAAAGCGCAATTCTGTCTGGAATTTTTGTTGCACTTTTCATTTTGTTTCTCTGGGCACTCTATACGCTCTCGAAGTCAACTAATACGAAAGCAATCGATGCTGCAGTTGATGCAGTGAAAATGCTAGCTGGATTCTTTATTGGCGCGTTAACAGGATTCCTCGGCACTTAGGCTTCAGTATTAAACTGAACCAGCCCGCGCTTCTTCAACAGCGGCTCGACCGACGGCAGCCGGCCGCGGAAGGCGACATAGGCCTCGCCCGGATCACGCAGGTTGCCGGCGCTGTAGATAAAGTCGCGCAGTTTTTTCGCCATCGCCGGATCGAAGGCATTGCCGGTTTCGGTGAAGGCCTCGAAGGCGTCGGCATCGAGCACTTCCGACCACATGTAAGAGTAATAGCCTGCGGCATAGCCGCCGCCGGAGAACAAATGCTGGAAGTGCGGCAGGCGGTGCCGCATGACGATTTCCGCCGGCATGTTCATCGCGGCGAGCGTGTCGCGCTCGAACTTGGTGACGTCGAGCGCGGCGGTGTCGGGCAGCGCGTGAATGTCGAGATCGACCAGCGCGCAGGAGGTATATTCGATCGTAGCGAAACCCTGGCCATAAGTGCGCGTCGCCAACAGCTTGTCGAACATCGCCTTCGGCATCGGCTCGTTGGTTTTGGCGTGGCGCGCGTATTTCTGGAGGATCTCCGGCACTTCGAGCCAGTGCTCGTAAAGCTGCGACGGCAGTTCAACGAAGTCGCTCGACACCGCGGTGCCGGCGAGCAGCGGATAGGTCACGTTCGACAAGAGTCCGTGCAGGCCGTGACCGAATTCGTGGAAGAGCGTGCGAGCGTCGTCGAAGGAGAGCAGCGCCGGTTGCCCGGCGGCGGGCTTGGAGAAATTGCAGACATTGAGAATGATCGGGCGGATATCCCCTGAAAGCTTCTGCTGGTCGCGCATCGAGGTCATCCAGGCGCCGGAGTGCTTGGAGCCGCGGGCGAAATAATCGCCGATGAACAGGCCGACATGTTTCCCGGCGGCGTCGGTGACGTCCCAGGCGCGCGCGTCGGGGTGATAGAGCGGCACATCGACCGGCTTGAAGCGGAGGCCGAACAGCCGCGTCGCCGTCTCGAAGGCGGCGTCGATCATCTTGTCGAGCTGGAAGTACGGCTTGATCTCGGATTCATCGAGATCGTATTTCGCCTTGCGCAATTTCTCGGCGTAATAGCGCCAGTCGTGCGGGGCGAGCGCGAAGTTGCCGCCCTCCTGCGCGATCATTTCTTGCAGCGCGTCGCGCTCCATGCCGGCCTTGATCTTGGCGCGGCCCCAGACGTTGTCGAGCAGCGTGCGCGCGGCCTTCGGCGTCTTTGCCATGGAATCGTCGAGCCGGTAGTCGGCAAACGTGGCGAAGCCGAGCAACTTCGCGCGCTCGCCGCGCAGCGCCACCATTTCCGCGATCAGGGCCCGGTTGTCGGTTGCGCCGCCGTTTTCGCCGCGCTTGATCCAGGCGTTGAACACCTTCTCGCGCAGGTCGCGGCGCGATGAGAACTGGAGAAAGCCTTCGCAGGACGAACGCGCCAAAGTGATGGCATATTTGCCCTTGTGGCCGCGCTCCGCGGCGGCGGCCGATGCGGCGGCGCGGGCGAAATCCGGCAGGCCGGCGAGGTCGGCCTCGTCGAGGATGAGCGCATAGGATTTCTCGTCGGCCAGCACGTTCTGGCCGAACTGGGTGCCGAGCGTGGCGAGGCGCTCGTTGATGGCGGCCAGCCTGTCCTGCGCCGCCTTGTCGAGCGCGCCGCCGGCGCGGACGAATCGGGTGTGATAGCGGTCGAGCACGCGGGCCTGCTCCGGCGTCAGGCCGAGCGTGGCGCGGCGGGCGTAGAGGTCGCCGATGCGGGCATACAGCGCGCGGTCGAGATACATGGCGTTCGAGTGCCGCGCCAGGAGCGGCGACATGTCGCGCTCGATAGCTTCGATGGCCTCGCCGGTATCGGCCCCGGCCTTGGCGAAGAACACATTGGCGACGTGGTCGAGGGCGTGGCCGCTTTTTTCCAGCGCGACAATGGTGTTGTCGAAGGTCGGCCGTTCCGGATTGGCGGAAATGGCGTCCAGCTCGGCGCGGTGCTCGGCCAGAGCGTGGTCGAAGGCCGGGCGGAAATGCTCCGGCTTGAGGACCTCGAAGGGCGGCAGCGCGAAGGCGCCGGTCCAGTCGGCAAGCAGCGGATTGTGGGTGGGGGCAGCGGTGGAATGGGTTTCGGTCATGATCTTCATCTAGTGCATGTCCGCACCAAACAAAACCTGCATGCCGTGGCAAAATGCACCGGGAATTTTGCCTGGTTCATGGCTATTTTCGCGTATGGACAGATTTTCCAGCATTCTCCGCCACATCATCATCTTCATATGGCCCATCCCGTTTCTGCTGGGTTTCGCAGTCGAGCAGGATCCGGGCTGGCCCGAATATCTTGCTTACGCCGCCGCGGGCGTGCTGACGGTCGTGGCGGCGGGGGTTGCCTGGATGGCGATCCGGCAGGACCGCTAGGCAAACAAAAAGACCCTGGCCGGGCCAGGGTCTTTTCGGATCGTCAGCGTCCCAAATGGGCCCGCGACAATCTTGCTGCCTCTATCAGGGCAGCCTGTGTCACGCCGCCTCGTTACGCCGCCTTGGCGTTGATGCCGCGTTCGGCCAGGCCCGTGAGCTTCTGATCGGCCGCCTTCTCTTCCTTCAAGTTCTGCTCCAGCACCGACGCGCAGTCCGGGCGGCCAAGCTGTTTGGCCCAGGCGATCAGGGTGCCGTAGCGGGTCATCTCATAGTGCTCGACCGCCTGCTCATAGTGCTCGACCGCCTGCGCGGCGGCGATCAAAGCGGCGTCGAGCACCTGCTTGTCCTCGACCTCGCCGGCGATCTCGTCCGCCTCTTCCAAGATGCCGTCGATTGCCGGGCAGTTGACGCCCTCGACCTTGACGCCGTGCATCTTGAAGACCTGCTCGAGCCGCTGGATGTGACCCTTGGTCTCGGCGAGGTGCGACTGGAAGCCCTGCTTGAGGCCTTGGTCGGTCGCCTTCTCGACCATGCCCGGCAACGCCTTGGCGATCTGGTTTTCGGCGTAATAAATGTCCTTGAGCGTGTGGACGAACAGATCGTCCATCGTCTTGATGTCCTTGCTAAACAGACCCATGAGTTACTCCTCGAAATTTTTGTGTGTGATTGGATGCCGGCTTGCCCGGTCGCAGGGTCAATGCGTTGGGACGGCAGCCGTTCCTGTTCCAATGAGGCAATTGCGCGGCGCACGTTCGCGGAACTTTATCGGCACCGAAAGCGCGAAGCGCGTCAACCGCGCAATGCCCGTAGCGCATTGAAGATCACCGCGACGTCGATGACTTCCTGCAACAGCGCGCCTTGTACCGGCGCGATCAGGCCGAACGCCGCCGCCACCATCGCGATCAGCGACAGGCCAATGCCGGCGACAACGCTTTCGAGTGCGATACGCCGTGAGCGGCGCGCTATCCTAACGGCCGGCAGCACGCGGTCGAGGTGATCGACCAGCAGCACCACGTCGGCCGCCTCGGCCGAGGCGGCCGTGCCGCGCGCGCCCATCGCCATGCCGATGTCGGCGGCCGCCAGCGCCGGCGCATCATTGACGCCATCGCCGATCATCATCACCGGGCCGTTCTTGCGCTCCGAAAGCACCAACAGAACCTTCTGGTCGGGTGTGAGTTCCGAACGCACCGCATCGAGGCCGAGCCCGACGCTGATGAACTTGGCAACCTCGTGCCGGTCCCCCGTCGCCAGGACGATGCGCTCTATGCCTTCCGCGCGCAGCGACCGCATGAGCTTCTCCGTGCCGGCGCGTAACTCGTCGGCCAGGATCAGAACGCCGATCGGTTTGCCGTCGGCGGCCACAGCGGCGGCGAGCGCGCCGGGCGGCCGCTCATGATCGAGCAACGGGTCGGCCCGATCGCCGATCAAGCCGGCGACGTAACGCAGGCCGCCGACTGTCACCTCGCGGCCGTCTATCTTGCCGGTAATGCCCTCGCCCGGCGTCTCGACGAGATCGGTCGGCACCGCCAAGGTCAGTCCTCTGACGCGCGCGGCATCGACGATGGTCTGCGCGACGATGTGCTTGGAACCCTGGTCAAGCGAAGCGGCCAGCCGCAGCACCTCGTCGGCGCTGGTGCCGTCGGCGGTGCGCGTGGCGACAATTTTAGCCTGACCGATGGTCAGCGTGCCTGTTTTATCGATGACCAACACCTTCACCCGCGCCAGCATCTCGATGGCGCGGCCGCCTTTGATCAAGATGCCGAGCTTGGCGGCGCGCGACAACCCGGACACCAGCGCGACCGGCACCGCCAGAATGAGCGGGCACGGCGTCGCCACCACCAGCACCGCCACCGCGCGGATCGGATCGCCGGTCAGCCACCAGGCAGCGGTGGCGAGCGCAACCGTCACCGCCAGGAAGACAAGCGCGAAGCGATCGGCCATCCGCGCCATCGGCGCGCGCGAATGCTGCGCCGCTTCGACCAGCCGGACGACGCCGGCAAAGGTGCTGTCCGCCGCCAGCCGCTCGGCCTTCAGATCGAAGGCGTCGCCGGCATTGGCCGAACCGCTCAGCGCGGATTGCCCTGCCACGAGCTTCACCGGCAGCGATTCGCCAGTCAGCGACGACTGGTCCAGCACCGCCACGCCTGACGCGACCGCGCCGTCCACCGGCACCACGTCACCTTGCCGAATCAGCAGGAGATCGCCGGGCAGAATGAGGTCGAGCGCCACCTCCTCAAGCTGCCCGTCACGATGCCGCAGCGCCGTACGCGGCACCCGCGACAACAACTCGGTCATCTCGCGGCGCGCCTGACGCTCGGCATAGGCCTCGAGGAACTGGCCTCCGGCATACATCAGCGCCACGATCGCCGCCGCCAGGCTCTCGCCAAACGTCAGCGCAGCGGTCATCGACAGGGCCGCGACGATGTCGAGGCCAACGTCGCCCCGCCGCAGGCTGGTGACGATCTCGACCACCAGCACCACCAGCACCGGCACGACCACCGCCGTGAAGATCGTGCCGGACCACGCGCCGAGGCCGACGAGCTTGACGGCAAGGCCTGCCGCCAAACCCAAAGCGACCAACCCGGCGAGGAGCTGGCGGATCAGACTGCGCGCGCGCTGTGCCGTCATGAGGCCATAATCCGCCCAAAAAACGCCGTGCGCCATGCGCCAGATCAATCGCCTGCGGTATCCTATAGGCTTGATTCACGAGCCAAATTCAGGTTGATTGCGGCCACTCGCAAAGGACACCGCCATGCTCGAAGGCCGCCGCATCAACTGGACCAACGTCAGCACCGTCATCAGCGTCGCCATCCTGATCGGCGCCGAAGTGTTCGGCGCGGCCTTCGCCGGCTCGTGGGCGCTGGCGACCTTGTTCGATCTCGGCTCGACCGGCCAGCGCATCCTCGACGGCATCTTCGTGCTGTTCGGCATCGTCGTCATGGCGCAGTTCGTGCGCTACGCGCACCGCATCGAGCCGTTCACCGCGCGCGCCTGAGGCGACGCGCACCACCATCTCTCGACTTGTTAAGGAAGTTTTGCGGTGCGGAGAAGAAAATCTCTTGCACTCCGCGAAAATAATGTTATTTCAGTTTTGCCCAATTTCGCACGTGCCTGTGGTCGTGTGTCAATCGGTAGGTAGCGGGACAAGAGGCCCGCCAGCCGCCTGAGGTAAGCGAGCTCCTTCCCACGGGAAGAGTAAGTAGCCTCAAGTCTTCTGATTGGCAGCCGGAGGCGAAACCGGCGCACTCTGCTCTCCGCAGGGGACGCGACTTAAAGCAACGACGGAGCGGGCTTCTTT
>LNFM01006468.1_pt1 | contig 19265 bp, 19 predicted proteins | sample 596031 | NCBI WGS metagenome assembly LNFM01 (sample SAMN04254537, study PRJNA301005) | activated carbon metagenome | isolation source: dual media filters at the Ann Arbor, Michigan drinking water treatment plant | place: USA: Ann Arbor | reverse complement strand
GAACTTCTCGTCCGACTGGTACGAAGCCGACATGGCGATCCTGCGGCCGATCATCCGTCGCACCGGCGAGGCCTACGTCAACGAGAAGAAGCTGACGATGCGCAATTGCGCGGCCGAGTTGTCGGCAGCCTCGGCACCGGCCAAGGCAGCGCCCGCAGCCAAGAAGTAGACGACGGACGCGGCAGGAGACGGGACACCGCCTCCTGCGCAACCGCCAGAGAAGATCGCCGGGCGCAGGTGTTGCGCCCGGCGGCTTCGATCAGCGCAGCGGCATCGAGCCCGACCGCTGCGCTGATCAAAGCCCTGCCTCTTTCAGCGCGATGGGACCGCCCGTGACCACTGCCAGCCCCGCCACTGCCCCGCCCGCCGCCGCCAAGTCGACGGCGCCGACGTTGCTCAACGTCAACGGCATCGAGGTCATCTACAACCACGTGATCCTGGTGTTGAAGGGCGTATCCCTGGTGGTGCCCGAAGGCGGCATCGTCGCCCTGCTCGGCGCCAATGGCGCCGGCAAGACGACCACACTGCGCGCCGTGTCATGCCTGTTGAGCGGCGAGCGCGGCCAGGTGACCAAGGGCACGATCGAATACAAGGGCGAGAAGATCAACGGCCTAACCGCGTATGACCTCGTCAGGCGCGGCGTGGTGCAGGTGATGGAGGGGCGGCGCTGCTTCGCCCACCTCACGGTGGAGGAGAACCTGCTGACGGGCGCCTACACCCGCGGCGCCTCGCGCGCGCAGGTGGCGACTGACCTGGAGAAGGTCTATGCCTTCTTCCCGCGCCTGAAGACGCGGCGCACCTCGCAGTCCGGCTACACCTCGGGCGGCGAGCAGCAGATGACGGCGATCGGCCGCGCGCTGATGGCACAACCCAAGATGATCCTGCTCGACGAACCTTCGATGGGCCTGGCGCCGCAGATCGTCGAGGAGATCTTCGGCATCGTGCAGAACCTCAATGCCAAGGAAGGCGTTTCGTTTCTTCTGGCCGAGCAGAACACCAATATCGCTCTGCGGTTTGCCCACTACGGCTACATCCTCGAGAGCGGTCGCGTGGTGATGGACGGCGCCGCCAGGGAACTTGCCGAGAACGAGGACGTGAAGGAGTTCTACCTCGGCATCTCCAAGGAAGGCCGCAAGAGCTTTCGCGACGCCAAGTTCTACCGGCGCCGCAAGCGCTGGCTCGCCTGAGCGCAGGCTGCCGCCACGTCCCACGCCCGCGCCGCTGCAACACCGCCGTGAACTTTGAACGCGCCCGCCGTTTCTGCGCGCAACTGCCGGCGGCCACGCAGGACATCAAGTGGGGCGCCGACCTGTGCTTCCTGGTCGGCGCCAAGATGTTCGCCGTGACCTGGCTCGCCGACGGCAAGGCGCGCGGCTTCAGTTTCAAGGTGGACGAGCATCGCTTCCTCGAACTGACCGACCGGCCCGGCATCGTGCCGGCGCCTTACCTGGCGCGCGCCAAGTGGGTGCAGGTCAAGGACGCCGGCGCACTGACCGATCCCGAGGCGCAGACGCTGCTTGCGCGCTCGCATGCGCTGGTCGCGGCCCGCCTCACGCGCGCGTTGCAGCGCGAACTCGGCCTGCTTGCGGCCACCGACAAGACCACCTCAGGGAAACGCCATGGCTGAACACTTCGACGCGCGCGAAACGCGTGATCCGGCAGCGCGCGAGGCCGACCTGCTGCAACGCCTGCCCGACCTGATTGCGGCGGCGCTCACCGCGCCGGGCTGGCGCCAGCACCTCGGTGCAGTCGACGCCGCATCGATCACCTCGCGCGCCGCGCTCGCCCGCCTGCCAGTGCTGCGCAAGGGTGATCTGATCGGCTTGCAGCAGGCCGAGCCCCCGTTCGGCGGCTTCGTGCCCGGCTTGCCTTCCTTGGCTGCCTTTGGCCGGCTGTTCACCTCGCCCGGCCCCATCTTCGAGCCCGAGGGCCGGCACGATGATCCCTGGCGCTCTGGACGCGCCCTGTTCGCCGCCGGCCTGCGGGCTGGCGACGTGGTCCTCAATACGTTCTCCTACCACCTCACCCCCGGCGGCTTCCTGCTGGACACCGGCGCGCGCGCGATCGGGTGCGCCGTGATCCCCGCCGGCCCGGGCAACACCGAGCAGCAGTTGGACATCATCGGCCACCTGAAGCCGAGCGCTTATGTCGGCACCCCGGATTTCCTGAAGATCCTGTGCGACGCCGCCGACAAGGCCGGTCGGGATATCAGCTGCATCCGCCGCGCCGCGGTATCCGGCGCCGCCTTCCCGCCCAGTTTGCAGGCGCAGATCCGCGAGCGCGGCATCGACGCCTACCAGATGTACGCCACCGCAGACCTCGGCCTGATCGCCTATGAAACGCCAGCGCGGCAGGGCATGGTGCTCGCCGAGGATGTCCTGCTCGAGATCGTGCGGCCAGGCACCGGCGATCCGGTACCGGAGGGCGAAGTGGGCGAGGTCGTCGTTACCTCGTTCGACCATCATCACCCGTGGATCCGACTCGCCCTGGGCGACCTCACGGCGGTCATGCCGGGCGCCTCGACCTGCGGCCGCACCAACACGCGGATCAAGGGCTGGATGGGGCGAGCCGACCAGACGACCAAGGTCAAGGGCATGTTCGTGCGACCGGAGCAGCTGGCCGAGGTTGGGCGTCGCCACCCGGAACTCGCGCGCCTGCGCCTGGTGGTCGGCCGCCAGGGCGAGACCGATATGATGACTCTGCACGCCGAGACCGCAAGCACCGACGACGGCCTCGCGGCCGCGGTGGCCGAGACGCTGCGCACCGTCACCAAGCTGGGTGGACGGGTCGAGTTCGCCGCACCTGGCAGCCTCGCCAACGATGGCAAGGTCATCGAGGATCGGCGCAGCTACACCTGAGCGGCGAAGCTGGCCGGGCGGCCCGGCGTGCGCGCACGGCGCGATGGCTGGCATCGCGCACGAGCGCGTCGAGCGTTCAGTCCCGATGCCATTGGCCCGGCTTCAAGGAGATCGCTCAGAAGCACAAACGCCGCGCTTGGTGCGCGGCGTTTGGCTGGGCGAGCGGCGCTCAGCGCTTGACGACAGCCTTTTTCGGCGCGGCGGTCTTGGTGGCTGGTTTGGCTGCGGCCTTCGCCGCTGTCTTCGCCTTGGTCAGCGTCCGCACCCGCAGCACGGGGGCGGGCGGGGGCGGCGGCGGCACGGTCGGCTTCAGGCTGATCGTCTGGCGCGGCGGCGGCGGGGTGGCCGCCTCTTCCTTGATCGCCCAGAGTTTCAACAGATCGGCCTGGGTCGGAATCGTGCCCGCTGTGGCGCGCACGCGACGCGCCGCCACCGAGTCGCGCACGACCTTCTCGACCACATCGAGCGGCAGCCGGTTCAGGTCAGAGAACTTGATGAAGCTGCGCTTGATGTCGACGCCGGGCAGCGCATCCTTGTGCTTGACGACCACATCCTGCTCGGCAACGTACAGCGACATGTGCCGCTTGCCCGATTCCAGCGCGAACAACGGACCGTCGAGCTCGTAGAAGGCGAGTCCATAGCGCATGCTCTCCCGCACACCGCGCGCAGAGCGGCGGATCATGCTGCAAACGCGCGCCATCGCGACCCGCCGATCCGGCGGCAGATCGCGCAGGTAGGCGCCTACCGTCGTCGGCTGATTTGCTGCTGCAGAGGCTGCTGCGTTTGCGACTGATACTGTCATGGGTGCGTTCCTCCGGCCCTGCCAACCCAACATTTTACCGGAATGCGGTCGCTCGCTTAGGGTTTGCGCCCGGCAGGCCGGGATTAACCGTCTCCGCGCACCATTTCCGTCCCCTTCCGACGCTCCACTGGCCCGACCGATGACCTCCGATTCCGCGCCCCTGCCCCCGAGCCTGGTCCCGTTGATCACCGACGAGCAGGCCCCGCCGCGCGTGCAGGCGGTGTTCGACGACATCCGCCGAACCCGCGGCACCGACTACGTCAATCACATCTGGCGCGCGCTCGCCAACGACCCCGCGCAGTTGGAAATGACCTGGGCGCAGGTCAAGCAGGTGATGGCGCCCGGCGCGCTCAATCCGCTGGTCAAGGAACTGCTGTACGTCGCCGTCAGCGTGGTCAACAACTGCAGCTACTGCGTCCATACCCACACGCACGCCGCCCGCGCCAAGGGCATGACCGACGCCATGCAAGGCGAACTGCTGCAGGTGATTGCGCTCGCCTCGCAGACCAACCGTCTGGCAGTGGCGCTGCAGGTCCCCGTGGACGAACGTTATCGAGGACCGGCGACGGCCTGACTCGACCGCAGCGCTCAGCGCTGCTGCAGCCGCCGCATCATCGCCTCGCGTTCCGGGTGGCGCGCGCAGTCCACCTGACCAAGGGTAGCCGGCACGAACTTCTGCGAAACCGGATCGGCGCGCAGTACCGTGGTGGCCGATGTCAGCCGCAACTCCGTCCCCGCCTGCCGCCACTTGGCCCCGACCACCAGGAAACCGGCATCCACCGCGCTGCGACCGACGCACTGCACGCTCGCCGTGTCGCCGGCGACTTCGCCCGGCCAACGTCGCTCGTCGGTGACAAGGAAGCGCAGACGCGCCTGATTGGCCGCAATCATCTCCACGGTCGAGCGGCGCAGCAACCAGGTGCGGGTCTCGCCGCTGCAGGAGACGACCCAGATCTCGAAATCCGAGTTGCTGATGCGCCCGCGCCAGGTCGGTTCGATCTGGCAGCCGGGCGGCAACTGCAAGCCGGCGCCGGGCTCGCTGTAGATCGGCCGCCCGACATACGAGGCGGCGGGCGACGGTGCGACGACCGGCGGCGTCTCGGCCGCCGCGACAGTCGCGGCGACGAAGAGGGCAATGGACAGTGCACGCAGCATCGCGAGGGGAGCGCCGTTAGCGACCAATGGGTCGCAAGGTTACCCCGGCCGGTAAAAAACAAAATCGGCGGTGAAGTCCACCCGCAGCACCTGGTTGAGCTGGCGCACCTCGCACGCCGACGGCGGCATGCCGCCCGCGGTATTGACCCGCTGCACATGGCTGACGCCGCCGAAACTGCCCTCGCCGAACGATCTTGTCGCAAGCAGCAGCCAGCGCAGGCTGCCCTCGCGCGGCGCCTCTTCGGACGCGACCACCTTGCCGAGCAGGCGACTGCCGTCGGTGTGTTCGAAGCTGAAGTCCACGCCATGCCGCGCCACCGCGGCGCCGCCAGCATCGGTCAGTTCTGCTTCGGGCAGCCGGTACGCCCACTGCAGAGCGCCGTTGCGCCTCTCGCAGCGGAACACCTGCACGCCGCGCGCCGCCAGTTGCAGCACCGGCACCTGCCCGTCGGGCGCCTTGATCTTGCTGAACCAGCCGAGCGAAGGCTGCTCCACCGGCGGCCGTGGCGCACCGGGCGGCACAGGCGTGCCTTGCGTGCCCGGCGTGCCAGGCGGCAGAGGCGCCGGCGCCTGTGTAGCGCAGGCGGACAGCAGCAGGGCTGCGGAAACAAGCGCGGCGCGCGTTGGCGTACTCAGGTGCATGGGATCGGCGGCAGAAGGAGTCAGACCATTGTGGCTGATCGGATCCGTGCCCCGCTCGCCGATTCAGGCGAGCACGAACGCGTACGGGCCGCGCTCAGGACACGGCGTCGACGTTGGTCACGATGCCGTCGACCACGCTCAGTGCGCCGACGGCCGCCAGCTCGCTCACGGTGCGCCGCATGAACTGGTCGAACGGCTGATGGAAGTAGCGCTCGTTGATCAGCGGCAGGTAGCGCGCGCGCGCGAAGTGCGCGATCAACGCCTCCAGCGCAACGCTGCGCTGGTCCAGCAGCCAGAACTTGATGAGAACGCGCGCCACCTGGCGTGCATTGCGGGCCGGATCGCTGGCGAGCGCGTCCAGGCGGTCATGTGCGCGCTTCAGCGCAGTCGCCACATCGGTGAACGACGCGCCGTGCCCCGGGATGACGATGCGCGGCGCCTGCTGCTCGATCAGCGCCAGTGCCGCGCGCTGCTCGGCGAAGCCCGACTCACCTTCGATCTCGGGGAAGATCGCGCCGAAACCGTTCTCCCACAGGGCATCGGCAGAAATGAGAATGCCGTGCTCGGCGTTGACCAGCATCACCATGTGCGGGTCGTGACCCGGCGCGGCCAGCACGTCCCAGCGCAGTGCGCCCAGGGTGAGCACGTCGCCATCATCGAGCAGACGGTCGTACATGAAGCGCTCGCAGCGCTGTCCGGTCGGCGCATAGGTGAGTGCCTGCTCGTCCCACGCTGCCACCGCTGCGGCGAGGCCGCTCGGCACGGCAATGCTGCAATCGTGCTCCGCGAAGTGCGCCTGCAGCTGCGCGTTTCCGCCCACGTGATCGGAATGCAGGTGGGTGTTGATGATGCGCGTCAGCGGCCGTTCGCCGCGTAGGCGATCGAGCAGCGCCAGCGTCTGCGCCGCGTGCGACACATAGCCGGTGTCAACGATGCTCACGGCATCGCCGTCGTTGAACACGATGTTGTTGGACGACAGCCAGCCGCGCTCGAGAACGCTCATCGTCGGCGGCAAAACGATCGCGGGTTTCATCGCTCGCGGATCTGCGGCGGCGTCTGGTCGGCCACCACGCGCGCGAGCGCCGCCGCCAGTTCCGGCGTGGCGCCGGCAAAGGCGATGCGCCGACCACCCCGGGTGCGCACGCGCAGCAGGCGTGCAAAGGCAAAACCGCCCAGGCGTGCCGACGCGGTCTCCGACCAGCCGACCTTGCGTTGCAGCAGCCCGCTCTGGCGAATGCCGGTTGCATCGAGCGTGGTGGTCGAGGTCATCAGGAACGCATAGGCCACCAGCAGCGCGCACACCGCCGAGCCGATGAACCACGGGCTGCCGCCCTGGCTCGCCTCCGGCACCGTCCACAGCAGGCGCAGCAGGCCGATCATCACCAGCGCCACCATCAGCGTGGCGACCACACGCTGCAGGCGCCCATGGGCCGCACCGTGCACTGGCGTCTCGAACGGCGTGCCGCTCATAGCGACTCCCGTACCAGCACCAGACCATCGGCGCTCAGATAGCGTTCGCCGGCTACGTCGCGCGCGTCGCCCTCCAGCGAGATCACTTCGCCCTGCAGGGAGGGGTTGAAGTCGATCGCCGTGATCGTCCACCGCAGCGTGAGCGTGATGCCGGCGGGCACCGCGCGCCGGAACCGCATGCGAAAGTCCAACCCGAGCGCCGCGCCGCGACGGGCAAAGACGTCGGCGGTGACCGCCATCAGCAGCGACGAGGTGTGTGGCCCGCAGGCGATCAAGCCGCCGAAGCGCGTGCGCGATGCTGCCGCGGCATCATGGTGCAGCGGATTGGTGTCGCCAATTTGCGCCGCAAATGTGCTGATTGCCGCCGCGTCTAGTGTGACGCTGCGGGTAAAGGTTTCGCCGACCTCGCCGTAGCGACCGGCGGCCGGCGTTGGAACACCCCCCGGGGCCAACGGTCAGGCTCCGCTGGCTGCCGCCCGCCGGGCCGGCAACGACGCAATCACCGCGCGCTTTTCGTCATCGTCGTACAGACCCCAGTGGGCGATCTCGTCGAGCGTGCGAAAACAGCCTTCGCACAGGTCACGCGACGGATCCATCTTGCACACCGAGACACAAGGCGACGCCACATCGCTCGCGGCGGGCACGTACGCCGAGGCGGCGGCAAACAGAGGGCGGGGACGACTCGACATCAGGGCAGGACGACAGGGAAGGTCTTGAGCACGGGGACGGACAAGAGTGTCGCATGCACGAGCGCGGCGGCGCGTGCTTCGCCCGCACCGCCGCCATGGCCTTGCGCAGCAAACCCGCCCCCGCTAAGCAGGTTGTTGCGTGCTGCTTGGCGGACGTGCAGCGATGCGGCTTCGGCGCGCTTCAGGCGTCATCGCGCCACCCCATCGCCCCGGGCTGCCTGCGTTAGCCCGCCGACGGCGGCCGCTTGGCCGCCAACCGGTCGTTGAAGCGTGCGGCGTCGATCACCATGCGCTCGTGGATCCCTTCGGAGATCAGGTCGTGGCCGTCGTGTGCGCGCGCGCGAAAGCGCACCTTGCGGCCGTCGACCGCGATCACCTCGCAGTCGACCGTCACCATCAAGCCGGGCGGCGTGGCGGCCAGGTGCGAGAAGTCGACATGGGTGCCGACCGACTGCTCGACCGGCCAGTTCAGGTACGGCTTGATCGCCAGCTGGCAGGCGCCTTCCATCAGCCCCACCAGGAAGCCGGTGGCAAAGACCTCGGGCATGTCGCGAAACTCCGCGAACTCCGGGTACAGGTGCGGCACGGTCTTGTTCTGCGGGACCGTGTAGGTGAATCGATGGGTGATGCCGGGTTTCAGGTCGGGTGACATGGGCGTCTGCGGTCGAGCGGCAGCACGCGGCCGCACATCGACAGTACTGCTGCCCACCATCGGCAGGCAACCCCGCCGACACTGCGTAGCGCAGATTGCCACGCAGCGTCGTGGACCGCTGGCAGGCTGGGCGCGCGCTGCACGCAGGTAGCATGCCGGCCCCGCACCCGTTCTCGCTTGCAGTCCGCGTGCCTCCCGGGTCGCTCCCCATGGTCGCAGTTACCTCGATCGAATGAACGCCCCTGCCCTGCCCCTGCGCAAGCCGCTCGACACCGGTGCGATCGGCCTGATGCTGCTGCTGACCATGCTGTGGGGCATGCAGCAGGTGGCGATCAAGTTCGCGCTCGACGGCGTCTCGCCGGTCACGCAGGCCGCACTGCGCTCGCTGTTCGCCGGCGTGCTGCTCGTCGGCTGGGCGCGCTGGCGCGGCATCCCGCTATGGGATGCCGGCGATGCGCGCAACGGCACCCTCACCGCAGGCCTGGCCTGCGGCCTGCTGTTCGGCGCCGAGTTCGTTTTCATCTACAGCGGTCTGGTGCACACCACGGCATCGCGCATGGTGGTGTTCGTCTACCTGGCACCCGTCCTCACCGCACTCGGGCTGGCGTGGCTGGTACCGGGCGAGCGGCTGGCGCCGCTGCAATGGGCCGGCGTGCTGATCGCCTTCGGCGGACTGCTGCTCGCCTTCCTCGACGGCCTGTCCGCGGCCGGCCGCAGCACCATGCGCGGCGATACGTACGGCGTGATCGCCGCCGTGCTGTGGGCGGCAACGACGGTGCTGGTGCGCCGCTCGCGGCTGTCGCAGGCGCCGGCCGAGAAGACGCTGTTCTACCAGCTTGCCGTGTCTGCGCTGCTGTTGCCGCTGGCCGCGTGGGCGTTGGGCGAGCCGGGCGTGATGCGCATCGATGCCACGGTGGTCGCCAGCCTGTTCTTCCAGAGCGTGGTGGTGGCGTTTGCCAGCTATCTCGCGTGGTTCTGGCTCTTGACCCGTTACCTTGCCGGTCGTCTCTCGGTGTTCTCGTTTCTTGCGCCGCTGTTCGGGGTGGGCTTCGGCGTGCTGCTGCTGGACGAGCCGCTGACCGCCCGCTTCGTCGCCGCCGCCCTGCTGGTGGGTACCGGAATCGCCCTGGTCAACGTGCGTCGTACCTGAGCGGTGGCGGCTTCGGGGCAGCCCTCAGTTGGTTGTCCGCCAAGCACCACCACTCCCGCACCACGGTCACCGACAAGACGGCGCGGGCGCGCTAGCCTTGATGCTGGCAATCCATCCTGTCCTCTTGCCTCATGGCACACACCGCGCTGCGACTCCTGCCGAACGCGATCACGCTGCTGCGCGCGGTGTTGATTCCGGTGATCGCGCTGGCGCTGGTCCTGCGCGACTACGACACCGCGCTGCTGCTGTTCGTGCTGTGCGCGCTGGGGGACTTCATCGACGGCTGGATCGCCCGCGCGCTGGACGTGCGCACGCGCTTCGGCGCAGTGGCCGATCCGCTGGCCGACAAGCTGACCATGCTGACCGTGACGCTGCTGCTCGCCTGGCAGCAGTGGCTGCCGTGGTGGTTCGCGGCGCTCGTGGTGTTGCGCGACGTGGTCATCGTCAGCGGCGCACTGGCGTATCACCTGCACGTCGGCCACGTGGACATGGCGCCGACCCGCCTGTCCAAGCTCAACACCGGACTGGAGTTCATTTTCCTCGCTGGCGTGCTGTCGCTGGCAGCCGGCATCGCCACCGACGGCGCGTGGTGGCGGGTGCTGCTGTGGACCACCACGCTCACCATCGTCGCCTCTGGCACGCAGTACGTCGTGCAGTGGAGTCGCAAGGCGCTGGCGGCGCGACACGGCGTGCGGGCCGCCTCCTGACCTGCGCCGGTGCTGCGCTTCAGCGCAGCGGCACACCCATCATCGGATCGGTGACGCCGACCACGTACATCGCCACCATCGTGAGAATGCCCGCCAGCACCACGTAGTAGAGGGTAGGCAGCGCGGTGCGGCGCAGGGTGAGTCCCTCGCGTCCCATCATGCCGACCGTGGCCGAGGCCGCGACCACGTTATGGATCGCGATCATGTTGCCGGCAGCGGCGCCGATCGACTGCGCGGCGACCATGGTTGCCCCGCTCACGCCCAGCGCGGTGGCAACGCTGAACTGGTACTGGCTGAGCATGAGGTTGGACACCGTGTTCGAGCCGGCGAGGAACGCGCCGAGGGCGCCGACCGTGGGCGCGAAGAACGGGTACACGCTGCCGACCGAGGCCGCGACCCAGCGCGCCATCAGGATCGGCATGCTCGCCAGGTCGTTCGCGTTCACGCCCGACTGGATCATGATGCGCACCATCGGCACCGTGAACACCAGCACGAAGCCCGCGCCGAGCAGCGTGCCACTGGACTCATTGATCGCCTTGCCGAAGTCCTGCACCCGCATGCGATGCAGGAACAGCGTGACCAGGCAGACGAACACCAGGATGCCGCCGGGCAGGTACAGCGGCTGGAAGCTGCCGCTGATGCCGGCCTCGCCCAGGATGTTGCGGGTACTGAAGTTGACCGACAGCAGCATGTCCTTGAACGGCTGCACCGTGCGGCTGAGCACCAGGATCCCCGCCAGCAGCAGGTACGGCAGCCAGGCCAGCCACGGCGAAATCGTGCGGCTGCCGATCTGGTCGAGCTTCATCTCGATCGTGCCCATCCACTCGGACGGCCACTCCTTCGGGTCGGCGAAGTCCCAGGACTTCTTCGGCACGAGAAAGCCGACCCGCGCCGCCACCGACACCACGCCCAGGCCGATCAGCGCCCCCAGCAGCGAGGGAAACTCCGGGCCAAGGAACACGCCGGCCAGCGCATACGGGATGGTGAAGGCGAAGGCGCCGAACAAGGCGAACGGCAGGATCGCCAGCCCTTCAGTCCACGACTTGTTGCGCCCGAAAAAGCGCGTCATGAACATCACCAGCAGCAGCGGGATGAAGGTGCCGCAAATGGCGTGACCGATCGCCACCTGGCTCACCACCACGTCGAAGAAGTCGGCCCAGCCCAGGCCCTGCGCCTGCAATGCGGTGGTCATGGCGTCGCGCTGCAGGCCGCCCTGCACGCCGACGATCAGCGGCGTGCCCACCGCGCCGAAGGACACCGGCGTGGACTGGATCATCATGCCGAACATCACTGCGGCCAATGCCGGGAAGCCCACCGCGATGAGCAGCGGGGCGGCCACGGCCGCCGGCGTGCCGAAGCCGGAGGCGCCTTCGATGAACGAGCCGAACAGCCAGGCGATCAGGATCACCTGCACGCGCCGGTCCGGGCTGATGCGCGCAAAGCCGCTGCGAATGCTGGCGATGCCGCCGGAGTGCTTGAGGGTGTTGAGCAGCAGCAGCGCGCCGAAGATGATCCACAGCACCTGCACCGTGATGATCAGGCCTTCGAGCGTGGCCGCGGCAACGCGGTTGAAGCTCACGCCCCAGAACGCGATCGCAATGACGGCCGTGACCACATAGACAATCGGCATCGCCCGCTTGGCGGGCCAGCCGAGGCCGACGAGAAGAAAGCCCGACAGACCAATGGGCGTGAACGCAAGCAAAGCCTGCAGGCCGAGCGACATGATGTGTCTCCTGAGCCGGTCTGGTGCCAGCGGGGGACGATCCTGCAGGGGCGGCTGCAGGTCCCGTTTGCGTCACGTCAAAAAACGTGACCACGTCAGCCAACAAGCGGCACGCCTTGATGCAGACGGCGCTGCGTGCTCGCGCCCACGACGTACACGTACGCGCGAATGAGTGCGCAGGCACACGTAGCAGGTGATGACGCGGCGGCATCGCGATCCGAACCACGCGCAACTTGGCGCAGTGCGGTTGCGCGCAGTGCGGGTACGACTAAGGCGCGGTCTCGCAGTCCGGCGCAAGCGCCCGGCGAATCTGCTCGCGCGTCGCTGGCTTGATCAGGAAGTCGTCGTAGCCGGCGGCCTCGGCCCGTGCGCGGTCGGTGCGCTGCCCGTACCCGGTGACCGCAACGAGACGACACCCGATACCGCTTGCGCGCGCCCGGCGCGCGAGTTCCAGTCCGCTGAAGCCGGGCAGGCCGATGTCGATCAGCGCGACATCGAAGCCGCCGCTGCCGATCATGGCCAGCCCGGCCGGCCCGTCAGCGGCCTCATGCACCTCGTGCCCTTCGGCCTGCAACAGGCTGCGCAGTCCGCTGCGTGCGTCTTCGTGGTCGTCGATCAGCGCCACCCGCAGCGGGCGGCAGTGCGTCATGCGCGGTGCCGGCGTCGCTTCGTTCGCCGGCACCGTCCGCAGCGGCAATTCGACCGTGAACTGTGCGCCCTGACCAACGCCCGCGCTGTGCGCGTACACGGCGCCGGCATGCAGCTCGACGATCTGCTTGACGATCGACAGGCCGAGGCCGAGGCCGCCGGCGGGCCGGTCGATGTCTTGCGGCGCCTGCGTGAACGGTTCGAACACGTGCGGCAGCAACTCGCCGGCGATGCCCTTGCCGTTGTCGGTCACGGTCAGCGCGGCGTGGCCGCCGCGCACCGCAACCTCGACCTCGATGCGCCCCCCGGCCGGCGTGTACTTGAGCGCGTTCTCGACCAGGTTGCGCACCACCTGCGCCATGCGCTCGGGATCGACCCGCACCGGCGCCTCGGCGCCGCGCAGGGTCACATCGTGCGCGGCCAGCGCGCCCGTGGCTTTCAGCGCCTCCATCTGCCGTTCGACGATCGACCGCAACTCGACGGCGCGCGGCTCCACGTGCAACTTGCCGGCCACCGCGCGCGACACGTCGAGCAGGTCATCGACCAGCGCCGTCAACTGCCGCGTCTGGCGTTCGACGATGTCGAGCATGGGCCGGCTCTCGTCATCGGCCTGCAGGCGCAGCACCGCGGTCGCATTGCTCACCGCGGCGAGCGGATTGCGCAGCTCGTGACCGAGCATGCCGAGGAACTGGTCCTTGAGCTCATTGGCGCGCTCGGCGGCTTCTGCACGCTGAGCCAGTTGCTGCTGCAAGGTCTGCACATCCTGCGCCCGCGTCGCCAGCAACGCACTGGCCTGGCCAGCCGCCGCACCGGCGGCGTCGATCTCGTCGATGCCGCTGCGGCGCCATGCCGGCGCCTCGCCGCGGCCCACGCGGCCGATCGCCGCACCCAGTTGGGTGATGCCGCCAGCGAGCGGGCGCGCCATGCGCAGCGCCAGCAGCACCGACACCAGCAGCACCAGCACGGTGGCGACCGCCAGGCCGGTTGCAAAACGGGCGGCGCCGGCTTCCACCGCGCTGGCCGGCGTCACCAGCAAGGTGTGCCAGCCGGTCACATCGGACGTGTCGTAGGCACCGTAGACCACCAGCCCTTCGCGGTTCTCGGTGCGAATCAATCCACTGCGCTGCCGCGCATAGGCGGCGAGCACCTGATCGCTCGCCGGCTTGCCGACGAACGCTTCGGGCCGTGTGCTGCGCGCGAGGATCATGCCGTGGCGATCGTCGATGGCAGCCGCCAGCGCATCGGGCGGCACCTGGCGCGCCAGCCAGTCGGTCCAGACGTCGAACTCGATGCTGGCCGACAGCACGTACGGCGCGCCGTCGCCGCGCAGTACCGGCACCGTGATGAAGGTCGTGGTCTTGCCCGAGGTCACGCTGGTGGAGACGTCCGAGATCACCGGGCGGCGCAGGCGCGCCGCCTCCAGCGGGCTGTCGTCGCTGCCGCGCGGCACCGGTGCGCCACGGGCTACCCGCAGGTTGAGCAGGCGGGTGCCGTCGGCGCGCGCAAGCACCAGGTTCGACCAGCGGCCGTGGCGGGCGCGGGTGACTTCGGCCAGCGTGCGAAAACTGTCCAGATTCTCGCTGTCGATCTGTTCGCTCAGCGCCAGCACTTCGAGGGCCGTGATCGAGCGCTGGATCTCGGAGTCGAGCGCGACGGTCATCGCGCGCACCACGTCGGTCATCGCCCGCTGATAGGCATGGCGCTCGTTGTCGATCAGGCGGGAGACGAAGACAGCCGCGAGGATGCCAAGCGGAACGACTGCCGCCAGCACCGCACGCACCACATAAGGCCTGATCTTCAATGCGTCGCGCCCTCAAGAATCAGAGCACCCCGGCTCGTTGAGCCAAGTACCTTAAGGCGAGCGGCCCGCGCTCAGCAGCGCAAGCTAGCGTTGATCGTCGTTCCCAGGCAAGGCCAGGATGGGATTCGAGTACGGGACGCCATGAGGCCTGAGGAGGTTCGCGTAGGTCGACACCACAGTCGAGCTCACGTCCGTACGCGACGTTCTCGACGCTCGACCCGGCGAGGCGCCGCGCACAAGGCAACGCCACTCGATCCGCCAGATTGCTCGATCCGTCAGTTGCTCACATCCGTCAGGTTGCTCGATGCGCCGACGCAGCACCGTGCGACGTCAGGCCGCCCGCTTGGCTGCCATCGCGTTGCCGGCACGCGCGAACGCTTTGCGTTCGAGCACGCCGCTGATCCACTGGCCGATCGCCACCGTCTTGTCGAGGTCGATGCCGGTGTCGATGCCGAGGCCGCGCAGCAGGTACAGCACGTCCTCGGTGGCGACATTCCCGGTCGCGCCCTTGGCATACGGACAGCCGCCGAGCCCGGCGATGCTGGTGTCGAACGTGCTCACGCCCAGTTCGAGACAGGCGTACACGTTGGCGGTGGCCTGCCCATAGGTGTCGTGAAAATGGCCGCTGACCTCGTCCAGCGGGTAGTGCGCCAGCGCCGCCTCGATCGCGGCCTGGGCGGCGCGCGGCGTGCCGGTGCCGATGGTGTCGGCCACGCCGACGTGCTGCACGCCGATCTCCTTCATCAGGCGCGCCACGTAGCCCACCGCCGCGGGCGTGACCTCGCCTTGATACGGGCAGCCGAGTGCGCAGGAGATGGCGCCGCGGATGCGGATGTTGGCAGCGCGGGCAGCGTCGCACACCGGGCGAAAGCGCTCGATCGACTCGGCGATCGAGCAGTTGATGTTCTTCTGGCTGAACGCCTCGCTCGCCGCACCGAACACGACGATCTCATCAGGCCGCGTCGGCAATGCCGAATCGAAGCCTTTCATGTTCGGCACCAGCACCGAGTAGACGACGCCAGGCTGGCGGCGGATGCGCGCCATCACGTCGGCGCCATCGGCCATCTGCGGCACCCACTTGGGCGACACGAAACTCGTCACCTCGATCGCGCCGAAGCCGGCGTCAGTCAGCCGGTCCACCAGCTCGACCTTGACGTCGGCCGCAATCATCTGCTTTTCGTTCTGCAGTCCGTCGCGGGGACCGACGTCCACGATGCGGACTCGGGTGGGCAGTGCCATCGGCGTCTCCTCGCTCTTCGATGAGGGCCGATGTTAGTCGCGCGGCAGCGGCTGCGCGACCATCAACGCCATCACCTCAGATGAGCGCGCTCCAGGCGACGTCGCGCGACTGCTCGTAGCTGCCATTGCCGTCAGCGTCGAGCTCGATGCGCACGGTCGCCGCCGACAGCGCCGTCAGGCGCAGCCGGCTACCTGATGCACCGGTGACGATGAGCTGACCGGCGCGCGGGTAGGCGTCGACCGCGTAGCGCTGGAACGGCGCGGCCGTGACCACGCCGACGATGCCGCCGAGCGAGTTGGCGGTGAGTTCACCGTTGATGCTCGCGGTGTTGAGCCCCGGCGTCGCGCTGCCCGGTGCCACTGCAGCCGCGTCAGAGGTGATCAACTGCTCGAAGCCTGCGCGCAGCGTCAGCGAGTCGCTGAACATCTGGGCGGTGACGAGGGTGACGAGGCCGCCCGCACCGACCACGCTGCGGTAGGTGGCGAGCGTGCCCGCCTCGCTGTACGTGAGGTTGACGCTGCCGTTGATGCCGAAGCTCACATCGCTCGTGACCAGACGCAGGTCGTTGTAGGTCAGCGTGCCGCTGATGTTGGGGCCGCTGACGGTCGCCACGCGCAGCGACAGGCCGCCGTCGATGGCCTCGCCCAGGCCGGAGCTGCAGGCATTGAACGAGAAGCTGACCGAGTCGCCGGCGCTGACCGAGCCGCTGTTGTCGGCGTCGTTCAGCTCGATCGTGACGTTGCCGCTGGAGCCACACGCTTCGGTCACGCGGACGATCGCCAGCGCCCGCACCTGGCCGGTGACCACCGTCATCGAGCGCGCCGCGGGCGCATGCACCGCAAACTGCGCAAAGCGTTGCAGCACACCGCCCACCGAGGTCACGCCGGCGAACGCGGGCAGCGCGCCAGCCGGACGCTTGAAGGCACTCGACACGACGCGGCCGTCCGCCGCCAGCGGCGCCACGGCGCCGGTCGCCGCCGCGCTGACGACCACGTTCGCGCTGGCGCGCGCGACGGCATCCTGGTTGGCGGCCGTGATCAGCAGCGCCACCAGCGGGGGGGGCGTGGGTGCGGGCGTCGGCGCGGGCGCCGGCGTGTCGGACCCGCCGCCGCAGGCGGCCAGCAGTGCTGCGCAACTCATCAGCGCCGCCAGTCGGCGGGCGGTCCTCGAAGCAGTGCACGTCGTCATGATCCGACCCGTTTCCGTGAAGTCACGCTGATTGTCCCGGCGCCCGCCGGTTGCCACAACCATCCGCTCAGAGGAGTCGGCACGGCCGGCGCATCCCGGGCGGACAAACGGCGGGGCGGTGCGCGCGCCCAGCGCGCCAGGGAGCTGCGCCGAGCCGCACGCGGTTGGTTTGTTTGTTCGCGCAGCCGCGGTTAGCCGCCGTCCGACCCGGGACGCTCAGTAACCGCGCGCCCGGTCCACCTGCCCGCTGACCGCCTCGCCACGCGCCCAGGCGGCGAGCTTGGCGGCGACCTGCTGCGCGCTCGGCGCCAGCTGAGTGATTGCAGAGATGTGCGGCGTCACCAGGATCTCCGGGCGTGACCAGAACGGATGTGCCGGCGGCAACGGCTCGGTGTCGAACACGTCGAGCGTGGCGCCGCCGAGCTGGCCGGCATCGAGCGCGGCGAGCAGATCGGTCTCCACCAGGTGCGCGCCGCGGCCGACATTGATGAGATGCGCACCGGGCGCCAGCCGCGCGAACAGCGCTGCATTCAACGCGCCGCGGTTGGCGTCGGTCAGCGGCAGCACGCTCACCAGGACGTCGAGCTGGTCGAGAAAGCGCGCACAGGGCGCCGCCGCCGGATCGAGCGCGCCGGCCAGACACATCACGCCGTGGATGCTGCGCGGCGTGCGCGAAAAGCCCCGCACCGCAAAACCGTGCGCCGCCAGCGTGCGCGCGATCGCCCCGCCGATCACGCCGAGCCCGAGCACGCCGACCCGATAGTCGTCGCGTTCGCGCAGGGGCAGCGGCGACCACTGCGCCGCGCGCTGTTGCGCCGCATAGCGATCGAAACCGCGGTACACGCGCAGCACCGCCGCCAGCACGTACTCGGCAAGCACCTCGCTCATGCCGGCGTCCTCCAGCCGCAACAACGGCACGTCGCGCGGGAACGACGGCATCGCCAGCAGCGCATCGACCCCGGCGCCGAGGTTGAACACGAGCTTCAAGCCGCGCTGCTCGGCGAACAACGCGGCGGGCGGCTTCCAGACGAGGGCGACATCGGCCTGGAGCGCGGCATGTTCGACCGTGTCGTTCGCCGCGTCACGGAAGCTAACTTGTGCGTCGAGTCCGTGCTTCACGCACTCGATGCGTAGCGCGGCGAGCCAGGCCGGCGCCTGCGACTCGCGCGCGCACAAGACGATGCGCAGCGGCGCGCTGCCTGCCTTGGCGCTTCCCGTCTCAACGCTCCCTGTCTCAACGCTCCCTGTCTCTGAGCTCCCCGCCTTGGCAACCATCAGGCAGGTACGGCCACAGTGAACGCCACCAGCGCCGCCCCTTCGTCCACCTGATCGCCGACCCCGTACAGGATTTCTTCCACCACGCCGTCGGCCGGGGCGACGATGCTGTGTTCCATCTTCATCGCCTCCATCACCAGCAGCGCGGTGCCCTGGGTGACGCGCGCGCCCGGGGCCACGTGCACCGCGATGACCTTGCCGGGCATCGGCGCGGTCATGCGACCCTCGGTGGCTTCGCCCTCGCCCGCGTGGGCGATGACGTCGACCACGGCAAGCGCCTGGTGGCGGCCGTTCAGGAACACGTGCAGGTCGTCACCATCGCGAACGACGTCGGCCGCCAGGCGGCGGTCGCCCAGCCGCAGCGACAGCCGGCTGCCCTGCACGGCATCGATCGCCAGCGCGGTACGCAGGCTGCCGTGCTCGAAGGTGAAGCCGTCGCGGCCGTACTCGAGGGTGACATCGTGCACGCCGAAGTGCTCGCCGCTTTGCGACTTGAAGGTGAGCGTGCGCGTGTAGCGGGTGTTCAGCCGCCAGCCATGGCGCGACTGCCACGGGTCGCCGCTGCCGGCGGCGCGCTCGTCGGCCACCACGCGCGCCACGGCCAGCGCCAGCATCTCGTGCGGCACCGCGCCGTGCGCGGGAAACAGCGCGGCCCGCTCGCGCTCGATCAACCCGGTGTCGAGCTGGCCCCGGCTGAACGACGGGTTGTGCAGCAGGCGCGACAGGAAGTCGACGTTGGTCGCGAGGCCGACGATGTGGGTGTCGGCGAGCGCCACCCGCATCCGCGCCAGCGCCTGCTCGCGACTGTCGCCCCAGACGATCAGCTTGGCGATCATCGGGTCGTAGTTCGGCGAGATCGCATCCCCCGCGCGCACGCCGGCATCGATGCGCACGGCGGCCGGCAGCGGCACGCCGTCGGCACTGCGGCGGAACTCGACCGCGGCCGGCAGCGCCATGTGGCGCAGGGTGCCGATCGCCGGCAGAAAGCCCTTGTCCGGGTTCTCGGCGTAGATGCGCACCTCGATCGCGTGGCCGTGGATGCGCAGCGCGCCCTGTGGGTCGCTGGCCGGCAGCGGCAGCGGTTCGCCGCAGGCCACCCGCAGCTGCCACTCGACGAGATCATGGCCGGTGATCATCTCGGTCACCGGATGCTCGACCTGCAGCCGCGTGTTCATCTCCATGAAGTAGAACGTGCCGTCGGGCGCGACGATGAACTCGACCGTGCCGGCGCCCTGGTAGTGCACCGCGCGCGCCGCCGCCACCGC
>LNFM01011820.1_pt1 | contig 19270 bp, 37 predicted proteins | sample 596031 | NCBI WGS metagenome assembly LNFM01 (sample SAMN04254537, study PRJNA301005) | activated carbon metagenome | isolation source: dual media filters at the Ann Arbor, Michigan drinking water treatment plant | place: USA: Ann Arbor | reverse complement strand
CGGCCGGCGGCACGGCGGCGACCATCTCGAGTTCGGCTCAGACCTCCGGCACGTACAAGCTCGTGCTCGCGGACGTGGTGTTTACTGCCTCGGGCGGCTCGATCGGGCCGTTTCGGTATGCCGTGCTTTACAACGACACGCCGACCTCGCCTGCTGATCCTCTGGTCGGGTATTGGGATTATGGGTCGAGCGTCACGCTGGCGGCGGGCGAGACGTTCACTGTCGACTTCAGCGCCGCGTCCGGCGTTCTGACACTGGCTTAAGAGGGGCGCCGATGTTCGATCCAGATACCATGCGCAAGCGGTTCCACGAGCTGAAACAGCAGCGGGACGCCATCACGGCGAAGTCGGCACCCTTGCGGGCCAAGCGCGAAGCGGCGGTACAGCTCTATGAAAGCGTGGCGCGACCGCTTGAGGCGCAAATCCGAGAGGCCGAAGCGGGTCTTTATGAAATTGACCAAGAGCGGGCGGTTATTGCACGCGCCTTGAACGGCAAGACGGGAGCCGCTTAATTGGCCAAGCTGCACAACCTCGCCCGCATGTCGACGGCGACGACCGGCACGGGCACGATCACGCTTGGCTCGGCGGTGGCGGGCTTCCTATCGTTCGGCGATGCTGGGGTGGCAAACGGATCGACCGTCACGTATGGCATTCGCGACGGCACCAGCTCGGAGATCGGGCGCGGCGTTTATACGTCATCCGGCACGACGTTGACGCGAACGGTTCTGAAAAGCACGAACAGCAACAACGCGATCAGCCTATCGGGAACGGCGCAGGTTTTCATCACACCGGCGTCAGAAGACGTAATCGAGAACACGGGGCAGATGTTCACGCCGCCGGGTCGATTGACCTTGACGTCAGGTATTCCGATTCTGTCGTCAACGGTTTCGGGTGCGGCGACGATCTACTACACGCCGTATCTCGGCAACGTGATCTGGCTCTATGACGGTACGAGCCGCTGGGAGCAATTCGAGATCTCCGAACTTTCTCTGGCGCTCTCTGTCGGTACCGCGTCGCGACCGCATGATGTGTTTATCTATTCAAGCCTCGGAACGCCGACGCTCGAGTTGACCGCATGGACCAATGACACGACGCGGGCAACCAATCTTGCGTTTCAAAACGGGCGCTACGTCAAGAGCGGTGCCACAACCCGGCTTTATGTCGGGACGATCTACCTCGACGCGTCGAAACAGTGCAGCTTCATCGTCGGTGGGTTGGCTGCGGGCGGCACAGCGGGCGTCGTCGGCCTTTGGAATATGTATAACCGTGCGTCATGGGCGACGTTGTCGGGTGATACGACAAACTCTTGGACCTATACCGATACGGCCAACTGGCGCTCCGCCAATGCCTCGAGCACGATGCGAACGAGCTTCATCAACGGCGTTTCTGGTGGCGTGACGGTCGACGCCTGTTACCAAACCTTTTCAATTCACACTGGAAATGCGGGGCGCGTGGCGATCGGCTACGACAGCGCGACGGTACCTGCTGACTTTATGCTCATGGCGTCATCCAGTGACACGACTCTAGCGCACACGTCTGGCGTTACCGTTCGCACGGTGAAGATGGCGACGGCCGGTTATCACTACGTTCAGGCGATCGAACTTGGATCAGCTAACGTCACTTTTTACGGTGACGTCGGATTGACGACGGCGCAGTCGGGAATGAACGTCACGGGGCAATACTGATGCTAGCGCGCGAGATCACGGATCGGTTCCCGGCGGCGGTTGCGGGCGTCTCGATCGGGCGGGCGAACGACAAGGCGACGTGGCGCGTCGACTATCGCGAGGGCGCGTCGGCCGCGGCCAAGGCGGCAGTCGCGGCCTATATTGAAGGGCTCGACCCGGCGGCGGAGGCACTGAAAGCAGCCAAGCGCGAAGCCATCGCGGCGGTGAACCAAGCAGCGGAGTCGGTGCGGCTGCGCTACCTGACACCGGGCGCCGGCATGGCCCTCACGTATCAAGAAAAGTTCGCCCAGGCCAACGCGGTCTATTCGCTCGGCGAGCAAGCCGCCAACGCCATGAGCGAAGCGGATCGGCTCCAACAGTTCCCGATCCTGGCGCGGTCGGTCGGCATCGAATGCGAGACGCTCTATGCGTGCGCGGTGCTGGTGCTGGACCGTTACCAGCAATTCAACGAGGTCGCGGGCGTGATCGAGGCCAACCGGATGACGGGCATTGCCGCGATCAAGGCGGCTAACACGGTGCAGGGCGTGCAAGCGGCACACGAGGCCATTGCATGGCCGATGCCGTAAAGGCGCTCACGCACTGGCGCGGCGGGCGAACGCTGGTCCGGGCTGAGCATACGCGCGAGGTCCGCGAGGAATTGCCGGAGGGCGCGCGGAACGCGATCCTGCGCATGGGCTCGAACGCGTCATCCTGCGCCTTCACGCCATGACGGAGAGCTAATTGCTCGGTTTTCACCCGCTCGGCGACGTTGCCCTCGGCGAGATCGAGATTGGTGATGCGGTTGTCATCGGCGAGACCGGCGCGTTTGTTCTAACCGGGCAGGACGCGCTCTGGCAGCGCACGGGGGTAGCCGAGACCGGGGCCTTTACCCTGACCGGTCAACCGGCGCTGTTCTCGCTCAGCATGGCGGCCGGCACGGGCGCGTTCACCCTGGCGGGGCAGGACGGCGGGCTTCTCAAAGGGTTCGTGCTTCAAGCCGAGCCCACAATCAACACGTTCGCCGAGCATCCGCTGTTTTCGCCGCTCGGCGCCTTGGCGTTCGGTGAAAGCAAAGCCAACGACCAGACGACGACGTTTGTGCTCACGGGTTCCAATGCGGACGGCGCCAAAAGCATCGGATTTGCGGTTGATGCTGGTGCGTTTGTTCTCACGGGGCAAGACGTAACGCTGACCTTCCAAGGCTACCCCAACAAGATCCGGGTGTTCCCACATGTCGCACTGCCGCTTCGTGGCGGGCATCGTGGCGGAGGTCCTACCGGTCGCGTCACCATCGGCACCAACCCGCGCGCGCGCGCCTTCGGAGGCTAAATGCTGACACCAGGACGCAAGGCAGTCAACGCTCCGGTTCGCATCGCGGCGAACTTTCAGGACGAAAACAGAACCGACATCGACCCGGATACGGTCACGGTGAAGATCTACTCGCCCCAAGGGACAATCACGACCTACGTCTACGGGACAGACGCCGAAGTCGTGAAGGCGTCGACTGGTGACTATTACATTGATTACACGCCGAATGAATCGGGCGTGTGGCACTATCGGTGGGAAACAACCGGAACTGATGAAACGCTGGCCATAGAGGGATATTTCCGCGTTCAATACTCTCCGTTTTATGAGGGGACTATCGATGCTTACTATCGGTGACATCATGGTGGTCGTGGTGGTTGCGCTGTTCTGTGTAGCCATCTTTGCCTTGACCAAGGCGCTCGGGGGCAGTGAATGAGCTACACCACGTCACAGCTCGCAACGGCGGTCTTGCAACACCTGGGCGTGCTCGACGCCACGGAAACGATAGCCTCAACCGATCAGACCTACATCACGGATGTTTGGGGCGCAAAGTGGGAAGAAATCAGCGGTCACGGGAGCGAATTGACCTACTTCAGTTATGACGACATTCCCAACCCGGTCTTCCTGATCATCCGCGATCTGGTGGCCAACGAGGTGCGCGGCGCCTACGGGCGGCCAATCTCGGCGGCTGAAAAGGAAGCGGAAGAGACAATCATCTTGCGCAAGCTGCGCCGTCATCTGTCGGTGCAGGCCACGGGGCTACCCGGAACGGCGGTGTATTTCTAATGCCGCTGCAGCCCATCCCACTCGGAGCCAGGACCAACCCCGATCGCGCCAACGACGACGGCGCGGCGGTGCTGATCAACTGCTATGCCGAAGACGCGAGCGAGGAAGGCAAGGCACGTCTGCCGATCTATGCCTGCGACGGGTTCGCGGCGTTCTCGACCTTGACGGGATCGGGCTCTGGCGGGATTCGCGGGTTTCTCAACCTCGACGATACGACGCTCTACACGGTGACGGGCTCGCGGCTCAATCGGGTGACGACGGCGGGTGTGGCGACGGATGTGGCGGCGGTGACGGGCACGGGGCCGGTCTACATGGCCCGCAACCGCAAGGCGGCAACACCGCAGATCGCCATGGTGCCAAGCTCGGGCGGGTCTTACTACATCGTTGAAAACAACGTGGTGTCGGAACCGACGCTCGACGCGGACATTCCCAAGAGCCTTTTCAACAGCGTGTGCGCGATTGATGGCTATTTCGTCATCACGCTCAGCAATGGCGAGTGGTACATCTCGGGGATTGACGCTTCCACGGTTGACGAGCTTGATTTCACGACCGCAACCAGCAACCCGGACGGCCTGACGCGGGGCCTCGTGAGGGGCCGCGACCTCTGCCTGATGGGGCCACGCTCGACGGAGTTTTACGTCAACACGGGCGCGGCGGACTTCCCGTTCGAGCGCATCCACACGTCGAGCGTGGGCATCTATTCCGGCCCGACTGCGGTGGCTCTGACTGCGGCCTCGGATGGGGCCACGGCTGACACGATCATCTGGGCCGCGTCGAATGCGGACGGGGCGTTCATCGGCATCATGATGCTGGGCGGCTATGAGGCACGCAAGATCTCTGCGCCATGGGTTGATCGAGCTTTCAGAGACGCCATAGCGGCCTTTCCGCAGTCGATCCGGGCGTTCAGCCACACGCGCAACGGAACGACCTTCTACACGCTGACGAGCTACACCTTTACCGCCGAGTACAACACCCGAACCGGCTGGTGGCACAAGCGCACGTCGGCTTCGCTCGAGGACTATTGGCAGATCGTGGACGCCGCGACGTTCAACGGCCAGACGATCTATGGGAGTTTTTCCGCCGCGGCCCTCTATCAGGCGAGCCACAACATCACGCCTGGCTCTGCCTCGGTGCTTTCGCTCAAGCAGTCGTTTGACGGCGGTTTCACATGGAACACGACGCGCACAGCGGCGATCGGAGGGTCGGGGCAGGAAAGGACGAGGGCCAAGTTTCTGCGTCTTGGGCAATCCAAGGAAGACGGGCGCGTGATCGAGCTGGCCATCTCCAATGCCGTGATGGAAGCCGGGACCGGCAACAGCATGACGGTACGGCCTCCCCCGATCCATGCGTGGCCGGCGGGCACGGTGCTCAACGCCTTGCATGTGGACGTGTCGAGCGGGGCCAGCCTGACCAACAGGCCTAAGGGCATCTTCCTCTTGTCCGGCGATATTGAAGGGATAGCGCCATGAGCGACCCGTGGGCGTGGCGTTCGAACATGGACGCGCCGAAGCCGTCGCCTTTGGCATCGTTGAAGCCAGGACCCGAGCCGACCGGCTCGCAGCGGGTGCAGGATGCGATCTACGGCTGGCTCGGTGGGAGACCCGAAAACCGTGCCACGGCCTCGGCGCTGGCGGGCTTGTTCGATGTGGGCACGTTGGGAATGGCAACCGGAGCTTACGACGGGGCCAAGGAACTAGGCCGGACGGGTCAACCGGGCTCGCTGGCCATGGCGTTGATGCCAGGGGCCAAGGTGGCGGCGCCAGCCGTCAATGCGGCCACGCAGGCGGCTAAGAAGGGCATTCGCGCCTTCCACGGTTCTCCGCACGACTTCGACCGCTTCGACCTGTCCAAGATCGGCACGGGCGAAGGGGCGCAGGCGTATGGGCATGGGCTGTATTTTGCGGAAAATGAGGGGGTGGCCAAGGCATATAGAGACGCCCTGGCCGACAAGTCGAAGGTGTCTTTTGACGGGGCGGCTCCATCGAATAGCGCCGCAGTCGCGTTGCACCGCAACCAATACGATTTCGACAAGACGCTTGCCGACCTGCAAAGCGCGGTGCAAGCCAACCGTGGGTTCGGCGACGAAAGAACCGTCTCTTTGCTCGAAAAAGACATCGCAGAAATCACGGCGTTACGCGGCAAACAGATGGAATCGCCGGGGAAGATGTACGAGGTGAACATCAAGGCTGATCCTGAAGATTTCCTAGACTGGGATAAGCCGCTGAGCCAGCAGAGCGAGAAGGTCAAAGCGGCGCTCGGAAATCTTGGAATTGAGACGCGCAATAACGGTGAATGGACCGTTTCGCAAGGCAAGTCCGGCAATAAATGGGTTGTCAAAAATGTATGGGGCGAGCCATCCGGTACGTTTTCGACAAAGGAAGCTGCCGAAGCCAAGGCAATGGCGATGACTGAAAAACACAATACTGGCGGCGTTCAAAACGCATACCAAAGGCTTGGCGGAGAAACGATCTACACCCGAGAAGGCTTTGATAAAGGAGATGCGACCCGCAAGCTCCGCGAAGCAGGCATACCCGGCATTCGCTACCTTGACCAAGGCTCTCGCGGTGCTGGCGAGGGAAGCCGCAACTACGTAGCGTTCGACGATAGCCTGATCGAAATCCTCCGCAAGTATGGCCTGCTGCCTCCTGCCGTTGTCGGTGGCGTTGCCGCGTCTCAATCCGACGCACAGGCGGGACAATGAGCGGCGAGGAACTTCCCGGCCTGCCGTCCGTCATCGAGCCCGTCGTCGACCGTTACCGGCGCTGGACGCCAATTTGGTATCCCTACATCAAGCGGCTGCTCGACGGCATCAAGAGCGTCAAGGACAGCGTTTTCACGATCAACGAGACCATCGATGAGATAAACGGCAAGTGGTCATTGTCGATATCCGCGAACAACCGTATCACGGGTTCGATCACGTTGGACGGGACAGCAGCTAATTCGTCGTTTGCCGTGCTCGCGGATAAGTTCATTGTCGTGCATCCATCAGTTGATGGAACGACGATACAGGCGTTCGTGGTTGGGTTGGTAGATGGCGTTTCGACGGTCGGTATCAACGGCAATCTGATTGTGGATGGCACGATTCTAGCCCGTCACATCGTTGCCGATAGCATAACGGCCGACAAACTCGACGTTTCGACGCTTTCGGCCATATCGGCCAATGTCGGGACGGTGACGGCGGGCGTGCTCAAGAGTGCGGATAACAAATTCATTATCGACCTGAACAACAAAACGCTAACGATCACAACCTGATGCCAACGCTACACGCACGCGGATCTGACGGGACGGTGGCTATTTTCAATGGCGCCGATGACGTGATCGACAACCCGCTGGGCGACCTTTCGCGTGTGTTGTTTCATTCCGATCTGCAATACCCCGCGATCGTTTCGGAGCATGACATCACGGTCCCGTTGCCGGCGCGGTCGGTCTCAGCTTTTACCCCAATACCGCTGTTTGCCCATGGCAAGGCCGGGACGCCGTTTGTGCTGGGGTATATCGCCAATCTGGCCAATGTGCCGTTGGCGGGCTCAGTGCCGATCGAGACGCGCGACTTCATGTATGGCCGATTTGTCACGCTTGGAGCCGACGCCACTAACGTCATTCTGCATGACGGATACGTGATGTCGGCAACGGACACATACCCGGCGCGCACGCTCAACCTCAAGATTTTCATCACGGACCTGCTGCTGACATGAGCGAAACAATCTACCTCGGGACCGATGCCATCCGCGCCAGCGCGGGCAAGTTCGACACGGACAAGCGCTATATCCGAGGTTCTGCGTCGTTTACCTTCCTCGTCGCCAAGGGCAAAACGATGGACATGGGGCTAAGACCGGCTACCCCGTCCATTCCGTCCTATCGCTATGCGGTCGGGGGCTACATCGTCGACAACACAGCCGGCACGTCGAGTTTCAACGCCTCGACGCAGGGTGTCACGCTTTGACAACCTTACTCGAGGCCACACCGGGACGGCTGGTGCTGCGGGGAACGGACGGCGGCATTCGCTTCGATAGTGACGAGAAGTTGTTTCAAGCGACCGAGCGGGCGACGGGCAGCATTGCGTTGGGGCCATGGAGCGCGACGGCAACCTGGCCGGCGACCAGGGCCAACATCGACCAAGAGATCAACCACACGCTCAAAGCCATCAATGCCTCGTGTGACACGGTTGTAGGGGCTTTCTCTGTGACATCATCCTACTCGGGCGGTGTGTCGAATGTTGGATGGTTCAACGCGAGCGGGACTTATCTGCACTACACCAATGCGCTTGGCGGCGGCGGTTATGGGATGGCGTTGTTTTCGTTCGTCGCATCGGGCGGGTTGCTGGTCTTGAACGAGCGCACGTATCTGACCGCGATCTTTCCAAGCAGCACCGGCACCAACACGCACACGCTGCTAGCGTTGGTGCTGCAATATAACCTCTACGTGGGGAGCTTCGTATAACAATGGGCCTGTTCGACAGCCTGTTCAAATCGAACACCAAGGGCATCTTCAAGACCAACAACGAGGCCAACGCCACTCTCGCGGGCGGGATGGACCAGGCCAAGGGCTATCTCACCGGGGGCGTTTCCGGCGCCAAGGATGCGCTGGGAGCCGGTTATAAGACGGCGAGCGGGGTTTACGGCCAGTATGGGCAGGACGCCTTCGGCGATCTGGCGGCGGGCTACGGGTCGGCCAACACGCAACTGGCGCAGGGTTACGCAGGGGCAGAGGGCGCGGTCAACAACGCGCTCGGCAAGGCGCAAGGCTATTACCAGCCGTTTTACAACAGCGGCGTCGGTTCGCAGGACCTCTATAACAACGCGATGGGCCTCGGCGGCGCTGATGCGGCGAAAGGCTTTTACCAGAACTACGGCTCGAATGATCCCTTCCGGGCCTATCGCGACGACCTCGCCCAAAAGCAAATCGAGCAGAAGTACAACGCCACGGGCGGCTATCAGGGCGGGTCGGGCGGTGGTGGTTCGGGCCGGTTTGCATCGGCCACGGCACGCGCCAGCCTCGAGCGCGGGACGCAAGACCTCAACGCCTATCTTGATCGCCTGGAACGCGCCGCAGGGCGAGGCCAGCAGGTCGCGGGCGCCATGTCCGGCAACGAGATGGCGGCCGGTGGGCAGGTCGCGGGGCTTCGCACCGGGCTTGCCGATCGCGTGGCCGGCAACGAGGTGAACTTCGGCAAGGATCTGAGCTCGACGCGGATGAACCTAGCCGATCGACAGGCTGGGCTTGCCACGGGATACGGGCAAGGCATGGCTGGGCTCGATACGGGCTCGGGCAGCGCGCTGGCAAATCTCGTCTATGGCAACGCACAGCAGGTCGCATCGAACAACATCAACGCCGAAAACGCGGCGGGCCAGGCGCGCGCACGCCCTGGCCAGAATTTGATCGGGCTCGGTGGGCTCGCGCTCGGTGCCATGACGGGCGGGTTCGGCGGTAGTGCGCTAGCCGGCTTAGGCGGTTTGTTCCAGCCGCAAATTGGTCCGTGGCAAACCACTTCACAAAAGGGCTGACAGCATGATGACCAATCCTAGCCCGCTGGCTCAGCTCGGCGGCGGTATGCAGCAGGGTAACGGCCTGCAACTCGGCGGCGGGTTTCGCCAGCAGCCGCAGATGCCGCAGATGGGCGGCGGGTTCCAGGCAGGTAGCCCACTAGCCCAGCTTGGCCGCTACGGCGGCGGCATGGGGCAGCAGCCCGGCGGGATGGGCATGCAATCCCCACAGATGCCTCAGATGAGCGGCGGCATCGTCAATCGCGAGCTTGGCGGCGGCGGTCCGGTTGGCCCCGAGGCACCCGGCATGATGCCGCAACAGACCATGCAGCCCTACCAGATGCCGAACATGCCGACGCGAGGCGGTCAATTCCAAATGCCGCAGATGACTCAACTGAGCTCCAGATGCCGCAATACCAGCCGAGCCCGTTGCTGGATCTGTCGCCCTTGGCGCAAGGGTTGCAGATGCGCCAGAAGGCGCAGCAGGCGGAAGCACAGCGGGCGATGGCCGAACGCAAGATGGCCGAACAGCAACGCCAGTTCGATCTCGGCAATGCACGCGGCGACAAGCAGCTTGCATTGCAGGAAGCCCAGGCGCGGCGCGAAGCGGCGATGGACCCGTTGCGCCAGCGGCAACTCGAGACGGGCATCAAGGTACAAGAGCGCCAGCTTGCGGCTCCGATCGACGACGGGTCGAAAATCGTCACAGAAGGCGGGCAAATCTTCCGCGTCCCGAGGCAGGGTAACGCGCAGCCTATCGGCGGGTCAGATCCGATCGCACAAGCTCAGCAATCGGCGGCCGCGAGGCGGGCCCAAGTTGTTGCGGCAGGGATGGACACTGAAAGCCCAACAGCGAAGGCGTTTGTTGCGTCGGGCAAGATGCCAAGGGAAGACCAGCAGCCTCTTACGGCGACCGACAAGAAAGCCATTTTGGAGGCTGACCAAGCCGTAATGACGGGGCAAGGTGTCATCGACAATCTGAGAGAGGCTATAGATCTTAGCAAGAAAGCGTACACGGGACCTACCGCCGGCGTAAGAGGCTACGTTGGGTCTTTGGTTGGTTCTGAAGGCGCTGTCGAAACGGAAAATCTTAACAATCTTATTACAACGAATGCCTTGCAGCAGCTCAAGGCTCTGTTTGGTGCAGCGCCGACAGAAGGCGAGCGAAAAATCCTGCTCGACATCCAAGGATCAGTTAACAAAGCGCCAGCCGTTAGAGAGGAAATATACAAGAGAGCGGAGAAGATTGCTCAGATGCGTCTTGATTTGGCTAAGCGTCAAGCTGACCAGATCAGGGGCAACACGTATTATAAGCCGCAAGGTGGTCCATCCAATCCCGGTCAAACCAATGGCTGGTCAGTCAGAAAGATCGATTGATGGCGCGATACGAGATCACGGGGCCGGACGGCGCTAAATATGAAGTTAACGCGCCGGACGGGGCATCGGAGCAGGACGCAATTTCGTTCCTGCAACAGCAGCTTGGGCAACAGCCCGAACGTCAGGACCGTATGGCGTTCGCAAAGCCAAAGCCTGGCCTATCGTTGCCGGAAGCCGACCCTGTGGCGGATACGATCAAAAGCGCGGGCGCGGGTCTTGCCCGAGGCGCCATCGGCATGGCTGGCCTGCCGGGAACGATCGAGCAGATCGGCCGCGCCGGCATCAACTACGGCGCCAAGCAATTTGGCGCAGCAGGCGACGTGGTGTCGCCTGAAACGGCGTTGCCGACAGGTGCCGACCTGCAAAAGAAGGCCGAAGGCTACACGGGAAAGTTCTATGAGCCCAAGACGGCAGTTGGACGCTATGCGGGCGCCATCGGTGAGTTTGCGCCGGGGCTAGCGTTCCCCGGTGGCGTGGCGCAACGGGTGCTCGGTAACGTCGTCGGCCCAGCCGTGGCGTCTGAAACCGCAGGCGAGCTGACCAAGGGCACGGCGTATGAGCCATGGGCTCGTGTTGGTGGCGCATTGGCTGGAAGCGCGCTGCCGAATATCGCGGCGCGCGGTCTAACTCCAGTACCGTCGAGCGCAACAAGGCAGAATGCCGTCCAGACGCTTCGCAACGAAGGCGTCACGGATCTCACTGCGGGCCAAGTCACCGGCGCTAATCCGCTGCGTTGGACAGAAGCGGCCATTCAGGACACGCCACTGACTGGCGCACGCCTGCCCAACATGCTCGAGCGCCAAGCGGAACAGTTCACGAGCGCCGCGCTCCGCAGGGCTGGCATCAGTGGTACACGGGCAACGCCCGACGTGATCGACTCCGGGTTTCAGCAGCTCGGGCAGAAGTTCGATGAATTGGCGAATGCGTCGCAAGCCACGATCACGGTTGGTGACGCCAACAAGATCACGCGAGCGCTTCGCGATTACGAGCGGATGACGCCACCATCTCAGCAAGTGCCCTATATCCGCGACATCGTGCACGACATCGGCGGCATTGCGGGGCAACCGATACCTGGGCCTCTTTACCAGCAATATCGGTCGATCATTGAACGAGTTGCGCGCGGCACGTCGGCGCCCGAAGTTTCGTCCGCTTTGCGGGACATTCGCAACGTGCTTGACGACGCGGTTGAGCGCGGGTTGCAACCGCAGATGCAGGGGCAATGGCGGGACGCGAGGGGGCAGTATCGAAACCTGCTAGCCGTCTCCCGAGCGGCCGGTGCTGCCGGCGAGAATGCCGCCAACGGCTTGATCTCTCCGGCCCAATTGGCAGCGGCAGCAAAGGCAACGCAAGGGCGGCGTAATTTTGAGCGCGGCCGGGGCGAGCTAGGAAATCTCGCGCGCGCGGGCGAGGCCGTTATGAAGCCGATGCCGCAATCGGGCACCGCACCTCGCCTCATGGCAATGCAGGTCGGACAGACCGTTGCCGGTGGCGCGGCGGGTGCGGCGGCTGGTGGTGGTGATCCAACGACGACAGGACTGGGTGCCCTTCTGCCTTGGATCATTCGAGGGGCGGCGGGTCGAGCAATCATGCATCCTGCAACGCAACGCTACCTGTCCAACCAGGCAGTGCAGGGCGGCGTCAACGTCGGTCAGGGAAGACGTGCAGCGTTGCTGCCAGGCATTGCCTCGGGCAACAATCAGGACGACCCAACCGAATATTAAGACCGCGTGCGCGTTGCACTCTATAGGTGCAGAACATGGCCGATGATTATCTCTACATGCCGCAGCCGGAACAACCGGAGCCGAGCGCATTACAGAAGCTCTGGAACGCACGGCCCTGGCAGGGATACGCGGAGAATCCGCCTAGTATGATGCCTCAGTTGGCGATCGCGGCCGGCCTGTTGCACCCCAGGCTTGGCGGCGCAACCCGTGACGTGGGCATGGCGGTGCAGATGGCGCGGCAAGGGCAGGCGCCGGCGGCTATGCAAGGCATGCCGGCTGGAATACCTCCTGCGGCTAATGCACCAGCGTCTCAAATGGCGCCGATGGGCATGCGCCAGGGCACCGCGAACAGCAACAAGCCCATGAGCCGCGTTGAGCAATTCGAGGCGCACTTGGCCAACCTCGAGCGTCAAGGCGTGCCCTATGAGCAGTTCCCGACGTGGCAAGCGTTCTTTCGTGGAATGGACTGACGACCGCGTGCGCGTTGCACTAGGCTAACCGATGACACCAGCCAGCATCCGCAACAAAAATCCGGGGGCCATGTATCCCGGCAAGTCCGCTAAAAAATTCGGGAGCACGTCGTTCGAGACGCTGAAATCGAAAGACGGCGTACACAAGATCGCGACGTTTCCGACCTCGACGCATGGCGCGGCGGCTCAATTCGATTTGCTGTCTCGGGTTTACACCGGGATGACGATTGAAAAAGCCATCACGAAATGGTGCGGCAACTTTTACGCGCCGACATATCTCAAGGTGCTCAAAGATCGCGCCGACGTCACGCCGGACACGGTGCTGACGAAGGCAATGCTGGCTGACTATGAGTTTGCAATCCCGTTTGCCAAAGCCATGGCGTGGCAGGAAGCCGGCTGCGACTTCCCTCTGAAAGATGAGGAATGGCTTGAGGCGCACCAAATGGCGATGGGCAAGGAAAGCGCGGCGCCCGCGTGGAATCCTCGCAACGACGTTCCGACGCCAAAGATCGAGACGCGGCAAGAGCCGATGTGGCGCCGCATTAAAATGTCGGTAACGGGGTTCTTCACCTCGATCGGCACCTATGGCGTTCTCGGGCCAACGGGTGCCGACATTTTGCCGTTCGTTCCCCCTCCCCCTCCTGGCATCAAGCAGACCGTGCAGAACCTTGGACAATGGGGCGACGCGGTGCCGTTTGCCCAATGGCAGATGCTCTTGGTCGGTGCGGCAGTGTTCGCGGCGGTTGCTGGCGGGTCCGCCGTCGTTTCGAGGCTTAAATGAGGGTCTACCTCATAGGGTTTGCCGCAGCCTTGGCCGCGATGGCGGGATGGTCGGCAATGATGAAAAATCAAGGCGTAAAGTCCGAACGTGCTCGCGTCGAGGTCGCAGGGAAACGGCTAGATGCTAAAGCGCGAGTGGTACGGAAAAAGATCGAAGCCAAGAAGCCGGACGAGCTGCAAGCTGATCTTCGCAAGTATTGCCGTGACTGTAGCCCTTAGCGGCTGCGCCAAGGCGCCAGAGGGCACGCTTGCCCAGGTCTGCGGCCCCAACGGTTGGCGTGAAATCGGCGTTCGCAAAGCCGACGTGATCACTCCGGGCACGGCTCAAGAAATCATCGGAAACAACGCGGCTCGGGCGGCCTGGTGCGCTCCGAAGAAAGCGTGACCATGGATGCTTCAGAGGGATTGGGAGACTGGAATAGAGCTTGGCCGGGCGCTGGAGAAGCTGTCCAGCCACGAACGGCGCATGGACAGAATCGAAGCCGACCACGAGCATTTGCAGACGGAAGTTTCGGAAGCCAAGACCATAGCAGTGAGGGTCGCGCTCGTCGTGGTCCTATGGCTGGGTGGGATGGCAATCAAACTCCCGTCAGAACAGGGCGGGGAGTTCGTGGCGAGCTTTCTAAAAGCCTTCCTGTCAAAATGATCGAGCCAGCGCTGTCCGTTGCATGCTGGCTCGGTTGGGCGTTCCTGGCAATTGCGCTTGCCTCGTGGGGATGGTGGACTGTTTACCACATGATGAGCTAGCGGGCGTCTCCCTATTTTAGGGCTTCGTCTGGATCGAGACCAAATCTCACGCACAGTTGCCGAGCAAACGTACTGCCGAGGGCAAACGTGTCTGCGACGTGGACCCATCGCGAATGTTTGCAGCGGCGGTCCTGCACGTTGCTACGACAGCCCTTCACTGCTCGCTCCAGGAGTTTGTCGTCTGTGATGCTGGCAACCGTGTGCTCGGTCATCGGGGGGCGATTTCCTGTCATTCCACGGGCTTCAGGAACTCGGTCGGTCCGTCGCCAATGACGTTCTCCCAACCGTAGTCGTTGGCGATCTGCCAACGGCCCTTGATGCCCTTCTTGAACTGATCGCTAGCCGGCTTGTACGGGAGCCAGCGCATCGAGATTGCGACGGAGATTGGTCGCCCCGTCTTCACGCTGTCGTCAATCGGCCGCGTCTCGTATCGCATCGGGGCGTCTCCAAACTATTCCTCGCAGCCGCGCCACGCGGCTCGAACTTCATCGATTGTGGGCAAGTGGTCCTTCATCCCAGCATCCCCCATGCGGCGCAGCAGGTTATTCAGTCGTTCCTCTCGATCCCTCTCGGCCGTCGCACGATATGACGCCTCGTCGCGCGCAGACTTGATCTCCGACCAAAGGTCACGAACAAGGTCGGCCGGGATCGTCTTGCTCTGCTTCTGGCGCTCGGCATAATCCATCGGGCGATTCCTTACTTTGTCAGCTTGAGCCTAGCCATCAGATCGGCGAGAGCGTTTCGGTAGGTCAGAGACCTCGCGTTGCCGGCGTGCTGCTCCAACATCGAGAGCAGAGCGCGCCGTTCCAATTCACTGATCTCAATCTGCGGCATCGGGGCGTTTCCCTACTTCTGGTCGCGGATCAGCTTGCGATCTTTCGCGGCGCTGTGGATGGATAGATTTGCTGCCGCTGCGATGGCAGCCCTGGTCATGTCAGGCAGGTCAGGGAGAGGCATTACGTGCGTCGGCTGTGGATGCCACGCAGTGCCGAAGACGGTCCACTGGTCGTTCTCCGGGTCCCACATGGCGATTTTGTGGATCAACATTGTTCCCTCGTAGTTCGGGACAGCCGCCAGCACAAACTCGTATTCCCTGTGCTGAAACTTGCCTGCTTCGGTCCATTGCATCGTAACCTCCTATTTGTCTGCGTCTCTGGCTCGTTCAACCTTGGCGATATTTTTTCTGACGCGAGACTTCGGCGTCGGGGCGACGACGTCCACACCTTTAGTCTTAATCACGTCATCCCACGTAGGGCTAGGAGGGGCTCCGTCATACTCGCACCGCCATATGGGGCGACCGTACATATCTACACCGTCCACGCGGGTTTCAATTGGATGGCGGTATCGCATGGCAACTGGCTCCACGCGGCAGGTAAAATACGTTCTGCTGCCATCGGCAATCGACTCCGCGCACAAAGAATGACCCACAACCCGATACCTGAACACGATAACACGCGAGTCAGACGCCCCCATAAAGGGGCGCGTCTGATATTCGTACTCGGCGCCTACTGGTAGCAAGCGAGCCATCTGGGCCTATTCCTTCTTTGCAATGAGGCGCAGCGCGTACCTGATTGCGGCGCGTTCGTTGATGCTGAGCCGGTGGCTGTCATCGGCCGCCATCTTGCGCAATGTGAGCACCTTTTCTGCCGGTGTCTCTGGCTGTGCATAGTCACCCACGGGCGTCTCCAAACTTTCAGGGTTGATCGGCGGGCAGCTTCACTGGCTCGGCTTGTCTAGCCGCACGAGCAGCCATCGAAATTTCGTTCAAAACTCCTATCATCGTCTGGTGGCTGTCGCACTCGATGACGAATGCACCAACCATCTGGCGCGTGTCGATGATCACGCGTGGAAGCGCACACATGCCGCGACCAAAATCCTGCCCGTCTTGACGTCGGATCATCGTGATTTCGTCGGCGTCGACAACCCCGCCAAGGATCGGAATGGGAATAAGTGACATCGGGCGTTATCCTACTTTGCTGGCGCGCTGTGCGAGGGATCACGTCGGGCGCACGAACATGGGTCCATGGCAAAGCCAGCATGATCTTTGTAACCAGTGCCGTCGCACATCTTGCACTTCGCCGCTTCCTTCCTCCGCAACTCGGCAGCCTCACGTGCTTCGGCCAAAAATTCCAGCGGGCGTCTCCATTTCATGGGGCGTGGGGTCAGCCGGAGTTTCACCAGCAAAAGCGGGTCGGTGATGCGCGCTCCCGTATCCACCAGCAGATAGCCTGCAACCCCTCACTGATCTATATTTGCCTTGATTGTCGCCGAAAGTCAATGTATGTTTTCGCAATGATCCCCAGCGCACTCAAGGTCGGCTTCATTCGCAAGAGCGACACGCACTCGCTCCCGGCGCAGCGTGCCGCGATGGAGCGCGCGGAGATCGTGCGCGTCTATGACGACTGGGAGCTTTGCTTGCGCCAGCGTCGGCGCGGCTCGGGTGACGTAGTGGCCGTGCACAAGGCGAGCGCGCTCGCTGATCCGGTGGACCGGCGCAAGCTGGGCGGGCTGCGTGCGAGCTTCCGGCGCAATCTGGATAGGCTCGAAAAGACGGGCTCGACGCTGCTCGAATTGTCCACAGGGCTCAGCACAGCGATACCGAGCGAGCGCGACCAGATCACACGCGCAGCCGAGGATGAGCTTGGGCGCGTGCGCCGGTTCAGCCACACGGGCAGGCCTCGCCGGGTGTGGACGCCGGAGCAGTTGACCATCATGCGGCTCCACTGGCGCAGTCGTGACCATGACGGCGTGCCCGCCTCGGCGAGCATGATATTCAAAGCATTGGGGCCAAGCGGTCGTGCAATAGGACCGAAGCCCCGCAAATAGGGAATGGAGCCCGAGGATGACGTTCGTTGAGATGATCCGAGAGGCACGAATGGGCCGCGATCTCTCTCAAAAGGAGTTCGCCGAGGCGCTCGGGTTCACGCCGCAGTATCTGTGCGACTTGGAGAAGGGCCGACGGCTCGGTTCGGTCGAGTTCGTCAATCGCGTTTGCGACTGGCTCGGGCGAGGGGCGAAGGGGCGGCTAGAATGGCACCGCGCGGGCGCTCGCTCGCACGGCTGGGACGTTTGAATGATCGCGGCAATGGCCGCAAAAGGGTAAGGAGCCAAAGATGGGACGAGTTGTGGTGCACTACGACGAGAGCGGCGAAGTCACGTACTACGCGGACGGCGACGTGCAATTGTTCATTGTGGATGAACGGGCGCCGGACGATCGCGTCTACGAGTGGCTGGATCGAGATGCACCGGGGGCGATTGACAGCGTAATTGGCAAAAGCCGTGTCGGCAACCGCTGGGATGGATCGAAGGCGGCGCGTCGGCTTGGACAAACGAAAGTAAATTAAGGAGCCCGAGCATGGACAAGGAGGCCATAGCCAGAGTTAAGGATTGGCTGGCGTCGACAGACGTTCAATGGGCTGAAGCCGGAATGGCACTAGAGTATATCGCCGAGCTTGAGGCCGGGCTTGGCGAGATCGCAGAGGGCCAGATCGATGAAGGCGGCAATCGGCGAAACCATCCGCACGCAACGGCCATGGCGCGCAAACTGCTGCGGTTGGAATAGGAGCGACAGATGCGAGATCGAGGCGACGGCATCGAGTGTGGAACGTGCAATAATGAATTGTGGGTGTGTGAGCAGCACGATAGTAAGTGCTCGTGCTCTGATCGATCGGCCCCGTGCCCGGATTGCAATGTTGGCCTCGCTCGCGGTGGCCCAGATTATGACGTGGTGCTCGCGTCGGCGCGAGACACCGCCCTAGTTGTCGATCCTAGAAAACGTGCGCATTAGAGCCGAAACGCCAACAGTTTGAACAGGAGCCCGGACATGTGTAGCGACGACGGAGAAGCAGGGCACGCCATCGACCTTGGTGGCGGTCGGACGTTGTGGGCTGGTGAGATCAGCCGAGCACTATTTGACGAGCACGGATTGGGCGACCATTTTGAAAGCGACGGTGGATGGTGGCTGGTGGATTTCGACGGCCCAAACGGGACGCGTGTGCTGGCCCGATGCCTTGACCGATATAGCGCCAGCGATCTCTTGGGCATCGCAGCAGCCGGCATCCGCGCAGTGGACGCCAGAACGCCAGCAATTTGAAGTGGAGCCCGAGCATGTACTTGGTTGTTGTCGAAGACGAAGACGGGGCGTGGAAGAGCGAGCCCGAGTATTTGGCATCTTACGCCGCAGCCAAGGATGCCATGGTCCGCAAGGCGGATGGCTCAGTGCCAAGCCTCGTGACCGTCATCTATGAAATGAAGCAGGTCGCAGCGACAACTGGACGGATGGAATAGGAGACCTACTCGTCCCGCATCCGCCGCCGCCATGGATCGTAACCGTCTGGCGGCTTGCGGAACGGGCGGTCTGTAGTTCGCAGACCGATTCTTTTGTCAGCGACCCGCTTTGCCTTGGCACGCTTGGGCGTGGTCTCTGTGTCGGTGATGACGCGATGGCACGGCCTCGAGCAAAGCACCTGGCAGTTGCCCAGATCGTTGCTGTTTGGCTCTGTAGCGGGTTTGTAACGGTGGTTATATTCTGGCCCGTTGCCGGGTCTAATCGGGTTCCCGCAGCCTTCGCAGACACCGCCGCAGCGTTCCCAAGCCTCGCGTTTTGTCTTGTCGCTGAAGTTGTAGCGCTTCATGCGGCTTTTTCCCGTAGCAGGTCTTCGGCCTTGATCCCGGTTTCAGCCTCGATCACGGCTTCAACGTCGTCGGACAGCCGGCAGAAGTCGGCATGCGCCATCTTGGCGAAGCTCACGGACTTAGGGCGGAATATCACCAGCGTGTCGCCATGGATCACGGGCCAAGCGTAGGACCCGGCGCCACGGATGGCGGCCTCCGCAAGCAGCATAGCGCGCTCTTTGCTCATGCCGGTCATGGGGATTTGGGCGCCGATCTCGCGGGCGCCGGCCTTCATTTGCAGCCACGCACGAAGTTCTTCGCTCG
>LNFM01006467.1_pt1 | contig 19270 bp, 18 predicted proteins | sample 596031 | NCBI WGS metagenome assembly LNFM01 (sample SAMN04254537, study PRJNA301005) | activated carbon metagenome | isolation source: dual media filters at the Ann Arbor, Michigan drinking water treatment plant | place: USA: Ann Arbor | reverse complement strand
GCCGGTCCCGTGGGTGTTGTTGATGGCCGACCGGCGCACGCCGGGCGCCAGCAGCGCGAGCGCCGAGTACTCGCGCCCGGGCAGTGGCAGCGCGACGGCCTGCTCGGAGGTCACCACCGAACTCCGCTGGCTGGAGTCGCGCTCGAGGCGCACACCCTGCGCCTGCACCTCGATGGCCTCGCTGAGGTCGCCCACCTGCAGGCTGACGTCGACGCGCTGGCGATTGCCGATGGCCAGGGCGACTTCGGGGACGGTCGCGGTCGAGAAACTCGACAGCTCGATGGTCACCGCGCAGCGACCGACGCGCAAGGTGAAGAATTCGTAGGCGCCACTCTCGTTGGTCACCGTCACCTGTGTGACGTTGGTGTCGAGATTGCGCAGGGTGACGGTGGCCCCGGGCAGGGCACCGCCGCTGGTGTCGGTCACCGTGCCGGTGATCGAGCCGGTTTCGAACTGCGCCCAGCACGGCGAGGCGCACAGCAGCATGAAGACCCACACGACGATGAGTCGGAGACTGGCCAAGGAACGTTCCTCCAGATGAGTGCCGGATGGCGTCGGGCGGGCCATACCCGCGTCGACGGGCCCATGGTAGGTAGCCCACCTGACGTCAACGCGACGCTGTCGTGACGGGCGTGTGATCGTCGACACGCGCGAACGTGCCGCGAACGTGCCGCCGTTGTCACGCGCTCGTCGTCACCAGCCCCTACGCTGCGCGGATGGCATCTGCCGCATCCCTGACCTCCTTCGCTCTGCTCCTCGGCGCGGCGGCGTCCGCGCTGGCGCCATGGCCCGACACGCAGGCTCGACCGGCCCCCAGCACGACCTCGGTCGGCACGTTCGTCGTCGCGCACCGCGGCGCCTCGGCCTACGCCCCCGAACACACCGCGGAGGCGTACCAGCTCGCCATCGCGCAGGGGGCCGAGTACGTCGAGCAGGACCTCGGCGTGACCAGCGACGGCGTCCTCGTCTGCACCCACGACACCATGCTCGAGCGCACGAGCGACGTCCGCGCGCGCTTTCCCGATCGATTCACCGAGGTGACGAGGAACGGACGCGTCGAACGGCACTGGTACGTCGACAGCCTGACGCTGGCCGAGGTCAAGCAACTCGATGCCGGGTCGTGGTTCGACCCGAAGTTCGCGGGGGCGAAGATGCTCACCTTCCAGGAGGCGATCGACCTCGTCAAGGGCAAGGCCGGGCTGTTCCCGGAGCTGAAGACGCCGGCGCGCTTTCGCGCGCGCGGCTTCGACCCCGAGGCCCTCGTGGCCGACGCGCTGCGTCGCAACGGGCTGGTGGGCGCCACGTTCAAGGGACGCCCCGCCGTGCACCTGCAGGTGTTCGAGGAGGACAGCGTGCGACGCCTGGCCCGAGTCCTTCCGGAGGTGCCACGCAGCTTCCTCATCGGGTCGGCCGACGGGGGCAAGCGGTGGCTGACACCCGCAGGCCTGGCCGAGGTGAAGACCTTTGCCACGGGCATCGCGCCGGCCTACCAGATCGTGGATCGGATGCCCGAGCTCGTCGCGCAGGCGCACGCGGCCGGGCTCACCGTGGTGCCGTACACCTTCGCGCTGCGCCCGGCGAAGGATCCGTATCCTGATGCGCCCGCCGAGTGGCGCAAGGCGATCGACGACTCGCTGCGCACCCTGCCGACGACCCGGGAGGCGCTGACGATGGCGATGCGGCGCTTCGTCGAGCAGCACAAGGTGGACGGTCTGTTCACCGACAATCCGGATCTCTTCCCGCGCTGAGGCGCGCAGCGCTGGCCACGGGAACGCTTTCCCCGCCAGGCCCCTGCAGGCGCCTCAGGCGCCGGGGTCTGGCGCGGCCGCCTGCGGGTCGTTGAACCGATACGCCTGACGGACGTCAGCCACGGTGACCACCCCGAGCAGTTCGTGCTCGTCGACGCGCGAGACGACGGGCACGACGGGAGCGCGCGCCAGCAACCGGATGGCCACGTCCAGCAGTTCGTCCGGGTAGATCACGCCGACGCTGACGAAGCCCGCCTCCGGCGACAGGCCGCGGACGTCGGTCCCCGCCGCCACCAGCGCCATCACCGCCGGTGCCGGTGCCACGGCCCATGTGCCGCGAGGCCATTCCACGAGGACGTGCGTCGCGGCGTCGCGCATCGCCGACAGGACCACCGCCGGCGACTCTGCGGCCCTGATGATCGCGACGGTCGCCGGATCGGTCCGCAACGCATCCTCGACGTGCAGCGGCTCCTCCGCGCGTCCGACGCGCGCCGAGGGCAGCACCGCCCCTTCGTGCTCGGCCACCAGGTCGAGAATCGACTGGCGGTGGAACTGGCGCGCGATGAGAAACCCGAGAGTCGAGGTGATCATCGCCGGCAGGATGCTGGCGGAGGTGCCACTCAGCTCGAAGGTCATGAACACGGCGGTCATCGGCGCCCGGAAGACGCCGGCGAAGACGCCGGCCATGCCCGCCAGTGCCAGCGTGCTCTGGGAGGGCGCCATCACCAGGGGCGCCGCCGCGGGCGCGAGGCCGCCGAAGGCACCGCCGAGCATCACGCCGAGAAACAGCGTCGGCGCGAACAGGCCGCCCGGGGTGCCGGCGGCGAACGCGAGCCCGGCGACCAGCAGCTTGGCGGCCGCCAGCGTCGCCATGGTGCTCCACGAATACTGGGCGTTCAGCGCCGCATCCATGGCGCGATACCCGGTGCCGAGAATCTCGGGATACGCCAGCCCGACGCCACCGATGGCCAGTCCCGCGATCAGCGGCGCCAGGCCGACCGGCAGACGGAACGCGCCGAGTCGGTATCGCAGCAACGCCACGCCTCGCACGTAGACGGTGGCGAAGAGGCCCGACGCCGCGCCGAGGGCCACGTACAACAGCACCTCGCGGGGACTGGCGATGGCCGCGACCTCGGGCACCCGAAACAGGGGGCTCTCGCCGAGGAAGAGCCGCGTGGTCACGACCGAGGACACGGCCGCGAGCACGATCGACCCCATCACCGCCGCGTCCCAGCCCGCGACTACTTCTTCCATCACGAACAGCACACCGGTGATGGGCGTGTTGAACGCCGCCGCGATGCCGGCCGCGGCGCCGACCGGCGCGATGTGGCGCATCGATCGCCGACTCAGGCCGAACGTCGACCCGAGCTTCGAGGCCACGCCGGCGCCCATCAGCAAGGCCGGGTCCTCCGGGCCGAGAGGCGTGCCCGTGCCGATCGAGAGCACGCACGCCATGAACTTGCCGGGCACGGCCGAGAACGGGATGCGACCGTTCGAGACGTACAGGGCCGACTTGGTCTGGACGATGCCGCTGCCGGCCGCGGCCGGCACCTGAAACACCACCAGCGCGGCCAGGGCCGCTCCGATGGCCGGCAACAGCACGCGCGCCAGCACACTCGTCGCGGCGTCGTGGACGCCCCACTCGACCAGTTCGATCGCCGCATGGAAGCACACGACGATGACGCCGGTGAAGACGCCGATGAGCACCGCGAGGATGAGGAAGCGCTGGGCGTCGGTCAGCACGAAGGACAGGCGCGCGGTCAGGCGGCTCACGACGGGCCCTCCGCCGCCAGCCCCGCGAGGACCAGCCCTTCCGCATCGTCGCGCGCCGGCGCGGGACAGGCGCTCCGCACGCGCTGCGCCGCCGCGTCGAGCAGGGAGAACCCGAAGTCGGCGTCGGCCGCCCGTCCCTGGGCCAGCCAGCGATCGATGGCGAGGCCGAGCGAATCGGCGGGAGGCGTCGGCGCCGCGGCCGGCACCGTGCAGGCGTCCAGCTTGACGCGCGCCGCCGTCAGGAGCCGTCGGATGCGTGTGGTGCGTTCGCGCGCCGACAGGCGCGGCAGCGCGGGGTCGAGGGAGAGGATGCGCGTGGTCACGTCCCGCAAAGCCTTCGCCGCGGCATCGGCCGGCGCTCTCGCCACGGCGCGCCGCGACGCGTTGAACGCGGCCAGATAGTTGCCCCTGGCCATCTCGGCTTCCGCGAGCAGGACGAGGGAGTCGCCCGGGTCGGCGAAGCGATCGACCGTGGCGCGCAGGACGTGCACGGCGTCGGCGTGGAAGCCAGCGGCCATCAACCGCCGACCCGCCTGCAGCTGCAGGGTCCGATCGCCCGGAAACGCGCTGGACAACTCGAGCAGCGCAGCGCGGAGACGCCCGGAATCGCCCGCACGTTCGAGCACGTCGATCAACTCGAGTCGCGCCTCGCGGCGCGGCACCTGCTGCTCCGTGCTCCACCGGCCATAGACGGCCCGGTAGTAGGCGCTCTGCGCTTCCGTCTCGTCGCCGGCGTCGCGGCGAATGCGCGCGAGCACGAGATTGGCTTCGCCACGGACGGGGTCGCGACGCAGGACGTCGAGCAGATAGGGCTCGGCTTCGCGGTCGCGGTCCTGAGCCACCAGGGCCCTGGCGAGGGCGAGGCGGTAGTCGGCGTGGTCGGGTTCGAGGACGACGGCCTCCCGCAGCGAGGCCACGGCCTGCGCGACGCGTCCGCTCTCGAGGTCGGCGATGCCGGTGGCGGCCGCGCGGGCGCCACGCTGGAGGCGCTGATGGTGCGCCGTGCGAGCCAGCCAGGAGGCCGCCCCCCACAGGCACAGCAGCACGAGGCCCACCACCGCCACCCGCAGCGTCGAGGTCAGACCTGCGGCCCGCGTGTCGGCGAGCGTCGTCACGTCTTTGATCTCATCGCTGTCCCGTGCGAGACTGCGCCGCACTCCGCCGCACCGCCACACCCATGCCCGATCCCACCCCGTCGTTGCCGCCCGTCCTCACGTTCATGCGTCTGTTGTGGCTCGTCGATCACGGCCTGCAACGGGCCTCGAAGCGGATGCGTGCCGACCTCGGCATCACGGGACCGCAGCGACTGGCCATCCGCGTCATCGGACGCGCCCCGGACATCTCGGCCGGGGCACTCGCGGCGACGCTCCACGTCGATCCCAGTACGGTGACGGGGATCCTCGCCAGGCTGGAAACCGCCGGGCTCGTCACGCGACGCATCGACCAGACCGACCGCCGACGGGCCTCGATTCGCCTCACGCCGGCCGGGCGCCGCGTCGACACGCGCCTGACGGGCACCGTCGAGGCCGCGGTCCAGGGCGTCCTCGACGCAAGCGCCCCACGCGAGCGCCGCGCCGCCGAGCGTCTGCTGGGCCGCCTGGCCCTGGCCCTTGCCGAGCCGCCGCGGCCGCGTCGCGGACAGGCAGCCCGTCCGTTGCCGTCACCCGCGCGACGGCCGCGTCCCTGACGGTATCAGCCAAGTGCTTGGAGGTCCAACCTTCGACCGTCGATCACATCAGCACGAGCCGACGTTCACCGGCGGACACGCGATGAAGAATCGACACGATGGCGCGGGGGTGACAGGGCTTGGCCACGAACGCGGCACAGCCCGACTCGAAGGCACGCCGACGAAAGCGACCGTCGGCCGCAACCCATCCGGTCAGGGCCACGACCGGAGCGACCTGGCGCGCGGTGAGGCGCCGGCACTCGTCCCACTGCTGCCAGCGGGTGACGTCGACCAGCACGACGTCCGCGCCATGACGCTCGAGCGCCTGCTCGGCGTCGGCACAGGTCGGCACACACGACGTGCGCACGCCCATGGTCCCCTCCAGCCAGTGTCCGTACATCGTCGCGACCTCGGCGTCCCCTGACACCACCAGCACGTGTCCTACCATCCCCGGCACCTCCCTTCCCGCGACGAGCGATTCGCGCGGTCGCCCGGTGCCCATGCAAACGAGAGGCCCGCAGACGCCTTGCCGGTCACGCGCATCGATGCCCGCAGCGACGCCGAAGCCGCGACATGTCGTGACAGTGACGAGTGAGCGTGCGTCGCCCGACAGCAAGCGGACCGGGCACCGGGCATCGGGCACCGGGACACATCAACGAGTGGTGGGCGGGCGACGGACGGGAGCCAGACGCATGAGGCCACTGCGCCTGAGGTCAGCGTGACTTCGGAGCTGACGCGCTGGGTGCTTGCGCAGTCCGGAACGTCCAGCGGGATACCAGGGCCGTGCCCGGTGGGGACTCGAGCGCGAGGCGAGCCGAAGGCAGAGCCGAGCGCCTGACGCCAGCGGGCCCACCAGCCGCGCGCATGCGCGGCTGGTGCGCCCGGTGGGACTCGAACCCACGACCAACGGCTTAAAAGTATTTGGCGGCCAGGGGCCTCTCCGTGTGCATCCCAGAGATCACCAGTCCTCCAACCGATTCATCGACATTCCCCGCACTCGCCGCGTCGCCCCCCCACCGAGCCCGCTCGCTGCCGACGGCTCCGCACCCCTTATGCACCCCCAGCTTGTCGCCTGGGGGTGCAGCCCTGCAAAGTGGGTCCAACGTTCGACGGGCTCATGCGCTCGTGGCACCGCCGTCACCTCGACAGCACTCGTCCGCACCGTCCTCGCCACGCCACCGGAGCATGTCGCCGACGCCGACCGCATCGATGGCATCGGCCACCACCATCTGCGCGTTCACTTCGACGAGTGGTCGGCACCAAGGATGCTCGCAATCCCAGTCGTTGGCCCCCGGCTGTTCTGACGGTGTCAAAGCATGTATGCGCCATCTCTCCCGCACGCCAGGCCCGCGCGGTGCTGGGCAGTTCATTGTCTGTGCGGCACTGCTGTGCGCCGGCGCGTTGCACGCCGCCCAGGCTCCACCAGCATTGCCACCGCCAGACGCGTCGACTCCTGACCTGCGCTACGCCGCGTCGCTCGTCGCCGCGGAGCGGCCTGTCGGTGTGGTCCTGATGGACGACGAGCTATACGTCGCTCCTCGCGCGATGTGGCCATATCTCGCGCCCGACGCCACGCGAACGACGTCGGCCACGGTGAGCGAGGATGATGGCTTCACGCTGATCGAGAGCCAACGCGCCAGCGTGTGCCGTGCGGCCGTCGCTCGTGCTGTGCGGCCCATGCGGCTGACGGGCACGATCCTCGAGATTCCCTACCCCCTGGTCAGGCAGGATGCGCAGGCGAAGCCCCCGGTTCCTCCCGGCAGCCTCGGTGGCGGCGGATCACGACCGTCACCGCGGAGCCGGGAGCGTCTCGACCAACTCTTCGATGTCGAGGTCCGCGCTGGCGACACGCTCTCCGATGCGCTGACCCGCATCGTCCGCGAGGGCGTCCCCTTTGGCTGGGGTGTCGTTGAACGCGCCGGCGAGGGCACCCGCTGCCAGCTGATTTGGATCACCGAGGACACGGTGTCGTGGACGTCCTACGATTTGCTGGACCAGGGGCGCTGAAGGGGACGGAAGAGGAAGCTGCTCTTCAAGGGGCCCGCTCCACTCATCCGGCTGCTGATCCGCGGCGGCACCACTTCGATCGGCCTTGCGGCGCCAGCCATCGCACGAACGGACGGTGCGCAGGTCGCCGCGACCTCCCGCCAGCGGACGGGAGAGGCGTCGGTGTGTGGCGGTGGCGCCGACCACTTCTTCCTCGACGACGGTGCGTTCGCGAACGCAGTGCGGCGGACCTGGCAGGACGGCGCCGACAAGGTGCTCGAACTGGCAGGCACGGCGACGCTGGCGGACTCGATCGCGGCGGTGCGAGAGCCGGGGGTCGTATGCACGGCGTGCATGGTCGGTGACCGCTGTTCGTTCGCTGACTTCGCGCCGATGGATGTCATCCCGACGAGCGTCTCCCTCACGCCTACTCGGGCGGGTCGACGATTTTCCTGGCGATGCCGCTGCAGGCGCTCTCCGAGCAGGTGGCGGACGGGACGCTGCGGTACGGACAGGCCGGGTCTTCGACCTAAACGACACGTCGAGGCGCATCCGACGATGGAATCCAACGTCGCCGGCGGCAGAATCGTGGTCGTCACCCACCGAGCACCGAGGACGACATGAACACGCCGAAACGACGCCACGCACCCGGCATCGCGAGGTTCTACAGCACCGGACGGCGGCCGCGACTGGCATGCCAGAAGGCAAGGACCTCGACGCGCTCGAGGTCTTCGTTGACGCGGTAGTAGATGTCGTAGCGGACGCGTGCCAGGTGGAGGCGGCGCACACCAGCCAGGTCTGCGTCGCGAGCCGTGGAACCCACGCCGGGCTGGGCAGCGATGAGCGACGACGCCCGCTCGAGCTCTTCACCGATCGCGCCTGGTGCTTTCGGCCGGTTGAGACGCCACCACTCCTCAGCGCTAAGGATCTGCGCTTTCGCGACATCGGTGACGACGATGTCGAGGGGTCGCCTCATCCTCGCCGGCGAAGATCGGCGAGGAGGTCGGCCATCGGTGTCGTCTGGCCATTGCTGCACTGCGCGATGGCCGTCAGCAAGACCCGCTTGGTCTCCGCGTCGACCTCGAAGGTCTCGTCACCGTCGGTCGCCAGTACGGCAACCGTGGCGCCTTCGGGCAGCTCGCCGTCCAACTCGACGCGACCATCCACCACGCGTCCATGGGCAATCCTCATGCGGGGATTCTAGCGCCCTATGGGCGTGACACGTGCGGGTGCGCAGCTGCGACTCACATCACCGGCGAGGCGTCGACTCGACCATCTGCACTTGGGACGGCGAGGGGCTGGGGCTCGCACCCCTAATGCACCCCTGAGCCGTTTTGCGGCGATTCGTCTAGCTAGGAGCAGATACTATAAGTTGCTTATTTACAACAACTTACGTGGTGCGCCCGGTGGGACTCGAACCCACGACCAACGGCTTAAAAGGCCGCTGCTCTACCGACTGAGCTACAGGCGCGCCGCCCTCCAGTCTAGCAGTCCGGCCCGACGTGCGTACGCCTCGCGGTGGGCGGCGGCGCCCGTCCTACATCGGCTCGTCGGCGCTGTCGCCGTAGATGGCCGGGACCGTCGAGCCCGAGGCCCGCAGGTAGGCGGCCAGCTGGCCGCGATGATGGACGCCGTGGTTGTTGGCCAGGCCGAGCAGCACCGCCGCGGGCCGCTTCATCATCCCGAAGAAGTCGACCAGCCGCGCCATGTCGTCACCGGAGGCCTCGCGCACCCGCGCCAATCGCGCCGGCATCTCGCGCTCGTAGAACGCGACGACGTCAGCAACCGTCGTGAACCCCGCCAGCTGCGCGTCCGACGCCGCCTTGTCGAAGCCAAAGGCGCCCCCGAGGATGCAGTCGAGGAACCACACGTCGGACTGGGCCAGATGCGTTGCCAGCTCCCAGGCCGACCGCGACTTCGCGTCGGGTCGATAGTCACGCCCGCTCTCCGGCACGGCGCGCAGGACCTTGAGGGTGATGGGCAGTTCCCCTTCCATCAACTGGGCGAACTGTTGGGCGAGGAACGTGGCCTGTTCTGGCGTCATCGAGGTTCTCCTGCGGGGCTGTCGGCCGCCCCTCCTGCCTAGCGCCAGCGGAAGAGCCGCAGCGCCATCGTGAAACTGAGCAGCATCCAGGTTGCGAGAATGACGATCTGCGGCAACAGCGTCATGACGCCACTGCCGTCGATCATCACGCCGCGCAGTGCCTGGTTCAGCGCCGTCAGCGGGAGCAGCGCGATGAAGGGCTGCATGGCCTCGGGGAAATTCTCCGAGGCGAAGAACACGCCGGAGAAGACCCACATCGGGACCATCACCAGGTTCATCAGCCCGGAGACGCCTTCGATGGTCTGGGCCCGGCTGGCCACCAGCAAGCCGAGGCCGGAGAATGCCACGGCGCCAAGCACGCACAGCGCCGCCAACAGCAGCCACGACCCGTGAATGGGAATCCCGAAGACGGGGACGGCGAACCCGAGCAGCAGCCCGACTTCGAGCACGAGGAAGATGAGACGCGCCGCCATCTGCGAGAGCAGATAGTCGCGTCGACGCATCGGCGTGGCGATGAGGCGCTTGAGCAGCTTGCGGACGCGCGCGTTGACCACCGAGAACGCGACGCTCCACATGCCGGTGCCCATGATGTTCATCCCGAGCAGCCCCGGCACCACCCAATCGATGTACCGCGATCCCGGCATCGTCACCAGCCGATCCGCAACCGGCAGGGCCGGGCGTCGACCAGCACCGGCCTGCAGCGCCTCGTCGACGACAAAACGCCCGACACGGCTCTCGGGGCGGCTGGCATCGAGTTCATAGGTCACCGGTGTGCCCGGCACCACGAGCAGATGAATGGCGCCATTGCGCAGCGCCACGTCGGCCTGTGTGCGGTCGACAACGCGCACACGCACGCCCGTGACCTGCTCCAGGGCCGAGACCATCTCGGCGTGCGGCGCGGTGCCGTCGCGCAGGACGCCGACGAGGACGTCGGGCGTGCCCTGCGAGCGGAACGCGAGGCCGAGCGCGCACGCCAGCAACACCGGGAAGGCGAACACCCAGAAGATGGCCTCGGGCTCCCGCAGGAACTCGCGGAACCGGGCCACGGTCAATTCGATGAGCGGATGGCGGGGAGACATGGTCAGGCGTCGCGCAGTTGGCGGCCCGTGAGGGCGACGAAGACGTCCTCGAGCGTGGCGCTGTGGGTCGTGAGCAGCGTGAACGCATCCGGGTCGGCGACCGAGGCCAACAGTGCCGGCAGCGCTTCATGCAGGTGCGCGACGATCAGCGTGCCTCGGCCGTCCTGGATCGACGCGCGACGCACGCCGGGCAGCGCCGACAGCACCGCGACCGACGGCAGGTCCTTGCCCTCGGCGAGCGCGAACTCCACGACGTGCTCCGCGCCGAGCGACGCGATCAACTCCAGCGGCGTGCCCAGGGCAATCACCTTGCCGTGATCGACGATGGCGACGCGGTCGCAGAGGACCTGTGCCTCGTCCATGTAGTGGGTGGTGATGAGGACGGTCCGGCCGCGCTGCTTGTAGGCCGCGAGCAGGTCCCAGAGCTGGCGGCGTGATTGCGGGTCGAGGCCGGTCGTCGGCTCGTCGAGGAACAGCAGTTCCGGATCACCGGCGAGCGCGCAGGCCAGCGCCAGCCGCTGCTTCTGTCCACCCGAGAGCTTGCCGTACCAGGCATCGCGCTTCGCTTCGAGCCCCACCATCTGGAGCAACGCATCGACGGACGGCCCCTGGCGATAGAAGGAGCGGAACAGCCGCAGCAGTTCGGCGGCCGTCAGCTTGTCGTTGAGCTGTGTTTCCTGCAGCTGGATGCCGAGGCGCTGGCGGAGGGCGTCGGCATCGGTGGCCCAGCGCCGGCCCAGCAGCTCGACGTCGCCGGCGTCGGCGGTGTTGAGCCCCTCGAGGATCTCGATGGTGGTGGTCTTGCCGGCGCCATTGGGGCCGAGCAGCCCGAAGCACTCGCCGGCCCGCACCTCGAGGTCGAGGCCGTCGACGGCGAGCACGTCACCATAGCGCTTGACGAGCCCGGTACACCGGAGGGCGACCAGCTCGTCCGCGCCTCCCCGCACCGCGTCCCGTGTCGTGTCGGAGGCGGGGATCGTGGTCATCGCCGTCAGTCAGGCAGCGTGAACCAGCGGGCCGCGAGCGAGTCGCTGCGCAGGATCGTGTCGTGGCGGTCCGAGCCGGTGGAAATCAACACGACGGGCACGCCGCAGACCTCCTCGAGTGTGGCGATGTACGCGCGGGCCTCGTCCGGCAGGTCCTCGAACCGACGAGCGCCGGCGGTGGGCGCCGTCCAGCCCTTGACCTCGCGATACACCGGCTCGCAGCGCGCGAGCTGACCGATCTCCGACGGGAAGTGGTCGAGCGCTTGGCCGCCCACCGTGTACGACGTGCAGATCTTCAGCGTCTCGAAGCCGTCGAGCACGTCCATCTTGGTGATGGCCAGGGCATCGAGGCCGTTGACGCGCACCGCGTAGCGCAGCGCGACGGCATCGAACCAGCCGCAGCGACGCGGCCGGCCGGTCACCGAGCCGTACTCGCTGCCGCCATCACGGAGCTTCTGGCCCATGTCGTCCAGCAGTTCGCTCGGGAACGGCCCCTCGCCGACGCGTGTGGTGTAGGCCTTGGCGACGCCCATGACGCCGGTGATGTGCCTCGGTCCGATGCCGAGCCCGGTGCAGATGCCGCCCGTGGTGGCATTCGAGGACGTCACGTACGGGTACGTGCCGTGATCGATGTCGAGCAGCGTCCCCTGCGCCCCCTCGAACATGACGCGCTTCCCGGACCGGATGGCCTCGTCGAGCAGCACCGACACGTCGGCGACGAACGGGCGCAGGCGCGTCCAGATGGCGTCGAGCCCCGCGAGCACCTCGCGCCAGTCCATGTGCGCGTCGGGAATCAGGTGGTTGCGCGCTTCGACGTTGTGACGGACCGCATCCTCGAGCATCTGCCGCGAGGCGTGCTCGGCCAGGTCGCCGACGCGGATGCCGCGCCGGCCGATCTTGTCCTCGTAGGCCGGGCCGATGCCGCGCGACGTGGTGCCGATCTTCCGCTCGCCCCGCTTGGCCTCCGACAGGACGTCGAGTTCCTTGTGGTACGGCAGGATGAGGTGCGCCTTGCTGCTGACGAAGAGGCGCCCCGTGACGTCGATGCCCGCCGCCGTGATCTCGTCGATCTCGGCAAACAGCGCCTGCGGGTCGACCACCAGCCCGTTGCCGATGATGCAGGACACCGACGCGTGCAGGATGCCCGACGGCAGCAGTCGCAGGATGAACTTCCGGCCGTTGACATACACGGTGTGGCCGGCGTTGTGCCCGCCCTGATAGCGCGAGACGAACGAGAAATTCGGCGTGAGCAGATCGACGATCTTGCCCTTGCCCTCATCGCCCCACTGGGCACCCAACACGGCAATGTTCATGACGGAGACACTTTGCACGGAGATCTGTCGCACGCCCTCGCGCGACCACGGAACACGCCATCCTAGCAAACCGGCTGCCGCACGCGCCACCAGGCTCGCTCTCCGTGGCATGGTTGACACTGCCCCCGGCCGTCCGTAGGCTCTAGGCCTTCCGCACATGCCCCTGATCCATCGCGTGCTGTCCGTGCTGGCCTCGCCGACGCCAGGCATCCCGTTGCTGATCGGGGGCTGCAGCGCCGGGCGCACGCACGCCCTGCATGCCGTCATGGCACGCCTCGACGGCGACACGACGCCGATCTACCTCGACGTCGAGCGCCTCGCCACCACACCGGAGCAGTGCTATCGGTCGCTGCTCCGTCACGTACGCGTGGCCGAGGATGCCCCCGCCCTGCCGGCGCCCGCCTCGCTGACGTCGCCGCGCGATGCCTTCGATGCCGTGCTGGCGCTGCTGACCAGCGCGCGCGCCGTCTCGGGACGTCGCTTCACCTTCCTCCTCGACGAGGTGCTCGACCTCAGGACGTTCGAGAGCTTCCCGGGCCTGAAGACCCTCATGGCCGAGACCGGCGCCGCCCTCGGCGCCTCGGCCAACCGGTTCGTGCTGGCCACCCGCTTCCGCCAGCGTGGCACGCGACTGGCCGCCACGTGGCCCCGCATCGCCCCCGTCATGCTGGACGACCTGACGATCACGGACGATGGCCGGTCCACGGACGCGCTGGCCGGACTGGACCCGACCGAGCAGCAGCAGGTGCTCGCCCTGACCGGCGGACGGCTCGGCTACGCGGTGCTGGTGGGCGAGGCGCTGCGTCAGGCACGGCGGCAGGGCATCGCCGACCCCGTGGGCGCGCTCACGGAGCAGATGCTCACCGGCAGCGCCCTCGAGCGACGCCTGCGTCTGTCGTATGAAGTGCGGCTGCAGCGGGCGCGCGGGTACGGCGCGTTGCGCGCCATCCTCGACGTCCTCGCCGAGCAGCAACCGCTGACGCTGACGCACATCGCGCAGCGCCTCCATCGCACCCCCGGCTCGACCAAGGACTACCTGTCCTGGATGCTCGACGTCGATCTGCTCACCGTGGAACGCAAGCGCTACACGGTGACCGACCCGCTGCTGCGGTTGTGGATTCGCCTCAACAACGGCGCCGATGCCCCCACCGACGCGCAGGTCGCCCGCGAGACACAGCGCTTCGCCAGCGAACGTCTGGCCGACCTGCCGGCCGTGGCACCAGTCACCGCGGGACGCCCGGCCTCATCGGCCGGCAGCATCATCGAGATCGATTGAGCCGAGACGCAGGGCCTCGAGCGCGCCACGCGCGGCCTGCTGTTCGGCATCCTTGCGACTCCGCCCCGTCGCCTCGGCCAGCACGCGGCCGGAGGCCTGCACGTCCACGGTGAAGACCTTGTCGTGATCGGGGCCCACCTGATCGACGATCCGGTACATGGGCGGCGGCAGGCGTCGGGCCTGCAGGTACTCCTGCAGCGACGACTTGAAGTCGCTCGCCCCCGCGGTCGCCACGCCGCGCGCCCGCGTCTCGTCGATGAGGGGCGACAGCAGGCGCAGGATCAGGCTGCGCGACGCCGCCAGGCCCCCATCGAGATACACCGCGGCGATCACCGCCTCGCAGGCGTCGGCCAGCAGCACGGGCTTCTGCCGCCCACCGGTCTTGTCTTCGCCACGGCCGAGCCGAAGGTGCGCGCCGAGGTCGACGGTCTCGGCGACCCGCGCCAGCGCCGTGTACGACACCAGCGACGCCTTGATCTTGCTCTTCTGCCCTTCGTCGGTGTCCGGGTACTCCTGGTACACGAGATCGGCCACCACGAAGCCGAGCACCGCATCGCCGAGGAACTCGAGCGACTCGTTGGTCGACGCCTGGCCGAGTCCGTCCTCGTGGGCGCGCGACCGGTGGGTCAGGGCGTGTTCGAGCAGGCTGCGGTCACGGAAGCGGTACCCGAGGCGCTGCTCCAGCGGCGCGAGTTCGTCGCGCAGCGGCACCACCTTCGGCCCGGTCGCCGCTGGTGTCTCGAAGCGGCGCAGCAACCGCTGCGCCTCCTCCGCTTCGTCGTCGGGCACGGTCACGCGCAACTGCCCGAAGAACGCGATCGGCACCGGGAAGACGCTCCGCAGCGGCGATCGCTCGACGAGCGGCGTGAACCCTTCGGCCTCGAGCAGGCCGGACACGAGCGACGCTTCGGCGTCCGAGGTGGTGGTGCAGACGACCGAGCGTCCCGTCACGCGGCGCCCCCCCCGGCGGCGTGATGCTCCAGCACCGGCGCCCCCTTCCCCACCTTCAGCACGATCATCGTCATGTCGTCGTGCTGCTCGGCGCCGTCGGCGAACTCGCGCACGCTCTCGAAGATTTCGTCACACAGGGCATCCGGCTCCAGGTCGGCGTGATCCTCGACGCACAGGCACAGGCGGTCCTCGCCATAGAGGTCGCGGACCCCGTTCATGGCTTCGCTGATGCCGTCGGTGAACAGCACGACGACGTCGCCAGGGGCCAGGGTGATCGTCTGCTCCTTCAACAGGCTCTCGAACCGTGACCGCACCGATTCCATGCGCACCCCGAGCACCAGCCCCTCCGGCGCCAGCAGGCGCGTGCGCGGGAAGCCATCACCGGCCCGCAGGTGAATCAGCGGCGTGTGTCCGGCACGCGCATGCGTCAGCGTGCGCTGACGCAGATCGAGCACGGCATAGGTCATCGTCACGAAGCTGGTCCGGCTCATGTTGTTGGACAGCACGAGGTTGACTTCGGCCAGCAGGCTGCGCGGCGACTGGTGCGTCTTGGAGAGGGCCAGCATCAGCCCCTTCAGTTCCGCCATGTACAGCGCCGCCGAGGCGCCCTTGCCGGAGACGTCGGCGACCAGCAGCCCGATTCGATCGGCGTCGAGCGGGAAGAAGTCGCAGTAGTCGCCGCCAATCTCCCGGGCCGGTCGACACGCCGCAGCCAGCGTCAGGTCGCCGCGGTACAGCGTCTCGGACGGCAGCAGCGACGTCTGGATGTCGCGCGCCAGCTGCAGTTCCTGCTGCAGCCGTTCCTTGACGACCTTCTGCTCGAGCAGTTCCTCGATGTTCTCGACCATCGAGTTGAACGACGAGGCCAGCGCGCCGAACTGGTCGCCGGTGCGGACGCGAATGCGGTGCGACAGGTCCTCGGCCTGGACCCGGCGCGTGCCCTCGAACAGCTCGTGAATCGACCCCGTGATCGACCGGGCCAGCGTGACCCCCATCGCGAAGGCGACCGTCTGGATCACCAGGAAGAGACTGCCGATGATGAGCAGCATCAGCAGCAACACCTGACCGAACGACAGGCTCTCGCCGATGGCCTGCGCCTCGGTGATCTTGCTGTACAGATGCACGAGACTCGGCTGAATCTGCAGCCCCAGCTTGCAGCTGGCGCCCGTGTCCCAGTTGGTGACGTCGAGGAAGTTCACCCAGGACAGGGCGTACGGCGAGACGTCGATGCGCATCTCCGCCCCATCCGGCACGTCGCACGGATCGGTGCCGGAGGGACTGGACCGCCCGAGCCCGCCCAGGCGAATCCCCGTCTCCTCACGGATCACGCCGGCGGTGGCATCGTCGAGCGGCAGGTCGACGATGACGGCGCGACGCGCCGTGCCGGGCGTGCCGATCCAGGACACGCTGCGGACGATCAACCGCGCGCCCGCCGACGCCCCGGCCTCGTCGCTGACGGGCATGACGAGGGCCGACGGCCCCTGCCGCAGCAACCAGTCGGGGACCGACGCTGGAGGCGCGCCGTGATCCCAGGCGCCGACCGTGAGGGGGCCCGTGCGCGTGTCGCCGTTCATCGGCAGCAGCGCGATCGAGATACCGGGATAGGTGCGGGCGCCGGCCGTCACCTTGCGGGTGAGCAGATCGCGGACGTCGGAGGGCGTGCGCGTCTGCTGCAACTCGACGGCCGCCATGTCGGCGTAGACGCGACTCTGGGCCTGCAGGTCGGACAGCTTCTCGGTGACCAGGTACGAACTGAAGCTCAGCAGCGTCAGCGCGCCGACGATCAGGAAGAACAGCAGGATCAGCGCCGCCGGGACGACCCCGATGAAGAAGTACGACAGGATGAGCTTGCGACGGACACGCCACAGGAGGCGCACGCGCAGGACGCGGCTCACCCGCCAGAGCACGACCGCCCCGCCGACGATGACGGCGATGGTGGCGAGACGGCGGAGGGTGTCGAGGGGTGACCAGGCGCCGGCGACGAGGCTGACCAGGGTCAGCAGCAGCCGCGCCAGGAGACCGCCGAGCAGCAGCCGCCCGGCCCAGTGGTCGAGCAACAGGGCCCGCGGCGAGGGCAGCGGTGGCAGGGCGTGCGCAGGGGGCGCTTCGAGGCGCACCGGGCCGGGCGAGTCAGGCGACATGCGATCTCGGCCCCGGGCAGCGCACGACGCCGTGCGCGTCAGGCCAGCAGTGGCCGAATGATACCATCGCGTTTTTGCCCGCCCCCGAGAGGATTGCCGTGAACATCGACCCCACCGCGCGCTTCTCCACGCTCTGCATCCATGCCGGGCAGGCTCCTGACGAGGCCACTGGCGCCATCATCACGCCCCTCTACCAGACCTCCACCTATGTGCAGGAGGGGCTGGGGCGGCACAAGGGCCACGAATATGCCCGCACGAGCAACCCGACCCGCGACGCCATCGAGGCCAACGTGGCCGCGCTCGAGGGCGGCACGACGGGCTTCGGCTGGGCCTCGGGCATGGCGGCCATCAACGCGGTGCTCTCGCTGCTGAAGCCGGGCGACCACGTCGTGGTCACCGACAATACGTACGGCGGAACGTACCGATTGTTCGAGCGGGTGCTGCGCCAGACCGGCCTCGACTTCACCTATGTCGACACCTCGGACGTCGAGGCGACGGCGGCGGCGTTCACCGACCGGACGCGGATGCTCTTTCTCGAGACCCCGACCAACCCGGTGCTGCGTCTGGCCGACATCGCGGCGTTGTCGGCGGCGGCCCATGCGCGTGGCGACATCACCGTGGTGGTGGACAACACCTTCGCCAGTCCGGCGGTCCAGCAACCCCTCCTCCTCGGCGCCGACATCGTCCTGCACAGCACGACGAAGTACCTGAACGGACACTCGGACAGCGTGGGCGGCATGGTGGTGGTGAAGCACGCGGCGCACGCCGAGTGGCTGAAGTTCTACCAGAACGCGGCCGGCGCGATCCTGAGCGCCTTCGACTCGTGGCTCATCCTGCGCGGCACCAAGACCCTTGCGGTGCGGATGGAGGCCCACAACCGCAACGGACAGGCGATTGCCGAGTACCTGAGCGGGCACGCGAAGGTCGACCGCGTGCACTACCCCGGCCTGCCGGCGCACCCGCAGCACGCGCTGGCCCAGCGGCAGATGCGTGGCTACACGGGGATGGTGTCGTTCGACGTCGGCACGCTCGAGCGTGCCCGGACGGTGCTCGAGAAGGTCCGGCTGTTCGCCCTGGCGGAGAGCCTCGGCGGCGTGGAGAGCCTGATTTCGCATCCGGCCTCGATGACGCATGCGTCGGTGCCGGCCGAGCGCCGCGCCGCGCTCGGCGTCACCGACAGCCTGATCCGCGTGTCGGTCGGCATCGAGGACATCGAGGATCTGCGGGCCGATCTCGACCAGGCCCTCGCCGCGCTTTGACGGTGACGGCCGGCTCGGAGAGCCGGCCCTACCAGGCGGTCTCGCCTAGCCAACCGCCACGCTGTCCCGCACCCACGCCAGGTAGGCCTCGCTGCCGCCAGCGGCGGCGAGCACGATCCACTCCGGCGTCTCGTAGGGGTGGGCGTCCCGCACGGCGGCCCACAGTCCGTCGAGGGCGCGGGCGGTGGTCTTGATGACCCACTGGTGTTCCTGGGCCTCCTCGATCGCGCCCTGCCAGCGGTAGACGACGGCGTGGCGTGGGAGCCTGGTGACACAGGCCGCGTGGCGAGCCTCGACGAGTGCACGCGCCACGCCCGCCGCCTGCGCATCGTCGGGCCACGTCGTCAGCACGATCAGCACGGGATCGGCCTGATCCGGGGCATTCCCGGCGTTGTGCGTCGATGGCGATTCCTGTATCGTCCTCATGGCTCGAAATGTCTGCTCCTGACCCGGTGCGCCAGTCTAATCCGAAGAAGCCGCGGCGGGCGGCGGGCGCGGACGCCGTGTCGGCGATGCGGCGGCAGGCGGTGCGCACGGTGCTCGGCCTGGTGTTGGTGCTGGCCGTCGTGGACGGCGTCTTCGGTCAGCGTGGGCTGCTGAGCAACATGAGCACGCGGCGGCGCATCCAGGAGCGCACGGCGTCCAACGAGCAGCTGGTGCGCGAGAACGACCTCTTCCGCGAGGACATCCGGCTGTTGCGCGAAGACCCGGCCACGGTCGAGGAACTCGCGCGTCGCGACCTCGGCCTGATCAAGGACGGCGAACTGCTGATCATCCTGCGCGACACGGCAGGCACCGCGACGGCACCGAGAAAGATTCCGGCCAACGCATCGACGCGTTGACCATGTGACGTGTGCGTGATACTCTTCACAAGTTGTTCGGGGAGCGGTTGTCTCCCCTACGCACTCTGACGCGGGGTGGAGCAGCCTGGTAGCTCGTTGGGCTCATAACCCAAAGGTCGCGGGTTCAAATCCCGCCCCCGCAACCACTTGTATCGGCACGTGAAGGTCGCCCGTTTCTGGCGACCTTTTCGTTTTTGTGGCGGCAG
>LNFM01006466.1_pt1 | contig 19272 bp, 18 predicted proteins | sample 596031 | NCBI WGS metagenome assembly LNFM01 (sample SAMN04254537, study PRJNA301005) | activated carbon metagenome | isolation source: dual media filters at the Ann Arbor, Michigan drinking water treatment plant | place: USA: Ann Arbor | reverse complement strand
TGTATGCCGTGCAGGGCGAGGGTCCGACGAAGTCGTTCCTACCGGTCAAGCAGCTGAAGGTGCCCGATGCGCCCAGCCATCTCGTGTTCTCGGCTGACAGCCAGTTCGTCTTCGCGACCTTGCAGGACAGCTTCGAGGTTGTTGCGGTGCGTCTCGCCGACCAGACCGTGGCCTGGAAGTTGAAGGTGGGCGATCTGCCGGCCGGCATCTGGATGACGCCGGATGATCGACATCTGCTGGTCGGTGTGATGGGCAAGGACTACGTCGAAGTGATCGATTGGCGCGCGCAGAAGTCGGTGCGGCAGATCAAGACGGGCAAGGGCGCCCACAACTTCCGCCCGCTCGGTGACGGCCGGCACGTGCTCGTCAGCAACCGGGTCGAGAATACTGTGAGCGTGATCGACATGCTGACGCTGGAGAAGAAGCGTGACATCAAGGTGCCCAATGGCCCCGACTGCATGGAGGTAACTGCCGACGGCAAGCACTTGTGGGTCACGCAGCGCTGGTCCAAGTCGGTGGCGGTGGTTGACATCGTCAATGGCAACGTGATCGAGACGATTGCGGTGGGCAAGTCGCCGCACGGGATCTATCTGACCCACAGCGCGCCCTGGCGGTGACTGCATGCGGCTAAGGCTTTTGGCGATCGCATCGAGCGCGCTGGTCGCGCTCTCTCAGCCGCCGGTGCACGCCTCGACAGCGGTTCTGCCGCCCTGTAACGGTGCCGTTTACCTCACGCTCGATACCGGCAACATGCGCGACGCTGAACGGATCGCCCAGATCCTGCGCAAGCATGAGGTCAAGGCGACGTTCTTTCTCGCCAATGAGCGCACGCCGCGCGGTGATTACGCGCTCGATCCCGCCTGGTCAGGCTACTGGAAGGCGCGGGTCGACGAGGGCCATGCCTTCGGCACCCACACGTGGCGCCACGGTCGACTGCTGGGCGACGAAGCAGACGGCGCAGTGCGCTACCGGCCGCAGTTCGGCGAGGCGGCCGGACGAACGGCGCGCCTGAGCGCCGCGCAGTGGTGCGGCGAGCTGCAGCGGGTCGGTGCCGCATTCGAGTCAATGACCGGACAGGCGCTCGATCCACTGTGGCGCGCGCCCGGGGGACACGTCACGCGCAATGCGCTGGCAAGTGCGCAGTCCTGTGGTTTCGCCCATGTGGCCTGGGCGCCGGCCGGCTTTCTCGGCGATGAACTGCCTTCGGACAAGTACCCCAACGATCGCCTGCTGGCGCAAGCACTGCGCGATGTGCGCGATGGCGACATCCTGATGGCACACCTGGGCATCTGGTCGCGTGTCGACCCGTTCGCGCCGATGCTCGATCCGCTGATCGCCGGCCTGCGCAAGCGCGGCTTGTGCCTGCAAACCCTGCGCGAGCATCCGCAGTTTGCGGTGCCGCCCAACGTCGCGCGGCAGATCTCGCCGACGCGGCCGGCGGCCAAGCCTGCGTCCTGATCCCACGCTGAACCTCGGTCGATGATGCTCGACACCCTGCAACGCGGCTTCGATGCTGCCCAGACCTGGCTGTTCGAGACGGTCGTGCAGCCTGTCATCTTTCAGATGGGCTGGATGGCTCATCTGGAGGACGCCTATAGCGCAACCGAATGGTTCCTGCTGGGCGCCGCGCAGGTCGTGATCCTTTTCCTGCTGTTGCGCCCGCTCGAAGCGCGTTTTCCGGCCGAGCGCTGGGCGGACCGGGGCGGCACCGGGGTCGATGTGATCTACACGCTGTTGCATCGACTCGGCTTGTTCCCGCTGGCGGCCTTTGTCATCCTGACGCCGCTGTTCGATCAGGCGGCACAGGGGCTGCGTGCTCTGGACTTCACGCCCTTCGCCCTCGACGCTGTGTGGCCCGGTGTGACCGACATCCCGCTGGTCAGCTTCCTGCTCTATCTGGTCGTCCTCGACCTTCTCGACTACTGGCTGCATCGCGGCCAGCACGGCCTGCGCTGGTGGTGGGCACTTCATGCGCTGCATCACTCGCAGCGCAAGATGTCCTTCTGGACGGACGACCGCAACCATCTGCTCGATGACGTGATCGTCGACCTGGTCAAGGCGGCGGTGGCGCTGGCCATTGGCGTCGAGCCCGGCCAGTTCGTGGCATTGGTGATCGCGGCCCGCGTTCTGCAGAGCCTGCAGCATGCCAACCTGGCCTGGTCGTTCGGGCCCCTGGGGCGCGTGTTCGTCAGTCCGCTGTTCCACCGGCGCCACCACGCGATTGGCTTCGGCCACGAAGGCAGCCGAGCCGGCTGCAATTTCGCCGTGCTGCTGCCCGTGTGGGACGTGCTGTTCAAGACGGCTGACTATCGGCCGGCGGTCGAGCCGACCGGGATCCGCGACCAGCTTCCGGGGCCGGCGGGTTCCGGGCGCGACTACGGCGACGGCTTCTGGTCGCAACAATGGCTCGGCCTCAAGCGGCTGGCACGCGCGGAGATACCATGAACATGACGTCACACGCGCCGCGCTTCGGTCTTTTTATCGTCGGCGACGAGATCTTGTCCGGCAAGCGGGAGGACAAGCACTTCGTCAAGGTGATCTCGCTGCTGGCAGCACGTGGCTTGAGGCTGTCCTGGGCGCAGTACCTGCCTGACGAGCGCGACACGATCACGCACGCGCTGCGCCGGACGCTCGACTCGGATGAGGTGGTGTTCAGCTGCGGCGGGATCGGGTCAACGCCGGATGACCACACGCGGCAGGCGGCGGCGGCCGCGCTCGGCGTGCCCTTGGTGCTGCATCCGCAAGCCGAGCAACTCATCACGCAGCGCTGCATCGATATGGCAGCGGAAGGCCGTGGCTCGGCCGACATGACGACCCGCGAGAATCGCCAGCGGTTGCAGATGGGCGCGTTTCCGCAGGGCGCGATGATCATTCCCAATCCGTTCAACCGCATCCCGGGGTTCGGCATTCGACGGCACTGGTTCATGCCCGGGTTTCCGGTGATGGCGTGGCCGATGATCGAATGGGTGCTGGACACGCACTACGCCGCCTGCTTCAACCTCGCGCCGCAGGCCGAGCGGTCCATGCTGGTATTCGAGACCGCCGAGTCGCTGATCGTGCCGCTGATGGAGGCCGTGGAGGCGAAGTTCAGCGCGGTCAAGGCGTTTTCGCTGCCGTCGGTGGGCGACGGTCGAGACGGCCGGCCGGCGCGGCGGCACATCGAACTTGGCGTGAAGGGGCCGGTCGAGCTGGTTGACGGCGCGTTCGCCATCATTGAAGAGGGTGTGCGTGCGCTGGCGGTGGAGTCGCAGCGGATCTGACCCACAAAAATAGAGCCCGTCAAGCGCCGGGCCCTGGAAAGCACCACCTAGGAGGAGACAGAAGGGGTCCGGGTGTGACCGGACACATGGTGCCAAGGAGACAATCAATTCAGGTCAACGACACCTTACGTTGAACCCAATCATTCGTCGCTCGAATCTTCACGGTGAGACAAGTAGGTCGATCTGACGCAGCGCAAATGCCTGCCTCTTGGACGACTCGACCCTCGGATGACGCGCGATACGCGTCATCCGGCGGGGACTAGCGAGCCGCAGAAACTTAGGCGGCTTTCTTGCCCTTGACCTTGACGGCGTCATTGGCAGCAGCGGCGGCTTTCATCGTGGCCGACGTGGCGGCGGCAACGTTGCTTTCGACCATGTCGACGGCCTGCTTGCTGGCCTTGCTGAACGTGTCATAGGCGGTGTTGGCTGCGGCCACGGCGCTCTTGAGCATCGAGACGGCCGGCTCCGAACCTTGCGGCGCGTTCTTGGCAGCGAAGTCGACCATGTCGGTGACCTTCTTGTTGCCGTCGGCGATCTGGGTCTCGACGATGCGCGACACTTCCGCGCCGGCGCCGCTGGCGATGCCGTACACGGTGCGGCTGTAGCTGACCATCTTCTCGACAGCAGGCTGAGCCAGGCCGCCGGTCATGGCGAGCAGTTCCTGCACGTCACGGGCGCCCATCAGCGCGGTGGCGCGCTCGGCGGATTCTTCCATCGTGGCCTTGGCGGCTGCGAGGTTCAGGTCGACCAGCTTCTCAGTGGCATCGAACATCGTGTGCGACAGCGCGAACAGGGCGTCGAGCTGGGTTTTGTTGAGTTCGGCGAACTGGGCGGGGGTGGTGATCATGGTGAGGCTCCTCATTGGTTTTGCAGTTGGAAAGAAAGAGTCGGGATTCGGATGACTCGCGTTTGTTGCAACGCACCAAACGAATTCTACGAAGCAGAATCTGGCTGTCAAGAACTTTTTGCTGCGTCGCAGCAGTACGTAGGCAACTTCCGGGCAAAGTGGTTGGACCTGGGGTCTAAGGCCCGTCCAGGTCGGCTCGCGCCGCACTTCCAGGCTGGGGGCAGGGTGCCGGCCGGCGTGTGGTGAGGGACGGCCGGCCAAGGCACCTACACTGCTCGCGGAGGTTTCACTTGCGCGCCCATTACAGCGATCACTTCGTCCTGCCCTTACCGCCGGATCACCGGTTCCCGATGTCCAAGTACGCGGCCCTGCGTGAACGGGTCGCCGCATTGCCGAACGTGCAACTGGTTGAGGCGGCCGCCGCGACCGATGGCGAACTGGCATTGGCGCATGACCCTGACTACATCGAACGGGTCGTCCTCGGCCGCCTGACAATGGCCGAGCAGCGGACCATCGGCTTTCCTTGGTCGCCGCAAATGGTCGAGCGGTCGCGACGGTCCACCGGGGCAACGATCGCGGCCTGCCGGGCGGCGCTTCGAGATGGGGTGGCCGTCAACCTGGCCGGCGGCACCCATCACGCGCATCGCGATCGCGGGCAGGGCTATTGCGTGTTCAACGACGCCGTGGTCGCTGCCCGCAGCGTGCAGGCCGAAGCGGGCCGCCGTGCACTGCGCCCGCTGCAGGTTGCCATCGTTGACCTCGATGTGCATCAGGGCAACGGCACCGCGTCGATCCTTGCCGATGACCCGACCGTGTTCACCCTGTCGCTGCACGCTGCCTCCAACTTTCCGTTTCGCAAGGAGACCAGCGATCTGGATGTCGCGTTGCCCGACGGCACTGGCGACGACGCCTACCTGGCTGCGCTCGACGCTGCGCTGCGCGAACTGCGGGAGCGATTCGAGCCGCACTTGCTGATCTACGTCGCCGGGGCAGATGCCCACGAAGGCGATCGACTCGGCAAGCTGCACCTGACGACCGCCGGCATGCGGACCCGCGACGAGCGCGTCTTCGCGTTCGCCGCGGAACTCGGTGTCCCCGTCGCCGTCACGATGGCGGGTGGCTATGGGCGCGACATCGCGACCACCGTGGCTGTCCACTTGAACACGGTGCAGGCCGCCCTGGCGTTGTGGCACGGCCGATCGCAAGCGGTCAACGCGGCATGACCGCGCCTCGCGAAGGACGCGCGCGCTGGGTGCGCTATGCGCCCGCGCTGTTCATCGTCATCTGGGCGAGCGGCTATGTTGCCGCCAAGGCCGCTGCACCGTATGCCGAGCCGCTGAGCTTCCTGGTTCTGCGCTATGTCGGCGTGATCGTCCTGATGACGGCGCTGGCGCTCGTGTTTCGGGCGCGCTGGCCGTCCAGCCGGGCCGAGGTGCTGCATCTGGCGGTCGCCGGGATCGGCATCCAGGCGATCTATCTGGGGGGCGTGTGGGTCGCCGTGCAGCAGGGCATGCCGGCGGGGATGGCGGCCCTCATCGTCAATCTGCAGCCGGTCCTGACCGCCGTCGCTGGCCCCTTGCTCGGCGAGCGCGTGCGGGCGATCCAGTGGCTGGGGCTGGCGTTGGGCCTGGCCGGCGTGGTGCTGGTGGTGTCGAACAAATTGGGTGGCCCGCAGGTCGGCTGGGGACCGGTGGCCCTGACTTTGTTGTCATTGCTGGCCATCACTGCTGCCACGCTGTACCAAAAGCGGTTCATTCCCCACTTTGACCTGCGCACTGGTCAGGTGGTGCAGTTCGCCGCGAGTGTTGTGGTGACGCTGCCGTTCGTGCTGGTGTTCGAGTCGTTTCGCATCGAGTGGAACGCGCAGGTGGTCGCGGCCATGCTGTGGTCGGTGTTCGTGCTCACCGGCGGCGGCATCTCGCTGCTGTTCATGATGATCCGCCACGGCGAGGCAACGCGCGTGACGAGCTACATGTACCTCGTCCCGGCGGTGACCGCGCTGATGGCCTGGGCGATGTTCGACGAACGGCTTGGCATCATGGCGATCGTCGGCATGCTTGTTACGATCTCGGGCGTAGCACTGGTCGTCCGTCAACCGGCGGTCGTACGTCGGTCGCGCTGACGGCCCGGCCGACTGTTTCAAGCATCAAGGAGAACCCCGTTGACCGGCCGCGCCCAGCCCGATGCCCGATCGAGCTACCGGCACTTTCTTCCGATTCAGACCCGCTGGGCCGACAACGATGTGTATGGGCACGTCAACAACGTCGTCTACTACAGCTGGTTCGACACGGTCGTCAACGAGTACCTGATCCGCAGCGGGGCGCTGGATATCGAGCGCAGCGAAGTGGTGGGGCTGGTGGTTGAAACCCGCTGCAGCTACTTCAACGAACTGGCGTTTCCGCAGGCGATCGACGCCGGGTTGCGCGTCGCTAGCATCGGCAGCTCCAGTGTCCGCTACGAGATCGGTCTATTCGCCACCGGCGCCGACCTTGCCAGTGCGCAAGGCCATTTCATCCACGTCTACGTCGACCGACGCTCGCGCAAGCCGGCTGCGCTGTCTGCGCCGCTGCGCGACGCCCTGCAAAGGATCCACGCATGCCCCTGAGCGACCGCAGTCCCGCCGGACCCGCCGCGATCGTTGACCACGCCATCACGTCCCGGCGATCGATCCGCGCCTTCCTGCCTACGCCGGTGCCGCGCGATGTGATCGCGGAGATCCTGAGCCTTGCCGCGCGGGCACCGTCGGGCACCAATACTCAGCCGTGGAAGGTGACGGTGCTGACCGGAGAAGCACGCCAGCGCCTGTCCGACGCTGTCACTGCGGCCTACGATGACCCGGAGCAGCGGCAGTTGCACACCGAGGAGTACGCCTACTACCCGACGCGCTGGGTCGAGCCGTACCTGGGCCGTCGCCGCAAGATTGGCTGGGACCTGTACGGCCTGCTCGGCATCGGTCGCGACGACAAGGCGCGGATGCACGCGCAACATGGACGAAACTACAAGTTCTTCGATGCGCCCATCGGCCTGATCTTCACGATCGATCGCATCATGGAGCAGGGCAGCTGGCTCGACTACGGCATGTTCCTCCAGAACATCATGATCGCGGCGCGTGCCCGCGGACTCGATACCTGCCCGCAGGCCGCCTTCACCCAGTTCCATCGTGTCATTCGCGCTCAGCTCGCTCTGCCCGACAACGAGATGGTGGTTTGCGGCATGTCGCTCGGCCATGCGGACCTGAGCAAGGTGGAGAACGGGCTGGAGACCGCACGCGAACCCGTGGCCGGTTTTGCGCGCTTCCTCGATCAATGAAGATGAATGAAGAAAGCAGCTGACATGTCGACCCACAGGATCGCGGTGATCGCCGGCGACGGCATCGGCAAGGAAGTCATGCCCGAGGGTGTACGGGCGCTGGAGGCGGCCGCCCGCCGCTTCAGCATCGACCTGCACTTCGATCACTTCGAGTTCGCCAGTTGTGACTACTACGCCCGGCATGGCGAAATGATGCCGGCCGACTGGAAGGACCGGATCGGTAGCCATGACGCCATCTTCTTCGGTGCCGTGGGTTGGCCTGCCACCGTGCCCGACCACGTGTCACTGTGGGGATCGCTGCTGAAGTTCCGTCGCGAGTTTGATCAGTACATCAACCTGCGTCCGTGCAAGCTGATGCCCGGTGTGCGCTCGCCACTGGTCAACCGGCAAGGCCAGCCGCGGCAGGCAGGCGACATCGACTTCTTCGTGGTGCGCGAGAACACCGAAGGCGAGTACTCGTCCGTAGGTGGCCGCATGTTCGAAGGTACGGAGCGCGAGATCGTGCTGCAGGAGACGGTGATGACGCGGGTCGGCGTCGATCGCGTGCTCAAGTTCGCCTTCGAGCTGGCTCAGAAACGGCCGCGCCGCCACCTGACCTCGGCGACCAAGAGCAACGGCATCGCCATCACCATGCCGTACTGGGATGAACGCGTCGAAGCCATGGCCGCCCACTTTCCTGACGTGCAGGTCGACAAGTTCCATATCGACATCCTGACCGCCCACTTCGTGCAGCGGCCGGAGTTCTTCGATGTCGTGGTGGCCTCCAACCTGTTCGGCGACATCCTGTCGGACCTGGGGCCCGCGTGCACCGGCACGATCGGGATCGCGCCTTCGGCCAACATCAATCCGCAGCGGCTGTGGCCGTCCTTGTTCGAGCCGGTTCATGGTTCGGCGCCCGATATCGCCGGGAAGGGGCTGGCAAATCCCATCGGCCAGATCTGGTCTGGGGCGCTCATGCTCGATCACCTGGGTCATGCCGAGGCGGCAGCTGCGGTCATGATGGCAATCGAGTCGGTGTTAGCAGCTGGCGCAGGACACGCGCCGCTGACGCGTGACCTTGGTGGCACGGCGAACACCGTGGATCTCGGTCAAGCGATTGCCGCGGCGATCGCGGCCCACTGAGCCAGGTCGGCCTGAGGGATGAGGGACGCATCCCACCTCTGGTGTAGGCGCTGACCGAAGTTCGCGCATTAAGGCTCACAAATACCTTTACCGTCCCGTGAAGCTCAGTAGAATCATGCGCTTGCGCTGCAATGTTCAACTGTTGGTCGAATGCATGCAACGCTCTGATCCGCGACTGCGTAGTGAACGCCAGGAAAGCTGGTGCGTAAGCTGATTGATCAATCGAACGAACGCGTGTGAACCGACGATAGTCGGTGCATAGGTGAGACCTGACAGGCAAGCGCGAGCGGTTCAACGGAAACGCTCGCCGAGGGGGAAGAGACTTGATCCGAGCATGCGGGGTGGCTCTGGCGTTGGCGGCGGCGGTCGCGACAGGCGTGGTCGACGCGCAGACGCGACGAACTGAACCAGCCACTGCGCAGCCACGCACCGCTGCCAACCCCGTCGCCAAGACGTCCGCGTCAAACCGCGCTGCTGCGGCAAAGAAATCGGTCCGCACCAGCACGGCCAAAAGCACTGTCAAAAAGCAGCGGCGCTCTGTGGTCCGGCGTCCGCTCCGTCCCAGCGAGGGGCAGATCGCCGGCCTGCACCGGGTCGCCGACCCGCTGGAACTGCGCTCCTCGGTCGCCTATGTCGTTGACCAGGACACGGACGAGATCCTGTTCGAAAAGAACCCCGAGGCCATCCTGCCGATCGCGTCGATCACCAAGCTGATGACAGCGCTGGTCACAGTCGAGGCCGGGCTGCCGCTCGATGAGCAACTGGTTGTTACGCGCAGCGATCGCACCATCGACCGCGTTCGTTCGCGCTTGGTGCCCGGCGTGAAGATGACCCGCGGCCAGGCACTGCAACTGGCCTTGATGTCCTCGGAGAACCACGCGGCGCAGATGCTCGGGCGTACCTACCCAGGCGGTGTGTCGAGCTTCGTTGAGGCGATGAACGCCAAGGCGCAGCTACTCGGGATGCATGACTCGCGCTTCGCCGACCCGACCGGGCTGTCGGCGCAGAACCGATCCAGTCCGTCCGATCTGGTGCGGCTGGTCAAGGCCGCCTACGAGCACGATGTGATTCGTGACTACTCCGTCGATACGGAGCTGGCGCTGTCCGTAGGCAAAAGGGTAGTGCGCTATGGAAGTACCAACCGTCTGATCAGCAACCCCGATTGGGACATCGGCTTGCAGAAGACGGGCTTCATCAGTGCTGCGGGCCGCTGCATGGTGATTTCGGCGGTGGTCGACGGGCAGCGCGTGGTCATGGTGCTGCTCGATTCGGTGGGCAAGTACTCCCGCATTGGTGATGCACAGCGGATTCGGGACTGGTTGGTCGCCAGGGCGGCGACTCAGTCCAAACCCACCATCCCGGTACTCGCCGCAGACGTCGCCCCTCAGCTTTAGCCTCGCGTGTCCGCGCTGGGCACGTCGCTGAAGACCAACCAAAAGTCCGCCTAGGCCACCATGGCGCCGCCGTCGGCACCGTGTCCCAAGCGGGCTGAAATGCGGCCGGCGGTGTTCAGCAGATCCTCGATCCAGTCGTCCTGCATGCGCTCCGCAGGAGCGGAGACCGACAGCCCTGCGACGAGCCGACCGGAATCATCGCGAATACCCGCAGCGATGCAGCGCACGCCCAGTTCCAGCTCTTCGTTGTCGCGCGCAAAGCCGCGCGCGCGCACCATCGACAACTCTCGCTCCAGCTTCGGCAGATCGGTGATGCTGTTGCGAGTGTGGCCGGACAGTCCTGTGCGGGTTGCGTAATTGCGCACGAGTCGGGGATCGTCGTGCGCGAGGAATAGCTTGCCGCTGGAGGTGAGGTGCAGCGCGGCGCGCCCGCCGATCGCGCGCACCACCTGCATGCCGGATCGCTCGCTGTAGGAGCGCTCGACGTACACGATCTCGTCGCCCTGTCGCACCGACAGGTTGACGGTCTGACCGGTCTTGCGATGTAACTCCCGCATCGGCTCCAGTGCGGCTTCACGTACCGACAGCCGTGCTTTCACGAGATTGCCGAGCTCAAGCAGGCGCATGCCGAGGCGGTAAGTACCTGCCTGCTCGCCGCGATCGACAAATCGCCCGACCACCATGTCATTTAAGATGCGATGCGCCGTCGACGGGTGAAGACTGGTCGTCAGGGACAGTTCCTTGAGACTGACTGGATCCGCGTGGGCAGCGAGCGCATCAAGCAGCTTCATCATGCGTTCGATGACCTGAATGGCCGTCTTGTCGCGGCTGGCGGCGGGCTCTGCAACCGATTTTTCATTCATGGTGCGGCGCGCAAAGTTGAGCTGGCAGGTTTTATATCACGGCATGAGAAGCGCCGTCGAGCAAGCAGATCAGAGGCATACCGCGGGTAGCGTTGTCATCTGCATATCGCTTTGCGCCTGATGCGGCGCAGCAAACTGAAGGGCAGAAAATCTCATGCGCGTTGGTCTGTTCGTCACCTGCCTCGTCGATCTTGTCCGTCCTGAGATCGGCTTTTCTGTCATCAAGCTGCTCGAGGCCGCCGGCTGCACCGTGGAGGTGCCCGAGCGGCAGACTTGCTGCGGGCAGCCTGCCTATAACTCGGGCGACGCGGAAACCGCGCGGGCGCTCGCAATCAACGTGCTGAAGGCCTTTGAAGAGTTCGACTATGTCGTGCTGCCGTCCGGGTCCTGCGGCGCGTCGATCAAGGGCGACTACGTCGAGATGTTCCGCCACGACCCGGACTTGCGAGGGCGGTTCGATGCGCTTTCCGCCAAGACCTTCGAACTGACCGACTTCCTCGTCAACGTATGCAAGGTGAACTCGCTGGATTCGCGCTTCCAGGGCAAGATCACTTATCACGACTCATGCGGCGGGCTGCGCTACCTGGGTATTCAGGAGCAACCGCGCAAGCTGCTGGCCATGGTGCCCGGCGTTGAGCTGACCGAGATGAACAAGGCGCAGGAGTGCTGCGGCTTCGGAGGCACGTTCTCGGTGAAGTACGGCGACATCTCGGCTGCCATCGTTGGCGAGAAATGCCAGAACATCCAGGCCAGTGGCGCCGACGCGGTGGTGCTCGGCGACCTCGGGTGCATGATGAACATCGAGGGGAAGCTGCGCCGAAGTGGCGACGAGAAGACGCGCGTTCTGCACGTGGCGCAAGTGCTCGCGGGAGATGCGTGATGCAGACCCAGGCGATGCACTTCAAGTCCCGGGCAGCGATGAAGCTAGCCGACGTGCGGCTGCAGAAGAACCTGCGCAAGCTCGCTGACAAGTTCGTTACGGCGCGCGCTGCGGCGATTGTCGAGATCGGGGACTTCGAGGCGACGCGCAATGCTGCCGTGGAGAGGCGCAATCGAGCGCTGTCCCGTCTGGACGTCTGGCTCGACACGTTCGAACGTAACGCTACTGCGCGCGGCGTCACCGTCCTGTATGCGGAGTCGCACGAGCAGGCGTGCGAACTGATCGTCGAGATCGGCCGCAAGCACGACGTGAAGAAGGCGATCAAGTCGAAGTCGATGGTCTCCGAGGAGATCGGCCTCAACCAGGCGCTTACGCGGGCAGGCATCCAGCCGGTGGAAACCGATCTGGGTGAGTACATCCTGCAGATCAACGACAACGAGGCGCCGTCGCACATCATTGCGCCGGTCATCCACAAGGACAAGGAAGAGATTTCGGATCTGTTTGCCCGCATCCACGGCACCGCTCGCAAGACCGAAATCACGGACCTGACCGGCGAGGCGCGGCAGGTGCTGCGCGGTCACTTCCTGTCCGCCGACATGGGCATCACCGGCGGCAACTTCCTGATTGCCGAGACGGGCACCGTGGCGCTCGTGACGAACGAGGGCAACGAGGGCATGTGCACGATCATGCCGCCCAAGGTGCATGTGGTGATCACCGGGGTCGAGAAGATCCTGCCCACGCTGGAAGACGTGGCAACACTGATGCGACTGCTGCCGCGCTCAGCCACCGGGCAGCCGATCTCCAATTATTTCTCGCTGCTGACAGGTCCGCGCCGCGCCGGTGAACTCGACGGTCCGGAGCACATGTACTACGTGATCGTCGATGGCGGACGCACCGGCCTGCTGGGCGGCGACTTCGAGGAGATGCTTCGCTGCATCCGCTGTGGCGCCTGCATGAACCACTGCCCCGTGTATCAGAAGATCGGCGGGCACGCCTATGGGTGGGTGTATCCCGGGCCGATGGGTTCGGTGCTGACCCCGAGCTACACCGGCATCGAGAATGCACTGGATCTGCCGCATGCAGCGACGCTGTGCGGCCAGTGCGAGGTGGTTTGTCCGGTAAAGATTCCGCTGCCTGAGTTGCTGCGCAAACTGCGCGAAAAGCAGTTAGATCGCGGGCTGCGGCCGTGGTACGAGCGCGCCGCGCTGATGGGCTGGGGTTGGGCAGCGCGCAATCCCTCGCTGTATCGCGCTGGCAGCCGGGTCGCGGCGAGGGTGTTGAAGTGGATGGGAGGCGACAAGGCCCGCATCCGTTCCATGCCGCTGGCAGGTGGCTGGACCGACCATCGGGATCTGCCCGCGTCGCGTACTGGCAAGACGTTCATGGAGATGTATCGCGTCAGCAAGCGGACCTGATCGAAGGTCCGCCTCTCGCCGCTTCCCTATCTAGGTCGGGACGAGGGCGTCGGCCATCAGTTCGGAGATGTCCTTGGTTTGCACGTCGCCGGCTCGACCCAGATCGGCCAGCCCGTCGCTGATCATCGTGGCGCAGTATGGGCAGGCGGTGGCGATGATGCGCGGTTGCTTCTCCAGGGCCTGCTCCACGCGCAGCACGTTGATGCGGGTCCCGATCGTCTCTTCCATCCAGAATCGAGCGCCGCCAGCGCCGCAGCACATCGCTTTGGCGCGGTTCAAATCGAATTCCAACGGCGTATCGCGCGTCAGTTGCGCCAGAACGCGCCGCGGCGCGTCGTACTCGGCGTTGTGACGGCCCAAATAGCAGGGCTCGTGGTAGATCACACGCTCGTTGGAAGCCAGCGGCTTGAGCCGGCCCGCGGCGATCAATTGGTCGAGCAACTGGGTGTGGTGTACGACCTCCCACGTGACGCCGAACTCCGGGTACTCGTTTTTCAGGGAGTTGAAGGCATGCGGGTCGCAGGTGACGATGCGGGTCACCGCCAAGCCGTTGAGCGTTTCAACCAGCGACTGCGCCAGGCTCTGGAACAGCATCTCGTTACCGGCACGTCGTACGCATTCGCCCGTGGACCCCTCGGCCGCACCAAGAATCGCAAAGCGCACGGCGGCGGCTTGCAGCAAGCGGACGAACGCGCGGGCCACCTTGCGCCCGCGATCGTCGAATGACTGCGCCGAGCCGACGTAGAACAGCCAGTCGATGTCGCGTGCCTGCTCGGCTGACGTGAGCACAGGCACGTCCAGCCCCTGTGCCCAGTCGCCCCGCGTATCAGCGGGCAAGCCCCACGGATTGCCTTGGCTCTCATAGGCATCGAAGACGGTCTTGAGCTCGTGCGGAAAAGTGCCTTCCATCATCACCTGGTGCTGGCGCAGTCCGAAGAGTTTGCCCAGGTGCTCCAGTTCGATCGGACAGGCGTGCTCACAGTAGCCGCAGGTGGTGCATGCCCACAGCGTGTCCTCGCCAATGACATTGCCAACCAGCGCGGGCAGGTCGGCGGACTTGCCTTTGCGCAACGCATTGCCTTCTGCGAGCAGATGCTTCTTCACGCTGTCGTGCACCCACTTCAGCGCCAGTGGCTTGCCAGTCAGGAAGGTCGGGCAGGCGTCCTTGCAGCGCCCGCATTCGGTGCAGGTGAAGGCGTCAAAACCGTCTTTCCAGCTCAGATCAGCGGCTGTGCGGATGCCGATGCGCATGTCATCGCCCGCGTCGTCGGCCATGGCCTTCTCGAGATCCACGGAGGGCACCCGCGCCAGCGGCGTGGTGCGCCCGAAGAAGAGCGCAGGCAGGGCGGTAACGATGTGAAAGTGTTCTCCGGTGGGCAGGATCACGAGGAAGCTGAAGACGGTCAGCAACTGGATCCAGTAGAACGCGTGCATGCCCGCTTCCAGCGTGGACGGCGGCAGACCGCTCAACATGGCAGCGATGGCACTGCCGACGAACGCAAATGAGCGCTCGTGAGCGATGCCCTCGACCGTTGGTGCCAGCAGGGCGAAGCGGAAACCGTCGAAGGCGAAGTCCGTCAGCATGATCGCCATGATCAACGACAGCACCAGCGTCGCTTCGCGATTCGGCTCCAGCCGACGCGGCCGTATCACGAAGCGGTGCCAGAACGCCAGCGACACTGCGATGACCACGATCAGCTCGACCAGGTCCTTGAGCGAGGCGTAAGCACCGCCAAGCACCCCGGGATAGACAAAGTGCGGCGAGTAGCCGATGACGATCAACTGCACCTTGCGTACCAACAGCACGAGAAAGCCGATGAAGATCGCCGCATGGATCAAACCGGCGCCAGGCTCCATCGCGACCATGCGCGTCTGCATCAAGCCGAGCTTGAGTACGCGCGCCAGTCGCTTGGTGGGCTCGTCCCAGCGGACCTCGGGGCGCAATCCAAACAGGACGGACAGCTTGTGCCACGCCAGCCAGCAGAAGGCGGACAAAGCGCCCGCCATGATCAAGGTGATGGCCAGCGGTCCCATCAAGTCTTCTCGCCGGCGCGGCCGGCGAGACTCAGTAGATTTGTCATGGGGCGAGGATCGTTGCTGCGGGCATCGATCGTCAATCAAGCCAAGCGTCCTGCTTGATCCGCGCCAAAGGGTAGGCAACGGGCGAGTGCCGCACCTAGGTCAGGCTGCGGACCTGAGTTCGGAATAGTGCACGCCCTCCGCCGTGGCAACGGACCGGAGCAGGACCACACGTCGCACCATCCAGCGAATCGGTTGTTCGAGCGCAGGTACGACTGGTGCATTGCCTACGCGCGGCAAGTTGCGAAGCAGGGTCACGTGAGGCGTGAAGGGCTGACGGTCATAGTCGATTCGCAGTGCATCGAGTGTTGAACGGGCGCGCCCGGCGAGCGCGTTGAGCGAAGGATCTTCCTCCGCACTCGCAGCCCAGAGGACACGGGCACCAACGAAGATGCCCAGTTGATCGATACACCAGGCGAACGGCGCGACGTCGACCGCTGCGAGGTCCCGCGCGACGGCCTCCTGAAGTGCGCCAGGAAGCGGTCCAATGAAGGCGAGCGTCAGGTGCAGATTCCGGCGTCGCACGCGGCGCGAGCCTGGATGCTTGACATGTAGCCGAGCAGCCAACGCGTCAAGTTCCTGGGCGGTCGCATCGTCCGGCCAGACAGCGATGAAGCACCGGTCGGCAGTCGCGGGACGCATCAGGTGCCGCAGGCCGTTCGACGACCGGGCTAAGGCCGCGCTTGTCCTGTGACGGCGGGCTGCGTCGCTGCCTGCCCTGCGCGCAGTGCCAGGATCGCGCGCCGGCACTCGCCGACCAAAGCCGGTCCGCGATAGATCAGGCCCGTATAGATCTGCACCAAGGCCGCGCCAGCGCGGATCTTTTCAGCGGCATCGGCACCGCTCATGATGCCGCCGACGCCGATGATCGGTAAGGCGCCCTGCAGATGTCGCGCGAGAAGGGCGATGACTTCGGTGGCGCGCTCGCGCAGAGGTGCACCTGATAGGCCACCCGTCTCCTCGGCGTGGGGCAAGCCACTGACCGCATTGCGGGCCAGCGTGGTGTTGGTTGCAATCACGGCGTCGACGCCGTGCGCGACCATGGTGTCGACGATACGCGGCAGGTCGGTGTTCGCGAGGTCGGGGGCAATCTTGACGGCCATCGGCACGTCGCGGCCGAACCGGTCGGCCAAACGCTTGCGCTCGTCGCGCAGTCCGCGGAGCAGGCTCTCCAGTCCACCGCCGTCCTGCAGGCTGCGCAGGTTCTTCGTGTTAGGTGAGGAAATGTTCACCGCCACGTAGCCAGGCCGCTCCAGTAGCAGCGGATACACCGCGCGCAAGCCGAGCAGATAATCATCCAGCGCGCGCTCGATCGGCGTATCGGCGTTCTTGCCGATATTGAGCCCCAGCACGCCGCCACGGGCGCTGAAAATTTCCCCTGCCTGAACCTGCGCGACGAAATGGTCGAGCCCGAGGTTGTTGAAGCCCATCCGGTTGATCAGTGCCTTCGCCTTGGGCAGACGGAAAGCACGCGGGAGAGGATTGCCTGGCTGCGGGCGCGGGGTGACGGTGCCGGCTTCGATGAAGCCGAAGCCGAAGTCATCGAGCGCATCGATGTAGTCGGCGTTCTTGTCCAAGCCAGCTGCGAGACCGACGGGATTGCGAAAGTGCAATCCCATCAGTTCCACTGGATCGTCGGGCACCCACGGTCGCAAGATGCGAGTCAGGCCTAGCCGATGCGCGCGGGCGAGATTGCCGAACGCCAGGTCGTGGGCCGTTTCGGGGCCGAACTTGAAGATGAAGGGACGGGCCAGTTCGTAGAGCATGCGCGCAGTGTAAAAGCGCTTGCGCTGCCGGGCAGTGTGCGTCGCACGGCCCGCTGACGGCGGTTAAGGCTGGCGCAACCAGCGGCCGTGTTGCAGCAGTTCGATCGGCTTGAACAACGCCTTGTACGCCATCTTCGGGCTCTGCTCGATCCAGTAGCCCAGATAGAGATACGGCAACTGCAGCAGCCGGCACTGCTCGATCTGCCACAACACATTGAACGTGCCGTAGCTCGCCCGCGACTGGTCGGGGTCGTAGAAGGTGTAGACGGACGACAGGCCGTCGGCCAGCACGTCGATGATCGACACCATGCGCAGCGTGCCAAGCGCATCAGTTTCGGCAGGGGGCGCAGGATCGCGGAACTCGACCAACCGCGTGTTTACCTTGCTTTGCAGGAGGAACTGCGAGTACTGCTCGCGGCTGTCGTTGTCCATGCCGCCGCCGGCGTGGCGGGTCGACTGATAGCGCAGGTAAAGATCGTAGTGCTCATGGTCGAACGCCAGCGAGACGACGCGCGTGATCAGGTGCTGATGCAGCCGCCACGCACGCTTCTGGCTCCGACTTGCGACAAAGTCGGCGACCGGCACCCGCACCGGCACGCAGGCACGACAGCCATCGCAATGCGGGCGGTAGGTGAAGATGCCACTGCGGCGAAAGCCCATGCGTACGAGCTCGCTGTAGACGTCGGCATTGATCAAGTGCGCAGGCGTGGCGACCTGCGAGCGCGCTTGTCTCGCATCCAGGTAACTGCAAGGGTAGGGCGCCGTTGCGTAAAACTGCAGCGCCGCAAACGGCAATTCCTTGAGATTTGCCACGTCAATACGCCGAAAGAAGCTGGTTCAGCGGGGTCGCGGTGTACTGCTTCCAGTCGACCGGCTGTTCCCGCGCCGCCTTTGCCACATGGGCCAGGAAATCGACCCGCGGAATCTCGCGGCCACCAAGGGACGCGAGGTGAGACGTGTTCTGCTGGCAGTCTATCACCGGCACTTTTTCCGCAAGCAGGAGGCGTACCAGCGTGGCGAGCGCAACCTTGGAGGCATCCGCAACCCGCGTGAACATCGACTCGCCATAGAACATGCGTCCGATGGATACTCCATAAAGTCCGCCGACCAGGGCCTTGCCATCCCACACCTCGACGGAGTGCGCCAAGCCTTGCCGGTGCAGCGTTCCATACGCGTTGACGATGGGTTCCGTGATCCACGTGCCATCCTGGCCCGGGCGCGGTTCTGCGCAGGCCCGCATCACCGCGCCAAACGACGTGTCGATGCGGATCTGCCACGTCTCGTCTTTGGCCAGCGAGCGAAGCTTCTTGCAAAGCGACCGACGGGCAATGAACTCGTCGGTGACCAGCACCATGCGTGGATCAGGACTCCACCAGAGTACCGGTTCACCCGGGCCATACCAGGGAAAAATCCCGGATCGGTAGGCCTCGACCAGACGGTCGGCGGTGACATCGATGCTCGCGCACAGGAGCCCGTTGGGCTGGCGCAACGCGCGAGTCACCGACGGAAACGGCGCGCCTGGGCGCAGCCATGGAATCATCGTGCCGGGCGGGCGCTCGAATGGCTGATCTCGCGCGTATGGGTGCCGAAATCGCCTCGCGCGCGATCAGCGAAGTAAAGCTCGAGCGTGGTGGCCACCGTGCGAAAAGCCAAGTCCTGCCAAGGAATCTGCGTCTCGGTGAAAAGACGCACTTCGAGGCTCTCGACCCCGGCCGAGTATCCGAGGTCGAGCAGTTCCGCCCGGAAGAAGATGTGCACCTGTTCGGCGTGCGGGACATCGATCATGGTGTAAAGAGGACCGAGCGAGATGCGCGCGCCTGCTTCCTCCATGGTTTCACGAACCGCACCTTCGCCACTTGTCTCGCCAATCTCCATGAACCCGGCTGGCAAAGTCCAATAGCCCAGCCTGGGTTCGATCGCCCGTTTGCACAGCAGGACCTGGTCCTTCCATATGGGGATCGTGCCAACGACCGGGCGCGGATTGACATAGTGGATCGTGCCGCAACTGTTGCAACAGTCGCGTTCGCGCGTGTCGCCGTCGGGCACGCGCTGCGTGACCGGTTGACCACAGGTGGAACAAAAACGGGAAGGGTGCGAGCGCATTAAGTCGCAGTCTACTGTCGGGCGAACGCTCAGCACTAGCGGTCCCAGCCGCGCCTCGTCGTTTGGAATCGAACTGCGAACAAGGTATAGTCGCGGTCTGTCAACGCAGTGGCCTTGGTTGTTTTGCAAGACGCCACGTGCAGCAAGTTGCCGCGGGGTGGAGCAGTCTGGCAGCTCGTCGGGCTCATAACCCGAAGGTCGAAGGTTCAAATCCTTCCCCCGCAACCAGCAAAA
>LNFM01006465.1_pt1 | contig 19275 bp, 21 predicted proteins | sample 596031 | NCBI WGS metagenome assembly LNFM01 (sample SAMN04254537, study PRJNA301005) | activated carbon metagenome | isolation source: dual media filters at the Ann Arbor, Michigan drinking water treatment plant | place: USA: Ann Arbor | reverse complement strand
GCAGTTTTGTCGGCTTCATATCGCCCTCCTCGGGAAATATTAAAACCGGACAGATTGCGTGCTACAAAACCGGACAGATCAAAAACTCGCAACAGTGGGATTGAACGTTCAGCAGGGTAAATTTGTTCTTCTCCCCCTCGCCCGCAAGCGGGCGAGGGAACAAAACAGCTAGGCGCGTTCAGGGGTTATTCCAATTTCTATTTCAACCCATATTGTTCATGAGGCGAAATAGCGTGCGCACTGCCGTTCGTGGTGATCTGACCGAACTGTGAATGGCCCCTCGACAAGCTCAGGGCGAACGGTTTTGAGGTTCATGGACAATCCGGGTTTAAGCGTAATGGAACGGTGCTGGGTTAACTCCCTTCCCGGACTTCCTTCTCCATCTGCTCCAGGCTGATGTGGCGCACATCCTTGCCTTTGACCAGATAAATCACATATTCACAAATGTTGCGCGCGTGATCGCCGATGCGTTCGAGGGCGCGCGCCGCCCAGATGACGTTGAGCACGCGGGTGATGGTGCGCGGGTCTTCCATCATGAAGGTGATCATCTGGCGCATCACACCCTCATATTCCTGATCGACTTTGAGATCCTCCTGCGCCACGCGTACCGCCGCCTCTGTGTCCATGCGGGCATAGGCATCCAGCGCATCATGCACCATCTGGCGCACATGGGTGCCCAACGCATGGATCTCCATGTAATTATTTTTCGGGCGCTCCTCGCCAGCCAGCCGCACAGCCATGCGCGCAATCTTTTCCGCCTCGTCACCGATACGCTCCATATCGGTGATGGTCTTGATCACCGCCAGCACCAGGCGCAGATCGCCCGCGGTGGGCTGGCGGCGGGCGATGATCTGATTGCATTCTTCGTCGATGGTCACCTCAAAATTGTTGACCTTATAATCGGTGACGATAACCGCCTCGGCCAAGGGCACGTTGCCCTGCACCAAGGCGCTGATCGCCTGCTCGATCTGCTGCTCGACCAACCCGCCCATTTGCAATACGAGTGACCGGACGTTCTCCAGCTCGACGTTATACTGGCGTGAAATATGTGTATCCAAGGGTTCCATAGCGTTTCTCCAGTAACCGGTCAGCCATAACGTCCGGTGATATAGTCTTCTGTCTGTTTTTTGCTGGGATTGGTAAAGATGCCGCCCGTCTCACCGAACTCTACCACCTCACCCAGGTGCATAAAGGCGGTATAGCTCGATACGCGCGCCGCCTGCTGCATATTGTGTGTGACAATGAGAATGGTAACTTGTTCTTTCAGCTCGGCGATCAGCTCTTCAATGCTGGCGGTGGCGATGGGATCGAGCGCCGAGGTGGGCTCATCAAACAGGATGATTTCCGGATCAGTCGCCAGCGCCCGCGCAATGCACAGACGCTGCTGCTGTCCGCCGGAGAGGTTGAAGGCCAGGTTGTTCAGACGATCCTTGACCTCGTTCCACAATGCCGCGCCACGCAGCGCCTGCTCAACTTTCTCATCCAGTATCCGGCGCTTATTGACCCCGCGCACCCGCAGCCCGTAGGCCACGTTTTCATAAATCGATTTGGGGAACGGGTTGGGTTTCTGAAATACCATGCCGATCCGCATCCGCACTTCGATGGGGTCGATCTTTGGGCTGAGGATATTGACACCATCGGGGTGCAGTCCAATCTCGCCTTCGTAACGGTTGCCCGCATAAAGATCATGCATGCGGTTAAAACACCGCAGAAATGTGGACTTTCCACATCCCGAGGGACCAATCAGCGCCGTAATCTGCTTGTCTGCAACCGGCAGATTGATGCTTTTGAGCGCCTGATAATTTCCGTAATAGAAATTGAGGTCTTTGACCTCGGCCTTGAGAGTGCCCATTGCTGCTTGCGGCATAAAATCTATGCTCCTACCACTTGATGCGTTTACGGAAATGATAACGGATGAATATCGCCAATGCGTTCATCAACAGGGTCATGACGATCAGCACCAGACCGGCAGCGGCAGCATTCACATGAAACGCCTCCTGCGGGCGTGATACCCAGTTAAACATCTGGATGGGCATCACGGTAAAGGCGGACGACAGCCATTCGAAGGAGACATAGGGAAATTCGCTCTTGATAGGTGAATCGGGCAGAAAGGCGATATATGTCAGCGCGCCGATGGTGATGATGGGGGCGGTTTCGCCGATAGCGCGCGACAGGCCAATGATCACGCCGGTGAGTATACCCGCCATGGAATAGGGCACCACATGCTGCGACACGGTTTGCCATTTGGTGGCGCCCAGCGCAAATGCGCCTTCGCGGATGGTACCGGGAATGGAGCGGATCGCTTCCCTGGTCGCCACAATCACTACCGGCAAGATCAGGATGGCCAGCGTCAGCCCCGCCGCCACGATGCTTTGGCCAAGATCGAGCTGGTAAACAAACAGGCCTAGCGCAAGCAGACCATAGATAATCGATGGTACGCCCGCCAGATTGGTGACATTGATCTCGATGAGATCCGTTATCCAGTTTTTGGCGGCGTATTCTTCAAGATATACGCCAGCGGCGATCCCCAATGGCACGGCGGTGAGCGCTGTCACCAGCATGACGAGCGTGGTGCCGACCCAGGCCGACAGAATGCCCGCCTTGTCCGCGTGACGCGATGGGAACGAAGAAAAAAAATCCCACGAAAGGCGCGGCACGCCCTCCATCGCCATACTGCCAATCAATGCAACTAGGGCCACCACCCCGCACAGCATCGAAAGCAGGCCCACTACCGCAAAAATGACATCCCAGCGTTTGCGGCGGGCAATCATGGCCCGCATTACCTGAACACCTTTATCTGGCGCCATTAGTAAACCTCCCGGAAGCGCTTACGCAAGAGATGTCCAGCTATATTAAAAAAGAGCGTCATCAGCAACAGCACAAGACCGGCGGCAAAGATTGTCTGGTAGCCGAGGCTGCCATGGGGAAGATCACCAAGGCTCACCTGCACGATGTAGGTGGTTATGGTCGCTGCCGGCTCCATCGGGTTCCAGGTGAGATTGGGCTGCATACCTGCGGCCACGGCCACCACCATGGTCTCGCCAATGGCCCGGGAAATACCCAGGATGTAGGCGGCGGCAATACCCGAGAACGCAGCGGGAGTAACCACCCGCAAGGCCGTCTGGAAGCGCGTGGCGCCCATCGCATAGGAACCTTCGCGGATGTGCATGGGCACGGCGCGCATGGCGTCCTCGCTGATCGAGCTGACATAGGGGATGATCATCACGCCCATCACCAGTCCTGCGCTGAGCATGTTAAAACCCGGCAAATCGGGCAGGAAATACTGTAACAGCGGCGTGACAAACAACAATGCGAAAAAACCGTATACCACAGTGGGAATGCCATCCAGCAATTCGAGGACAGGCTTGATAATTTCACGGACACGGTGCGGTGCGAATTCACTCAAATAGATGGCAATGATGGTGCCCAGCGGTATGGCCACGCTCAGGGCCACCGTGGCGGTTACCAGGGTGCCTGAAACAAGCGGCATAATGCCATAGTGGGCATCATCGAAAAGCGGCGTCCATTGGGTGTCCGTGAGGAAGTCCACAAGGGAAACATGCTCAAAGAAACCCAGGGACTCGCGCACCAGAATCACTACGATAGCAACCGTAATGGCCACCGAAGAGAGCGCGGCGAGAAACAGCAGGAATTCGATAAAACGTTCGCGTAGATGGCGCAAACGCCGATGGGCGAACCGGGATATGTCAGGAGTCACGGATGTCGATCTGTTATTTGGCTATCAACGAGCATCAAAAGAAGGCGCATATTATGACAGAATTATGACAATAAGATGACAAGAAATAATAAAGAGAGAAGCTTGCATGGCTCCCCTCTTTTGATATTGTTGATCAAAAAAGTTACTGCTTGGCTTCGCGCGTCAACAGATCTTCCACTTTCAACCCAACCTCGGTGTCGCCGCCAAAGACGGTACCCAGCTTGCGGTTTTTGAAGTGCTCACCGCCCATTGCATAGGCCTTGGCAGGCAGCGGAATATACCCCACCTCTTTGGACAGCTTCGCGGCATTTTTCAGGTAAAAGTCCACGAACTCCTTAACCTCTGGCTTATCCATGGATTTGGCGCTGACGTAGATGAAGATAGGGCGAGACAAGGGCTGATAGGTGCCGTTAATCACCGCCTTCTCGGAGGGCAACACCGGCCCCTTGCCGCCATCGATAGGCACGGCCTTCAGCTTCTTGGCATTTTCCGTGTAATAGGCAAACCCGAAATAGGCCAAGCCGTTCTTGTCGCTTGCGACGCCCTGCACCAGGACATTATCATCCTCGCTTGCCGTGAAATCACCGCGACTGGACTTGGCCTTGCCGACGGTAGCCTCGGTAAAGTAATCAAACGTGCCGGAATCGGAGCCCGGACCGAATAGCTTCAACGGTGCATCAGGCCATTCGGCGCGCACCTGGTTCCATTTTGTGACGGTACCCTGCGCGGCAGGTTCCCACATCTTTTTGAGATCTGCTACGGTCAGGCTCTTCACCCAATCGTTCTTGGGATTGACCACGACCGTCAGGGCATCATAAGCCACCGGCAACTCAACATAGGAGATGCCAGCCTGGCGGCAGGCTTCCATTTCCTTGGGCGCAATAGGGCGCGATGCATCAGAGATATCCGTCTCGCCGCGGCAGAATTTCTTGAAGCCACCACCTGTCCCAGAGATGCCGACCGTGACATTCACTTTACCCTTTTTCATGCCCTGGAATTCTTCGGCAACCGCCTCAGTGATAGGGAAAACAGTGCTGGAACCATCAATCTTGATCACGGCCTCGGCCGCATTGGCGGGAAGGGATGACACGCCCAGCGCGCCCGCCACAATAGCTACGCCAGTCAGGGCCTTCATCATCTTCGTTGTACTCATCGGTAAAAAACCTCCATCAGGATTGAGTAATTGGATATTTGTCATACTATCCCAGCCAAATATGACAATTTGATGACAACACCACAAAAAGCCATGTCTTACGTTATGCGAACCATCAGATGCGGAGGAAAATGACAGGCAAATGTGCTTCCCTTGCCCAGTTCGCTTTCGATACTCAACTGGGCGTCATGGCGATTCAGCGCGTGCTTGACGATGGCCAATCCCAGGCCTGTGCCGCCACTCTCACGGGAGCGGGCCGCATCAACACGATAAAAACGCTCCGTAAGCCGGGGAATGTGTTCTGCGGCAATGCCAACTCCGGTATCGCTTACTTCAAGATGCGCCCCTGATATGTCTGCGTACCATCGGATATAGATATCCCCGCCCGCCGGCGTGTATTGCACCGCATTGAAAACAAGGTTGGAAAAGGCGCTGCGCAGTTCTTCGCTATTTCCCTGCAACCGCACGCGCGGGTCAGCATCAAGATGAATCGCATGCCGCCGTTCACCGCTCAGCGCCACCGCCTCCTCGCGTATCCCCGCCAAAACACCCGACACAACCACCACATCCCGGGGATGCAGCCCCCTCTCCATTTCCAGGCGTGACAACAGCAACAAATCTTCAACAAGGTGCTGCATTCGCGAGGTTTGCTGCCGCATCAGGTGCAGCGACCGGCCCCAGTGATGCGTCCGCTCATCCTCATCCTCACTCATGGTCTCGAGAAACCCGCCGATCACTGTCAGCGGTGTACGCAGCTCATGCGATACATTGGCAATAAAATCACGCCGTATCTGCTCCAGCCGGTAAATCGGTGTAATATCGCGCCCCACCAGCAGCAAATGATCCTTGCCGTAGGGCACAACACGCACCGCCAGCATCACCTGCTCGTTGACCGGCGAAGGAAACTGCACCGTTACCGTATAATCCCCGGTCGCAAAAAACTCCGTGAAAACCGGATGCCGCACCAGATTGACGATACGGCGCCCCCTGTCCAACGGTGCGCGCAGCCCGAACAACTCCCCTGCCGCGTTATTCCACCACTCGATTTCACCCTGAATACTCAGCACCGCTGTGGCATCGGGCATGACTGCGGTGGCCTCCTGAAAGCGATTAAGCATCCTTACGATCCTGCGCCTGCGCAAACGGTTGCGTTGCTGCAGGCGATAGATATTGTAAAATACCTCTTCCCATACACCATTTACCTCGGGGGGATGAAAGCGTTTGCCTCCCTGGAACCAGCGCAACAGACGCACCAGATTGAACAAGTGCCAGCCCAGATAGCCCAATACGCCGAACAGCAGAAACAGCGCCTCGCGATCGGAGAGCACGCCGAGAACCAGCATGACAAGCATAAGGCCCGCAACCCACCGTGCTTCGCTTATCCAGGAATCAGACAAAAATCAGGTCCTTTGGTGAATTGATGCACAGGTCGTCCTAAAGCAGAAGAAAAGAATGCTGCACAAACCTAAAAACCGCAGATGCAAGCCACAGAACTTACAGAGATGATACGGGTTTTCGTATTTATTCCTGATCACCGGGCGGGTGAGGGCAATATTCACACTATCGTTTTCAATCTCAGCTGATTTTAGCGGAAAAACGATAACCCGTGCCCCGCACTGTCTGAATCAATCTGTCATGACCACCCGTCGTCAGCGCCTTGCGCAAACGCCGGATATGGACATCCACCGTGCGTTCTTCGATATAGACATCGTTGCCCCATACCTTATCGAGCAATTGGCCACGGCTGTAAACCCGCTCGGGGTGGCGCATGAAAAAGTGCAACAGGCGAAATTCCGTTGGCCCCAAATCGATGGCCTCCCCCCTTATCGTAACGCGATGGCTGCCCGGATCCAGCCATAATCCGCTCACCTCCATCGGCTTATCGTTTACTTCGGGCGCGGCGCGGCGCAAAACCGCCTTGATGCGCGCCACCAACTCACGGGGAGAAAAAGGTTTGGTGACATAATCATCCGCACCAACCTCGAACCCCTTTACCTTATCCATTTCTTCGCTGCGGGCAGTCAGCATAATGACCGGGATCTGGCGGGTAGCCTCCTCCTTTTTGAGCCGCCGCGCAAAATCAACGCCGCTCAATCCCGGCAACATCCAATCCAGCAGCACAAGATCTGGCGCACTTTCAACAATCATTGCCTGCGCCCGCGCGGCATCCGCCGCCGCCACGATAGAAAATCCGGCACGCTCCAGCGCAAAAACCACCATCTCGCGAATTGCCGACTCGTCTTCAACCACCAGAATTGTGTCTGCCATTATGTGTTACGCCACCTGTAGTTCCACCAGACGCTGTCCGCCAATGCCCAAAAGACCGGAAAGCCGCCACACAGCCCCCAAAAATTACCAGGGGGCTCTCTTATTCAATATCCCTTCAGGCAGTTATTACAATTGAAATATGTTACAACCATGTGACAGGCGGCACCAACTGGCAATTCTTCTGGCGCCGAGGGCGGCCGCATCATGCAGAACCGGGCAATGAACTTTTTCTTGGCGCATGACATTTTTTTGCCTTGAAATCGTGCGAAAAATGCCCAAATTCCGGCGGAGGTCAACTTTAGCAAACATCTCAAAGACAGGACACACCTATCCCCGCCAAACCACTAACACCAATAAATTTATTAATTTGATAATTTAATCAATACGTTAAGAATTAAATGCGGCGCCTGGGTGCGATTGGCAACACCAGCGGCATAGCTTGTGCATTATCTTTAAGCGTGTTACCCCCCTCCTCGTGTGACACGCTTGTATTAAACCTCCCACTTAATAAGGGGTGCGCAAGCACCCCTTCTTTTTTAGCGAAGGCCGTTTTTTCGCAAAAACCGAACGAAAGCAATAGCCGCATATAATCACGCCTCACTCATCAGAAACAACGCCTCGGCTACGCTTGGCCTCGCCGCGGCGGCGCTTGCCCTCCAGGCGGCGTTTTTTTGAGGCGAGTGTTGGCTTGGTTTTTTTACGGAGTATAGGTTTTTCGGCGGCCTTCTGAATCAGCTCCACCAGCCGCTCCAGCGCATCCTGGCGATTCCGCAATTGCGTTCGGAAGCGCCGCGCGTCGATGATGATGACACCCTCCGCGGTCATGCGCCTGCCAGCCAGTGTCATTAGACGCGCGCGAATTTCATCGGTCAACGCGGGGGAATGGGCAGCATCGAAACGCAGTTGCACCGCCGTGGCGACCTTATTGACATTCTGCCCGCCTGGCCCGGATGCGCGGATAAAATGTTCTTCGATTTCGCTTTCGTCGAGGACAATGGTGTGCGTGATATGGATCATAATGCCTTGTGAAGCGCGGCTACATCGCAATTGTAAACCACCGCATACCGCGCTGCCTTTCAATCAGCACCTCAGCCACCACGGGATTCATTGTATAAGTAAGATAACAAACATCGGATGGATGGGATAAAACCTCCGGCGTAAAAATCGTACCATTCACTCCATCGCAACGGGCGGATTTGACCAACAGGCCATTCTGGCTTTTTTGCTGGAGATAGGCGCCCAGTTGCTGCGTGTAAACGTAATCATGTGTGGCGACAAGTTGCGGGTAATCTTTCTCCTTGCCGCGCAAATCAATCAGGATGGCATCGCACTGCACGTTAAAAACCCGCCGCTCCGCCATGATAACGGTATTTTCCTGCGCATAGCTGTCCATAACAAAGCGATACCAATGATAGGACGACTCGTAAACCGTGGTTTCCAGATCCAACGAGCCGTACCATACTCCGTAGCGGGTGCCGTTACTAAAGCGTGTCTGCTGCCAGTTGTGCTTCAGGAAGGGATAGGTGATGACCGTGCCATAATCGAATGGCCGGGTAATCAGTGGCGCATGGCTTTCGATAGAGCCCGCCGACTCGGCGGCAATCGCCACCTGCATCTCTGCCTCGCTCTCGGCGAGATCATCAAAAATCGCCTGGGATTCGCGGATGCCTTTGATATTTCTAATGAGATGCCGGTGGAAATCCACGGCGGAGGAAATCAGCTCGCCATACGTCATGACTTCTAGCGGCCACGCTCGAAGTCAAGATATCTGCGCACGGCGAGCAGCCCTTCGTAGCCTTCAGTCATAATGGAAAGCGGGGTTTGGCCATCAAACCTGCGGTTAGGGGTGACGACCCAGCGGTAGGCCAGATCACGATTATGCGGAAACAGAATGCGCAGGGATTTGTGTATACCCAGCAAGTGCCCCGCGCGCCCGATGAGGTCGGCATTATCAGCAAGCGGACTGCCCTTCTTATAACGTGCCACGGTTGAACGTGAGTCACTGGAAAGCCCAAGCAAGGCCGCTTGATCGCCAGTATTCAACCCCCAAAGCTCGAACAGTTTTACCACCATTTTGGACAGGCTTTCTCGGCCCTGTTTGCTGTGAATATCAGTCTTTCTTAGCGGAATCGGGATAATGGCATTCATTGTCGCCCTCGGCCATGATTCAAATGGTACTGTTTTTGTACCACAAGATACGGTCTGATGTCAAGCATACCCTGGGATCAACTGCAACGGCGGCTCGTCCAGCGCCGCCATCTGCTCGCGCAAGGCGAGGATCTGGTTCTGCCAGTAGTGCTGGGTATTGAACCAGGGGAAGGCCATCTTGAACGCCGGGTCTTCCCAGCGGCGGGCGAGCCAGCCGGAATAGTGGATGATACGAAGGCTGCGTAGCGCCTCCATCAGCTGCAACTCCGCGGGGTTGAAGTCATAAAATTCGCTATAGCCGTCGATGATATAAAGCAACTGAGCGTTCATGGCGGCGCGGTCACCGGACAGCAACATCCAGAGGTCCTGTATCGCTGGCCCCATACGGCAGTCATCGAAATCCACGAAGTGCGGACCCGCCTCTGTCCAGAGAATGTTGCCGGCATGACAATCACCGTGGAGGCGGATAGTGGTAATTCTGGCGGTTTGCGCATAGCATCCGCGCACCCGCGCGAGCACATCCTCCGCCACGCTACGGTAGCTCAATTCCAGATCGGACGGGATGAAGCCATGCCCCATAAGAAAGTGCAAGGGCTCATCACCGAAGCTCTCGATATTGAGCGTAGGACGGTGAAGAAACGGCGTGATGGCACCCACGGCATGGATGCGGCCAATGAAGCGGCCCACCCACTCCAGCGTATCGGGGTCGTCCAGTTCGGGCGTGCGGCCTGCACGGCGAGGAAAGAGGGCAAAACGAAACCCCTCAAATTCATGCAGGGTATGACCTGCCTCATCGGCCAAAGGCGCGACTACTGGAATCTCGCGGCTGGCAAGCTCCAGGGTGAAGGCGTGCTCTTCGAGAATCGCCTCGTCCGGCCATCGGTTGGGACGGTAAAACTTGGCGACAACCGGCGCACCGTCCTCGATACCGAGCTGGTAGACGCGGTTCTCGTAGCTGTTGAGCGCAAGCATCCGGCCGTCACAGCGCAATCCGACGCTCTCGACGGCGTTAAGTAACCGGTCCGGGGTGAGATCCTGATAGAGCAGATTGGAGTGCGGCATGGTTTTTCACCCTTTGAAAGAGGGTATCTTACCACCACTCCAGCCCTCCCCAGATATGATGGGGAGGGCTTCGTTAATTATTTAACGTCGAGCAGCTCCACATCAAACACCAGCGTGGCGTTGGGAGGAATCACGCCACCCGCGCCACGCGCGCCATATCCCATTTCCGGGGGGATAATTAGCGTGCGCTGGCCACCCACTTTCATGCCTGCCACGCCCTGATCCCATCCCTTGATGACTTGCCCGCCACCCAACAGAAAGTCGAACGGCTGGCCGCGATCACGCGAACTGTCAAATTTGGCGCCATGGTTGCTGGGAGCCTTGGGGTCGTAGAGCCAGCCGGTGTAATGCACGATCACCAGCTTGTTGGGCACCGCCTCTTTTCCAGTACCCACCTTGACGTCGGTTTTTACCAGTTGGGTAATTTTGGCTGTTTCTGTCATCACTGATTTTTCCTGTTTCGCTGTTTCGGCAAACGCCACGCCATTCACGCAACAACCCACACCCAAGACGAGCAGAGTGGCGGCGAAGGTTCCTGTTTTTTTCATGCTGCAAGCTCCTGTTGGATTTTTGGTAATTATTAATAAAATTGGGATGGCGAGCATCCGGGAAGGCGCATTAGTCTCTGGCAGTCGGATCCGGCTCTACCAACAGCGCGCCAGTAAGCAGCGCCAACGCCCTCACCACCAGTATACCTTTACCCTGTCCACGGTGCTCCATCCTCAGGCTGCTCTCGGCGTCACCGCGCAATAATTTACGCCCTATCTGGATCTGGAACACATACAAAATGTAGAGGGACAACACCATAATAAAATGCATCCACACCAGGAAGGAACTGATATCTCCATGCAAAAACAGGCGGGTATACCAGTCACGATAGATATACAGGTAGACGGGTATGCACATATCAAACAACATGACGAAAATCATCGTCGAGACGTGGAACTTGCGGTGCTGCGGCCTGAAGAAAGCGGCGAGCATGAGGAGGTATGTCAATAAGACAATCGCCACCATTATCAATTTTTCTGTCATTGCTTAACCATTCTTCGCACCTTCCAGGTTATGTTTCACCGATATTAAGCACCAGCTGCTTTCAACATCTCCACTATCTTCGTATTCCCGTTCGTTTCCGCCTCCTTGATGGCGTTGCTGCCGTTGCTGTTCATGGCGTTGACATCAGCCCCGGATTTTAAAAGCATCTGCACAACTTCGGTATGCCCGGCGCGGGCAGCGAATATCAAGGCAGTGGTGCCGGACACGCCAAACACGCTGCCGCCAGCACTCAGGTCAGCGCCCTCCGTGGCATTGACATCGGCCTTGTTTTTCAGAAGAAGCTCTGCAATTTTGGAGGAACCGTTCGCCGCCGCAACCATGAGCGGAGTAAGCCCCGAAACGTCTTTGATATTCGGATCGGCCTTTTGTTCAAGAAGCGCCTGAGCAGCCGCCGCATGGCCGCGCTCCACTGCCCAGAACAGGGCAGTTTTCCCCATAAAACCGCGCGTATCAACCCGCGCACCCGCATTCAGCAAAATCCGGGCAACATCGGCATGGCCGTTTTGCGCGGCTTTGATCAATACCGTGTTCCTGCCAATGGTGCTCATTGCAACGGTAAATGAACTGGTGCGATTCTCCTGTTCCACGGCATTGGGATCCGCGCCCTTGCCCAGCATCAAACGCATAATGTCACCTCGCCCCAATTCTGCGGCGACAAACAGGGCGGTCTCATTCCGGTGGTTGGGGCGGTTGATATCCGCATCATGATCAAGAAGATAGCGCGTGGTCTCGGTGCGGGCATTGCGCACGGCGGCAATCAGCGCCGTATCGCCGCGCGAAGCGGCTTGTACTACCTCCTGATCAGCCATTGGAACGCTTGAAGCGGATATAGCCCAATCACGCAAGCCATCCGGCACGGTATTCACTTTGGCACCATGCTCGACAAGCATCTGTACAACCGCCGTATGGCCAGCCAGCGCCGCCTCCAGCAAGGGCGTTACGCCAGCCCTGTTTTTGACGTTTGCCCGCGCGCCTTCTTCAAACAATTGGCCTACCTTTTCGGTATCGCCATTTCTCGATGCCTTGATCAAGGCATCGTCCAGATTGAGGCTGGTATAAACTGCTTCCTTGCGCGCGCCGGCCTGTCTCAAGGTGTGCGCGATATCCGCATATTGATTACGTTCCGCAAGGCTCAATGCCGTGCCACCATGGGCACCCCTGAGGTTGGGATCGGCCCCCTTGGCGAGCAGAGCATTGGTGATATCGTGCCAGGGGCCGTCGGCAGACATCAGTCCATGCCGTGCGGCATACATCAGCGGCGTATATCCGCTGTCACTCGCCGAAAGATCAAGCGTGTTAGTCGCATTCGGGTTCGCACCCGCCGCCAGCAACATCTCTACCAGCCTGATGTTGCCGTACTGAACGGCAGGAAATAGCGCATTTTCCCCCCGGTTGTTTTTGGCGTTGACATCCGCCCCCGCCTTGAGCAATAGCTTGGTGATCGACACATCACCTTTTGTAACAGCACCCATGAGAGCGGTATGCCCCACGTTCGTGCTCGCCTTCACGTCGGCGCCCGCCTTGAGCAGAATGTCAACGATTGCGCCCTGGCCGGCAGTGGCGGCGGCAATCAATGCCGTAGTCCCGAACATATCCTTGGAATTCACATCCATGCCGCGCTCAAGCATGTAGCGCACCACCTTATCATGGCCATACGTTGCAGCCAGCACTAGGCGGTCAGGGCTTAAAGCATCGCCGGGTATGGGCGAAGGAGCGGCTTGCTCTGGAGCAGGAACGGCGGCTGCAGGAGGACTATCGGCCGGCTCCTCCGCGGCGTACCCCACGGCAACGAGAGCAACGCTCATGCCGCAAAACAATAAACGGCAACCCTTACCAAATGACCCCGACACACTATGCCGCTTCATCGCCGTACCTCCCACCATTAATTTTTTATTTTTTTCTACATTCCGCAATAAATACCAGCCCGGAAAACAACAGCCGGCCACGCAAGCCAACCTTATGACATAGCAACAAACTCAACAATCAACATACTTGACATCGTTGCATTTGCCAAGCCGTTTGTAGCCCGGCAGGCTATCTGAACTACATGCTCCGCCAAATACACACCCCTCCGCTCGCCTTGTCGATAGCATCCAGCCGCCGCTCATGCGCCGCCTGCTCGTCCGCCGTTGCCTGGATCACCTTCAAACGCGGCCGGGCCGAGTCAAGATGGCGGATTGCCTGGCGTGACGCCTGGCCTGCGTCCTGCCCGCTGTCGAGGGATAAACTGGCCTGTCCACCCGTCATTGCCAGATAGACATCGGCCAGTATCTCGGCATCCAGCAAGGCACCGTGCAGATCGCGCCGGCTATTGTCGATGTGGTAACGTTTGCACAGCGCGTCCAAATTGTTTTTCTGGCCGGGGTGCAGCTTCCGGGCCAGCGCCAAGGTATCAATGACGGCACAGTGATCGGCAACCGCGCCGTGCGACCGCCCCAGCCAGGCAAACTCGGCATTGATGAAGCCGATGTCAAAGGGAGCATTATGGATGATCAGCTCCGCCCCTTTGATGAAATCGAGGAGCTCGTCAGCCACATCGGCAAAGCGGGGCTTGTCGAGGAGAAACTCATTGCTGATGCCATGCACCTCAAATGCCCCGGCATCGATCTCGCGCTCGGGTTGCAGGTATTGGTGGTAGTGATTGCCGGTCAGACGGCGGTTGACCAGTTCCACACAACCGATTTCGATGATGCGGTGCCCCTGCGCGGGATCCAGGCCGGTGGTTTCAGTATCCAGTATGATCTGCCGCATTGATATTCACCTTATTTCATTTCATCGATGGCACGGTTGGCAAGCTGATCGGCCAGTTCATTTTCCGCGTGCCCGGTATGTCCCCGCACCCAATGCCAGGCAACATCATGCCGTTGCGCCGCGGCTTCGAGACGCTGCCACAAGTCGGCGTTTTTGACGGGCTCCTTGGCGGCGGTTTTCCAGCCGCGCTTTTTCCAGTTCGCCAGCCATTCCGTGATTCCCTTTTTCACATACTGGGAATCAGTGGTCAAGCGGACTTCGCAAGGCCGCTTCAGCGATTCCAGAGCCATGATCGCCGCCATGAGTTCCATGCGGTTGTTAGTGGTAAGCCGCTCACCGCCATAGAGCGATTTTTCTCGTCCCTTATGACGCAACAACGCACCCCATCCCCCAGGGCCGGGATTGCCACGGCATGCGCCGTCAGTGTAAATCTCTACTACATCAGACACGCTTCATATTCCTCACGCAAGGCCTCGCAGGGGCAGCGATCAGACTGCGGCGGGGACGCCAGCGCGGCTTGATCGGCGTCATGGTGGTTACCCGTTTTTTGGCCACCACCATGTAAGCCCCGCCCAAATGAGGCCACAGCCGCGCCCCTGCTTTTTCCATGAACATCAGCTTGCGCATCACCCCTTCCCGTTGCAAGGGGGGGCGAAAAAAATATTGGCGAGTCTGAATAACATCGAACCCCAGCAAGGCGAGCCAATCCTTAATACGCATCAACCCAAGAAAACGTCCGCACCAGGGTGCGGCACCCCGGCGGGCCAACAGCCTCCGCCATATCCCCCAAAAACTCCACGGATTAAACCCCAGCACCACTACATGCCCCTCCGGGATCAAGATGCGCTCCGTCTCGCGCAACACGCTGTGGGGATCGGACTCAAATTCGAGGGTATGCGGCAAAACCACCACATCCACGCTGTCTGAAGCGATAGGGAGCTCATCCGCGCAGGCACGCAACACACTGGTGGAAGAATCTCCCGCCAGCGCATCGGCATCCAGCACCACCCGGTGGGAGATGCGGCTGGACGCCAGCAGATCTTCATGGTGAATGCGCCCAACCTGCAACAGGTGATAACCGAACAGGTTCGGCAATACCTCATCTAATTGCCCGCGCTCGGTTTCCAGCAGCAGGTGGCCGATGCCATGGGCATACCAGGCACGCAAGTCCCGGCGGAGGCCGGGGGGGGCGCCATGATCAAACGTCGGTTTCATACCATCTCTCTGGTCCACAAGTTGCTAGCATAACGTGCTTTCCATCAGATGTGTCAGACTATAGGCGTTGACCCTGCCGTTAATCCCTGAGAGCATAAAATGTTTTCTTATTCCAACCTTATTGATCGCCACGCATGATTACTGTACTCACTATTCCAGCCTTCACGGACAACTATATCTGGTTGATTTGTAACGATAGCGCCAAAAAAACGGGGCGCCATGCCGTCATCGTGGATCCTGGCGACGCCGAACCCGTCATCGACACCTTGACCGAGCTATCGATCATCCCCACCGCCATCCTATTGACGCACCACCACAACGATCACATCGGGGGAGTGCGCACCCTGGTGAAGCGCTACGCCATCCCGGTGTATGGCCCCGCGCTGGAGCGTATTCCTGAAATCACGCATCCGTTACGTGAAGACGATCACATTATACTTCAAGGGGATAAAATAAAATTCCGTGTCATTGATGTTCCCGGCCACACCGCTGGACATATTGCCTATTACGGCCACGGCATGCTGTTTTGCGGCGATACAGTATTCGGGGCGGGATGCGGGCGATTGTTCGAAGGTACGGCGGCACAAATGCACCAATCACTAAAGAAAATCGCCGCGCTGCCGAAGAATACTCTTGTATATTGCGCGCATGAATATACCCTTGCGAATCTGAAGTTTGCAATGAAGGTGGAGCCGGACAGCGCGGATATCCGGACGCGCCTGCTGGATGCCGAACGCTGCTGGGCGAATGGACACCCCACGGTACCCTCTACCCTGGAGCTTGAATTGCGCACCAATCCTTTCCTGCGCTGCCATGTTCCCGGCGTTATCGCAGCGGCGGAAAAATTCGTGGGTAAACGTCTTGCCTCCGAGCAGGAGGTATTTGCTGTGGTGCGTTACTGGAAGGATACACTGGATTAACCGGCAACCATTGAAAATACAATTTTTAATTTATTTTCATAATGTTGTATTTTTAAGAAGCATTAACTTTAATGCCTTATGACTTTCATGGTTTCTTAAAGATGTCATCATAAGGTATAATCCCGGCTTGCAACCGGACTGGAGGAATCATGGGCATAGACAAAAACCAGACACGACGCTTACTTGGCTTGTGTTTGTCTAGCACGATCATGCTCTACCTTGGCGGTTGCGCCATGCAGCAAAGCAAGGCGCCCAGCACGAACACACACCCGGCTGACCGCATCCAAGGGTCCGCCCTGCCTGTCACCACCCTCGAACCCGCTTTAGCACAACGCGCGCCGGGATCAAGTGACGCATCATCAACCCTTAGCATCCCCGGCTCGGAACTACCCGACCTTTGGGAGAGTGTTGTTACCCTCGCGGCACAACCCGAGTCTGCTCCGGTAAGCGTAATTAATGCTGCACTCGCGGACAACGCCCCTTTAACTAGCCAAAAGTCCACCCCCGAACTGGCCAAACGTGAAAGAAACCCTGCTGCCGGAACAATGGCAACGGCCAGGAAAAAACCTGCCGCGGAGGCTCTAGCCCCAGCAGCGGCGGTATCAGCCGATCTGCGCGTAGGCATGGCAAGTCCTGCCAGCACAGCAACGATCAGCGACACCCCGAACAACCAGGATATATGGGATCGTATCCGTACCCGCTTCAGTCTGCCTGACCGCGATCATCCGCGCGTTCAGGCAAGCAAAAACTGGTATGCCAGTCGCCAGGTATACCTGGACAGAACCATTGAGCGCGCCACACCCTACCTCCACTATATTGTGGAAGAAATCGAGCGGCGCGGCATGCCTTCGGAACTCGCGTTGCTGCCCATCGTGGAAAGTGCCTACCAGCCACTCGCCAACTCCCACGCCAAGGCTGCGGGAATATGGCAATTCATCCCGTCCACAGCCAAAAATTACGGCCTGAAGCTGAACTGGTGGTATGACGGTCGCCGCGACATTCACGCATCAACCCGCGCCGCACTCGACTACTTGCAGAAACTTAACAACGATTTCCAGGGTGACTGGCTGCTGGCGCTGGCCGCCTATAACGCAGGCGAAGGCGCCGTGATGCGCGCCGTCAATAAAAACGCCGCAGCGGGCAAACCCACCGATTTCTGGTCCCTCCAACTCCCGGTGGAAACGCAGGGCTATGTGCCCTGGCTGCTGGCAATCACTGACGTTGTCGCCGCACCGGCAAAATTCGGCGTCACACTGAAATCCGTGTCGAACCAGCCGTATCTGACCACTATCACCACAGACACCCAGATTGATCTGGCGCTGGCAGCCGAATTGGCTGACGTCCCACTGGAAGAAGTTCACCGGCTTAACCCCGGCTTTAACCGCTGGGTCACTGATCCCGACGGACCTCATCACCTGCTGCTGCCCATCGAAAAGGTGGAAAGCTTCAAGACCAAGCTCGCCTCTCTCCCGACCGAGAAACGCGTCACCTGGACACGCCATCATGTCCAGAAGAAACAGTCTCTTAGCTATATCGCAAGCCTCTACGGCACTACCACCACACTGTTGCGCCAGATCAATAAACTGACCAGCAACATTGCTCGTGCCAGCACCGACCTGCTCGTACCGGTAGCAACTAGCGATCTGGGCAGCTACGCATTGCGCATTGCTCAAAATTCAACTCTACAGGTTTCTCAGAATACATCCAGCACGGATGAGCCAAAGGCCAAGGAAAAAACTGCGTCGCACACTGTGGGCCGTGGCGACACCTTGTGGAAGGTCGCCCGCAAGTTTGGCGTAACCCCCCGAGAACTGGCCGCCTGGAACGACCTGACACCCAAGACGAGACTGAGCGCCGGGCAACAGCTGGTAATACGCTCGGGAGCAGGCACCACACAGCGCCTGACCCTCAGCCGCGCCTCATCGCGTTTGGCCAATACAGAGACCACTCTGCGCCGCATCAGCTACAAGATACGCCCCGGCGACACCCTAACCCATATCGCCGACCGCTTTGATGTCACCCTCGCAGAACTGCGCAAGTGGAACACCCCCGCCAAAATCAAGAGCCTGAAACCGGGGCAGAAACTGACCTTGGTGCTTAATTAGATGTAACGCCATTCCGCTGGAATGGCGTGTGTGATCCATCATAGTCCAGTAAGACGCGCGCAAAGGCGTGATTCAGTGCTACACCAGCGTGACGGCGGTCGACGAGAGAGCGCAATTATCATTGACGCTCAGGCCCACGGTTCAGGATCAGAACAGGAGCTGTTGCTGCCGGTGATCGCCGCCACCGCCGCGTTGCGCACAGGCAAGACGGTCATGAGTGCCGATGCGGCTATCACTCCGAGCCAACCTCAAGGCACTGGCCGAACAACAGATCGATGCCTGGCTCCGCCCCCCTCGCTACGCTCTCCCCGGCAACGGTTACCGCAAACGCGATGAGCGCTATGCCGACCAAGAGATCCACAAAGCTAAACCCGACCCACTCTGGGATAAGCGAGCCACCTTCCCAGCCAAACCAAATGCTACACGACGGCCGACTTCAAACTCGCGGGTGATCACAGCCACTGCATGTGCCCAGCAGGCAAGCCACTCTAAGGTGATCCGCCATGCTGGAGCGTGGGTGCTAAAGCGTGCCGCAGATTCCGTTGACCTGTTTCGCGCCACCCGCGCCAGGAGCTTCGCTCTGGCGCGGCCCCGTGGCCGCCCACCCCCCGCGTTTTGGTGACGACACCCTGTGCTGTGCTGCGCATAGCCCGGTTTGTCCTGAATGCCACCCAGTATCCCCAGCCCATCGGCAGAGACACTTCCCTGTACGCTCAGGGGGAGAGTTTAATCGCGGAAAATGGGTATATTCTTATATTTTACCCTGTCTTAATATGATGTATTATATTTTTAATTGTCCATCACAAGGTTTAAACCACCGGCTTTAGCCGGTCAGCTTTAGCTGCGATACTGTTGCACCAGGAGGTGCGACATGGACTATAG
>LNFM01006463.1_pt1 | contig 19276 bp, 16 predicted proteins | sample 596031 | NCBI WGS metagenome assembly LNFM01 (sample SAMN04254537, study PRJNA301005) | activated carbon metagenome | isolation source: dual media filters at the Ann Arbor, Michigan drinking water treatment plant | place: USA: Ann Arbor | reverse complement strand
TGTCATTAAAGGCCATATGACCCTCCCCAACCAGTAGACAGATTGTGACCCGCCCGCTCCTTACCTTTGGGGTTTGGGGATGTTCCTTGACCTTGAGGGCAGGTGGTCGAACGGCGAGCGCGGATATGAGGCCAATCGCCCCCCCACGCAAGTGATATTTGGGTCGGGGGGACAAAAAAAATATGTGAAGCCGTAAGTGGTTGTTAGCAATCGGCTCACGGGTTGCGCCGCGAAGCAGCAATTGGGGCAGGAAACGGCCCTCGCAAGGCTCTCGTCAGGGCTAGCGGCCCAGAATCCCGCGCAGCAGGTCCTTCGCCTTGCCGATCGTCTCGTCCGCCTTCTGTCCCTTGCCGAGAACGCTGCGCAATGCGTCGTCCACCTTGCCCTCGCGCAAGTGGCGCATGGCTTCCTGCGCCTGTGGCGAGTTCATGGCGCCTGCGAGGTCCGGAATGGCCTTCGGATCGTCCCAGGGGCCTGCAACCCGGACCGGGATCTCAATGCCTCCAGAAGGCAGTCGCGGCTTGAAGAGGAGGTCGATGTTGCGGTCGACCAGATTGATCGTGCCGGCGCCGCTCGAGACGACAGTGGCGCTATCAAGCTTGAGGTCGGTCGTGCGCGCGACGCCCTGGGCGATCGCAAAGCTGCCGGAGAATTCCCGGAACGGTGTGCGGGCATCGGGCTGGCGGCGCGATGGCGGCATGCGGCCGCGGCCAATGTCCTTCACGATGGCGTCGGCGTCCCAGCCGACGAGTGCGCCATCGGTGATCCTGACCTCCGTCTTGCCCGAAAGGGCGGACACGATCTCGCGCTCGCTCGTTCCCTCGCTGCGGAGTGTCGCGGCGATCCGGGCCTTGCCGTCGATGGGATTCAGCCCCGCCGCCTCGAGGAGTTGGCGCATGTCGACGCCCTCGCCGGTGATATTGGTCCCGATCACCAGCGACGGGCGGCGGGCATCCACGCTGGCAATGCCGCGCACCCTGCCGCCTGCGATGCCTGCGTCGGTCACGTTGGCGCGGAGAATGCCGTCCTTCAGGTCGAGCGTCGTTGCGATGTCGGCGCCCGAGAGCTTGCCCGCCACGAGGTTGTCGACCTGGATTCTCGCGTCAGCGTCGAAGGCCTGCAACAGGCGGGCGTCGATGGCTTCGACGTCCCACTGGTTGCCCGCTCTTTGCCGAAAGCCCTTCACGCGCGGACCAGGGCCGGCCTCGGGTGTCGCCGGCGGAGCCGCCTCGCCACCCAGCAGGTCCTCGATGGATCGCGGAGAGAACCGGCCGGGGGTGCCGTCGGTGGAGGGCGGAAGGGCGGTTCCGAGCGACTGCAACTCGTCGAGGTTCAGCGCCGCGAACCGCAGCGTCGTCGCGATCCGTGGCCGCGCGCCAGCCAGATCGAGTTTCGCGGTCCCTGAACCCGCCGTCGACCCGAGCCGGAACTCGGCGTCGGACACGGCATAGGACGAAGCGGACGTGGAAAGCGTGCCCTTGAGGGAGAGCGCCCCTAGGCGTTCGAGCGTGCCCGCCGAGACGCCCAGCATGGCAGCCGCCTTGGCGATCGAGGGTGTGGCGAATGAGAACGTGCCGTCCCCCGGGACCGTCAGCGCCGACGTTACGCGACCACTGTAGCTCACATCGAACGACTGGCCCCGGACGGAGAGTGTCGTCGCGGTCGCCTTCCGTGCTGCCCAGTCGCCAAGGCTTCCGATCCTCAGATCGAATGCGAGTTGTTCGCCCTTCATGGACGCGGTGCCGGTAATCGACAGCGGGCCAGTCAGGGACGGCAGGGACACCTTGGCGTCCACGTCGCGGGTTTCGATCCGAGTGGCAGTGCGGGCGTCCTCATAGGTCGTCGTGCCGCCAATGATCCGGACATCCGATAGCGCAATGCGCTCTAGACCGAGCGGCTGGTCAGTTCGAGACAGTGCTGGTGGCCGGGAGGCATTCTCCGCGAAGTCCTTCAGTTCCGTGGGCAACGGGTTTGCGTCGGTGGCCGTCCCTCGGGCCTCGGCATAGCGGACGAGCGACGGCCCTGAGCCATCGGCCCGGGAGGGGAAGTCCCAACTGCGCAGGCCCGTTTCGCTCACGCGCAAGGCTATGTTCGGGCGGACCAGCGTCAACCGCTCGATCACGACTTCGCGCGTCAGCAGCGGCAAGAGAGAGAGCGACACGTCGATCCGTTCGACCGTCGCAAGAGGGGCGCCGGTCATGCCGGGCGGCGCCGACAGGGTCACGTCCTGCAGGGCCACGCCCAGCCCCGATGAGAACGACATGCCCGCCGAGCCGATCGTGAGGGAGCGGCCAGTGCGTTTCAGTACTTCGGCAGAGATCTGCTCCCGCATCAGATCGACGGGGGGGGCGAGCAGCATGAGCCCAGCTACAGCCGCCAGACCGACACCGACGACAACCGCCGCACCGATCCCCGCGCGAGCCATCCAGCCAAATCCCTTGCGCTTCGGCGGGGGGCGGTCGGGGTGCGGTCTCGGCATGGGACGCTGGGGCGGAGGCATGCCCGCCGTCGGACGGAATATCGGAGGGCGCTGCGCCGACGGTGGACCGGTCCGATCCTGCCCACCGGGGCGCATGGCGCCGAGCGGCGGTGGCGGAGGTCGGTTGCTCCTGTCGGCAGTCATGCGTGGTTCTTTCGGGACGTTGGCTCAGCCTCGCAGGCCATGGCAGCCGATCGGCCGGGTCGGCAATGGCCGAAGATTCGCGCCGAAGTATGGCCGATCGCGCCCAATCCTGCCTGCCCGAGCGGCCGCCTTCGGGATGTATGAGGGACGCAGCAGAGCCACTGTCAAGGCGTGGATGTCTGTCCGTGCGCGAAGTGTGGATACAGAGGACAGATCTCCGCTCGGCCTTGAATGGGCCAGGGTGGGGCATCACTCTAGGCGCTCGAAACGTTATCGAGGGTATCGATCATGACGCTGCAGGCAACTTCCCAGGCGCAATTGCGCCAGTACATCGAGCAGATCGAGCGGCTCGAAGAGGAAAAGAAGGCGCTCGCGGCCGATATCCGTGACAAATTCCTGGAGGCCAAGGCCGAAGGTTTCGACCCCAAGATCATGAAGAAAGTCATTTCTCTTCGCCGTCGCTCCAAATCGGAGCGCCAGGAAGAAGATGCCGTGCTGGAGACGTATCTCCACGCGCTGGGAATGCTCGGCGCAGCGCCGTCCATGTCGGACGAGATGCTCGACGCTGCCGAGTAAGCGGACGGACCGGTGGCGGCGTTCCGTGGAGGGCCGGGGGGCCGTCACCGCGTCCTATACAAGATCGTCCAGCGACGGGAATCTGGTCAAGCCACGACCTGTTGGTCGGAGGCATTGGTAGCTTGGATGAGTTCGACGTCGATCAGCGTGGCGAGGTAGACGATGACGCCATACAACGTCGCGACTTCGATCTCGACCGTCGTTCGTCCCGGTCGGCGGAACGTGTAAGCTCCGTTCTCCCATCGCCAGGTGCCGAGGTCTCTGTCGCCATAGGCGCTCGCAACCGACCCGTCCGGCAGGGCGCGAATGATCATCCCGGCCCGGCGAAGCTCGACATGGCTGATCAGGCTCTCCCGGAGAGCCGTGTCCATCGTCTGATTGTCCGCGTGTGCCGCCATGACGCCACCTCTTGATTGCGGCAGTCTAGCATCTTCAGGGCGGCTGTTCGCCAACGCGTGCGGCTCACGGTTTGCGGATTGCTAACGTGCATTGACGCGTTCGGGGCGCGTTGGCGTCAATCTATCGGCAAGCACCAGATGGCCAGGAACGGTTCAGGCCCGGACCTCATGGCGTGCGTGATGCCCGGTGGATTGTAAACGACACCACCGATGCCCGGTTCGTGCCACGGATGTGTATTCTGGCGCCAATAACCGCGCGAGAGCGCAAGGTAGACTTCCTCCGGCGGATGATTGTGATCAGGATAGGTGATCTCGGGCGCCATCAAGCTCACGCCAACCCAGACATCATCGCGCCGCTCGAGAGCTTCCGGATAGGGGCCAAGTAGGTTTGCGTTGGCATGTCCGGCGGCAAACGTCGGATCCGTGATCGATTTCAATCGCCAATGGAGGTCTGGAACGAGCGCCCTAAAGGCGGTTGTCACCCGCGCGACGTCGGCGGGACCACGCTCCGCCCCTGCGATCGCCGCAGAGAGATGGGCGCAGGCCGGCTGCGTCATCGGGCGCGACGGGGGCTGATCGGCCACGGCGCGATCGAGTGCGGCTGCCACGCGCTGCAATGCATTCGCCTCCGGTGTGCCCGGTTCAATGCGAACGGACAGGGCTGCGCACGTTGCATCGAGAAATTCCTGCAGCGGTCGAGGACGAGGTGCCATGGCCATGAATCCGGTGGATAGGCGGTACTCATTCGATATAGGGCCTGCTGCGCGGGCCCGCGAGTCCTTCGTCAAGGCGCTGCTCGAGACGATGGATTGTGAGAACGGGGAGGTGACGACGCAAGCGGCCTGGCATCATGGCGTGTCTGGTGGCCGACAATGTCGACAACGACAGGATGGTGCCGCCGTTCTTCGTGTGCGGAACGGTACGATCAGCTCGAACTTGCAGAGTGCACATCGATGTATCTCCGCTACAGCATCCGGGGTCGGCGCTTTGCACACGGCGCAGGGCAAACCACGGGCGAGGTCTGCCAGGCCGAAGCCAGGTGCTCCACAAACCTTACAAATCGACTGGATCCGAATTGCGAGACGATGGGCTAGAGTTCGAATAGCTGCCATACGCGTCGGATTCATGTGCGCACGCATATCGGATGTGACCCGCGCCTCGCCATCGAACGATCGGCGCGCGGCGGCTTCAATTGCGAATTGGAGATCCGTTGGGTCTCTCAGTCCCTTGATTGGTTCAAAGCGCCCGATCTGAGCATTCGGAGTGACCACGACGCCATGCGAGGGAAATCCAAGTTGCCTGAGTGCCGCACTCCAATCGCCGCCGGGACGAGCAGGAAACCAACCGTAGTTGGTGCGCCGTGTGATCAAGACGTCCCTGATGAAGAGGTCTCGTGAGCGGTCTACAAATACCAGCAATTCCGTATCGGCGGATGCGTCGGGCAGGTATGGGTGCGAGCCGAAGGTTCCTTCGCTCCCGAGGCCATAAGCCAGGCCCGACTTCTCGATGGCGAGTTCTGCTTTTGCGCGGGCAGCATCGAGCATATTGCCGTAGCGTTCGACTTCGCCGGTAAAGGTGCCGAAGCAATCGGTATCGAGACCGCTCGGCACAACAAGCTCCGCGCCCAACCGCACTGCGAATGGCTTGCCGATGGCAACGTGCTTGTCGTGCATCGAGCCGACTGCGATGACCGCTCCGGAATAAAGATCACAATGCGCCATGGTCTGCGCTCCCCGGGTGGATCGTAACCGGTCGCGGATTGGAGGAGGAACGCCACGCCGGGTCCGCGCGGTCACCGGGGCCCCACTCTCGACGTCGCTCGCGATGATCGCAAGCCGAGCAGCCCTGGATTTCCGCGCGAATGAGGTGGGCCGAGCGCTCGCAATCGCGGCACGGCAGACCTCTTTCGACATCGACAACGCCGAAACCCGGCTTGCTGCACTGGCGGCATCGCCTTGCCATCTTGAGTGCCAGCCATCGCGCCGAGCTCTCTATCGCCAACATGCGGGTAGGGTTCAGGTGGGCGCGCATGTCGGTCCGGACCATGACTGTTCCGTTTCCGGAGCGTTGTGCGACGTTGCGGACGGCAACGGCAAGATCGCTGATCACGACGTGCGCGACGTTCGTTCTCGTGCGCCTCTGCACGACGGTTTCGTGGCCGCTCGTCGCCTCATGCAAGAGCAGGACCTCGACGCCAGAAACCAAGAACGGACTGAGTGGGGCAGGGCCGAAGGTCCCTGCGCTCCCGATGCCGAGCGGCGCGCCGGTCCGGATGATCGCCCATTTCGCCTTTTGCCGCGCTGCATCGACCATTGTCCCGACACCGGCGACTTCACCCGTAAATGTGCCGCGGGCGTCAGTGTCGATGCCGGGAGCGTTCGTCACTGTCATTTGGAAATACCGCGTCAGCGGTGGTGCAATGGCCGCCTCCTTCGCATGCATCGTCGCGATCGCAGCCCAAGCATTGCGGTAGGGGTGTCCGCTGACGGGCGGCATGGTCAAACCTGATGCCAGTCAGCCGTTCCTTGCCAGCGCAGGATGGAGGTTCCGTCATCACTCAGGGCGTGCAGGACGACCCACTCGTTAGCAACGAGGTCGCGTACGCCCGCATGCCTGGCGAGTACGGTGTCCATGGCTGCCGTCGGCGCGGCGATCAACACGTTCAGTCGAAGCGGCTCGTGGATGAAACGCATGCCGTCGTGAACGGATTGCCAGGGCAGCCCGGTACGGAGATCGCCAGCGTTCCCTTCGAGCACGCCAAGCTGGCCGACAACGTTGTGCAGCACCTTGTTGCCACTGCCGAAAACGGGGTTGTTCACGGTCGAACCGAAATACTGGAGATTGATCCAACTCGCGACCACCATCGGCGCGGTCATGATCAGCTCCAGCACGCCGTAGCCTCGATCGCTCGCGTGATCGTAGCTATGCAGGAAGGCGCGCCCCCCGAGATCGAGCCGCTGCGTGAGAGTCCTCGGGCCGGCGATGAATGCTGCGTTGCCGGCGAGACCCCATTCGGGGCGTACTTGCGACCAGTCGCGGCTGCGTCCGATGACGGCGCGGTCGACGTTCTTGTCGTCGCGCAATCCGAGCAGCGCGCTTCGTTCAAGACGAGCAAGGGCTGCGGCCTTGCTGAGCGACGTCTTGAGATCGGAGAGGTCGGCGGCCAGCGCGGCCGGGACTTCGCCCTCATCGAATATGCGCACCTCGTCCGTCGTCGTGTCGTGCAGCGCACCGAGGAACCAGCAATCTTCCGGGATCGTGATGCCGCGCAAACCGAGACCGATCCTCACGTCGGGATCGTTCAACACGGCGGCAGCGACACGGGCATTGGCCTCGCCCGTATGGCCGCCGCAGGCACCGCAGTCGAGGCCCGAGGCGTGTGGGTTGTTGACGGTGGTGCTGCCATGTCCGGCAAGTAGCACCAGTCGCGCGAATGGTCCCGTCATGGACATCGCCTTGAGAACGGCTTCCGCCATGATGAGGCGGGCTTCGGGACTGAAGCCGGTCATCCGGCCCGCAACGTCCCGGGGGGCAAGGCGCGGCCCCAGCCGTGTCGCGAATTCCTTGTCGATCCCGTCGACGCTCGGACTGGGGACTGGCCTCGTGAATCCCAGGCTATCGGTGGCGAGCTTGCCCGCGAACGTCACACCAGCCGTCTCGACGTAAGCGAAAGAGGATACGGCCGAAACCTTGAAGGACTTCCATGCCTTGGCGGCACGCCGCCGCAAGAGTCTGAGGCCGAGGACCTCCTGTTCGACCTCCGCGTCGACGCCCTTGACGGTCTCGCAGATGGTGAAGGCCGGCTTCAGAAGCACGGGGCATTGTGCGCCGCCGTGCTCCTGACCGATCGGCACGTACTCGATCGGGAAGCCGAAGAAGCCCGCGAAGCCGATGGTCTCGACACCCGGCGACGCGGCCTCGAAGGCACGCCTGAACACCTCCGAGCGTACGTCGATGCAGAACGCGGCCTGTACGGGCGGCCGCTGCGGAAGGGGGCTCGCGGCCGTCTCGGCGGGTGTCCGTTTCAGCTTCGTCACCAGCCGCGACCTGTACGCGATCTCGTAGGCCTCCTGCAGCAGCAGATCGAGCGCGAGCTCGCCATCCTTTTCCGGAGCGTCGTCGGCCGGCAGGTCGGCCGCGGTGTCCATCGCCTTTTTCCAGGCAGCCTGGAACCCTTCGTCGGTCCGCGCGCGGAAGAGGCCGTAGCCCCATGCGACCCTGATCGCGAGAAGCTCCCGCAGCGTGTCGTCGTGCTTTCCGTCGAGTTCCGCCCGCCATCCCGTATAGCGGGCATAGGCGGCCCAGCCGCCGATGTCGAACAGTGCCCGGAAGAGATAGTCCTCCACGGCGCGCTCCGGAATGCCGAGCCCTGCCACCACCGCCTCGATGGCCTCGACCGGGTCATCGGGCAACGACAAGGCCGTCGTCCGGAACCCCTTGATGCCCATGGCTTCCGGGTTGAGATCGTGGCGGACGAGGCCGCGCCAGGCGGCGTAGGGCTTCAGTTTTCTGACCGGCATGCGCCAGCTCGACTGGCCCTCGTCGAAATAGGCGGCGCAGAAGCCCGAGATCTCGTCGATCATGAATTTGACCAGCGAGACGAACCGGTCACCGGCCGCAAGCGTATCGAGCACTTCGGCGACGGTTGCGACAACGGCGGTCGGGGCTGCCGCGGCCGACGGCTCGCTCATCGCGGCCGCACGCAGTGATGCCACATCGGGAAACCTTCCGGCGAGCGCCGGATGTGCCGTCATCGCGCGCTGGATGGCGTCGTCGTCGACCGTGCCGGCGACCAGCGCCGCGCGGTAAAAGCTCCGCGGCATGAGCATGTGGGTCTGCGCGGTCCGCTTGAGGTGAGCCGCCGTCGACGCGAAGCTGCGCCCTGCGAAGCCGAGGAACGGATTGACGGCCACGAAGTTCTTGAGGGGCCAGAGCGGTGCGATGCGCTTGCAGGCGGCGTCGATCTTGCGCTCGAATTCGGCGCGTTGCGCGGCGTCGGCGACGGACGACATCTTCTGCGTGTGGAGCATGGCGGCAGCGGTCATTTCGATCTCCCGTGGCTCAAGATGTCCGCCTGGTCCCTGCGCGCCGCCGATCGGGCGTGAGCGCGAGGACGATCCGGTTGGCGATGGTGTTGAGATAGAGGCCGTGGCTGAGATGCACGTAGGCCGCCTGCCAGAAAGGCTGCGTCGCATGGCGCGCCATCTGGTTCTGGAACACGGTGACCCCCGCGAACGAGACGATGACCAGCGCGGCGATGGTGATGTCCGCCATGTCTGCCGGCGTGCGTGGGGCGGGCAGGCTGGCGCCTGTCATGTGGGCCATCGCTGCCTGCAGGCCGAAGTAGACCGCGGCGACGGCCGCGGCGGCTGCCCCCGTCTTGACGAGCACGTAGGCATCCGGTCGCTCGTCGATGGCGCCTGCCATGAGGTGCACGAGCGCCATAACGATCACCGCGCCGAGCGCCACGGTTCCGGGATTGACCGCAGCCGAGACCCCGAAGGCTGCCGCCACACCGAATGTCCCTGCGAGCACCACGGCGAGTGCCATCAGCAGGCGCGCCGGATGAGGCTGCCCGCCCGGGCTCGGCGTCCAGGAGGCCCGCGCGAGGTCCATCACGCTGCCGGAGGAGAGAAACGCGTGCGCCTTGTAGAGCGAATGGGCGAAGATGTGCAGCAGCGCCGAGGAGAAGGCGCCCAGGCCGCATTGCAAAAGCATGAAGCCCATCTGCGCTACGGTCGAGTAGGCGAGCTGCACCTTGATCGACGTTTGCGTCAACATCACCAGTGAGCCGAACAGCGCGGTCGCGCCGCCGACGATCGCCAGCAGATGCAGTGCCGGCGTCGCGAGCAGCATCACGTCCGCGAACCGCAGTACGAGGAAGCCGCCGGCGTTGATGATGCCAGCGTGCAGCAGTGCCGAGACCGGCGTCGGCGTCTCCATCACCTCGATCAGCCAGCCATGGACGGGCAACTGCGCAGATTTGAGCAGCGCCGTGAGCGCGATCAGCAGAGCTGCCGCCGTCACGAGGAGCGACGTCTGCGCGTTGACGGCAGCCGCGCGCGCCGCCTCGCCGATCGCTGCCGTCTCGAGCGTCCCGAACTCGGCATAAAGAAGGCCGGCCGCAAGGATGAGGCTTACATCCCCGATCCGGCTGATCCAGGATTTCTTGGCCGCTGCGCGCTGCGCGGCCGCTCTCTGCGGGTAGAACAGCAATAGCTTCTTGAGTGAGAGGCTCGTCGCAATCCATGCGAGGATCAGCAGGACGATGTTGCCTGCAATGATGAGCATCAGGACCGATGTCAGCGTCAGCAGAAGCCAGCGTGTGAACCGCACATGCCCCGGATCGCCGTCGAGATAGTTGCGGCTGTAGCGAACGACAATGACGCCGATGAACGCCACCAGCGACAGCATGACGGCCGAGAGTGAGTCGACGTGGACCGAGAACCCGCCCCCCCCGAATCCGAGTGTCGGCGAGGTGACGGGACCGTACGTGGCGACTGTGACCGCCGTGGCAAGCGCGAATGCCAAAGCTGCGATAGAGGCTGCGATGGCGATGTTGGCGAAACGCCTCGGTGTCGGCGTCGGCTCAATCCGCGCATAGAGCGCAGCCATGGCCAGCGTCGCAGGTGCTGCGAGCGCGATCAGGGGCGGCAGATTTTGCATTGGATCTCCGGGTCACCAGCGGTTAGCGCGCCCGGATGTCTAGTCAATCGGATTGCTTGCGAAAAATTCAATTATTGAACTGAATCGTTTCATTTTGTAGAATGATGTGATGCCGCATCTGAACTACCATCACTTGCGCTATTTCTGGATGATCGCCAGCGAGGGCAGCATGAGCCGCGCCGCCCGACGCCTGAATGTTTCGCCGTCGGCGCTGTCCGTGCAACTGAAGTCTCTGGAGGAACAGCTTGGCCAGTCGCTCTTCGAGCGCAAAGGTAAGGCCCTTATCCTGACGGATGCCGGCAGGATCGCCCTCGACTATGCCAACTCCGTTTTCCAGTCCGGGCACGAGCTCCTCGAGACGCTCACCGGCCTGTCATCGGGCCGCCAAGTCCTTCGGATCGGCGCCGTGGCGACCTTATCGCGGAACTTCCAGATCGGATTACTGCGACCACTGTTAGGCCGTCCCGGTGTCGAACTCATCGTGAGGTCGGGTGGGCTCGCCGACCTCCTGGCCCAACTTGACGCTCACAAACTCGACGTCGTCCTCTCCAATCAGCCTGCCACTGTCGATGCCGATTCCATGTTGCAGTCGACGTTGTTGGCTGAACAGTCCGTCAGCATCGTTGGCCGGCCGCCGGCGACGCGTTCGCCGTTCCGGTTTCCAGAGCAACTTCTCGACGAACCAATCGTCTTGCCTGCGCGTGGCAGCGTCATCCGCTCGTCCTTCGATGCCATCATGAGCCGTTCGGGTGTCGTGCCGCGGATCATAGCCGAGGTCGACGACATGGCCATGATGCGGCTGATGGCACGCGAAAGCGGTTGGCTCGCGTTGGTACCACCGGTGGTCGTCGTTGACGAACTCAAGGCATCACTCCTGGTGGAGCGGTACAGAATCCCGGATCTCAGGGAGGAATTCTACGCCGTTACCCGACGCAGAAGGCTGCAGAACAATCTTGTGCTCGAGTTGCTCTCAATGAGTTCCACCGGACGCTCGACGTCATTCTGATCGAGATGGCTGGCAAGTTCCGCGCATCGGCGGCAGTTCCGCATAACGCGAGATCTTCGCGGGAGACATCGAGCTGTGTGACGCCACCCATTCCACAGTTCCCAATGGCTTTCTGATGTGCGACATCATCCAGATTCTTGCCGAGAACTTGCAAGGTGTCGTCCCGCTGACCCCGTGCACACTCACTCGCCCAACCTGCGGTCGACGCCGCAATCGCAGCCCATGACATGTTGCCGAATCGCGCTCGGCGCCGGTCGCTTCCAACCCTTCGAACGTAGCTGCGGACTTCATGCGGCGTCATTGTTCACACTGTGCGGCAGAGCCTCAGCCCCCTGATGCGCTGAGCTGAAGCCCGGAGTTCGCACGACGATCGGCTGACTTCAGCCAACCATTGGACGACAGGCGGTCCCTTCGGCGTGAACCGCGTCCAACCCAGCCGGCAGGCGACTGCCGAGCCACGTCGAAGCTCAGGGCCCGCTCGCCGTTGATCTGCGCGCATCCCGCGGCCCGAACCGGCGCGTTCGACAGCGGCCACGTACCGTTACTGTCGGGTCGTCTGACAACCGTGCCAGGAAGGCTGGCCGATGTTCCGGTGGCTGTCGTAAGGGGCGTTCCGATCGCCTTGACCAGGCATTTGGTTGCACTGCCCAGAATCGGCGCGTGCGCAGTCGGCATCGAACCGTGAGAGTCTCTGCTTTGGATGGTGCGGACGGCGGGACTCGAACCCGCACGACGTTGCCGTCTCGGGATTTTAAGTCCCGTGTGTCTACCGGTTCCACCACGTCCGCAGCCTCGACACCCGGCCGTTCCCGAGGAATAGACCCGGCCGGTCAGGCCAGCAAGTCGCAGGGATGGGGTGCGCGTTCGAGCTTGGGCACGACGGTCTTCATGTAGGTCTCGGTGAAGGCCTGGGTCTGGCGGTGGCCATCGAGCGAGGCCGCAGTCTCCCACATCTCGTTGAGGAAGAAGACGCGCGTGTCGGCCTGCGATTGGTAGACCTCGAAACGGACGCAGCCGGGGTCCTGCTTCGCCAGATGACCGAGTTCGGTCATCGTCGCGCGCACGAAGGGAATGTCGGCCGTGTCTTTCACCGTCAGGATCACGTTGAGATAGATCATCGGTCTCTTCCTGCTTTTCTTGCTGCTTCAGGTTTAGGATTTGCTGCCGGATTTCAGGTTGCGGAGCCGATCCGCGACGTCCGGCGGGAGTTTTCCCGACGACTGGAGTTCGTCGATCACCGACGCCTGATGCTCGCCGAGCCGCGCGCCGGCATGGCGGATGCGCCCGGGCGTCCGCGACAGCACCGGGAACACGTTCTGCATCTTGAGCGGTCCCAGGTCGGGATCGGCCACGGTCGTCACACTTTCGCGGGCCAGGTACTGCCTGTCCTCGACGATCTGGGCCGCGTCGTAGACGGGACCGATGGCGGCCTCGACCTTCTCGAACTCGTCGAGGACCTCGGTCAGCGTGCGCGCGCCGATCCAGTCGGCGACCATCTGGTCGACCTCGTCCGCCCGCTTCACGCGCTCCGTGTTCGTGGCGTAGCGGGGATCGTCGCCGAGCCCGTCGCCGCCGACCAGGTTCATGACGCGCTTTGCGATCGACGGCGATGCCGTAGACAGGGCGACCCAGCGGCCGTCCTTGGTCTTGTAGGCGTTGCGGGGGACGTTGTTCGCCGAGCGGTTGCCCTGACGGTTCTGGATCTCGCCGAGCTGGTCGTAGTTCGACGTCTGGGCGCCGAGGCACGCGAACAGAGGTTCATAGAGCGCCAGGTCGATGTACTGGCCCTTGCCGGAGCCCTGCACGTCGCGCTCGTAGACGGCGAACATGATCGCGAAGACGCCATGGTAGGCCGCGATGCCGTCCGCCAGGCCGAACGGCGGCAAGGTCGGCGGGCCGTCGGGCTGGCCGGTGATGTGGGCGAAGCCTGAAAAGGCCTCGGCCACGGTGCCGTAGCCCGGCCGGAACCGGTAAGGGCCAGTCTGGCCGAAGCCCGTCACGCGCAGCATCACGAGGCGAGGGTTGCGCTTCGACAGAAGCTCCCAGCCCAAGCCCCATTTTTCCAGCGTCCCGGTGCGGAAATTCTCCACCAGCACATCGGCTTCGTCGACCAGCGCCAGGAATGCCGCCTTGCCGTCCGGCTCGTGGAGATCGAGTACGATCGTGCGTTTGTTGCGGTTCGTGACCTTCCACCACAGACCATGGCCGTCCTTGGCGTGACCCATCTTGCGCAGCGCGTCGCCCGTCGGATGTTCGACTTTCACGACGTCGGCGCCGAAGTCGGCGAGAACCATCGCCGACAGGGGACCGGCAAGCACGGTCGAACAATCGACCACCTTCAAGCCGGCCAACGGGCCGTTTTTCTCCGTATCGTGTCGCATGCGTGCCTTGGGCTCCCTGGTTGCGGATGGCAGTCTAGGTCAGAGATGGGGGGAGCGCGATAGTCCGGCCGCTCGGGACAGCCGTCGGGGGCGCCAAGGGACAGGCAGCGCTTTGCATGCGGCGCCGAATCCCGGACAATCCGGCCCGGAGGATGGCATGGCATTGACGGCGACTTTCGATGTGGAGGCGAGTGAACTCGCCCTGGGGCGAGGGCCGATCGCCGGCGTTGACGAAGCCGGGCGCGGGCCCTGGGCGGGGCCGGTGGTCGCCGCCGCGGTCATTCTCGATCCGAGTCGGATACCGCCCGGCCTCGCCGATTCGAAGACACTCGACGAGGCGGCCCGAGAGCTTGCCTTTGCGGCGATCGCCGCTACGGCGCAGATCGCGGTCGGCATCGGCGATGTCGACCGGATCGATCGCGACAACATCCTCAATGCGACGCTGTGGGCGATGGCCGAAGCCGTCAACGGGCTCGGCGAGCGGCCGGGGCTCGTCCTCGTCGACGGAAACAAGGTGCCACGGTTGCCGATGGCCGCGCGGGCGCTTGTCAAGGGCGATGCCCGGTGCCTCTCCATTGCGGCGGCGTCGATCGTCGCCAAGGTGACGCGCGACCGGATGATGGCGGCGCTGGGCCGGGATTTGCCAGGCTATGGCTTCGAACGGCACAAGGGCTACGGCACGCCCGAGCACAAGGTCGCGCTCACACGGCTTGGCGCGACGGAGCATCATCGGCGCTCGTTCCGGCCGGTCCAGCTCGCGCTCGGGCTCGTGTCGTAGGGACCGCGCCGGGGCGTGCGCGTCATGGGGCGACATGTATGGTCGGGAATAACGCCTTGGCGGCCTAGACGCCACCCGGCCTGTGCTCTCGGTCGACGAGATCGCGCTCCAGCTCGGCGAGCTGCTTGCCGAAGAGCTTCATGGACTGGGCCTCGAATGCACGATAATGCCCGACGATCGCGTGGCCGAACGAGGTGAGGCGGGCCGCGCCGCCACCCGAGCCGCCGTGCTGGGTCTCGAGGACGGGCGATCTGAACATGCGGTTCAATTCATCAGTCAAAAGCCATGCGCGACGATAGGACATGCCCATCTCGCGGGCGGCACTGCTGATCGAACCATGCTCAGCGATCAACTCCAGCAAGCGGATCTTGCCGTGGCCGATCTGGCTACCGTTGTCGAAATCGATGCGGAGGGTGAGGCGAGGCATGACCGGGCTCGTGCTGGATCGTGGCGACAGACTAAGTCAACACCCACCGAATGGAAAGGTGGAATATATCGACCGGTTGACGTCGAGGCGGCCGGCCGGTACCAATCGACCCTTGGAGACGGGCGAGCATCGTCCTCGACGTCCACCGGTTGCCCCGGACGCTGCGCCATGCTGAACCACCGGATGGGAGCCGGCGTTCCATCGGGGACGATCAGGATCGACAGCGGGGTGGTCTCCGGCCTCTCCGCCGGCGTCGTGATCGCAGCTGACGCTCGTGTGCCAAGCCGAGCCTCTCGCGCCCCCAGCAATGGAGTTCACCATGTACAACGACGTGTCCCTTTTTATCGACGGCGCCTGGAGACCGGCAGCCGGCAATCGCGCGCTGGTCGTTCTCAATCCGGCGACCTCGGAGCCGATCGGCAAAGTCGCGCATGCGAGCGTGAGCGATCTCGATCAGGCGCTCGAGGCGGCCGACAAGGGCTTCAAGGCCTGGCGCAAGGTTTCGGCTTTCGATCGCTCGAAAGTCATGCGGAAGGCGGCTGACCTGCTCCGCGAGCGGGCCGACAAGATCGGGCACCTGCTCACGATGGAGCAGGGCAAGCCGCTGGCGCAGGCCAAGATGGAGACGATGGCCGGCGCCGACGTCATCGACTGGTTCGCGGAGGAAGCCAAGCGCACCTACGGCCGTGTCATTCCGGCCCGTGCCGAGGGGATCTACCAACTCGTGATCAAGGAGCCGGTCGGGCCCGTCGCAGGCTTCTCGCCATGGAATTTCCCGATCAACCAGGCGGTGCGGAAGATCTCGGGTGCGCTGGCAGCGGGCTGCTCGATCATCATCAAGGCGCCGGAGGAGACGCCCGCGTCACCGGCCGAACTCGTCAGGTGCTTCGCCGATGCCGGTGTGCCTGCGGGCGTCATCAATCTGGTCTATGGCGTGCCCGCCGAGATCTCCGAGTACCTGATCCCGCATCCGGTGATCCGCAAGATCACGTTCACGGGCTCGACGGCTGTCGGCAAGCACCTCGCCGCGATGGCGGGCCAGCACATGAAGCGGGCCACGATGGAGCTCGGCGGACACAGCCCGGCGATCGTGTTCGACGACGTGGACGTCGAGAAGGCGGCGAAACTGCTGGCCGTCGCCAAGTATCGAAACGCCGGGCAGGTCTGCGTCTCGCCGACGCGCTTCCTCGTGCAGGAGAAAGTCTACAAGGCATTTGTCGAGAAGTTCGTCGGGATGGCCAAGGCGATCAAGGTGGGTGACGGTCTCGAAGCCGGCACCGATATGGGTCCGCTCGCCAATCCGCGCCGCGTCACCGCCATGGAGACGATGATCGCGGATGCAGCGCAACACGGCGCCACCATCGAGACGGGCGGCAAGCGGATCGGCAACAAGGGCAACTTCTTCGAGCCGACCGTGCTGACGAACGTGCCGAAGTCGGCGCAGATCATGAACGAGGAGCCGTTCGGGCCGGTGGCGCTGATCGCGCCGTTCGGCTCGATCGACGATGCCGTCGAGGAGGCCAACCGGCTCTCCTACGGCCTTGCGTCCTATGCCTATACGCGCTCGGCATCGACGGCGCAGGCCATCGCGGCGCGGGTCGAGGCCGGCAACATGGCGATCAACCATCACGGGCTGGCGCTGCCCGAGGTGCCTTTCGGAGGCGTCAAGGATTCGGGCTACGGCTCGGAAGGCGGTCTCGAGGCGATCGAGTCCTATCTCGTCACCAAGTTCGTGACCCAGGCGCCGCTCTGACGCCGACTTGAAGACAGCGGTGCCGCCGAGGCTTCGGCGGCACCGCGATTCCATCGCCAACGCTTTCCCGCGACGCCAAATCCGGAGCCGTGTCGTCGGCTGTCAGCCGCTTGCCGGCATGTCGATGACCGGCGCGACGGACTCGCCGATCCCGAGCAGCGTCGCATCGCCCCAGCGCTGACCGATGATCTGCACGCCGACGGGCATTCCGTTCGGCCCCTTGTGGCATGGGATGGCGAGGCACGGGACGTTCAGCATCGTCCACATCGAGTTCATGACCCAATCGCCGGTCGTGTGCTGGCCGACCGGTGCTTCACCCGGCGCCGAGTAGGTCAGGATGCAATCAAGGTCGGCACCGAACAGGGCGTCGAAGCGCGCGCGGCATCGATAGACCGTGTCGTAGATCGTGCGCATCGCGTCGGCGGTCATGTTGCCGTCGGTCTCGATCTTGAGCCTGAAATCCTCGTGCAGGTTCTCGTAGTTCTCGAGGTAGTCGGGCAGGAACTGTGCCCGTCCCTCCCAGTTCGCGATCAGGGTCTGGGCGTCGTTGAGGGTGGCGAAATCGGCATCGAGCGTGATCTCGTCGACGATCGCGCCGGCAGATGACAGGCGCTTGGCCGCTAGCGCGAGCGCTTCGCGGCCGGCCGGCTCCGCCTTGGTGCCGTTGTGGGTATGGGCCAGTCCGACCTTCAGCCCCTTCACGCCCGGGCGCTGAAGTGCGTCCGCACCGCGCAAGCGAAAGGCCTTCGCGACCAGTGTGAGGTCCTCGGCGCAGCGGCCATACCATCCGATCGTGTCGAGGCTCGGCGAGTACTGACGTGCGCCGCTCCACGACACGACGTTGCACGTCGGTTTCAACGCGTAGATGCCGTTGAACGAGGCTGGACGAATGTGGGAGCCGCCCGTCTGGGTGCCGAACGCGAGCGGAACCTGTCGATCGCCGACCGCAGCGCCCGAGCCGGACGACGAACCACCGGGCGTGCGGGTCAAGTCGAAGGGATTGCGCGTCAGGGCCTTTCGCCCACCGGCTGCAAACTCGACGGTATCGGTCTTGCCGAGCACGTAGGCGCCCTGGGCCTTCACGATCCGGACGGCGTGCGCATCGTGACTCGGCTGATTGCCGACATAGATCGGCGAGTTGTTCTCAGTCGGATAATCGACTGTATCGATCATGTCCTTGACGCCGAACGGGAGCCCGTGGAGCGGACCGACAGGGCCTTTCGAGATGAGGATCTTGTCGAGTTCGCGTGCGCGTCCGATGACCTTCGAAGGATCGTAGGTGACCCAGGCCCGTACCGCGGGGTCACGCGCCTCGATGCGCGCCAGGCATGACCGCGCCAGTTCTTCGGCGCCGAGCTTCTGTTCCGCGATCAATCGCGCGGCTTCGGTTGCGGTGAGTTCGTGCGGCTGCATCCGTGATCCCGTGGTCGGCCGAGCGGCCCCGGAGGGCCGCTGGGCTTTTGCCTTTGTATCCACGGAGCATGGCACGTCGGCTCGACGACCTCGTGCCCAATGTCGCGTCGCAGCGCTGGAAATGTGGTCAGCAATGCCGGCCGCGATCAGGCCCGCTCGAAGATCACCGACAGATTGTTCGCGGGCATTTCGACGACGTCCGGCGCGGCGAAGCCCGCGTTCTTCGCCAGCTCGACCACGGCCTCAAGGTCGCGAATGCCCCACGACGGATCTCGCGCCCGAAGGCTTTCATCGAAGGCAGCGTTGCTTGGCGCCGTGTGTGCGCCATTCCGGCGATAGGGGCCGTAGAAGTACAAGAAGCCGCCGACGGGGAGCACGCCTGCCGCATTGCGGATGAGGCCGACCGCGGCCGGCCAGGGCGCGATGTGGATCATGTTGATGCACACCACGACGTCCACCGCCGTGACCGGCGCGAACGTTTTCGTCGCGTCGATGTGGAGCGCTGGCTCGACGTTGGCGAGACCGAGATGGGCAGTCCAGGCGTCGATGCTGGCGCGGTTCTCGGCGTCCGGATCGCTCGGCTGAAACGTAACTCCCGAGTATGCGCCCGCAAGGTGCATGGTGTGTTCGCCGCTGCCACTCGCGATTTCCAGAACGCGGCCGCGTGCCGGCAAGCGAGGCCCGAGGACGGCAAGAATGGGATCGCGGTTACGGGCAGATGAGGGGGCGAATTTTCGCGGATCGGTTGGCATGCGCTCGCTTGTGGGGTCTCGATCGCCCCTTGGTCAAGGGGCGAGGTCAGCCCGCCGTCCGGTGCTGCGAAGGTCCACGTCACCGCATGACGAGCGGGAAGTGCTGGGAGTCGTCCCACGTGATACTTCCGTCGACCTTGTAGATGGTCGGGAAATGCCCCGGCACGATCACGTCACTGCTCCGGACGATCTCGTCGATCGATCTCGCCGCGGTCTCTGGCGCATCAAACGAATGATCGACGCGCCGGCGGAGGGCCTCTTTCGGGAACTTGATGGCATCGCCCGCGAGTGTGACTACTTTCCCATCCTGGTCGACGAACGACAGGGCCTGACAGCCGGGCGTGTGGCCGGGAGCCGCGAAATACCTCAAGCCGGCCGACAACTCGCCGCTGCCTTCGATGAGGTTCAAGTCATAGGTCCGCAGCTGCTCCTTGATGAGCCACGGCACCCAGTCGTCTTCGGGATGCGGGTTGTCGACATAGGCCCATTCGGCCTTGCTCACA
>LNFM01010904.1_pt1 | contig 19279 bp, 20 predicted proteins | sample 596031 | NCBI WGS metagenome assembly LNFM01 (sample SAMN04254537, study PRJNA301005) | activated carbon metagenome | isolation source: dual media filters at the Ann Arbor, Michigan drinking water treatment plant | place: USA: Ann Arbor | reverse complement strand
GCCGTCCTGACACAAGATCTGCGCGACGCGCTGGCCCGCGTCGGTACGTCGACCCTGACCGGAGTCCTGAACCGGCGCGGCTTGCGCAGCATGACGCTCTATGACGTCTGGCCGATGCGACCGGAGCAGCCGCGGATGGTCGGGGTCGCCTTCACCATGCGTTTCATCCCCTCGCGCGAGGACAAGGACGGCCCGACCTCGACCAATCGCAGCATGGTCCAGCCGCAGGCCATGGAAGAATGCCCTCCAGGCCACGTGCTGATGATCGATTCGCGAGGCGATTCCCGGGCAGCGTCGGCGGGCGACCTCTATATCGGCCGGTTGAAAGCTCGCGGCGCCGCCGGCATCGTGACCGACGGCGGCTTTCGCGATACCGACGGCGTCTTCAAGACCGGCCTGCCGGCTTACCACCGCCGGCCCTCGTCGCCGCCGTCGCCGATCGTCCACCGGCCGATCGACTTGCAGCTGCCGATCTCCTGCGGCGGCGTTGCCGTCTATCCCGGCGACATCGTCGTTGGCGACCGCGATGCCGTGCTGGTGATCCCGCCCGACATCGTCGAGGCGGTGGCCGAGGAGGCGATGAAGAACTACGAGTACGAGAGCTGGGCCGAGCTCGAAGTGGCGAAGGGGCGCTCGCTCAAGGGCCTGTTCCCGGTGGCGGGCGAGGAGGCCAAGCGCGACTATGAGGAATGGAAGAAGCGTAAGGGCTAGAGCGGGCGGGGTGCTTGCACTGCCAGCATTCGCTCACAGAGATGTGAGCGAATAAAAGTTGCAGGTTCAGCAGGAATGTGCTATACCTTCAGGCAGACTGGCGGTTGGACCGCGCCAGTTCTCCTACATAAGCATGACCCGCCCGCGCACGCCGCGGGTTGACGCAGAAGCGAGGGTGGAGCTTGCCTCGGATGGTACGTCACGCCAGGCCGACTGAGTCCGGATTGAGCCCGTCCCCTACCGAAGTCCGAATAAGGTCGGAACGGACACATGGCGCTGCCTGTCACAGGCAGTACCGGGCTGTGACACGAGAAGAAGAAACGACGTCGTAAAAGCCCGTGAAACCGGGCTCGGCCCGGACTCCGGGCAGGTGTGTGTCACAACATTTGTCACAACTTGGTGTGACATGGGCGCGTGTGACATGCGGTCAGGACAACGGCTCTCCGGCGTGCGGGGAGCTCTAGGCCAGCATCGTCCGGATCTCGAGCCCGCCCTTCAGGGTCAGGGTGACGGGCGTGCGCTCGGCGATGTCGGCCATGCGCTTCTTCTGCTCGTCGTCGACCGCGCCCTCGATGGTGAGCACGCGGTCGATGCGCTGCTTGTCACCCTCGCGGACGAAATGGATGTCGGCATGCACGGAAGTCACCGGCCATTGCTTGCGCTCGGCGTACATGCGGAGCGTGATCACCGTGCACGCGCCCAAAGCCGAGGTCAGCAGGTCGTAAGGCGCGGGGCCGGCATCCTTGCCGCCCAGGTCAGGGCCTTCGTCGGCGGTGAGCTTGTGATGCCCGGTCGTGATCGCCGTGGCGTAGTTGACCGTGCCGATGCTTGCTTTTGCGCGCGCCATGCCGCCCTCCGATCGTGCGCACCCCAATGAATGGGGCGCGCCGATCAGTCTAGCGGCGCTTGGTGCGCTTCGTCGCCTTCTTCGCGACCTTCTTTGCCGCCTTGCGAACGACGCGCTTGGTCTTGGCGACTGCTTTCTTCACAGCCTTCTTGGCCGCCTTCTTCTTGCTGGCGGCCTTGCGGCGGCCGGCATCGACGCGGTCCTGCACGGCCCTGACGGCCTTGTTGCCGGCGCGGACGACGGCAATCTCGGCACGGACGACGGAGTCCTTTAGGCCTGCAACGGCTCCCGCCACTGCGCCCGCAATCGTCGCCTTCTTCTTAGCCATGTCGATATCTCCGTCAGCCGAGGAATGAACCTCGGCAACGTCACAGATCCGTAAAGGTTGCGCTCAAGGTAGAAGAAGAATCGCGGATCGTGCTGGATCATGCGCCCGCACGACGCCGATCTCGACGGCATCGATGTCGAGGACGCAATCGGCAGGTATTGCCGCGAGAAGACCGCCGGCGGTCTGGGGATCGAACAGCAGCGGCAGCTTGGGATGGTTGGCATGGACGTCCATGCCGTCGATCAGGTGACGGGCGCGCAGGTTCTCGGGCTGCAGCGAACTCGCGAACCCCTGGGTAAACAGCTCGACGGCGCCATCAAAGGCGGGCAGGGCATCGAGATGCAGATCGACCTGTACCGCGCCGCTGGCACGGATCATCTCGGCGAGATGGCCGGCAAGGCCGAACCCCGTGACGTCGGTACAGGCGTGGGCGCCCACGGCGACCAGCGCCTCTGCCTCGGCCGCCGAGGGTTGCCGCATCGAGGCCAGCGCCTCCGCGACCCAGCGTCCGCGCGCTTGGCCGCGCATGGCGGCGGCGAAGATCACGCCCGTGCCGAGCGGCTTGGTGAGTACGAGCCTGTCGCCCGGCTTCAATCCGCCCTTGCGCAAGGCCGCGGCCGCCACGACCAGGCCGTTGACCGAGAAGCCCAGCGCCGCCTCAGGGCCTTCGCCGGAATGGCCGCCGATCAGCGCGCAGCCAGCTTGGTCGAGCACGTGCCGCGCGCCCGAGAGCATCTGGAACAGATCCTCCTCCATCAGCCGCTCGGCGGCCGCCGGCACGACCGCCAACGCCAGCGCGCTGTGCGGCTTGGCGCCCATTGCCCAGACGTCGCCCAGCGCATGGACCGCCGCGATCTCGCCGAAGACGAAAGAAATCGACGGATTGCACCAGCGCCTTGCCCGCCGGCACCTCGATCATCGCCGCATCGTCGGGCGCGTCGAGGCCGATCGCGACGCCGGGAAAGGGCGAGCGGCCAAGCCGGGCCAGTACGCGGCTGAGCGAGTCGGCACCGACCTTGGCACCGCAGCCGCCGCAGCGCATGCCGATGTCGGCCAGCAGGCGCTTCGCCTCCGCGTCGGCCAGTGCCGGGTCGGGCGGTGCCGTGCGCGCGGCCATGTCCATCGGCTCGGCCGGCGGCTCGCGGTACATGCGCATCCACTTGCGGTCGATATGGTCCTTCCAGCGCCACACCCACGTGCCTTCGATCGCCAAGCCGCCGCGCGTCGCCACGGCATGGCCATCGCCGGTGCCCAGAATCGAGAGATAGCGGCTCTGCGGGGTGAAGGGGTCTAGCGCCTGGCCCAGCAGCGCGCGGCGGAGATTGTCGGCCAGCGGCGGGCCCTGGCGGACGGCGAACACGCCGGCCTTGGGACGAGGATGAGCCGTCACGCTGGCGCAGTCACCGACAGCGAATATGAAGGGATCACCGATCGAGGCCAGCGTCGGCTCGACGGCGAAGAAGCCGCGCTCGTCGAGCGGCAGGCCGGTGCCGGCGAACCATTTGGCGGCGCTTGCCTCGGTGACGACGAAGACATCATGGGCTTCCAGGCGCTCGCCGGTCGCGAGATGGACGGCGCCGGCCTCGATCCGGGTGGTCGCCGCGTTCTCTAGCAGCCGCACGCCGCGTCGGGCGAAGATGGCGCGCATTTTCCGTCGTGCTGCGTCCGCCTGGCTCGACAGGATCTCGCCTTTGGTGGCCAGGGTGACGGCGATCTCGGCATTGCGCGCAACGCCGCGCAGGCGATGGTCGATGGCGAGCGCCAGCTCGACACCGCCCGCGCCGCCGCCGATCATTGCGATGCGCAGCGGCCCGCGATGATCTTTGACGCGCTCGACGAAGGCCAGCCAGCGCCGGCCCAACTCGGCGATCGGCTTGACCGCGGTTGCGTGCTCGGCGGCCCCCGGAATCGCCTCGAGGCCGGGCGAGGAGCCGACATCGAGCGAGAGCAGGTCGTAGGAAACCGGCGGCCGGTCTTTGAGCAGCACCCGGCGATTGGCGCGGTCGAGACCGATGGCTTCGGCCTGGATCAGGCGCGTGCCGGTCCAGGCCGAGAGTCGCGCGAGGTCGATATGGCACTCGTCGAAGGAATACTGGCCGGCGACGAAGCCCGGGATCATGCCCGAGTAGGGAGTTTCGATGTCACGCCCGATCAGGGTGAGCCGTACACCGGGCATCGGCTTCATGCCGAAGCTCTTCACCACATGGACATGGGCATGGCCGCCACCAATCAGAACGAGATCCTTCAGGAGAGGCGCGGCCTGCATCCCGACTCGTATATCCGATCCCAGCTTCTACTGGTACAATCCTGAAAAATATTGTATATCAATGGATTATATTGTTTTCTTTCATTGATTTCGGAGCCTCTCCATGGCCGTTACTTCCGGCCTCTCGGTTTCCCCCGAATTTCAAGGACGGGCGCTCGCCGCCGTGAGGCCGCGTTCGGCCTGGGCCTTGTCCTTGCCGCTCGCGCTCGGCATGGCGCTGTTCGTTTTCCTCGCCAACACGGAGGGCCTGCCGCTCCTCAGCGATCCGGACAGTCACTGGCACATCGCCGTCGGCAACTGGATGCTGGCGCACGGCACCGTGCCGACCATCGACACCTTCTCCTTCACCTTCGCCGGCCAGCCGTGGATCGCCAAGGAGTGGCTGTCGCAACTGCTGATGGCGCTGGCCTACAACATCGGCGGCTGGGGCGGCGTGACGGCGCTGGCGGCCGCCGCCATCGGCGTGAGCTTCGCACTGCTGCTGCGCCTTCTGTTGCGCGACCTCACGCCCTTGCCGACCGCCCTGTTCGTGCTGGCGGCCATCGTGATGACGGTGCCGCATTTCCTGGCGCGCCCACACCTCTTCGCCTTTCCCGTCATGTTGTGGTGGGTGGCGGGCCTCGTACGCGCCGTCGAGGAACGCCGCGCGCCCGAGCCGCTGCTGCTGCTCGCCATGCTGCTGTGGGCCAACCTGCACGGCGGCTTCACCCTGGGTCTTGTTCTGTGTGGCGCCTTTGCGCTCGATGCCGTTGTCGGCGCGCGCGACGCGGTGGAGCGCAAGACGCTGTTCATCGCCTGGGCGAAGTTCGGCATCGCTTCCGGGCTGGTGGCCTGCATCACGCCCTATGGGCCTGAATCGATCCTGGTGACGCTGCGCATCTTTGGCCTCGGCGAATCGTTGGGCGTGATCTCCGAATGGAAATCGCCCGACTTCCAGGGCCAGCCGATGCAGGAACTGATCCTGCTGGTGGCGCTCTATGCGGCTCTCTCGCGGGGTCTCAAGCTTCCGCTGATACGCCTGCTGATCGTGATCGGCCTGGTCCATCTCTATCTGCGCTACGCCCGCAACGCGGAGCTGCTGGCGATGCTGCTGCCGCTCGTGGTGGCGCCGTTGCTGGCGCGGCAATGGCCGTTGCTCAGGCCCGATTCGGACGCGACAGGCGGAAGCCTGCTGGTCCAGCGGATGCGCGCACTCGCCCGTCCCGCCGGCCACGCCGCCCTGGCGCTCTCAGTCGCCGTTGCCGCTCTTTATGCCGCCGGCCTGATCAAGCTGGGCGGCGTCACGCCGCCATCGTCGACCATGCCGTCGGCGGCGCTCGACTATGCGCGTGATGCCGGCCTCAAGGGCCGCGTGCTCAACCACTACAACTACGGCGGCTACCTGATCCGGGCGGGTGTGCCCACCTTCATCGACGGCCGCGGCGAACTCTACGGCGGCGCCTTCATCAAGCGCTATGCCGAGGTGACGAACCTGCGCGGCGAGGAGTCCCTGGAGCAGGTGCTCGAACGCCACGCGATCGAGTGGACGCTGTTCCCCAAGGACCAGCCGGCCAACAGACTGCTCGCGCGCCTGCCCGGCTGGCGGCAGGCCTACGCCGACGACTCCGCCATCATCTTCGTGCGCACCCGCTAGGCCCGTTCAGCTTTTCAGCACGATCCAGGTGCAGTGGGCGATCGCGCACAGAAGGCCCTGCTCGGTATAGAGTGCCGTGCCCGAATAGAGCTTGCGGCCTTCGGCGCCGATGCGCCAGCCGACCACGGCGCAGCGCTCGCCGACTTCCGGCCGATGCAGCACCTTGGCCGTCATGCGGCCGGTCAGCGCTGGCCGCCAGTCGTCGGGATCCTGAACCGCCCAGGCACCAGGACAATCGAGTGTGCCCCAGAGGAAGTCCGGCCCGATGCGTCCCTCCGCGTCGGCGTGCGCGGCATGGGGCACGTAGCAGGAGAGGGAACGGCCCGGTCCCGGCCCGTGCGAGCCAAAGACGCGCAGCCCATCGCCGACGGCGCGACCGCGGCCGCAGACGAGACACCAATGGAAATCGCTGTCCTCGGCGCTGCCGCCCTCTTCGCCGCGGCGCATGACTTCGGTCCAGTCGGTGGGTGGCGGCGGCGGATCGAGATGATCGACTGAGCCTGCGCGCGCCTCGCAGATCAACGTCTCGGCGTCTTTGAGCAATAGGACGTTGCCGTCACGGATCACCTGGAGCGGAGTCTCGATCGGGATCGGGGCACGCAGGGTGATCTCGACGGCGCCGTCGCCGCCGAAGGCCTGCGTGAAGCGGCGGGCGAGCACGCCGCCGACGTAGCCGCCGTTGCCCGACAGGCTCGGTCCGTTGAAGCCGCGCCCAACGATGAGCGTGTCGTTGATAAGTGTATCGTCCACGTTGGTTCCTCCGCGGCGCGGAACGTGGCGTGCACATGCGGGGATTGCAAGCCTGCCGGCCCGTCAGGCGGCTTGCGCTGGGGCGGACGCTCGTCGAGGTTGGACACGATGGGTTCGACCATGCCTTGGCTGTTGGTGGCGCTGTGCTTTGCCCTTGGGGTGGCGAGCCGCTCGATCAGCGACACCTTCGTGGTGTTCGTGCCGGCCCTGCAGCAGGCATTCGACGCCCACCGCGGCTCGGTCACCCTGATCTACAGCTTCGCGCTTCTGATCGGTGGCGTCGCCGCCCCCATCGCCGGCTGGATCGTCGATCGCTTTGGCCTGCGTGTGCTCACGGTTGTCGGCATAACGGCCACGGTGCTGGCGACGGCCAGCGCCTCACAGGCGACCCAGCTCTGGCATCTCTATCTCGGCCTGGGTGTCGTGATGGGCTTCGGTGCCTCTACGCTGTCGGGCGTGCTGAGCGCCTCACTGCTCGGCCGCTGGTTCCCGTCGCGACGGCTGGGGGTTGCACTGGCCGTCGCCTGGTCGGCGTCGGGCGTGGGCGCTATGGCTACCTTTCCGTTGGCGCAATATCTGATCAGCGCCGACGGATGGCGCCACGCCTACATCGTCTTTGCCGCGATCAGCGCCGTCTTCATCCCGCTGTTGCTGTTCATGCCGTGGGCGCGCATCGAGCGCGGTGCGCCCGGGCTGCAGCGCTCGCACGCGGCGGCCGACCGCGGGCCGACCGTCGGCGAAGCGGTGCGCGACTGGCCGTTCTGGGCGCTCTTCTCCTCGTTCGCGCTGACGTCCATCGGCATCTTCTCTCTGGTGCCGCAGGCGATGGTCTATCTGCTGGAACGCGGTATCGACGGAGCCTATGCGGCGCGCGCGCTCGCCGTCGCGGGTCTTCTCACGCCGCTCGGCATGGTGGGATTCAGCTGGCTTGCGGACCGCGGCGGCCGGCGGCTCGCCGCCTTGCTGGCGTATGGCTGTTCGATTGCCGGCGTCGGCGCTTTGGCGCTGGTGCAGGGGCCCGGGGACGACCTGTGGCTGTGGGCCTACGTGCTGCTGTTCGGCGGCAGCATGGGCTCGCGCGGGCCGATGATCTCAACGCTCGCCACGCTGCGCTATCGCGGCGCGCACTTCGGCCGCATCTACGGCCTGATCACCATTGGCTCGGGCGTCGGCGGCTTCATCGGCGCCTGGATTGGCGGCGTGCTGCACGATCTGACTGGCAATTACACTGCGGTCATGATCCTGTCAGTGGCGGCACTCGTCAGCGCCGCTGCCTCGCTCGGCTCCGAGGCTGGCGCTCGTGAACGTCTCGGACGGTAAAGCGAGCCTGTGTGGCGACTATGTTATGCTTGGATGACCTGTCGATGACCGGGCCACCGACATATTGTGTTTCCGGAAAAATTTGCCACAATGCACGCCATGTTGGACCGGATGGACTTCCCCAGTAGTCCCTGTCAACGGCCGCGGGTCTAGCCGTGACGCCGGGCCTTGAGTCCTGCCACGCGCTGGTGCTCAACGCCGACTTTCGGCCTCTCTCGTATTTTCCACTGTCGATCTGGTCGTGGCAGGACACTGTCAAGGCGGTGTTCCTCGACCGGGTCAGCGTCATCTCCGAATACGACCGCAAGATCCACAGTCCGTCCTTCGAGATGCGGCTGCCGAGCGTCATTGCGCTCAAGGAATATGTGCCGGCGGCGCGCCGGCCTGCGTTCACGCGGTTCAACGTCTTCCTGCGGGACCGCTTTCATTGCCAGTATTGCGGGGGCGACTTCGCCACCAATGTCCTCACCTTCGACCACGTCGTGCCCAAGTCGCGCGGCGGTCGCACGAGCTGGAGCAACGTCGTCACCGCCTGCAGCCCGTGCAACCTTCTCAAGGGTAATCGCCTGCTCCAGGAGAGCGCCATGCGCCTGCAGTGCGTGCCCGCCGAGCCCACGACGCAGCTCTTGCAGGAAAACGGCCGCGCCTTTCCACCCGGCTACCTGCACGAGAGCTGGCGCGACTTTCTCTATTGGGACAGCGAACTGGATCAGAATTAGCGCGTTCACACGCGCTGGGGATCAGATCCGCGTCGACAGCCAGATCGCCAGCTTAGAGCCCGCCTTGATGGCAGCGGTCATCGGCCCATAGGCCGTCGCCTGTTCGGCACCTGCGGCCAGCGCCTCGTCCTTGTGCTCGATCTCCTCGGCGCGGAACGTCTCGATGGTGCTGCGCAGCTCGGCCTCGTCGTCGCCCAACGCGGCGGCCTGGCCGGCATAGTGCTCGTCGATCGTCTCTTCGACAGCCACCGTGCAGGCCATCGCGGCCTTCTCGCCCGTCAACGCCGTGGCGGCACCCAGCGCAAAGCCCGCCACGCTCCAAAGTGGCGAGAGGATCGTCGGCCGCACGCGTCGCGCCACCAGCAGGCGGTCGAACTCCTTGTTGTGCTTGCGTTCGGACCGCGCCATGGCGGCGATCTTGCGGCTGGCCTCGCCGTTGGCGCGCCCGGTCCAGCGCAATGCCGCAAGCTGGCCTTCGTAGATGCGCACGGCGCCGAATTCGCCCGCCTGGTCGACCCGGATCGTGCGCTCGACGAAGGTCCGGGCGTCGGGGTCGCCGGGATTGCGATTCTCTGCTGTTCTCCGGGTAGTCGTCATGTGCGTACGCGGCTCCAGCGGGACGTGTACGTCCGGCTGGAGCGGGCCAGGCTCGTGGTCAGCCCGAAGGCAAGCGCTGCGGAGAGTAGCGCGTTCCAGGCGGCCATGGAGAGGCCCCACAGCGACCACACGGTCTCGTCGCAGCGCACCATTCGGGCGCCGAACAGGTATTTCTTGAGCTGTTCCGTCGAGAGGCCGCGCGGGATGTTGCCCGAGCAGGCCTGCGGACCTTGCCACCAGCGGTATTCGACGCCGACGTGGAAGACGCCGATCGCCGAGGTGACGATCAGCGCCGTGATCGCGATGAGGGCAAAAACCAGCGCCAGCCGGGGCCAGGCAAAAGAGGCCAGCGCCAGAAGGCCGGCGGCGATCGCGACCATGTGCGGCCAGCGCTGCCAATGGCACATCTCGCAGGGCGCCAATCCCATGCCATACTGGAAGTAGAGGGCGCCGCCCAGCAGCGCGCCACTGCCAAGGGCCGCCAACAGCCCGAGCCTGCTGGGAAGAGGGAGGGAGGTGGCGGTGCTCATGGCCTCATTCTAGCGCAGGCTCTGTGGCGCAAGCAGGGCGCAATGTCTCAGGGGGCGAACTCTTCGTACTGCGGCAGGTCGTCGGTGATGGTGAACCACGGCGCCCGGGAGCCCACGAAAATATGGTGGGTCGGACGAATGGTCGGGGCGTCGACCAGGGTGCCCATGGCGACATGGACCCAGGCGCCGTCGCGCACCACCGAATAGAGCAGTGAGCCGCACAGTTTGCAGAGCGTATTGTTCTGGAGTTCGGTGCCATAGATCAGGAGCCTGTCCTGGCCCTGGGTGACGGCCAGCTTGTCGCGTTCGATGCCGGCCATCGGCTTGAACGCCGATCCGGTCGTGCGCCGGCAATTCGAGCAATGACAGTTCATGGCGTAGACGAATTCGTCCGCCACTTGGTAGTGGACGGCGCCGCAGAAGCACTTTCCCGCAAGGCTCCTGGGCATGGACGCCTCAGAACAGGTAGCGGAAGGCGACGAAGCCGCCCACCAGCGCGATCAGGAACAGCCAGGTCAGCAGGGTCAGGCGCTTCTCGATGAAGGCCCGGATCGGCTCGCCGTATTTCCACAGCAGGGCGGCCACCAGGAAGAAGCGCAGGCCGCGGGTCACGATGGACGCCCACACGAAGGTAAAGAGGTCGAAGTGCGCGGCGCCCGAGGCGATGGTCACCAGCTTGTAGGGGATCGGGGTGAGGCCCTTGATCAGGATGATCCAGATGCCCCATTCCTGGAAGCCGGCCCGGAACTTCTCGAGTGCGGCCTGCATGCCATAGGTCCGGACGACCCATTCGCCGATCGTCTCGAAGAAATAGTAGCCGATGGCGTAGCCCAGCAGTCCGCCCAGCACCGAGCAGACGGTGCAGACCAGCGCGATACGGAAGGCCTTGGCACGGTTGGCCAGGACCATCGGGATCAGCATCACGTCGGGCGGGATGGGAAAGAACGAGCTTTCCAGGAACGACACCACGCCCAGGGCGGGAATGGCTCGGCGGTGTCCGGCGAGGCGGATCACCCAATCATACAGGGCGCGGATCATGTGACCGCTTCCTAGCAGGAGGGCTTGCAATTTGGCAAAGCCATCAACTTGTAAAATATACGTCAGAGACGTATGTTAAGCCGTGGACTTCGAGTGGGATGCGGCGAAGAGTGAAGCGACGCTGGATAGTCGCGGCTTCGATTTTCGCTTCGCGGCGTCCGTATTCTTCGATCCCTTCAGGATCGAACACGAGGATTTGAGGCGCAACTACGGTGAACGGCGTTATCAGACGATAGGTGAGATTGACGGGCAGACTTACTTCGTCGTCTTCACCAAGCGTGGGCGTCGTACCCGAATAATTTCGGCACGGAGAGCACATGACAACGAAGATCGAGCATATCGAGCGCGTCAGGCTTGATAGGGAGGGGCGGCTTAGAAGCAATGGCCGCGTCGTGCGTGCCCGTGTGGACCGGTCGCGACTGAACAGCCCCGCCGCTTTCGCGCCTGACGAAGATACGCCTGTCTTGACGGCGCGAGAGATTGCTTCGTTCCGACGCGTGAAGCCCCTGAAGGCGATCGATCCGAGCGTTGTGCGTAAGCGCCTCAGGATGTCGCAGACGGCATTCGCTCTTGTATTTGGCGTCAGCGTTCGGACAGTGCAGGAATGGGAGCAGCACCGGCGCCGGCCGGCCGGCGCGGCGCGTGCTTTGCTGCAAGTGATCGACCGCGAACCCGAAGCGGTTCGACGAGCAATCGGTCTGTAAGGCTACTCCGCAGCCTGCTTCAGCCGCGTCGGCACCGTCTCGCCGGCGAACAGCGCCGCGCGGGCGGCCTCGTACTCGGCTTTCAGCCGGGCCACGATCTCGGCCGCCGGCGGGGCATCGAAGATCTGGCCGACGCCCTGGCCCGCGCCCCAGATGTCGCGCCACGCCTTGGCCTTGGAGTTGCCGCCCGAGCCGAAGTTCATCTTGCTCTTGTCGGCAACCGGCAGCTCGTCGGGATCCAGGCCGGCCGCGGCAACGCTTTTCTTCAGGTAGTTGCCGTGCACGCCGGTGAAGAGGTTGGTGTAGACGATCTCTTCGCCGGAGGAGTCGATGATGCACTGCTTGTTGGCGTCGGTGGCGTTGCCTTCCTTGCTGGCGGTGAAGCGCGTGCCGAGATAGGCGAGGTCGGCGCCGACCGCCTGGGCCGCCAGCACCGAGGCGCCGTTGGAAATCGAACCCGAGAGCAGGATGCAGCCGTCGTAGAACTGGCGCACCTCGGGAACGAGGGCAAACGGAGACAGCGCGCCGGCGTGCCCGCCCGCGCCGTTGCACACCAGGATGAGGCCGTCTACGCCCGACTGCAGGGCACGCTTGGCGTGCTTCACGTTGGTGACGTCATGGAACACCAGGCCGCCGTAGCGATGGGCTGACGGTACGACGTCGTCGGGCGCGCGCAGCGACGTGATCTGGATCGGCACCTTGTACTTCTCGCACATCTCGACATCGTGCTGCAGGCGATCGTTCGAGCTATGCACGATCTGGTTGACCGCAAAAGGCGCCACTTTCCGGTCGGGATGCTTGGCCTTGTACTCGGCCAACTCCGACGTAATGCGCTTCAGCCACTCCTCGAGCATTTCCTTCGGCCGCGCGTTCAGCGCCGGGAATGAGCCGACGATGCCGGCCTTGCACTGTTCGATAACCAGGTCGGGGTTGGACACGATGAAGAGCGGCGCGCCGACCACCGGAATCGAGAGATTGTCGCGCAGCAGAGCCGGAAGAGCCATCGTTTCACCCCGTGGAAGATCGTTGCCGGCGAGTATCGCCTATTTCAGGAGCTCGTACGCACCACCTTTTTCAAGGGCGCGCTTGTAGGCCGGCCGGGCGTGGATGCGGTCGACGAAGGCCTTGAGCTTCGGCAACCGCGCGAACAGCGGCGAGCGTGCCGAGGCGGCCTCGAGCGGGAAGCTCATCTGGACGTCGGCCGCCGAGAAATTGTTGCCCGCAAACCACTCGCGCTTGTTGAGCTCGCCTTCGAGGAAGGCGAAGTGGCTGCTGATCTGCGGACCGAGCAGGGTCTTGTCGGCGCCCGAGGCGATCGCGCGGGCGACCGGCCGCATGAGGAAGGGCACGCGCCCCGGCAGCTTGCTGAACACCAGCTTCATGAACAGGAGCGGCATCAAAGAGCCTTCGGCATAGTGCATGAAATAGGTGTAGTGCAGCCGGTCTGGCGTACCGGCGGGCGGCGAGAATTTCCCGCCACCATAGGTGTCGGTCAGGTATTCGAGGATGGCGCCCGACTCCGCGATGGTCCTGTCGCCGTCGGTGATGACCGGCGACTTGCCCAGCGGATGCACGGCGCGCAGCGAGGCCGGTGCCTGCATCGTCGCCTGGCGCTCGTAATGCTTGATCTCGTAGTCGAGGCCAAGCTCCTCCAGCATCCACAGGATGCGTTGCGAGCGCGAGTTGTTGAGATGATGGACGGCGATCATGGCGACAGCGTACCCGGCCGCCAGTTGCCGTGGAAGCCGGCCGGCACACGGCTGCTGAGATGCGCCAAAGCCACCGGTCCCTTGGCGATGTCGGTCGCCTCGAAGACCGCGAGATCGCTGCGGCCTTCTTCCGACCGATAGATGACGCTCAGCACCCAACCGTCGCCTTCCGCTGCGCTGTCGGACCTCGGCACGAACACCGGTTCGCCGAAACGGTCGTCGGTACCGGCGCTCCAGGTCGCGTTGCGGCCAGAGGTCAGGTCGTAGTGGGTGATGCCCTCGCTGCGGCGCACGCCCGCCTCGGTGATGTTGCCCGAGACGATCCAGCCGTGACGATAGTCGTTCATGCAGAAGCGTTCGTCGAAGCGCGGGAACTCGCCGGCCCGGTCGTCGAGCTGTTCTTCCTTCATGGTGTTGCTCTTGCCCGTGAGATCGAAGGTCCAGCGGAACAGCCGCGCCGCCGGGGCACCCTTGGTTGACGGCGATCCGTCGGGCAGCGGGAACAGCGGCGCCACGTCGTACTTCATCACGTCGACCACGATCTTGCCGTCGGCCGTCTCGAAGTGATTCATCGGATGGAAGACGTAGGAAGGAGGCGCCGTCACCCACTTCACGTCGGCCACGGTCCCGCCGCGCGGGATGAAGGCGATGTGCGTGCCCTTGTCGGGCTCCCAGGCGAACGGCGGCAAGCCACCCATGGCACGCTCCATCGAGGAGGTGAGCGGGAAGATCGGCACCACGATCCAGTTCTTCGTCACGGCAAAGTCGTGGATCATGCTGGGGAAGGGGCCTTCGAGGATTTCCGCACGCGTGACCTGGCCCTCGGCCGTCACGGTCTGGATGCTGACTTCCTTGGTGAAGCGGCCAGTGGCGGAATAGCCGAAGAACACCATCTCGCCGGTGCTGGGGTCCATCTTGGGATGGGCGGTGAAGGGACCGTTGAGCTTGTCGCCAAAGGTCTCATAGCCCTTGGCGGTTGCCGGCATCAGGCTCGCCGGATCGAGCGCGAAGGGCGCATGCGCCTCCTCGAGCGCCAGCAGCTTGCCGCCGTGCCAGACGATGTTGGTGTTGGCGATGGTCGAGTTGAGCGCGAAGACACGCGGGTCCGTGTAGCGCGGATTGCCGAAGGTACCGGAGAGGCCCTCGCCTTCCTTGTTTTCGATCTCCCACTTGGGCGTGCGCACCCAGCGGTTCTTGTAGGAGACGTTGCCGTTCTCGATGTGGAAGGCGTGGATCATGCCGTCGCCGCCGAACCAGTGATAGGGCCCGCGCGGCGCGAACTGCGGGTTGGGGCCGTTGCGGTAGAGCGTGCCGCACAGCTCACGCGGCATCTCGCCGGTGATGTGCAGGTGGTCAGCGTCGGCTTCTGTGTTCACCGGGGCGTAGTAACCGCGCAGGAAGGGATTGTCGGTCGGGAAGGCTTTGGCCATTTCGCGCTCCTGTCGGCAACGTTACGGTAACACTGTGAATGTATCGAACGCTATCAATACACGGCGTTTCCCGCAAGAGAATTCTCAAGGTGTTTCAAGGCCGGGCTTCGCGCCGCCGGAAATAGACATACCCGCCGATGCCGAGCGCCAGGATCATCAGGCCGAGGAGGAACTCGGTAAGCGTGGGTCCCAGCAGATCGAACAAGGGCGTGGCGGCGATGTTGAACGCCAGCATGGATGCCGCCATGACCGCGAGCCGGAGCCGGAACACGCGAGAAATCTCGGGGCCCCGATAGGCGGTCTGCATGCGGGTGATCATGGGGATGAAGAAGAACGGCCCGCCCAGCCCTCCGATGAAGCCCGCGAGCATCATCGCCGGCAGCAGCAGAGGATTGTCGAAGCACCACACGGCCAACGCCATCAGCGCAAAGCCCGAGCCCATCGCGACATAGCCCAGGAACATGGTCGATAGCGGCCGGTGGAAGCGGACGCTGCCGGCGATCAGGTTGCCCAGCACATCGCCCACGCCGTAGGCGCTGACGATCAGGCCGAGCGAGGCGAGGCCGTGGAAGCCGAACAGGGTCGGGTCGTGTTCCTGCACCATCAGCGCGATGCAGAGCTGCAGCGCCACGCTCGCGTTGAGCAGCAGCAGGGCGCCGATCGTGGGCTCGCGCAGGATCAGGCGGGTGCCGTCCAGCAGCGCGTCCCAGGCACCGCGCCAGCCGCCGCGGCCGCCGCGCGCGACCTGGTTGCGGTCGATCAGCCGCTCGCGCACCGCCCACACTGCGAGACCGGACAGAACGAAGCCCGCGGCGGTGACCGTCAGGAAGTGGATGACCGGCAGGACGGCGTTCAGGGCGGCCGCCAGCGCCGGTCCGATCAGGCGCGCGAGCCGCCACGTCGCATCGAACAGGCCGTTGATCGAGTGCATGGCTTCGCGATCGGTCACCAGGACGGGCACGGCCGACTGCAATGCGGGTGTGAACACCATGCGCATCGCCGCAAGCCCCATCACCGACACGATGAGCAACGGAATCGAGACGCCCCAGATGTAGAAACCCGCCACCGGCAGCAGCGCCAGAACCGCGCTGGCGTACTTGGCGCCGATCATGGCGCGGTCGGCGCGCCAGCGATCGAAGGCCGAGGCGCCGAGCAGGCCGACCACCAGCATGGCGGCGTATTGCGTGGCGTTGACGTAGCCCGCGGCATTGCCGATCTGCTCCGCCGCGATCCACACCACGGCGACGCGGAACAAATCCTCGCCGATCGTCGAGGCGGCAAGCCCCGACCACACCGTCGCGACGGCGGGATCTTTCAGCGGACGGAAGATCGGCAGCATCTGTTGTTCAGCTCAGCGCGCCCACACGCCGCCGTCCTTGTTCTTGTAGCCGAGAGACAGGTAGGCCGCGTCGACCAGCGGCTGGCCGCGCCCGTTCATCAGCAGGCCGGGACCCATGCGGTTCATGGTGTAGCCGAAAGACAGACCTGAAGCGGGATCGGCGAAGCCGAGCGAGCCGCCGGCGCCGACATGGCCGAAGGCGGCGCTGCCCAGGATGACGCTGTCGACATCGGGACCGAAGACGGTGGCGCCGAGGCTGCGCTTCCTGTTGTCCATCGACTTCATGAAGCCCAGCGCAAATCGGGTCGGGATGCGCAAGGTGGCGTCGTCGTGCGTCGCCATGGAAACCTCGCCCATGCGGGCGAGCGTCGCCGCGTCCACCAGCTTGCCGCCGCCCTTCATCGAACCATTTGTCGCCAGTGGCGCATACATCCCGGCCAGCCCGCGCGCATTGGTGACGCCGTTGGCCGCGCCGATCTCGGCCGCGCGGCCGGCCCGCGTGGCGAGGCCGCCGCTCAGCACGGCGCCGCTGTTGAAATAGAACAGGGCAGGGATCGATTTCTTGTCGGTCGTCAGGTCGCGCAGGAAGGGCGTCACCGCTTCTTCCGCCTTGTTGACGTAGGGCAACATGGGTGCGACGCGCGGGTCGATCTCCTCGGGTGTGCCGATCCAGAAATCGAGGCCGAGCGGCCCCGCAATCTCGTCGCGGAAGAACGAGCCCAGCGACTTACCCGAGGCGCGGCGCACCATCTCGCCCACCGTCCAGCCGAAAGTGAGGCCGTGATAGCCGTTGCGCGTGCCTGGCCGCCAGAAAGGCTCCTCGGCCGCAAGCCGCTCCGTCATGTAGGTCCAGTCGTAGATCTTTGCGCCCTCGACCTTGGCGCGGAGCGCCGGCACGCCGGCGGAATGGTCGAGCATCATGCGCGTGGTCGTGCGCTGCTTGGCGTGCTGGCCGAACTCCGGCCACAGTTCGACCACCGGCGCGTCGAGGTCGAGCTTGCCGCGGCTGGCCAGGATATGGGCGCAGAGCGCCGTCGCGCCCTTGGTGCAGGAGAACACGATGCTCACCGTGTCCTGCTTCCAGGGCGTGCCGGTCTTAGGGTCGGCGACGCCGCCCCACAGGTCGACCACGGTCTCGCCGCCGACGGTCAGGCAGACGGACGCGCCGATCTCGCCGTTGGTGTCGAAATTCCTCTTGAAGGCTTCGGCCACGCGCTCGAAGCTCGGCTTGCACGTGCCCTCAACCATTATTCGGAACCGGCAGCTTAAAAACCTCGAGCAGGAAGCGCGCGGCATGGCTGAGCGCCGTCTGGTCGATGCCGTGGCCGACGCCTTCGGCGATGTGGACGGCCACGGCCACGTCGTTCTGCTGCAGCGTCTCGGCGGCCCGCTCTGTCAGTACATGCGGCAGCATCTCGTCGCTGTCGCCATGCGCCAGCAGAATGGGCGGCCGCGACTTGATCTCGTCCTTCAGCACCTCCGGCCCCGCCAGCATGCCGGAGAAGCCGACGATGCCGGCCAGCGGCTTGGCGCGGCGCAGGCCGACGTGCAGCGCCATCATCGTGCCCTGCGAGAAGCCCACCAGCACGGTCTTCGATTCATCCAGGCCGTAACGCGCCATCGTGTCGTCGAGGAACGTCTCGACGAACGGCGCGGCACTGCGCACGCCCGCCGCCGCGACCTGCGGGTCGAGTCGCGAGATGCCGAACCACTGGTATCCCATGGGATTGCCCTCGCAAGGGTAGGGCGCGTTGGGCGCATGGAACACCACGTCGGGCATCAGCGGCGCCAGCACCGGCGCCAGGCCGATCAGGTCGTCGCCGTCGGCGCCGTAGCCGTGCAGCAGGATCACGAGGTGGCCGGGCTTGCCGCCGCCCTGCGGGCCGTGTCTTGGTCCCTCAAGTTTGGTCATTTGGCCGTCTTCCCCACCTTGATGTCTTCTTTGAGGGGCTTGGGGCCCCAGTCCGGCATGCTGCGGCGATAGTGCCAGAGCAGCAGGGCAGCGGCACTTCGCCAGGGCCGCCAGGCCTCGGCGATTTTGAGAAGCCGCTTTGCGTCGGGCCGCTTGCGCATTCGCTTGAGGTGCTGGGCGGCCACGATCAGCCCGAGGTCGAGGCCGGGCATGATGTCGGGCCGGCCGTGCGCGAACATCAGGTAGATCTCGGCCGTCCACGGACCGATGCCCTTGGCTTGGGTCAGCATGGCGATTGCCGCCGTGTCGTCGAGATCGTCGAGAGCGGTGAAGTCGATGCGGCCTTCGGCGATGTCGGTGGCGAGGCTGCGGCCATAGCGCACCTTGGCGCCGCTGAGGCCCACGGCGCGCAGCTGCTCGTCGTTCTGCGCCAGGAATTCCAATGGTTCCATCGATGGCACCGCGGCCTCGAGCCGGAGCCAGATGCTGCGCGCGGCATGGACCGAGACTTGCTGGCCCACGATCGAGCGCATCAGCCCGCCGAATCCCGTCGGCATCTCGCGCCGCACGGGATGGCCCACGTCCTTCAGCACGCGTGCGAAATCGGGGTCGACGCGCGCCAGATGGCGCATCGCTTTCTTCAGGTTGGCATCATCGAGGACGATCTTGCTCACGCGCTCGGCATAGCACGCCGCGTGAGGCCACTGTAACGTCCGATCATGGCTCTCGTCGTCACGCGTTTTGCCCCGAGCCCGACCGGCCTGCTGCATCTCGGCAGCGCCTATTCGGCGCTGATCGCCCGCAACCGGGCGCGCGAGGCCGGGGGCCAGTTCTTGCTGCGCATAGAGGACACCGACATCCGTCGCTGCCGGCGGGAATACGAGACCGCCATCCTGCAGGACCTGAAATGGCTCGGCCTCGACTGGGACGGCGCTGTTCGCCGCCAGTCCGATCATTTCACCGACTACGGCCGCGCGATCGACCGGCTCGACGCCCGTGGCCTGGTCTATCCCTGCTTCTGCAGCCGCGCCGAGATCGAGCGCGAGATCGCGGCCTCTGCCAGCGCGCCTCACGCCACGCTCGAGGGGCCCGACGGGCCGCTCTATCCCGGCACCTGCCGGCATCTGGCGCCTGCCGAACGCAAGCGGCGCATTGCGGCCGGCCGCGAACATTGCATCCGGCTCGATTCGGCGCGTTCGGCGGCGGCGGCAGGCCCCTATGACTTCGTCGATGAGCGCCGCGGGCGCATCGAAGGCCAGCCGCTGCTGATGGGCGACTTCGTGATTGCCCGCAAGGATACGCCGACCAGCTATCACCTCTCGGTTACGGTCGACGACCACCTGCAGGGCGTCACCCTGGTGACGCGCGGCGAGGACATCCTGCCGTCGACCCACGTCCATGTCCTGCTGCAGCGCCTGCTGGGCTACGCGACGCCGCTCTATGCCC
>LNFM01007016.1_pt1 | contig 19289 bp, 13 predicted proteins | sample 596031 | NCBI WGS metagenome assembly LNFM01 (sample SAMN04254537, study PRJNA301005) | activated carbon metagenome | isolation source: dual media filters at the Ann Arbor, Michigan drinking water treatment plant | place: USA: Ann Arbor | reverse complement strand
GGTGGATGGACTCCGCGGCATTGTGGGGCATGGGCATCACGATGCGCAAGGCGGGCACCACGGGGGGCAGGCTGTTGATGCGCTGGAGCAGGCGCCGAATGCTTGGCGAGCCCGCCTTTTCACGCAGTGTCTTGATCTGGCTGCGGATGGTGGACGGGGCCACACCGTGCTCGGCCGCGATCTCGGGGATCTCCAGGCCGCGGCACAAGCCCATGAGAACCGCTTCTTCACTCGGGCTCAGGCCAATGGTGCGGGCAAACATGCGCACCGCGAGGTTGTCGCAGGCGCTCTGTCGCGAGAGCATGACCAGCACCGTGGGCGTGTCCGCTTCGAGCGGGTGGTTCAAGGGCGTGAAAGCCAGCGAGAGTTCGCGATCGCCCTTGTTCAGCAGAACCAGGCGGCGCTGTCCGCGAAACGCCGCGTCCATGGCGTTCTGCATCTGCGAGGTGAACTCGGCGCTGCTGCCCAGCAGGCTGTTGCCGTAAGACACGAGCATGCGGCCGCTGGCGAGCTCGTGGCGCGCGAGGTGGTTGGCGTGCAGGATGGTGCCCTGCGCGTCGATGATCAGCACGCCGTAGTCGACCTCGTCCAGTACGCGCAGCAGGTTTGCACGTCCCATGGGCTGCTGCCCATGCGCACTGCCCAGTTCAGGAAACTCGGATGTCCTGTTTGCACCGCTTGCTTGCCACATGGTCGCTCTCCTTGGGTTGGATGAGCCAGTCTAGGAAGCGTCGGTGGTCAAGGGGTGTACGGGAGTGCCGAGCTCTTTGTGATGTATTCACCAAACGGGGGTGCTGTGGCGATTCGGGCGGTCAACCGGCATTCAGTTGGGGCGACTGCGCACGCGCCCGAATGGCGCTCAACGTGCCGCGGGTGGTGATCACGTCCACATCGAGCATCACCTCGATCAGATAGCCGCCGGGTGCCGCCAGCGCGCGCTGCAGTGCAGGTTCGAACTCAGCCGTGAGGGTGATGCGTTCAGCCGCATAGCCGTAGGCGCATGCCAGCGCGCAGAAATCGGGGTTGGCGAGGGCCGAACCGCTCACGTTGGCCGGGTACTCACGCTCCTGGTGCATGCGGATGGTGCCGAAACTGCCGTTGTTGAGCAGCAGAACGATGCTCGTGGCGCCGTGTTGCACCGCCGTGGCGAGCTCCTGGCCGTTCATGAGGAAATCGCCGTCGCCTGCAATGGTGAACACGGTGCGCCTGGTGAGGATGGACGCAGCAATGCCGGCCGGTACGCCATAGCCCATGGCCCCGTTGGTGGGCGCGAGCTGCGTCTTGTGTCCCTTGACCAGACCGCTGTAGCGGTAAAAGCGATGCAGCCAGCTCGCAAAATTGCCCGCGCCGTTGGAGAGCACGGCATCCGCTGGCAGGTGCTTCTGCAAGGTGTGTACAAGGGCCGGCATGTCGATGGTGCCGGGCAAGGAGATGCCGCCGTTGGCGGGGTCGATGTTGGCCAGGTAATCGGCGTGGCAGCCTTGTGTCCAGTCCATCCAGGGCAAGGTCGGTGGCGCCGTGAGCACCTCCAGGCTGCGCGCCGCCGCGTTCATGGTGGCGTTGATCGCCAGCGTGGGCTGGTAGACGCGGCCCAGCTCTTCGGCGCTGGCGTGAACGTGCACCAGCTTCTGTTTAGCCACAGGTGCTTCGATCAAGGTATATCCACCAGTGGTGGACTCACCCAAGCGCGGGCCGATGGCGATCAGCAGGTCGCTCTCGCGCACGCGCGCAGCCAGCGCGGGGTTGATGCCCAGGCCCACGTCACCGGCGTACTGCGCGTGGTGGTTGTCAAAGGTGTCCTGGAAGCGGAAGGCGTTGGTCACCGGCAACTGCCAGTTCTCGGCAAAGCGCTGCAGCGCGGCTGCGGCCTGCGGCGTCCAGCCACCACCGCCGGCAATCACCAAGGGTCGCTGGCTCGCCAGCAAGAGCGTGCGCAGCTCGCGCAGCGCGCCCGGGTCGCTCCACGCCTGCACCGGCTCCACGCGCGGCAGCGGCTCGGCGTCCACCGTCTGGGTCAGCATGTCTTCAGGCAGCACGAGTACCACCGGGCCAGGTCGGCCGTTCAGGGCGGTGGCAAAGGCACGCGCCACGTACTCGGGGATGCGACGCGCGTCGTCGATGCGCTCCACGCGCTTGGCCATGCCTTTGGTGGACGGGCCGAAGAACGACAGGTAGTCCACTTCCTGAAAGGCTTCGCGGTCGCGCGCGTCGCTGGCTACGTCACCCACGAAAAGCACCATGGGCGTGCTGTCCTGAAACGCGGTGTGCAGGCCGATCGACGCGTTGGTGGCGCCGGGCCCGCGCGTCACAAAACACACGCCGGGGCGCCCGGTGAGCTTGCCCTGGGCCTCAGCCATGAAGGCCGCACCGCCTTCTTGCCGGTTGGTGACGAAACGGATGCGGTCGGCGCGTGCGTGAAAGCCGTCGAGCACTGCGAGATAGCTCTCGCCCGGTACCCCGAAGGCGTGGGTCACGCCCTGGGCGATCAGGCAGTCAACGAGCAAATGGCCAGCGAGTTGTGAAGTCATGGCGGCATTGTGCCGCGAGCGCTAGCGGGCCGTTGCCGTGCGCCGACCCACACCCACCGCGGCGTACACCGAGACCATCAACACCAGCGCGGCGCCCGCCAGCGTGAGTCCGTACCACCCCCGGTCCATGGTCAGGCCGAAGATCAAAGGCGACAGGGCAAAACCGACATCCAGCCCCGAGTACACCGTGCCGTACACGCGGCCAGTGGCGCCTTTGGGTGTGGCCTTCTTGATCATCATGTCGCGGCTGGGGCCACCCACGCCCACCGCAAAGCCGGTGGCCGCCAGCGCGACCATGGTGCCCGTGGCGCCGAGCCAGCCCGTGGCGCACAGCAGCAGCAGCAGCGCGCCCCCGGTCATGGCAATGGCCACCACGCGGTCGCTCGACCAGCGGTGGCTCTGGCCGTAGGCCGCCACGAAGCCGCCCACCAGCATGCCCAGCGCGGAGCACAGCATGTAGGCGCTGATGGTGAGCGTGGCCATCTCCACGCTCACGCCGTGCACCACATTGAGGATGGAGGGCGCGAAGGTCTGCACCACCGCCAGCGTCATGGTGGAGAGCAAGAAGAACGCGAAGCACCACCACACCACCGGCAGCTTGAGGAAAGCCAGGTCACCGCCCCGGGGCGCATCGGCGTGGCGCATCACCACCTCGGTCAGCAGCTTGCCGCGCTGCCAGAACAGCACCACCAGCACCACGGCATACAACAAGGCCGCGCCCAGATACGCCGTGCGCCAGTCGGACAGCGCGGTGATGCCGATCAGGAAAGCCGGCGCCAGAGCCCAGCCGAGGTTGCCGGTCAAACCATGGGCGCTGAAGGCGTGACCCAACCGGGGCGCGGACACACGCTGGTTCAGGATGGTGAAGTCGGCTGGGTGAAACGGTGCGTTGCCCAGGCCGGCGAGCATGGCCACCAGCACCAGACCGGCGTAACTTGTGGCTTGCGAAGCGGCCAACGCCGCCAGCAAAAAGAAGCCGATGGCGGCGAACAGCACCGGCCGCGCGCCGATGCGGTCGACCAGAAAACCCGACAGCGCCTGGCCGCTTCCAGAGATGACGAAGAACAGGCTCATGAGCAGCCCGACATCGGAATAGCTCAGGCCGAAGTCGCGGATGAACACCGGAAACAGTGGCGCCAGCAGCAGGTGGGAAAAGTGCGAGGTGGCGTGGGCCAGCCCCACCAGGCCGATGACGGCGGCATCCTGCTTGAGCGGTACGGGATTGGCGGGCGCGGCGGCACCCAGGGTGACGGTGTTCATGCAGGGGATCGTAAGGCGCCACAGGCATGCACAATGGCGATGGAAAGACAAGAATCGTCGCAACCCAGCCAAGCCTCTGCCCTGCACCCGCCATGCCGCCTGCCCGCCGACGCCCTGCCCCGCGCGCCCTGCCGCTGGGCGACACCGATCCGTACCGCCCCACGCCGCAGCACCCGGTGCGCTGCCGGGCGCGCCAGATCGACAGCGACAACCAGTTCGAACCGCATCACCACGCCTGGGCGCAGCTCGCCTACTGCGCCAGTGGCCTGCTGCAGGTGACGGTGAGCGCAGTGGATCGTCTGACACCCAGCGAAACCACCACCATCGTGCCGCCCTCGCGCGCCGTGTGGATCCCGCCGGGCGCCCGCCACGCCGTGACCATCGTCGAGTCCGCCCAATTGCTCACGCTCTATATCGACGCCAGTGCCGTGCCAGCGCACTGGGTCCGGTCGCGCGTGCTGGTGGTCTCACCCTTGCTGCGCGAACTGGTGCTGGCGCTGGACCGTCCCCGCCAGCCGGCGGGTGAAGCCGGACGCGCGCTGCTGACCTTGCTGTTCCACGAAATGGAACACGCGGACACACAGCCACTGGGGGTGCCCATGCCCAGCATCAGCAGCGGCGACCGCCGACTGCGCAACCTCTGCGAAGCGGTGATGCAGGCGCCGGCCCAACACAGCACGCTGGCGGCCTGGGCCGCGCACGCGGGTGCCAGCGAACGCACGCTGGCGCGCCTGTTTCGCGACGAACTGGGCACGAGTTTTCAGCGATGGCGCCAGCAGGTGGTACTGGCGCACGCCATGCCCATGCTGGCGCGCGGCGTGTCCGTGGGTCGGGTGGCTGAAGCCAGCGGTTATGCGAGCGAGAGTGCATTCTCGGCCATGTTCAAGTCGGCCATGGGCCTGCCGCCCACTCGCCTGCTGGCGCAGAACAGGGCTCGGCCTCAGGCCGCCACGGCCTCGTCGACCCGGGCCTGATCGGCCGCGATGGCCTCGATGGCCCTGCTCACCACACTCTGGCCATCCACCGGGCGCAGCAGGCGGTTGGCGATCAGCCGTTCGCAGCTGCGCTTGGTCATGGAATGCGGACGGCCGCCCCGGCTGACGAACATGAACAGCGTGCCGCGGGTACTGGCCCAGACCAGTTGGGCACGCAACCACTCACGGTGCGAATACAGGTCGACCCAGTCGCCTTCTCGCAGGCCCGCGAGCACGGAGATGGCGTCAAACGGAATGTCGTCTTCGCTCTCCGATTCGCTGAAGCTCGACACCACGGCCTGGTCCACGCCACCGGCCGCCCGGCCTTCGGTGAGCTCGGAGAAATCGGTGGGCATCGTGTCCTCGAAGCCCGCGGCCTCCAGCTCCACGCGCCCAAGCCAGGGCTGGGCCGCCTTGCGCGGCTTGCGCTGTTCGGGCGTGGCCGGCAAGGTTTCATCGAGCTCCATCGACATGGACGAGGTGTCCAGAGGCACCGGGTTGGAGGTGCTCGCGTCGGCCCGCGCACGCGCGCGCCGCAGGCCCAGCACCGGCTGGTGCAGGCGCATGAGGGCATCGAAGAATGGCTTGGTCTCTTCCGGCGTCTTGCCCAGCGAAGCCAGACCCGCATGCAGCGTCTTGAGCATGCCGGGCACCATCTCCAACAGCTGCGCGGGCAGCCGCAGCGTGACTTCTTTCTTGGTGCTCCACAGCAGGTTGGAGACCACCTTGCGGTAGCCGCCCGGATCGGTCTCACCGCGCTCGGCATTCAGTTGGGCCGAGGCAATGGCCAGTGCCCACGGGCCGTAAAGGAAATCGAGGATGAAGCCGGGTGCGTGGTCCACGTCGGGGCGCTGGCTCAATTCCCAGGCCACCTGGTCGGCGAGCGTCTGGCGCGCCTCGGCGTGGCGGATCGCCTGCAGATTGCTGCCCTTGGCGGCCTCGTCATCGCGGTCCTGGGTTTCCCACTCCTGCAGCAGTTCGTCCAGCGCGATGGAAAAGGCCTGCGGGTCCTCGGTCTCCAACTCGTTGAGCGCACTGAACGCCTGCTGCACCGGCCCGAAGAACTCGGCGAACTCGCTGGCGAACTCATCGTTGTACTTGAAGCTGCGCTGAGCGACGCACTCCACCAGGCGGCGCGCCGGGTGGGCGTCTTCGCTGAAGAAGCGCGGGTTGGCCATGGCCAGGCGCAACAACGAAGGCTCGAGGGCCACCACGGCTTCGCGCACCGGCGCCAGCAGGAGTGGGTCTTGCGCGACCTGGTTGACCAGCTTGCGCACCACATCCAGACCCATGGCCTGCGCCACGCGCTCGGCCCTTTGCTTGAGCTGCATGAGCACGCGCGCGCGCTCATGGGCAGCGGCAAAGTCACCCCAGGTTTTCTGGCTGAGCTGGGTGCCGATGTCCACTGCGCGTGCGGGCCGGTCCACCACCGGCAACGCCTTGTACTGCTCGCTGCGCCGCACCACCATCGACTCGTCGAGCGTGGGAATGGCGGCAAAGGCCTCGATGGCCGCGAGCTCTTCGCTGACCTGCTCGTAGTACTCGGGCGCGAGCGTCTGTTCGTAGCGTTGGCCGCCCCGCTCCAGGAAATTGTGCAGGTACTGGTTGTCCACCGGCGTCTGCAGGCGGGCGAGCTGCGGCATGTCGGGCACGTACTCGCCAAATCGCGCTTCGCCCGTGCTGTCGCCGCGGTACTCCAGCGGCGCCTGGCCTGAGGGGTTCCACTCGGTGGACGCCGGTCCAACGCCGCGCGCGGCCCGGGCCGCGCTGGCGGCCGACCTTGCCGCCGCGCCCGGCGCTTCGGCCAGCAGGCGCACGCGGTAGCCGGCCTCCTGCACGTTGGCACGTTGAAGCACCAGCGTCAGGCGGGCATACAGGCCCTTGAGTTCGTGTCCGATGGCCTTGCCGCAGTGGCGCAGCCACAGCGCACGCAGTTGGGAGTCGGACTCGTCCAGCGCCATCATGTCGCGCAGGGCCCGCACAAAGACGGCGGGGCGCAGCGGGTTCATGTCGGCCTGCACCGTGGCCAGACCTTGCAGCGAACTCATGAGCGCATCGAGCACCTTGAGTTCCTGCTCCAGCGGGGGCAGCAGCGTTTGCAGCAAGCGGGCCGATTCGATCGACTCGGTGACGGTGTCGTCCTCCACCAGCGTCAGGTAGGCCGATTCGCTCAGCAGCGTGGTGCGCGACGAGGTGGGCGCATCGGTGGGCACGGCGAAGGCCTCGCGAAGGCGTTGCGGGTAGTCGACGACCCAGCCTTCCTTTTCCTGGCGCATGCGCCACCAGGCGGTGGCCAGGCGGTCGCGCTGGGCAACTTCCATGCACTGCTTTTCGGCCTCTTGCAAGCCGCCCACGGCCGCATCGATGCAGCGCCCCAACATCGCGGGAGCGTCTTCAAGCGCCTCGGCAAGGCACTGTTGCAACAATCTGGGAGGTACCGTCATCGCCTGGTCGCGGGGGTCTGCCGCTGAATCGGGGTGTGAGACAAGTCACGGTTATACCTGCGCCGCCCGTCGGCGGCGTACCGGCGCTGAAATAAGGCCCTTATCGGTCCCTGAACGGTCAAACAGGCCGTCGGTTGGGGCTCTTCAGACGCCAGACGCCGGGCTGTCAACGCCATGTCACATCTGGCATGCAACATGCAAGCAAGGCTGTCACTGTCTTTGCTCGGGCATCAGGGAACAAAAAATGGGAACCATCCGGCGCTACGCCAAAACAGCCATGGCATGGGAGGCGTTGTCACGCCCCGATACCGTGGGCCGCGAGGCCCACACCTTGCTGCTCATGGCCAACGGCCGGCGCAGCGAGCAGGAACTGTCGCTGCTGCTGGGCTCCGACGTGTCGGAGCTGGCCTATGGCTTGATGGAAAAGGGCTATCTGCAAAAGACGGGCACCCTGTTTCAGCCCGAAGCCGACGACGAGGTGCAGGTCAGCGCCTGAGCGGATCAGGCGCGGTTCACAACCAGCGCTTGAGCAAGCCCATGATCTGGTCGAAGCGCGGCCCGTAGGGTGGGTAGAAAACATGCCCCATCGAGAAGCGCGACTGCACCAAAACGGGCTTTTGCTGGGTGAAGCGAAGAAACCCGGTTTCGCCGTGGTACGCACCCCAGCCGCTTTCGCCCACACCGCCGAAAGGCAAGCCTTCGTGGGCCACGTGCATCAGCGTGTCATTGACGCTCACGCCACCGCTCACCGTGTTGGCCATCACCTGGTTTCGCGCGGCGGTGTCGGTGCCGAACCAATAGAGCGCCAGCGGGCGGGGGCGCGCATTGATGTAGCGGATGGCATCGTCCAGGCTGTCGTACACCACCACCGGCAGGATGGGACCGAAAATTTCTTCGTCCAGCAGTTTCAGGCCCGGGCCGGGGTTGAACACCAGGGTGGGGTTCATCTGCCGCGACGTGGGCGCCGGGCTGCCCGCAGCCTGCGGTGTCACATCGACCACGCGGGCGCCTTGGGCGGAGGCCTCGTTCAACAACGCCTGCAGGCGGGCCAGGTGGCGGTCGCTCACGATGGCGGCGTAGTCCGCGTTGCCGGAGATGGTGGGAAACAGGCGCGCCACGGCGGCCTTGTAGGCCTTCTCAAACGCAGCTTCCTGGCCACGCGGCAGCAACACATAGTCGGGCGCGATGCAGGTCTGCCCGGCGTTGAGCAACTTGCCGTGGGCGATCCTCACCGCCGCCTCATCCAGGTTGCACGAAGCGTCCACGATGCAGGGCGACTTGCCACCGAGTTCCAGCGTGGTGGGTGTGAGGTTGGCCGCCGCAGCCGCCGCCACCTTGCGGCCAACAGCGGTGGAGCCGGTGAAGAACAGGTGGTCGAACGGGAGGCTGGCGAATTCGTGGGCCACGTCGGCGCCACCGATCACCACACTGAACTCGTCGGCAGAAAACGCGCCCTGTACCAGCGAGGCCATGAGCGCCGAACTGTGGGGCGTGAGCTCACTGGGTTTGAGCATCACGCGGTTGCCCGCCGCCAGCGCGGTGGCGGCCGGACCCAGGTTGAGCTGCAGCGGGTAGTTCCAGGGGCCGATGACGCCCACCACGCCCAGCGGCTGGCGCTGGATGTGCGCGCTGGCGGGCTGCAGGTACAGCGGCGTGGCCACGCGACGGGTTTTCATCCAGTGGGGCAGTTCCTTGTGCAACTGCCCGATGGCAGCGCGCAGCACAAACAGGTCGGCCACCTCGGTGAGTTGGCGAGAGCGCACGCCGAAGTCGGCCTGGACCGCGTCTGACAGCGCGGGGCCGTGCTGCTCGATCAGCGCGTTCAGGCGCGCAATGCGGTCACGGCGCAGCGCCAGTGGCACGTCGATCTGGGCGCGGCTGGCCTGGTGCTGGGCGTCGAACAGGGCGCGCAGGGGAAGGGTCGGGGGTATCTGGGTCATGAGGCGGATGATAGGTCTGGCGCTCCGGGTGCGGTAGGGGCAGGCCTCCATCCCGACGGATGGGGGCCCGCTCCCGGGCTCAGGCTTCGGCCACCGCGTCGCCGAACTCGAACACGCCCGGGTTCTGCACCGGATCCACGTCCACCGGAATCGCCGACTTCGGTGGGTAGCGGCCTTCCAGCAGGAACTTCGAGAGCGGGTTCTCGATGCGCTGCTGGATCGCACGTTTGAGCGGTCGGGCGCCGAACACCGGGTCGAAGCCGACCTTGGCCAGCTCGGCCAAGGCCGCCGGGGACACCTGCAGGTGCAGATCCATCTTGGCCAGGCGCGCCTCGAGCACCTTGAGCTGGATCGCCGCGATCGACTCGATGTGCTGCGCGTCGAGTGCGTGGAACACCACCGTCTCGTCGATGCGGTTCAAGAACTCAGGGCGGAAGTGGTTCTTGAGTTCACCCCAGACCGCGTCCTTCACGTCTTCGTACGGCTCGCCCACCATGGCCTGGATCAGGTGCGATCCGATGTTGCTGGTCATCACGATGACTGTGTTCTTGAAGTCCACGGTGCGGCCCTGGCCATCGGTGAGGCGCCCGTCGTCCAGCACCTGCAGCAGCACGTTGAACACGTCCGGGTGTGCCTTCTCCACCTCGTCGAGCAGCAACACACTGTAGGGCTTGCGGCGCACAGCCTCGGTGAGGTAGCCGCCCTCCTCGTAGCCCACGTAGCCGGGCGGCGCGCCGATGAGGCGGGCCACGGAATGTTTTTCCATGAACTCGCTCATGTCGATGCGCACCAGGTGGTCCTCGCTGTCGAACAGGAAACCGGCCAGCGCCTTGCACAGCTCGGTCTTGCCCACGCCGGTGGGGCCGAGAAACAGGAAGGAGCCGGTTGGGCGGTTCGGGTCACTCAGGCCCGAGCGCGAACGGCGGATGGCGTTGGCCACGGCGCCAATGGCTTCGTCCTGGCCCACCACACGCTCGTGCAGCTTGCCTTCCATCATCAGCAACTTGTCGCGCTCGCCCTGCATGAGTTTGCTCACCGGGATGCCGGTGGCGCGTGCCACCACCTCGGCAATTTCTTCAGCGCCCACCTGCGTGCGCAGCAGCTGCGGGCGACCCTTGCCGTCCTTGTTCAGCGCCTTGCCCGACTCGGCGGCCTGCGCGTCCTTCAGACGTTTCTCCAGCTCGGGCAGCTTGCCGTACTGCAGCTCGGCGACCTTGTTGAAGTCGCCCTTGTCGGTGAAGGTCTTGATCTGCGAGCGGATGCGATCCATCTCTTCCATCACGTCCTTCGATCCGAGCGCAGCTGCCTTCTCGGCCTTCCAGATCTCGTCGTAGTCCGATATCTCCTTGGTCAGACGGACGATCTCTTCCTCGATCAGACCAAAACGCTTTTGCGAGGCCTCGTCCTTCTCGCGGCGCACGGCTTCGCGCTCGATCTGAAGCTGGATCAGGCGGCGGTCGAGCCGGTCCATCACCTCGGGCTTGGAGTCGAGTTCGATCTTGATCTTGGAGGCTGCCTCGTCAATCAGGTCGATCGCCTTGTCGGGCAAGAACCGGTCGGTGATGTAGCGGTGGCTCAGCTCGGCCGCGGCCACGATGGCCGGGTCGGTGATCTGCACGCCGTGGTGAACCTCGTATTTTTCCTGCAGGCCGCGCAGGATGGCGATGGTGGCTTCCACGCTGGGCTCGCCGACCAGGATCTTCTGGAAACGGCGCTCCAGCGCGGCGTCTTTCTCGATGTATTTGCGGTATTCGTCGAGAGTTGTCGCGCCCACGCAGTGCAGCTCGCCGCGCGCCAGCGCCGGCTTGAGCATGTTGCCCGCGTCCATGGCGCCTTCGGCCTTGCCCGCGCCCACCATGGTGTGCAGCTCGTCGATGAAGACGATGGTCTGGCCCTCGTCTTTCGCCAGCTCGTTCAACACCGTTTTCAGGCGCTCTTCGAACTCGCCACGGAACTTGGCGCCGGCCAGCAGTGCAGCCATGTCCAGGCTCAGCACGCGCTTGCCCTTGAGCGAATCGGGCACTTCACCCGCCACGATGCGCTGCGCCAGACCTTCGACGATGGCGGTCTTGCCCACGCCGGGTTCGCCTATGAGCACGGGGTTGTTCTTGGTGCGGCGCTGCAGCACCTGGATGGCGCGGCGGATCTCGTCGTCCCGGCCAATCACCGGGTCGAGCTTGCCCAGGCGGGCGCGCTCGGTGAGGTCCATGGTGTATTTCTTGAGCGCTTCGCGCTGACCTTCGGCTTCGGGGCTGTCCATGGACTGGCCGCCGCGAACCGCGGTGATGGCCGACTCCAGTGTCTTGCGACTCAACCCATTCTCGTTGGCCATGCGCCCGAGCTCACCCTTGCTGTCCGCCACGGCGAGCAGAAAGAGCTCACTGGCGATGAACTGGTCACCGCGCTTGATGGCTTCCTTCTCGGTGGCCTGAAGCAGCTTGGCCAGTTCCTGACCGACCTGCACCTGCTCCTGCCCCTGTACTTCGGGCAGACGTTTGATGGCTGCCTCGGTGGCCTTGGCCAGGCCTTGCACATTCACACCCGCGCGCTGCAGCAGCGACTGCGGGCCATCGGTCTGGCGCAGCAGGGCCAGCAGCAGGTGGGCAGGTTCGATGTAGGCGTGGTCGGCACCCAGTGCCAGCGTCTGGGCCTCGCTCAGGGCTTCGTGGAACTTGGTCGTGAGTTTGTCGAGTCGCATGTCAATGCCTCTCTGGAAGATCTAATGGGATGGCATGTGGAGTTTCTGCCGAGGTTTTCAAGCCAGGGCTTCAGCCTGCGCCCACCCGATGTGGGTGGACTTGACCCAGATCAAGCCGCAGCCAAGGCTTTGGGTGGCAGGCGCCAGTAGGCGTACTGCCAAGCCGTGGTGAGGCCCGCACGGAGGTACAGGGACTGGGCGGCATGGTTACCCGCGTCCACCTGCAGGAACACGTTTGACAGCCCGCGCGCGAGTGCTTCCATGGCCATGCTGTGCAGGATACGCCCCGCCAGACCGCGACCGCGATGGGTGACAGCTGTGCGCATGCCGTGCACGCCCAGCCAGCCATGGCTGAACGACGCAGCTCCACACGCCACGGTCTGTCCGTCTTCTTTCACCGAGGCATACAAAGTGCCCAACGCCCGGCTCAGCACACGGGCCCGGCTGGCGCCGTCGACTGGGTCGAGGCCCTCACCAAGAAACATGGCCAGCCAGGCGGCGTCGGTTTGTGCAGACAGTTCAACCGGCGGGCCTGGATGCACCCGCAAGAGCGGCTCCAGCGCGCCGGTCATGGTCAACGTCGGCTGGTGGCGGTCCCAACCGCGTCGTTCAAGGTCATGGTGCCATGGTCCGAATAACGGCAGATCGGGGAGGCGAAAGCGGGGCTCGAAACCCGCTGTGGTGTAGCTGTCCAGGATGGTCGGCAGGAGGGCCGTGTCGTGGCCGTCATGGTGCAGTGGTACTGCACTGCGAGCGCGGCCCACGGTGCCATGGTCCATGGGCATCAGCCAGCCTGGAAGCGACTCCACCACCTCTGGCGCCACCGCCTGCAGCGTGGCGCGCTCGATCGCTTCGATGTCGGCAGCGGTGGGCATGGCCTTGCTGCGGCGGCTCAGCTGTTGGTGGCGGCGATGCCCCAACGCGCCAGCGCCGCGTCGTCGCTAACCCGGGCGTCCACCCAGCGCGCACCTTCGGGCGTCTGCTCCTTCTTCCAGAAAGGCGCCTGGGTCTTGAGGTAGTCCATGAGGAATTCGCAGGCCTGGAAGCTCTGGCCGCGGTGCGCAGAGGTCACGGCCACCAGCACGATCTGGTCCAGCGGCTGCAGAAGCCCCACGCGGTGGATCACGCGGGCACCGAAGATGTCGAAGCGTTTGTGCGCTTCGTCAATCATGGCCTCGATCGATTTCTCGGTCATGCCGGGGTAGTGCTCGAGCTCCATCGTGCTCACGCTCTGACCATCGTTGCGGTCGCGCACGGTGCCGATGAAACTGCAGACCGCGCCAATGCCCTTCTCCGTTTCGCGTAGACGAGCCACCTCGGTGCTGAGGTCGAAGTCTTCGGTCTGGATGCTGACGCGGGCGCTCATCTCAGCCTCCGGTGACCGGCGGGAAGAAGCCGACCTCGGCACCTTCGGTGAGTGCAGCTGCTTCGTCGCTCATGGTCTGGTTCAAGGCCACGCGCACCGACTTGCCATGCGCCAAGGCATCCGCGTAGGCACCACCCCGCGCGACCAGCTCGGCCCGAAGCGCGGCCAGGGTGGCCGCCTGCGTATCCAGAGCTTCGCTGCCCGTGCCCAGGGCCTCGCGGATGGATGCGAAATAGCGCAGTTGGACTTTCATGCGAGCAGATCGGAAAAGGAGATGAAGGACACCGGGTCGCCATGGGCAATGGTGTTGCCAGCCGGGTTGTCCACCAGGCCATCGCCCCAGACCACCGAGGTTAGCACACCCGAGCTTTGGTTCGAGAACAGATCGAGACCACCTGCGGCGTTGCGGCGAACGCGCAGAAACTCTCGACGTTTGTCGGCCTTGGCCAGCGTGAAATGCGCGGGCAGCGTGCTGGTCTTCAACGCCACGGCGTCCACGCCTTGCAAACGCAACAGGAAAGGTCGCACCAGCAGCAGGAAGGTTACAAAGCTGGACACCGGGTTGCCCGGCAGACCGATGAAGTGGCAGGGCTCATCAGCAGCAGCGCCACCGCCGGCGTCGCGCTTCACCGTGCCATAGGCAAACGGCTTGCCCGGCTTCATGGCGATCTGCCACAGGTCCAGGCTGCCGAGCTGTTGCACGGCCGGCTTGATGTGGTCTTCTTCGCCCACCGACACGCCGCCGCTGGTGAGGATGAGGTCGTGGTGATCGGCTGCGGTCTTGAGCGCAGCCAGTGTGGCCTCGCGGTCGTCGGGCACGATGCCCAGGTCGCTGACTTCGCAGCCCATGCGGTGCAGGAGCGCGCGCAGGAAAAAGCGGTTGGAGTTGTAGATGGCGCCAGATTTCATGGCCTGGGGCGGCACATCGCCCGGCATCACGAGTTCGTCGCCGGTGGAAAACAGCGCCACGCGCGGACGCGCCACCACGCTCAGGTGCGCGAGGCCCAGGCTCGCCGCGAGACCCAGGCTCGCGGGCGACAGGCGTTCGCCCTGTGACAACACCACCGCACCGAACGTCACGTCTTCGCCAGCGCGCCGCACCCACTGGCCGGACTGCGGCACCGCCTGAATGTGCACGCCGTGGATATTGCCGCCCACCTCCACCGTGTCTTCCTGCATCACCACCGCGTCGGCACCGGCGGGCATGGGCGCACCGGTGAAGATGCGCGCGCAGGTGCCGGGCTCCAGCGGTTCGCCTGCATGGCCGGCGGCGATGCGCTGGGTCACTGCCAGCACCTTGCCGGGCTCGGTCACGTCGGCTGCGCGCAGGGCATAGCCGTCCATGGACGAGTTGTCGTTGGGCGGCACTTCCAGTGCAGAAACCAGGTCTTGCGCCAGCACACGGCCGTCGGCATCGAAGGTGGTCACGGTCTCGACGCTGGTCAACGGGTGCGCGTGAGCGAGCAGTTCGACCAGGGCATCGTCCAGCGACTTCAGGGGCGCGCGGTGTTGGGGAGATTGGGACTTGGTCATGGCAGGCTCAACGGGGTGCGGTATTCAAACCGCTCTGCATTGTCGACCAACCAAGCAGCCACGTCGTCGGCCACGTTCAAATCCAGCACTGGGCAATGGGCAGTCACCGGTACCGCATCGGCGTCATCGGTGGCGATGGCCACGATGTGTTGATCGTCCGGAAAGCGCAGCGGCTTGCCGTGGCTCTGACGCCAGACCTCGACCTTGGGCAGATTGCTCTGCTTGAAGCCCTCGACGAGCACCCAGTCGACATCGGCGCGCAGTTGGGCAATGAGGTCGTGCACGGAATGCTCGGCGACGGCTTCGAGTTCGCGCATGAGCACCAGCCGTTTGGGCGATGCGGCCAGCACCTCGAAGGCGCCCGCCTCGCGGTGGCGCCAGGTGTCCTTGCCCGGATGGTCGATGTCGAAGCTGTGATGCGCGTGCTTGACCACCGACACGCGCTGGCCACGCAGCTTGAGCGCGGGAATCAGCTGTTCGACCAGCGTTGTTTTGCCCGATCCCGAGAAGCCGGCGAATCCAACGACCTTCATGCGCGGGCGCAATGGTCAGCCACAAAGGCCTGCACGGCGGACGTGCTCGCCGGCATCAAGCGCACACGTTTGGGCAGGTTTTCAATGCCTTCAAATTGCGGGGGGCGGTGCGGCTGCTGCCCAAGCGCTTCAACGATGGTCTCGGCAAACTTGATGGGCAGCGCTGTTTCCAGAACGATCATCGGCACGCCGACTTGCAACTGTTCGTGTGCCACCTTCACACCATCGGCGGTGTGGGTGTCGATCATCACGCCGAAGCGCTTGAAAACATCGCGGATCGTCTCGAGACGGTTGTCGTGCGTGCTCTTGCCGCTGCGAAATCCATAACGGGTAGCCGCGTCGGAAAACGCCGGGTCGGCGCCCAGATCGAAGCGGCCTTCGCGAGTCAGCACATCGCCAAACAGCGCTTTGACGCGGGCGCCGTCGCGGCCCAGCAAGTCGAATACGAAGCGCTCGAAGTTGCTCGCCTTGGAGATGTCCATCGACGGGCTGGAGGTCTCGCGCGTGTCGGCACTGGCGCGCACGCGGTAGACACCGGTGCGGAAAAACTCGTCGAGCACGTCGTTCTCGTTGGTGGCCACCACCAGCCGCTCGATCGGCAGGCCCATCTGGCGCGCCACATGGCCAGCGCAAACGTTGCCGAAATTGCCGCTGGGCACGGTAAAGGAAACACGCTCGGTGTTCTGGGTGGTCGCCTGAAAGTAGCCCGCGAAGTAGTAGACGACCTGGGCGAGCAAGCGCGCCCAGTTGATCGAATTGACGGTACCGATCTTGTGCGTGCGCTTGAACCCCAGGTCGTTGCTCACGTTCTTGACGATGTCCTGACAGTCGTCGAACACACCTTCGATGGCGATGTTGTGGATGTTCTCGTCCATCAGGCTGAACATCTGCGCTTGCTGGAACGGGCTCATGCGGCCGTGCGGGCTGAGCATGAACACCCGCACGCCCTTTTTGCCGCGCATCGCGTACTCGGCTGCACTGCCGGTGTCGCCCGAGGTGGCGCCCAGGATGTTGAGCTCTTCGCCGTGACGCGCCAGTTCGTATTCGAACAGGTTGCCCAGCAACTGCATGGCCATGTCCTTGAAGGCCAGCGTGGGACCGTTGGACAGGGCCTCCAGGAAGAAGCCTTCTTCAAGCTTCTTCAGCGGAACAATCTGCGGCGTGCCGTACACCGCCTCGGTGTAGGTCTTCACGCACAGCGCGCGCAAGTCAGCGGCAGGAATGTCGTCGATGTAGAGCGACAGAACTTCGAAGGCGAGTGCGGCGTAACCGCCCGTCGCCCCTTGGTTGAACACCTGACGCCAGCGCGCCAGCGTGGCGGTATCGACCTGCGGGTAACGCTCGGGCAGGTACAAACCGCCGTCGGGCGCCAGGCCCTCCAGCAGAATCTCGCAGAAGTGCTTGCGCGCCGGGTCACCGCGCGTGGAGAGGTACAACATCAGTTCAGCTCTTCCTTGCGAATGCGCACGATGGGCGCGAGCACGGTGGGCAACTTTTGCAGCTGCACCAGTGCGTCGTTCATGGTGCCTTCGCGGGTGTCGTGCGTGAGGATGATCAGGTCGGTGGAGGTGCCGCCTTCGCCGCTCACCTCGTCGGCCTCGCGCTGCAGCACAGCGTCGATGCTGATGCCGGCGCCAGCCAGAAGTCCGGTGACCTGAGCTAGCACACCAGCCTCGTCGGCCACGCGCAGCCGCAGGTAGTAGCTGGTCACCACATCGCTCATGGGCAACACGCTCAGGTCGCTCATGGCATCGGGCTGGAAAGCCAGGTGTGGCACGCGGTGGTGCGGATCGGCAGTGTGCAGGCGGGTGATGTCCACCAGATCGGCGATCACGGCGCTGGCGGTGGGCTCACTGCCAGCGCCCTTGCCGTAGTAAAGCGTGGTGCCCACGGCGTCGCCTTGAACCACCACCGCGTTCATCGCGCCTTCCACGTTGGCGATGAGGCGCTTGGCTGGCACCAGGCTGGGGTGCACGCGCAGTTCGATGCCTTCAGTGCGGTTGGTCGCGTCGGGCACCCGGCGCTTGGCAATACCCAACAGCTTGATGCGATAGCCGAGTTGTTCGGCGTACTTGATGTCGGTGGCGCCCAGCTGGGTGATGCCTTCCACATAGGCCTTGTCGAACTGCACTGGAATACCGAACGCTATTGCGCTCATGAGCGTGACCTTGTGCGCTGCGTCCACGCCCTCGATATCGAAGGTCGGGTCGGCTTCGGCGTAGCCCAGGCGCTGCGCTTCCTTGAGCACCACAGCAAAGTCCAGGCCCTTGTCGCGCATCTCGGAGAGGATGAAGTTGGTCGTGCCGTTGATGATCCCGGCGATCCACTGGATGCTGTTGGCCGTCAAGCCTTCGCGCAACGCCTTGATGATGGGAATGCCGCCGGCCACCGCCGCTTCAAACGCCACCATCACGCCCTTGGCAGAGGCCGCAGCGAAGATTTCGGTGCCGTGGACCGCGAGCAAGGCCTTGTTGGCCGTGACCACGTGCTTGCCTGCGGCGATGGCTTCGAGCACCAGCGCCTTGGCAATTCCGTAGCCGCCGATGAGCTCGATCACGATGTCGATGTCGGGGTTGGCAATCACGGCGCGCGCGTCGTTCACAACCGTCACGTTCGGACCCACGATGGACTGCGCACGCGCAGTGTCCAGGTCGGCCACCATGGTGATTTCAATCCTGGTTGCGCTGCAGCACGTTGAACGTGCCGCTGCCCACGGTGCCTATGCCCAGAAGGCCTACTTGGATCGGTTTCATGTCGGTCATGGTTGGAAGCAATAAATCAGGTACCGTGGCGTTTTCGCCAGCCTTCGAAGAACCGCGCGACGCGGTTGATGGCCTCGCGCAGATCGTCTTCATGCGGCAGGAACACGATGCGGAAATGTTGGTTATCGGGGTAGTTGAAGCCCGAGCCCTGCACCAGCATCACGCGTGTTTCCTGCAGCAGTTCCAGAAACATCTGCTGGTCGTCCTCGACCGGGTACATCGCCCGGTCCAGCTTGGGGAACATGTAAAGCGCAGCCGTGGGCTTGACGCAGCTCACACCCGGGATGGCGGTGATCAGTTCATGGGCCAGGTCGCGCTGGCGGCGCAGCCGGCCTCCCTCCCCCACCAGGTCGTTGATGCTTTGGTAGCCACCGAGCGCGGTTTGAATCGCCCACTGGCCGGGCACATTGGCGCACAGCCTCATGTTCGAGAGCATGTTCAGACCCTCGATGTAGTCCTTGGCGGGCTTCTTGTCACCCGAGACGATGAGCCAGCCCGCGCGGTAGCCGCACGAGCGGTAACTCTTGGACAGCGAGTTGAAAGTGAGCGTGAGCACGTCATCCGACAAACTGGCAATGGCGGTGTGCTTGACGCCGTCGTACAGCACCTTGTCGTAGACCTCGTCGGCAAAGATAACCAGGCCATGCTCGCGCGCGATCTCAACGATGGCCTTGAGCAGATCGTTGGAGTACAGCGCACCGGTCGGGTTGTTGGGGTTGATCACCACGATGCCCTTGGTGGCCGGGGTGATCTTGCGGCGGATATCGTCCAGATCGGGCATCCAGCCATTGGACTCGTCGCACATGTAGTGCACCGGCGTGCCGCCCGAGAGGCTCACGGCCGCAGTCCACAACGGGTAATCGGGAGCGGGCAGCAGCAACTCGTCACCGTCATCCAGCAGCGCATTGGTGGCCATCACGATCAGTTCGCTCGCACCATTGCCCAGATAAATATCGTCCAGCGTGACGCCCTTGATGCCCTGCGTCTGCGTCTCGTGCATCACCGCCTTGCGCGCTCCGAAAATGCCCTTGCTGTCCGAGTAACCCGCCGAGTTCGGGAGGTTGCGGATCATGTCCTGCTGGATCTCTTCGGGTGCGTCAAACCCGAACACCGCCAGGTTGCCGATGTTCAGCCGAATGATCTTGTGACCCTCGTCTTCCATCTTGCGCGCGGCGTCCATGATGGGCCCGCGAATGTCGTAGCACACGTTGGCCAGCTTGGCGGATTTCTGGATGGTCTTCAAAGTCGCTC
>LNFM01006457.1_pt1 | contig 19289 bp, 14 predicted proteins | sample 596031 | NCBI WGS metagenome assembly LNFM01 (sample SAMN04254537, study PRJNA301005) | activated carbon metagenome | isolation source: dual media filters at the Ann Arbor, Michigan drinking water treatment plant | place: USA: Ann Arbor | reverse complement strand
GACATCAGCCTGTCGGTCGGCCACGGCGCGTTCGTGACGATTGTTGGTCCGAGTGGCTGCGGCAAGAGCACCCTGCTGGGGATGGTGGCCGGGCTCGAGGAAGCCAGCGACGGCTATGTGTTCGTGGGTGGCCGCCAGACCGCCGGCCCGACCCCCGGCACGGCCTTGCTGTTTCAGCAATACAACCTTTTCCCCTGGATGACGGCACTCGACAACGTCGCGTTCGGTCTGGTCAACACCGGCTCCTCTCAGCGCGCGGCTCGCGCACGGGCGCGCGAGCTGCTGGAGCGTGTTGGGCTGGGCAGCTTTGCCGACCGGATTCCATCCGAACTGTCGGGTGGCATGAAACAGCGCGTTGCGCTGGTGCGGGCCTTTGCGCAGAAGCCCAAGGTGCTGCTGCTCGACGAGCCGTTTGCTGCGCTCGACTTCCAGACGAGGCGGTTGATGCAGCAGTACCTGCTGACCACCTGGCGCGATACCGGCGCGACGGTGCTGATGGTCACACACGACCTGGATGAAGCCCTGATGCTCGGCGACCGCATCGTGCTGCTGTCGGGCTCGCCTGGCAGGGTTGCCGAGATCATCGACCTGCCGTCGTCGCGCGTTCGCAGTCGAGACGATCCGCATATGCGAACGTTGCATCAGCGCTTGGCCAAGCACCTGGAGGCAGAGGCCCTGCACAGCGAATTCAGCGCCGAAGAAATTCGCGTGATCCAGTCCGGGGGCGGCCCTTGATCGGCAGGACAGACCCTCACCGGCCTTTTCTACATGAACGTCTACAGAACTTCCCATGCCCACCATCCACTTCGTTACTGCCGACGGCGCGAAACACATCGTGGATTCGCCCACCGATTGCACATTGATGGATTTGGCCGTGATGAACGGCGTTCCAGGCATCCTGGGCGACTGCGGCGGCTCGGCACGCTGCGGCACCTGTCACGTGATCGTCGAAGACCGGTTCGCTAGCGTCGTCGCACCCATCAGCCTCGCTGAGGAAAACGTGCTGGAGGGTCGACAGGACCGGGTGGCCGGCAGCCGCCTGGGCTGCCAGCTCACCATCACCGATGCGTTCGAGGGCCTGGTGGTGCACCTGCCCGCCAGCCAGTACTGACGGCAGTGTCGATGCGCCGCGTCGCTGTCGTAGGCGGGGGCTTCACCGGCGCATGCTTTGCTGCACACCTGCTGCGAGCAGCCACGCAGCCGCTTTTGCTGGATGTTGTCGAGCCGCGCGAGCAACTCGGCGCCGGGCTGGCATATGGATCAGCGGCGCCCGAGCACCGAATCAATGTGCCCAGTGACCGCATGGACGTGTACAGCGATGACCCGCTGCACTTCATCCGCTGGCTGCAGACCACAGGCGAGTGGCAGGCCGACCCCAACGCGCTGACTTCCCGGGGCCACTACTACGCACGGCGCGACGTATTCGGCCGCTACATGGCCTTCGTGCTGAACGAGGCGTTGGCTCAGGCGCCGGCGGGCACACGCCTGCGTCATCACCGAAGCCAGGCCGTCGGCGTCGCCAGTACCGTTGATGCCATCCGCTTGACGCTGGCATCGTCATGGACCAACGGTCACCAAGACAGTGAAGCCGCCACAAGCGAGGCAAGCTACGACACACTGAGTTGCGACGCCATCGGCGTGTTTACGAGCCATGCCCCACCTGCATTCCCATGGCCGATCCGCGACAGCGCGGGCTCTGCGCTTTCAGATGCCGGCCTCGACGGGCCCTCGCGCGCGGGCGCCCGCGGGTCCTGGCTGGTGGGCAATGCCTCGGATCTGAATGCCGTGCGCTCGATTCCCTCCACCGCCCGGGTGCTCATCTGCGGCACCGGGCTCACGATGGCAGATGTGGTGGTCTCGCTTCGCACGCAGGGTCACACCGGCCCGATCACCGCGGTGTCGCGGCGGGCCCTGCTGCCGCGGCTGCAAAGTGAGCGGTTCGATCTGTTGCCGCTGATCAACGGCGACGGGTACCCTGCCACCGCCCGAGGCCTTCTACGGCGGGTGCGCCACCGCGTGACCCAGGCCGAGGCCCAAGGGCTGGAGTGGCAGGCAGCGCTGGACGGGCTGCGGCGTGCCCTGCCGGCCGTGTGGGCCGGCATGCCGGTGTCCGAGCAGCGGCGGGCCCTACGGTGGTTGCGCCCGTTCTGGGACGTGCACCGCTTTCGCATGGCGCCGCAGGTCGGACACCTTCTCGATGCAGGGCGCCGGGAGGGCTGGCTCCACATTGGCGCCGGGCGCATCGTCGCGATCGAACGCACGGAAGAGGGGCTGGTCGTATCGACCAGCCATCGTGGGGAAATCCGCATCTTCCGCTCTGACGTCTTCATCAACTGCACCGGTCCGGATGCTCGCTTCGACCGTACAACGAACCCGCTGTTGCGGGCGTTCCTCGATGAGCAGCTGATGGTCAGTGACGCCCATCAGCTCGGCCCGGCCGTGAACTCCACCGGTTGCGCCATCCGTGCTGACGGCGTGGCGGACCCGCGCATCCGGGTGGCCGGCCCACTGATCAAGGGCACTGTGGCCGAGGTTGTCGGCGTGCCTGAAGCCTCAGCCACTGCGCGCGTTGCGGCCGAAGACCTCGCCCGCTGGCTGGAACGAGACCCCAACCCGGTCGCACTCAATCAGACCCCCATGCATACGGACTTGCCATGAACCGACACATCACCACGAACCACGCCGCGCCGTCACCGAAGACGGCGCGGTATTCGCATGCTGTGCAGGCCGGTACGCTGCTGCTGGTGACTGGCCAGCTGCCGGTGGACCCGGACGCACCCGAAGCACCGCTGCCGGACGGCATCGAGGCACAGACCGAACTGGCCTTTCGCAATCTGCGGCTGATCGTGGAGGACGCAGGCTACTCGCTGCGCGACACAGTGTTTGCGCGCATATTCCTGGCCGACTTCGACCGCGACTATGTCGGCATGAACTTGGTGTTCCACCGCCACTTCGACGACCCCGGCACGATGCCAGGGCGCACGACCATCGGCGTGGCCCGGCTTGGCCGCGGCGCGCTGGTCGAGATTGACCTGACCCTTAACCGTGGCGGCTGAGGCCGGGTTCGCGGTGCGGTGCGTTCTCGCACCAACGAATCGAAAGCGAGGCACGGCGCTCGCGCTCGATGAGGGGCGCACAGTCGGCCCTCAGGTGCGGGGCTCGGGCAAGAAAAAGCCCTCCACGAAGGAGGGCCCAGACTTGCTGGCGGCGAGTTGGGCGTCAGCAATGGCAAGGAAAGCGGCCTGTCACCGCTGAGCAGGTTCGAAGCGCCTGAGCCACAGGAGTCGAGTGCCGGTCAGAGCCTGGGTGATGGCAAGGCCACTGCGCACCAGCGCAAACTGATGTCGCGCAGCATCTGCACCACATCAGCTTGACGCTCGGCGGGCATGTGATGCACCACCACAGCCCATAACCCCTCCGTCAACTGCACCTGCACATTGGCTTCGAAGCTTAGTGAGTGTGTTTTCGGCGCCCGCGTCTCCGCCGCCACTGCAGCGGCGACGCCCGTGACGAGAACGACCAGCAGGCCGCCCATCAACAGGATGGAGGACGACAGATCAGGGTCCAATGCCCAGGTGAGCACCGTCAGCAGGACCACCAGGAACACCACCAGGAACACCACCAGGGCAGCCAATGCCAAGGGCTCGCCGGCTCCACTCTGACCATCGGCCGGCCAGCGCCTTGTCCACGGACGGGATAGACGGCCAAAGGCGCCAGTCGCCCGGTCGCCTGGCCGCAGCAGGACCACCTGGGATTCCTTGATGCCGTGCATGGCCTGCAGTGTCTTTGCAGCGCGGTTCCTGTCGGACTCATCTGCGAAGAATGCGGCGAAGCAGTCCAGCCGACGAGTGATCGGCGCATAGGTGCCAGTCGTCAGCAGCGTCGGTGCCACGCGACTGACGTCAATGGAATTCGGCGTTTGACCAGCGGTAAAGGGCATGGCAGTTCTCCAGACTCTCCCGGCCCGCTGCCAACGATCTTGGCCTGATGTCGTCTTCACCGTGGCTGATCGAGTCTGTATGCGCTCGCAAGACCGTTCTGTCTGTTAACGCACATAGCGCACATGGCGCACGTGCACAGAACTTTCGCGCGCCAGCGGGAGGTCGGCCAAGTCAGTCTTCGGGATGGCAGGTCTTATGGGGGGGTGATTGATTTCCCGCCATCGTTTTCATAGCCGGAAGCGGCGGAAACTTACTCCGCACAACCTTCGCACCAAGACTGCCGCTCAAGACCGACACCCACGCCGGCGGCGGCCAGCCCGACCGTACCCGGCAAATGGCACCCCAGGTGCCCATGCAGCGCGCCAGTACCGCATTGGAGGTTGCACGGGCTATCGTCTGGCTTGGGCAATGACGCCAGCTACACCACGGGTACCCTGATCGATGTAGCCGGCGGCCGCTAGACGCACAAACATCAATCAGAAAAGTACTATGGATTTCAAAGCCCTGATCACCCTGCTGGCGATCGTGAACCCGCTGGCCATCGTGCCGTTTTTTATCCACTACACGCAAGGGTTCTCGCGCGAGCATCGCCGGCGGACGATTGCGATTTCGTCCTTCAGCTGCTTCGTGGTCATTGCCACGAGTGCGCTGCTGGGCCTGGACATCTTGAATTTCTTCGGCATTTCGCTGGCCAGTTTCCAGGTGGGCGGCGGCATGCTATTGCTCACATCGGCCCTGAACATGCTCAATGCCCAACCGGCCGAAGCCAAGACCAATACCAATGAACTGGAAGACGGTGCCGAAAAAGCGGCTCGCGGTGCCAGTATTGCCGTGGTGCCACTGACCATACCGCTGCTGACCGGCCCAGCCACCATGTCTACCGTGGTGATCTATTCAGAGAAGGCCAAAACCTTTCTGCAGCTGGGCACGCTGGTGGGTTACGGCGTGGTCATCGCGCTGGCCACTGCCGCCTGTTTTGCCCTGGCGCAACCCATTGCCCGTGTGCTGGGCAAGACCGGTATCAATGTGATGACCCGATTGATGGGCCTGATTCTGGCGGCGCTGGCAGTGGAAGTGATGTCTGACGGGCTGATCAAGCTATTCCCCATGCTCGGTCGCTGAGCCCGCCTACGGACGGGCCGTGCCTTCCACCTGTTGAGCCTAGGAATGTCAAACCCCCTGCCTGGCTGGCCAAGAGCCGTTGACGGCGACCGGAACTTTCAAGCTGCGGGGCACCCGAACTTGCCCAACCACATCGCCTGACAACCCCCAGGACCCGCCGTGACCGCCACCGAACACCAGGCCATCCTCACCATCAGCCTGCTGGCTGCCTTTGCCGACGGCCAGAAGCATGCACGCGAGCGTGACGAGATCAAACGCATCGCCGACGGCCTGGGACAGGCCGACGGCGTGCACCTGCCCACGCTGTACCAGGACGTGCTGCTCAAGCGGGTGAGCCTGGACACCGCCCTGCCGCAACTGGCCAGCGCCGATGCCCGCATGCTGGCCTACGAGATGGCTGTGTGCATCTGCGACGCCGACGGTGCCCAGAGCCCAGCCGAGCAGGCCTTTCTCGGCAACCTGGGCCAGCGCCTGGGCTTGGCCGCGCCGGTGGCCAGCGGCTTTGCCCAGCAGGCCGAGGCCCTGGCGCAGGCGCCGATCCCGGTGGCGGTGCCGGCAGGTGCTGCCGCTGCCGCCGCAGCACCCGCAGCGGGCATGGCGCCGGCCACGCCAGCCGTTGACCAAGCCGCGCTCGACAAGACCATCCTCAACGCCGCCATCCTGAACGGCGCGCTGGAGCTGCTGCCTGAGAACCTGTCCACCCTGGCCATCATCCCGCTGCAGATGAAGCTGGTCTACAACATCGGCCAGTCCCATGGCTACCAGCTTGACAGCGGCCATGTGAAGGACTTCCTGGCCACGGTGGGCGTGGGCCTCACCTCGCAATACCTGGAGCAGGCCGGTCGCAAGTTGCTGGGCGGGCTGCTGGGCAAGGTGGGCGGCGGCATGCTGGGCGGCTTGGGCCGGCAGGCCGTCAGCAGCGGCATGAGCTTTGCCACCACCTATGCCCTGGGCCATGTGGCCAAGCGCTATTACGCCGGCGGGCGGGTGCTCAGCGCGCAGATGCTGAAGGACGCCTACGCCGGCACGCTGCAGCAGGCCCAGGGCCTGCAGGCGCAATACCTGCCGGCGATGCGCGAGCAGGCCCGTACGCTCGACACCGGCAAGCTGCTGGCGATGGTGCGGGGCCGCTGACGGGCTGTGCTGGCGCTTGCGGCTTCGACATCCGCGCGCTCGGCCCTTGGGCGGCGACTGCGGATCCAGCCCCAGGTGAGCCAGGATCATCAAGTGACCTGCTCCAAACCGGCAGGCAGGTTTGGGTAGGGACCGGCCCACCAATCCGCTGAACTCGTTGCCCGGAACCTGACCTCCGTCTGGCCTGGAAGTGGACTTCAGGCTTGCAGACATACCAAGAGGCGCGCGACTCCGCCAACTGCCGCCCGATGGCTGTGCCTGCCAGTGGCCGCGGCTGGTGAAGCAGTGCAGTTGAATGTCAACGCAGTGGCTGAGCCATAGCGCCGCAGCCTGCGATCTCCAAGTCAGGCGCAATAAATTCGTCCATATCCGCCAACAGACAACAAATTCGCTACAGCGGACATTAGTTTTTACCGATACGACGAGCGTGTGATCGAAGTCGGGAGAGCACTGAGCGACTTTGTGAGATCACATGGGTCATTCAACACTGTCTGGGATCAAAGACATGAAGTCGCTCAACCTGAAGAAGCAGCTGTCGCTTGCGTTCGGTGCACTCGTCGTTCTGGTACTGATCGTCAGCCTGTTCGCACTTCGCAGCCTGAGCAGCGCCAATGATCGATTCTCGGGTTACGTCCACGGCGCGGCCTACCGTGAAAAAATGGCCACAGAGTTGCGCATCCTTGCTAACCGCCGCGCCATCGGCGTGCGCGACATGGTGCTCGTCAAGACCGCGGCTGATCATGAGTCGGCCAAGACCATGGCGGTGAAGGCGCATGAAGACCTCCAGGCGAGCCTCAAAGCGCTGCAGGAATCGGTTGCGGGTGCTGCAGATGCCACCGAGCGCGAACGCACGCTGGTCGCTGCGATCGACAAGGCCGAGTCCCAGTATGGGCCGGTAGCGCTTGCCATCCTCGAACTGGCGGCGTCCGGCAAGCGTGAGGACGTCATCGACAAGATGAACATCGAATGCCGGCCCTTGCTGGCTGCACTGATCGCGGCGTCCAAGGCATACACCAGCTTCACCGCGGAACAGGCAAAGCTCAATGTCGAAGCTTCTGCTGCAGCCTATGGCACCCAACGCACCTTTCTGATCGCAATCAGTGCGTTTGCGGTTCTGGTCGCTATTGCTCTGGGCTCGTGGATCACTCGCCGCCTGGGGACCTCCCTCGGCGCCGAACCGTCAGATCTCAGCGACGCCGCTCAACGTGTTGCTGAGGGCGACCTCAGTCCAGTGCGAGGTGCAGGAGATGCGCCGGCTGGCAGCGTAATGGCATCGATGGGTGCCATGCAGGGTCAACTTGTCGGACTGATCGGTCAGGTCCGGAGTTCGGCCGACAGCATCGCCACGGCCAGTGCCCAGATCGCCCAGGGCAACAACGACCTCTCCAGTCGCACCGAAGAACAGGCGTCGGCGCTGGAAGAGACCGCCGCCTCGATGGAGGAGCTCAGCTCGACCGTCAAGCAGAACGCCGAAAGTGCCAGTCAAGCCAATCAGTTGGCTCAGGCAGCGAGCGCTGTGGCCATCAAGGGGGGCGATGTGGTCAGCCAGGTCGTCGACACGATGAAGGGCATCAACGACAGTTCCAGGAAGATCGCCGACATCATCACCGTCATCGATGGCATCGCCTTCCAGACCAACATCCTTGCGCTGAACGCCGCCGTCGAAGCCGCTCGCGCTGGCGAACAGGGCCGCGGCTTCGCGGTGGTCGCCTCCGAAGTTCGAAACCTTGCAGGCCGGTCTGCTGAGGCCGCCAAAGAGATCAAGAGCCTCATCAACGTCAGTGTGACGCGTGTCGAACAGGGCAGTGCGCTGGTTGATGAGGCCGGCGCCACGATGACCGAAGTCGTCAGCTCGATCAAACGCGTAACCGACCTCATGGGCGAGATCAGTGCGGCCACCGCCGAACAGAGTGCTGGTGTCGCTCAAGTTGGCGAAGCGGTCGGTCAGATGGACCAGGCCACGCAACAGAATGCTGCGCTCGTAGAAGAAAGCGCCGCTGCCGCAGAAAGCCTGAAGGTGCAAGCGCAGCAACTGGTCCAGGCGTTCGCGGTGTTCAAGCTTTCAGACAACACTCCGAACACCGCCACGCCATCGATGGCCAGCCATGCCGCAGGTGAGCGCCGTGGACCGGATCGGGCGAAGAATGTGGTGAGACCTTCCTTCACGGCCAAGGCCTCAACCCCGTCTGCGGCGGCTTCCGCGAAGACCTTGTCGCCGAGTGCAGCGCAAAAGACCGGCACCGACGATTGGGAATCTTTCTGACCGGGCCGACCTGCCCTTCACCCGAAAGTTGACGGCCATGAAGCACCTTGAGACAACTGTGCCTGAATCAGTATTGCCCGAGCCGACCAGGGCACCTTGGGGGCTCCGAACGCAGAGCCCGCCAGGTAGTGCCGCAGCTTCGGGAAGTCATCCCCCGTGCTTTGGATACGCCGAAGGGTTGAATGCGCCGACGACAGCCTCGTACGCGGCCGATACCTTTGTCGCGCTGGACCAGACGATCCACGCGGTGCAAAGCGGTCAATCCACACCGCTGCTTGACGCACTCGCCATGTGGCTGCAAAAGCTTTCCGCGTCCTGGGATTATCTGGTCGCCAAATGGACCCAGCTTGAACTCGATCCAAACGTTGATTCCGCGACCCGACAACACGCAACGTCCGAGAAGGCACACGCCGCAGCGGTCGCCGTGGCCGTGCGCATGGTCCGCGCATTGGTGAAGACGCGTGCGCTGGGCGAACTGGACCAAAACCACCTCAACGCCGCTTGGTCGCGCACTTGGGAATCGATTGCGATTCCACCACCGCCGTCAAACCAGACTTAGGTCGCTGCGTTAGTGAACCGGTAAACCGCCCCGGCCTACTTGGATGTTCCAGCGCTCCAGATGACGCAGCCACGACGGAGTCAATGAACGACGTTGTCATCGACAGTGAGCGAGGGTGCCCTGTGTGGCCGCTGGCCGGAGACGCTGCTTCGAAGCAGCCCTTGGTAAGCGTCCGCTTGTGGCCGATAGCCAACTTTCCGAATCTCGAATCAACGTCCCGGGAAACTGCTATCAAGGCTCTTCAGGCGTGCGGGCCTTGTCAATACGCGCGCAGCCAGGCGCCCCTTGGAAAAGCCAGAGAAAACAAAGAGCTGGGACCTTTCGGTGCAGCCTGCTGAGAAGCGTTGGCGGAGGGGACGATTTCGATGAGAACTCAGTCACCGGTTCGGTTTTCAGGAACGTCCGGATACGTGGTGTCGAACCGGAGGTCATCGCCGCGGCTTGGCCAGCGCCTTCATGCCGACGGTGGCGGCGATCAGGATCGCGTCATAGACCGGGGCGAAGGGCGGCGCGTAGGTCAGGTCGAGAGCCTCGACCTGAGCCAGGGTCATGCGCGCGTGCAGCGCGGTGGCGAACACGTCGATGCGCTTGGCCACCGCCTCGCCGCCGATCATCTGCGCGCCCAGCAGGCGCCCGCTGCCGCGCTCGGCATAGACCACCGTGGAGATGGGCTTGTCGCCCGGATAAGAGCGCGCCCGGGTGTGGTGCGACGACACGGCTGCAACCGCATCGAGTCCGGCATTCGCGATCTCTGCAGCCCCCAGGCCGGTGCGCGCCACCTCAAGGTCGAAGCACTTGAAGCCGGCGCTGCCGACGATGCCACCGAAGTGTTGGTCGCCACCGGCGGCGTTCGCACCGGCCACCTTGCCCTGCTTGTTGGCGGTGGTGCCGAGCGGTACCCAAGTCGGGCGATCCAGCACCAGATGATGGGCTTCGGCGCAATCGCCAGCGGCAAAGACCGTGGGCGCGCTGGTTCGCATGGCGCTGTCCACCGCGATGGCGCCACTGGCACCGAGGGCGATGCCGGCCTCGCGCGCCAACGCCACGTCCGGGCGCACGCCGACGGCGACGATCACGATCTGGGCGTGGATGACGCCGCGGTCGCTGTGCACCAGCAGGTCGGCACCGTCGCGCTGCACCCGTTGCAGGTTCGTCGCCGTCTGCACGCTCACACCGTGGCGTTCGAGCGTGTGCGCCGCAACTTCGACGATGACCGGGGCGAAGCCGGGCAGCACCTGGTCGGCCTTTTCCAGGATGGACACCGCGATGCCCAGACCGTGAAGCACATCGGCCATCTCGATACCGATGTAGCCCGCGCCGACAACCACGGCCGTGCTGACATTGACTTCGGCCAAGTAGCTCTTGATGCGCCGGGCATCGGCCAAATCGCGCAGCACGAAGACGCCTGCCAGGTCGAGCCCCGGCACCGCGGGGCGAATGGCTGTGGCGCCGCTGGCGATGACGAGCGCGTCCCAGGTCAGCGCATAGTTGCTTCCCGCCTCAAGATCCGCGACCTGAACGACGCGGCGCGAGACATCGAGGGCCTGCGCCGCATGTCGGGTGCGCACGTCGATGCCGCGTTCGCTGCGCGCGGTCTCGGCGTTCAGGATCACCAGATCGTCCACGCCGCGCGCTGGGTCGCCGATGTTGTACGGCATGCCGCAGGCGCTGTAGGAAATGTCGTGCCCACGATCCAGCACGACCACCTCGCAGCCCGGATCGCGCCGGCGCGCCTGGCTGGCTGCGCTCATGCCGGCGGCGACACCTCCGATGACGACGATGCGCATGGCTCTACTGCCCGTGCTTGGCCCAATGGCCGGCGAACAGCACCTCGTCGGCCACCGGCATCGCTTTCGCATCGACCAGCCGTGACACCCAGGTGGTGTTGATGAAATGGCGCACGTTGACGTTCTCGGTCGTGATGTTGCCGCCCCAGCTGCCGCAGGAGAGCGACAGCGTGTACGGCAGGCCGTTGCGCGGGCTGCCGGCGCCCTCGTTCAGGTCCTGGTTGACCATCACCCGCGCGGTGCGGGTGCGCATCGCCAGGGCTTGCACATGCGCGTCGTTCGCGGTGTGGATGCCGCAGGTGTGGCCCAGGCCCTGGTAGCCGGTGATGGCGTTGACGAGGTCGATGGCGGCATCGATCGTGCCGCCGTAGCGGTAGAGCGCAAGCACCACCGAGAGCTTCTCGCCAGAAAACGGATGCGCCGGGCCCACGCCGTCTTCCTCCACGATCAGGAAGGTGGTCTTCTCGGGCAGCGTGATGCCGGCCAGCTGGGCAATGTGGGTGGCTGATTTCGCGATCACGTCCAAGGTCGGGATCGCCTGATAGGGTTGGGGCCACATCGCGGCCTGGAGCTTGGCTTTGTCGGCGGCATTGAGCACATGGCCGCCGCGCGCCACGAGCTTGCCAACCAGCGCGTCGTAAATCTTTTCGTGGGCGACCAGTGCGTTGTCGGCCAGGCAACTGGTGGCGTAGTCGAACACCTTGGCGCGCGTAATCATGGCTGCCGCGTCATCCAGGTCGCCGGTCTCGTCGACCACGTGCACCGCGTTGCCGACGCCCACTCCATACGCGGGGGTGCCCGAGCTGTAGGCGGCCTTGACCATCGCCTCGCCGCCAGTGGCGACGATCAGATCGGCCTGCCGCATCAGCTCCCCAGTCTTGCCGATGGAAGGTTTGGCCACGATCTGGATCAAGTCCGCCGGTGCGCCGACCTGCTCGCAGCCCTGGCGCATCAGTTGCACCGCGAGCGCCGACGTCTTCGCAGTGCGCGGGTGCGGCGAGATGATGATCGCGTTGCGCGCCTTCAGCGCAGCCAACGCGTTGACCGGCGGTGTCGCATCAGGCCCGGTGGTCGGGATCAGCGCCGCGATCACCCCGACCGGCTTGGCGATCTTGACGATGCCGCGCTCGGGCAGTTCCTCGATCACGCCGACGGTCTTCACGCCCTGCATGTCGCGGATCGTTCCGGTCACGCGGTTGCGGATCTTCATGACCTTGGAGTCATAGTTGCCGAAGCCGCCTTCATCGACCGCGGCGCGGGCCAGCGCCTCCTTATGCTTCACGACGCTCCAGCCGACGGCGAGCACCAGCGCGTCGACCTGCTCCTGGGTGTAGTGGGCGATCGCCTCCTGGGCAGCGCGGGCGCGTTGAACGAGCGCAGCGATCTCGGCGTGGTTTGCTGCTGCGGCGTCGCTATTGGCGGGAGGGGTCGTGCTCATGGAGGCGTCCTTTCGATGCGCATGCGCGCGTCAACGATGGTGAAACGGTTGCCGCTGGCGATCAGCGGGTTGAGGTCGAGTTCGACGCACCACGGGGCACGCGCGACGGCGATGGACAGTGTCGAGATCAGCGCTGCCAACGCCTCCCGATCGACACCGGGTGCGCCGCGCAGGCCGTCCAGCAAGGGGCTACCGCGCAGTTCGGTGAGTGCCTGCAAGGCCCCGCTCGGTGCGATCGGGGCCAGGCGCAACGCCACGTCGCTCAGCGCTTCGGTCCAGATGCCGCCAAGGCCGCAGACCACCAGCGGGCCGAAGGTCGCATCGCGCACCGCGCCCAGCATCAGCTCGACACCGCGTATGACCTGCGCTTGCACCAGCACCGGGCCGGGACCGAGCGACGCCGCCAGCGACGCAAACGCGTTGCGCACCGCCGCCGCGTCGGCAAGGCCCAGGCGCACGGCGCCGACTTCGGTCTTGTGCACGAGGCCCGGGCGCACCGCCTTCAGCACGGCGGGGTAGCCCAGCGCCATGGCGGCAGCGACAGCAGCATCGCTGTCGTCGGCAAGTCGCCAGGGTGCCATCGGCAAGCCCCACGCGTCGAGCAGCGCGTAGAGCGCATCGGGCGCGAGCCAGCCGTCGGCCGGCACATCGCGCGGGCACGGAAGGGGGTCGCCCACCGCCAGGGACGCATCCGGCGCTGTGGCGCGGCAGTGCGCCAGCACCCTCGCCGTGCGCGCTGCCCACTCGTGGCATGGCAACCCGGCCTCCTGCAAGCGGCGGCGCATCGAATCGCCTTGCGTCGGCGAGACCCAGCAGACGTGCACCGGTTTGGCGGCCGCGCTCGCCGCTGTACTCGCCTCCGCGCTTTCCTCGATCACCGCGGCGACGACGGCTTCATCGAGTGCCGAGCGCTGCAACAGCACCGGCACCACGGCATCGATCTCGTCGCTGGCGAGCAAGGCGCGCAGGCTTTCGCGGTACATCGTCCCAAAGCGCTTCCAATCGGTGGTCACATCGACCGGGTTGGCTGCTGAGCCGTGAGCCGGCAGGTGGGCGGCGATGTGTTGCTGCAGCGATGCCGAAAGTGCCGGGACTTCCAGTCCCTGGGCTTCGAGCAGGTCGGCCAACTCGACGCCAGTGCCACCCGAGTTGCTGATGATCGCCACCCGCCTACCGCGCAGCGGTGGTTGACGATCCAGCGCGGCGGCAACGTCGAACAAGCTCAGACCATCGTCAACCAGCACCGCACCAGCCTGGCGCAACACGGCTTGCGCGACAGCGAAGTCTTGCGCCAGCGCGGCGGTGTGGCTCGCTGCGGCGCGCTTGCCAGCAGTGCCGCGGCCGGTCTTGAGGATCACCACGGGCTTGAACGGCGTCACCTCGCGCAGCGCGGCAACGATCGCCGGGCCATCGGCAATCGACTCGAGCACGAGGGCGATCACACGCGTCGCCGGGTCGGCCCCGAAATAGCGGATCGCATCGACCTCCGACACGTCGGCCTTGTTGCCCGCCGCCAGCACCTTCGCAAAGCCGATCGCGCCGTCCTGTGAACGTGAAAAGGCGGCCATGCCGTACGAGCCGCTCTGTGTAAACAGCGAGACGCCGCCTGCCCTCGGCAGGCCCATCGCGAGTGACGCGTTGAGGCCGCGCTGCACGTCGATCAAACCAAAGCAATTCGGGCCGATGATGCGCACGCCGCCGGCCTGCGCGACGCGCAGCACGCCGGCCTCGAGGGCAGCACCGACCGAGCCGGTTTCCTTGAATCCGCCGCTGAGGATCAGAGCCACCGGAACGCCGGCAAGCGCGCAATCAGCGATGACTTGCGGGATCGTTGCGGCCGGCGTCACGATCACCGCCAGATCGATCGCGCCAGGGGCTGCGGCAACGCTCGGGTAGGCGGCATGGCCCCCGATGTCGCTGGCGCTGGGGTGGATGGCGACGATCTCGTGCTGCCCGCTCGCCAGCAGGTTGTCCAACAACAGCCTGCCTGCCTTGCCGGCCTCAGCAGACGCCCCCACAAGCGCCACCCGACGTGGCTCGAATGCCGCGGCACCCCAAGGTTTCACGGCGCCCGCGCCCCCTGCGCGAACAGCGCTGGCTCGCCCCCCGTGTGCAGGAACACCAGCGGACCGCGCTCGGCATAGCGACCCTCCTGCGCCAGCGCAATGAGGCCCGCCAATGCCTTGCCGGTGTAGGTCGGATCGAAAAACAACCCCTGTGTCCGAGCCGCAAGCACGATCGCCGCATCGCCAGCGGCTGTGGGCACACCGTAGCCCGCACCGATGTGACCATCGTGCACCACCACGTCGGACTCGGCAATGACCGCTGGTACCTCCAGCAGCGCTGCCGCCTCGGCCGCGAGCGCAACCACCCGGGCGCGCACTTCGTCCGCCGGACGGCTCACCGTCACCCCTTCGATCTTCCATTCGGCGCCCAGCAACGCGCTGCCGAGCAGCCAGCCAGCGAGGGTCCCGCCCGACCCCACGGCCAGGAAGATCGTGCCCGGGCTGATTTTTTGCAACGCGCATTGCCGATGCAACTCGCGCGCCGCCAGCACGTGGCCGAGCACACCAAGCGCGCAGGCCCCCCCTCGCGGGATCGCATAGGGGCGGCGCCCAGCCGCGCGAAGCTCGCTCGCAATGCCCGCAATCGCGCTATCGACCTGGGCCCGGTCGGCGCTGTTGGTGAAGCGGGTTTGCGCGCCGAGCAGTCGTGTCAGACGCAGGTTGCCTTGCGCCTGTTCTGGCGCCTCGCCCCAGTAGGCGGCGACGGCCTCCATCCCCGCATGCGCAGCCGCCGCCGCCGTGGCGCGGACATGGTTCGACTGAGCGCCAGCGCCGGTGACGACCACATCGGCGCCGCGTACCCGCGCATCGGCCACCAGCAGTTCCAGGCCGCGCACCTTGTTGCCGCCGAAGCCGAAGCCGATCAGCTCGTCGTGCTTGATCCAGAGCTGCGGCACGCCGATCGCGCGGGCCAGCTGCTGCGCTTCGACCAGTGGCGTCGGCAGGAACCCGAGGCGCTCACGCGGCAGTGCGTCGAGGCGGGCGTAGGCATCGAGGTTCACTGGAGTACCTTCTCGCTGCGCACTGCGGTGTTCGCCCTCGGGGCGGCCCGTCGAGCTCATGGCGAGGGGTTCCCCGCCAGCACCTGCTCGACCATCGCGGCGCAGTGGCCGGTCTGGCGCGCCAGATCGAGCAGCGGCTCCAGCACGCGCGCATCGAGGGAAGCGGTAATCGTCGGGTCGGCACGCACCGCTTCGATCAGGCTGCGGCCCTGGGCGCGGCAGGCTATCGCCAGTTCGTACATCAGGCGGTGCGCCGCGTCGCGACCGATGTGCGGCGCCAGCGCCAGCATCACCGCTTCCGAAAGCACCGCGCCGCCGCTGGCCTCCAGATTGGCCCGCATGCGGTCGGCGTCGACCTCCAGTCTCGACACCAGCTCACCGAGCAACTCGACAGCGCGGCCTGCCAGCATCGTCGCCTCGGGAATCGCGTGCCATTCGGCCTTCCAGGCGCGGCCGTCGCGCTCATGGTCGTGGACCAGGCCTTCCTGCACAGCTGCGCTCAAATGTCGTGTCAGCCGCGCCAGCGTGCCCAGGTGTTCGCCGATTTCCGGATTGCGCTTGTGGGGCATCGTGATGCTGCCAACCGTGCCAGCGGTGAAACCTTCCCTGACTTCACCGATCTCGCCGCGCTGCAGGTTGACGACCTCATGGCCGATGCGGTCGGCCGTGCCGGTGATGAGGGTCAGCAGCGCACACCATTCGGCGAGCACGTCGCGGCTGCTGGTCCACGAGATCACCGGTGCTCGCAGCCCGAGGCGCTCAGCAAAGCGCCGTTGTACTTCCAGACCGCGAGGCCCGAGCGATGACACGCTGCCAACGCCCCCGCACAGCTGCGCCGTGTCCATGCGCAGCGCGATCTCGGCCAGCCGCTCACGATGGCGGCGCACCTCGGCCAGCCAACCCGCCACCTTGAACCCGAAGGTGATCGGCAGGCCTTGCTGGCCGTGGGTGCGCCCGGCCATCACCGTATGCCGATGGCGGTGCGCCAGGGTCGCCAAAGCCTGGTCTGCAACGAGCAGGTCCTGTTGCAAGAGCGCTCGCGCCTCGCGCAGCGCGAGCATCAGCCAGGTGTCGGTCACGTCCTGCACCGTGGCGTGGGCATAGACCCACTGCGCGTCGGCCGCGGCCAGCCGCGCCTGAATCGCGCGGATCAGGCCCTGGGTCGAATGCCCGCTTTCCTCGCGACCACGGCCCACCTCGGCAAGGAACGCGGCATCGACCTCGACAGTGCGGCAGCATGCCGCGATCGCTGTGGCTGCAGAGGCGGGAACGAGGTCGTGTTCGGCTTCGACTTCAGCCAGCACGGCGATGATTTCCAGCCAGGCCCGGGTGCGCGGGATTTCGTCGAACAGCGCCTTGATCCCACGCTGGCTCCACAGGCTGCCGAAGATCACCGAGTCGATCATCGAGGCCGCTGACATCAGGCTGCTCCGGCGACTTGCCTGGCCATTGCCAGCAGCCTCTGGCGCGCCCCGTCGGCACGCGCGGTGGTGCTTTCAAACCACGCTGTCGACGCGGCAAGCTGACCGCGCAACGAGTCGATCATCGTCGCCATCGGGGCTTCGGCCGCGCCGCCCGCACCGCGCCGCGCGGCGATAGCAGCGCGCGGATCCAGCGCCCGGGCGAGCGTCGCTGCATCCAGCGTCAGGCTGTGCCCGAGCACGGCATCGCTGGCACTCGCCACATCGGCCGGCGTCAGCGACGCGGCGTCGCGATTCGCTTCGTGCAAGGTCCGCGACAGCCGGCCGACGACACGGTGTGCAGCGCGGTGCTCCAGACCTGCCTCAAGCACCAACGTCTCGGCCAGATCGGTCGCGAGCACGAAGCTGCGCTCGAGTGTGCGCGCCGCGCGCTCGGGCGACAGCGCGAGGCCAGCCAGGGTCACGCGCATCAGCTCGGCTGCGCCAGCGGCGAGCTGCAGTGCGCGCGGCAGTTCGCCATAGGCCAGCAGACGGTTGTCCATCTGCCCGGTCGGCGTGCGGCCCGATGCGGCGAGTGCAGCCTGCAGGCCGATGGCCTGATTCGCCGCCGAGCGCACATAGGCCAGGGCGTATGGGTTCTTCTTCTGCGGCATGATCTTGCTGGCCCGGGCTTGCCCATCACCGAGTTCGACGACGCCGAACTCGACCGTGGCAAACACCATCAGGTCTTCGGCCAGCCGGTCGAGGTTGACGAGCGCGGCCACGACCAACGCCATGCCTTCGATCGGCCCGTCGGCCTGCCACATCGCGTCGCGTGCGTGTTCGACCACCCCGCCAAAGCCGAGCAACTCGGCCAGGCGCTCGCGGTCGGGAGCGAGACGCGATCCGTTCGTGCTGCCGCAACCGGCCGGGCAGCGATCGAAGCGCTGTTGGAATTCACGGGCGCGTTCGAGGTCGCGCACCAGCGGGCCGACGAAGCTGAGCAGGTAGTGGCCGAAGGTGGTGGGCTGGCCCGCCTGCAAGTAGGTGTAGTCGGCCACCAGGGCGTCGCGATGAGCCTCTGCCTGCGCGATGAGCTCGTTGCCGAGCGCGGCCAGCGACTGCGCGAGAGCGCCAACGCGTGCGCAGACGACGAGGTGGAAGGCGGTCGTGGTCGCCTCGCGCCGGGCGCGGCCAGCACCCAGCCAGTCCGTGGCCGGCGTTCGTGCGGCAAGCCAGGTTTCGCGGTTGGTGTAGAGATCGCCCAGTGCCGGGGCGAGGGTCAACGCTTGCGGATGGTCGTGCAGATCGAGCAGTGCTGCGAGCAGGGCGCGTCCTGCGTCGCGCGGCACGGTGCCGGCTTCGATGAGTGCGAGCACGTAAGCGAGGTCCACCGGGCCGATGGCGTCAGCGAGCACCGCCTGATGGCGCAGCTCTTCGGCGAAGGCCTGGGCCACCAGTTCGGCAGCGGGGCTGCCGGCCAATCGCCCACCGACCTCGAGGGCGCTGTCGCCCTGCCCGCCCCTTGCAGAAGGGTCCACGCCGCCGGCCCTCACCTCCGCCCCCCGCGAGGCGGCGTAGGCGTCAGGGAAATGGGCGACACGCGCGACGGGCTGGCTGGTCCACCTGTCGCATCGCCGATCACATCGGTCTCGATCTGGTCGGGGGCCCACAGCCCGCTGAGCTGGAGCTTGTCGGCGATCGGCTTCAGGGTTTCGAAGCGCAGTCCCAGGCGCAGCGATTCCAGCGCCAGGACGTGCTCCGGCGCCACGTTGCCGAGGCCGACGTTGATACCGAAGCGCTCGATCAGCGCGGTCTGCTGGTGCTTTTGCGGCGCTTCCCAGATCAGCCGATCGATCTTGTCGCCGAGAACGCGCGCGAAGGTTTCCAGCGCCTCGGTATCGAGCGCACCCTGCTTGTTGTAGACACCAACACCGATGCCCGATTCGCGCCCCTCGACGATGACCCAGCGCGCACCGCATTCAATGTCGCGCAGTGCCTGTTCGGCGAGCTGCGTGATTGGCGGCTGCGCATTCGGATCCTTCTTGCCGACTTCGGTGACGACGACCAGCCCCGCGTTGCGCGCGCAGTCGATCACGCGCTCGCGGCGGAACGCCGGGAGTTCGATCGTGCCATCGGAGATCTCGACCGCGGTGAAGCCGACCTCGACCGCGCGCGTTGTGTAGACGCGGCAGTGGTGTTGCAGGATCGCAGCCTCGAACAAGGTGCCTCCGGGGCAGGTGAGTATCTTGCGCGCGTTGATGAGTTCGAGCTTGCGTTCCAGCACCGCCGGGCGCACGAACACCGAGGTGCCGAAGCTGAGCTTCCACAGGTCGATGTAGTCGCCCGCGACTTCCAGGATGTCGGCCGTGGCGGCAACGCCCAGGCCGGTGTCGATGACCATCGTCATGCCGGTCGAGCGCGGCTGCGCGGTGCGCTCTGCGCGCATCTCCGCGATCACCGCGATATCGCGCCAGTGGCTGTCAAACATGGGCGTCCCCGCCGACGAGTTGATGCAAGGCGCGCTCGACCATCGCCAGGTCGGTGCCCCAGGGCACGGTCATGACCTGGCCTTCGC